>QFCE01002502.1_pt1 | contig 319853 bp, 299 predicted proteins | sample 5346091 | NCBI WGS metagenome assembly QFCE01 (sample SAMN09062252, study PRJNA434731) | Human gut metagenome, whole genome shotgun sequencing project. | isolation source: stool timepoint A chromium assembly | host: Homo sapiens | collected 2015 | reverse complement strand
TCGGTGGACAGGCAAGCAGAGTTGGCGGAAGCCAGAGCGAAGAATCCCGACACCGTGGCATGGCTGTATATTCCCGGTACCGAGGTGGACGACCCCGTGGTGCAGGCGAAGGACAACGCTTACTACCTGCAAAAGGACGAGAACGGGAACTACAGCGAATGGGGCTGCTACTACGCCCACTGTGACAACCGTTTGAGCAGCCGGAGCAAGCTGGACAGGAATACCGTCATCTTCGGTCACTCTGCCAGCAACTGTGACCCGGACGGGCCCAAGCTCACGAAGCTCCATCGGTATATGGATGCGGACTATGTGAAGGAGAACCCGTATGTCTACCTCTCGGTGAAGGGAGAGGACATGGTCTTCCAGATCACGGCCTGTTTCATCACGGATATTGGCTTTGACTATATTGCGCCTGATCCCACGGGAGATGATCTGGTCAGCTTCTTTGAGACGGTTGCGCGGAAAAACTGGCTGGATTTTGACGGTGTGACCTTCTCCGAGGAAGATACCGTCCTGACCCTTTCCACCTGCTGCCGGAAGTATGACAAGGCCAATACCGGCAACCAACGGATCGTGGTCATGGCGAAGCTGCTGCCGGAGGGCGCAACCGCACAGGAGTTCAGCGTATCCCTTGTGGATGATCCTGAAATGCCCTGATTTATAAAACCAAATGACCTTGCAATACTGAAATGCAGCGTATGGCATAGAGGAAACGGCGGCTGCTCTGTTAGAGGCAACCGCCGTTTTCGCCATTCCCCAATTTGATTGGAAAGGAGCCCATACGCTTCCTATAAGGCAAAGTACACCAAGCAGGCCGAGGACATCCGCGAGAGCGTCCGCGTTCTCAAGGAAAAGCTCACAGAGGTTTTGGAAAACCGGTGTGAGCGCAACCGTTGGATTTCGCAGTTTACGCAGTTCTCCACGCTGGAAACCTTAGACCGCAGGGCGCTCATTCACATGGTACAGAGCGTCCGCGTCCGTGGGAAAAAGGAGCTGGATATTACCTTTACCCATGAGGACGAATATAAAAAGGCGTTGCAGCTTCTGGCGCTGGCTGCGCAGCAGAAAGATTACGAACAGAGAAAGGTGGGCTGAGCATGGCGAGAAAAAGCAGGAAAGAAACGGCTGCGGTAGCCGTGCAGGAGGCCGACGCCCCTTGCCGCGCCGCGATCTACGTCCGCCTTTCGGTGGAGGATACCCACACGCACAGCGTATCCATTGAAACCCAGCAGATGATTATTGCCCGCTATCTGGAGCAGTATCCGGAGATCAGCGTATACGATACCTATATCGACAACGGCGCGACCGGGACAAACTTCCACCGTCCGGGCTTTCAGCAGATGCTCTCGGATATTGAGGCCGGTCATGTAAACTGCGTGATTGTCAAAGACTTTTCCCGCTTCATTTCCATCAGCGACGATTTTGACAGCAGCAAATTCAAGGGCGACACCGGCGGCATGGACGTGGCGTTCAAGTACCTCATCAGCGAGTATTACAGCCGCGATATGTCCATTAAAACCAAGAGCGCCAAGTACGCCAAGATGCAGCGCGGCGAGTATCAGAGCAAGATTTGTCCCTACGGCTACCGCAAAAGCGCCGATGGCAGAATGGAGCCTGACCCGGAGGCCGCTGCCATCGTGCAACTTATCTTCCAGCTTGCCGCCGAGGGCATCAACGCCACCGCCATCACACGGGAGCTGTTCCGCAGGAACATCCCCACGCCCGGCCAGTACAAAGCGGCGCACGGCAATCACACCCACGATATTTCCCGCTGTCATGGCATCTGGAGTGCGTCCACCATTCTCCGCATTTTGGAGGACGAACGCTACACCGGCGTGTATGTGATCGGCAAGCGGGCGGTTCTCGAAGTAGGCGGCACCAGAAGCCGCCTGAAGGACAGAGAATCGTGGTACATCATCCCCGACCATCACCCGGCCATCGTTGAGAAAGCCGTGTTTGATACCGTGCAGGCCAGCCAGCTCCGATTTTCCCAGCCAAACAAGAAAAAGCGGGACTACCCGCTGAAAGGCAAAGCCTTCTGTGGCTGCTGCGGTCATGCGCTGTTCCGCACCATGCAGAAAACCTCATACTATCACTGCCGCCATTCCGAGGCGGACGTAGAAAGCCGCTGCCACAAGATGCGCCTGAACGCCGCAGAGCTGGAACAGACGGTATTCCTGACGCTGAAAAAGCAGATGGAAGCCGCCGCACCGCTTGCCCCTGACGGTACGCTCCGGGTAGATGCTTCCGTGCCGGAACGCGCCGAATATGAGCAGCAGATCGAGACGCTGCAAGACGGCAAGCGCACACTTTACGAACGCTATCTCATGGGCGAGATCGACCTGAACACCTACAAGGCGGAAAAGGCTGCGTGTGACGAGCTGCTGCTGAAAACGAAAAACGCCTATGCCGCAGTATTGGCACAGGCGAAACAGAAGCAGGACGAACAGACGCGACAGGACAGCCGCAAGGAAGCGTCCAAGGCGATTTTCGATGCGGACACGCTGACCACCGAGCTGGCCGAGCTGCTGATTGACCGGGTGCTGGTGTACCCCGACAAGCGTATTGAGGTTGCATACAAAATCCAAGATATTTTCGATTGAGGTGGCAGATATGAAAATCGCTTTCTATTACAAAGTGGACGGACAGGGCTTCGGCTTTGTCCTCCCCGAAGAAGCTGACAAGCTCCGCGAGTTTTTCGCCGAGCATCAGGATAAGCCTGCGCTTGAAAATCCATCAAGCGCAAGCTAAAAATTTTTGTCGTGTGCTTGACATACGGGTGCCGCAACCCGTGCACGGTGATCAAAGGGATGTTGGCCTTGCGGCAATGTCTGGCGAGAAGCGCATTTACAGTAGAATTATAAACTTTATTTTTCACAAAAATGGGTTTTTCTTCGGGCAACGGCTTGATGAGTTCTGCGAATTGGATGACGGTTTGCCAGTCTAACGGGATTTTTCGGATGGAAGATTGATTTTTGGTGGGAAGAAATCCCCCGTCTCCTTTATAGTCCCATGTTTTGGAAACGGAAAGCATTTGACGGGAAAAGTCGAAATCTTTTGGAGTAAGAGCCAGTGCTTCTGAAAAACGCATGCCGGTTTTGGCGATCAGGAGAAGAAGCCAGTCTAAATTGATTTCTGTATGTAAATCCAGATCGTCAAGTAATTTGTGGAGTTCATACTGGTTCAGATACTTGGGTTTCTTTTCTCCAGGCGTTTTCCCTTTGATGATTGCTTTTCGGGTGGGGTCTTTTGGAAGTAGGCCTTCATCTACGGCATCGAGGATGGCACATTTGAGATGATGGTGAAAATCCATGGTCGTCTGGCGCTCATGTGAAAGGGCATAGTCATTGAGAAGTTTTTGATATGCAAAGCGATCCAGGCCGCATAAAGGAAGCTCAGGAATGAGTTTTTCAAGCCAGTGATGTGCCATGTGATATTTTTGCATGGTTATGGGACGGATAGCTCCTTCTTTATAGATGGTGATCCATTGTTTGTAATAATCGCAGAATAAAAGGGTAGAGGTGTTGGTTGAGGTTACATCCATAGTTCAGTTCTCCTTTGTTTCAGTGGTGTTTGCGCCGATGAAGTTTTATTGTGTATTCAGTATAGAGGGGATTTGCGGCAAATCAAACAGGGGGTACGGCCATTGGTTGTGGCTTAGGGTCTTGTCCCCTCCCCAAGATTGTGTTACTATGAGAGAAGCGGCCGTATGCCTGCAGGTGGCATGCGGCGTTTTCATGAGGCTGTGAACATACAGGAGGTTTTTATAAATGAAGTGGAAGAAATTTACGCTGAAGACACTGGCGGAAGCGGAGGATATCGTCATTGCCACACTGGCGGAGGCCGGCATCGAGGGTGTGGAGATCGAGGATAAAGTACCGCTGACGGAGAAGGACAAGGAGCAGATGTTTGTGGACATTCTGCCGGATGCGCCGGACAATGACGGCATTGCTTACCTGAACTTTTATCTGGAGGAGGATGCGGACGTGGATGCGATCCTTCCCGGGGTGCAGGAGGCGCTGGAGGAGCTGCGCCAGTTCATGGATATCGGAGAGGCCAGTATTGCGGCGTCTGAGACAGAGGATAAGGACTGGATCAACAACTGGAAGCAGTATTTCAAGCAGTTTTACGTGGACGATCTGCTGATTATCCCGTCCTGGGAGGAGATTAAGCCGGAGGATCAGGGCCGCCCGGTGATCCACATTGATCCGGGTACCGCTTTTGGCACGGGCATGCATGAGACGACCCAGCTGTGTATCCGGCAGCTGAAAAAATATGTCAGGCCCGGGGATGAGATTCTGGATGTGGGCTGCGGCAGCGGCATTTTGTCCATCGCAGCAGTGAAATTCGGCGCCGGTCATGCGGTGATGACGGATCTGGATCCCTGTGCCATCACAGCCACGAAGGAAAATATGGAGGTCAACGGCATTGGAGAAGCCCAGTATGACGTGATGATCGGCAACCTGATCGATGACAAGGCCGTGCAGGATCAGGTGGGCTATGAGAAATATGACATTGTGGCAGCCAACATTCTGGCGGACGTGCTGGTGCCGCTGACGCCGGTGATCATACACCAGATGAAGAAGGGCGGCATTTACATCACTTCCGGTATCATTGATGAAAAAGAGACCGTTGTGGTGGAGGCTGTGAAGGCTGCAGGCCTGGAAGTGGTGGAAGTGAACCACCAGGGCGAGTGGGTGTCTGTGACAGCCAGAAAGAATTAAGAGGCAGTGTATGTATCATTTTTTTGTGGAACCGGAGCAGATTTCGGAAAAGGAAATCCGGATCACCGGAAATGATGTGAACCATATCCGCAGTGTGCTGCGCATGAAGCCCGGGGAGGAGATCCTTATCAGCAGCCGTGCCGGCGGGGACTACCACTGTGCGGTGGAGGAGATCGGCCAGGATGAGGTGCGCACATCCATTATGTGGAAGGAGGCGCTGGGCCGGGAGCTTTCCTGCCCCATTGTGCTGTTCCAGGGGTTGCCTAAGGGCGATAAGATGGAAATGGTCATCCAGAAAAACGTGGAGCTGGGTGTCCATGCCATTGTGCCGGTGGCCATGCAGCGGTGTGTGGTGAAGCTGGATGAGAAAAAAGCTCAGGCCAAACAGAAACGGTGGCAGCAGATTTCCGAAAGCGCGGCGAAGCAGGCCAAGCGGGGGATTGTGCCGGAGATCCTGCCGGTGATGTCCTTTACCCGGGCACTGGATTATGCGAAGGATTTTGAACAGAAGCTGCTGCCCTACGAGTGTGCCGAGGGCATCGAAGGGACGAGACGTATCCTTTCTGGCATTCAGCCGGGACAGAAGGTGGCGGTTTTCATTGGCCCGGAGGGCGGTTTTGACGAAAAAGAAGTAGAAGCGGCGAAGGATGCGGGCTTTCAGGTGCTGACGCTGGGCCGCAGGATTTTGCGGACGGAGACGGCGGGCATGATGCTGTTGTCCGTGCTTGGATATTTACTGGAGGAATAACGGAAGATGGAAATATATCTGGATAATTCCGCCACCACGAAATGTTTTCCGGAGGTGGCGCAGGTGGTGATGAAAACCATGCTGGAGGATTACGGCAACCCGTCCTCCATGCATCAGAAGGGCGTGGACGCGGAGAAATACATGCGGGACACCCGTTCGGTCATCGCTTCCAACCTGAAAGTGCAGGAGAAAGAAATCTTTTTCACTTCCGGCGGCACGGAATCGGACAATCTGGCGCTCATCGGCGTGGCCATGGCCAATCAGCGGGCTGGGAAGCACCTGATCACGACACAGATCGAGCATCCGGCGGTGCTGGAGACGATGAAATATCTGGAAACCCAGGGCTTTTTTGTGACCTACTTGCCGGTGGATCACGACGGCATTGTGGAGCTGGATGCCCTGCGGGCGGCCATGACGCCGGAAACCATTCTCGTGTCGGTGATGTTTGTGAACAATGAGATCGGTTCCGTGCAGCCCATTGAGGAGATTTCTAAGATTGTGAAAATGGTCAATCCCCAGGCGCTGCTCCATGTGGATGCGGTGCAGGCCTACGGCAAATACCGGATTTATCCCAAGCGGATGGGCATTGATCTGCTGGCTTTTTCTGGGCACAAGATCCACGGCCCCAAGGGCATCGGCGTGCTTTACATTTCTTCTGCGGCAAAGGTGCGGAATATCAATTACGGCGGCGGCCAGCAGAAGGGGATGCGTTCCGGGACGGACAATGTGCCGGGCATCGCAGGCCTCGGGGAAGCGGTAAAAGAGATTTATACAGATTTCGACAGCCATATCGACAAGCTGTATGCGCTGAAGCAGCTGTTTGTGGAAGGGGTACAGAAGCTGGATGAGGTGTGGGTCAACGGCCGCACTGGCCGGGACAGTGCGCCCCATGTGGTGAGCGTGACATTTCCGGGCATCCGCAGCGAGGTGCTGCTCCATGCCCTGGAGGATAAGGGAATTTATGTGTCCTCCGGTTCTGCCTGCGCTACCAACAAACCGGCGGTCAGTGCCACGCTGAAAGCCATCGGCATGCCAAAAGAAGGGCTGGATTCCACCCTGCGGTTCAGTTTTTCCGTATTTACCACAGAAGAAGAGATTCGGGAAACGCTGTCAGCTTTGAACGAGCTGGTGCCCATGCTGCGACGGTATCGCCGTTCCTAGTAAAAAAACAGCATGCGAGTGAATGAAAAAGATATAGAGGGAAAAGAATGTTTAAAATGTTTTTGATCAAATATGCGGAGATCGCCATCAAGGGAAAAAACCGGTATCTGTTTGAGGATGCCCTGGTGGAACAGATCCGTCACACCCTGGAGCGGGTGGAAGGTCACTTTGTGGTGACAAAAGAATCCGGTCGTGTGTATGTGTCCTGTAAATCGGATTTTGATTTTGATGAAGTGGTGGCGGCATTAAAGACCGTTTTCGGCATCGTCGGCATCTGTCCGGTGGTGCATATCGAGGACAGGGGATTTGACAATCTGGCAGAACAGGTTGTGAAGTACATGAAAACCCAGTACCCGGAGCAGAACCAGTCTTTCAAGGTATTTACCCGCCGGGTCAACAAGCGCTATCCCATGGAATCCATGGAAGTGAGCGCGGCGCTGGGCGAGCGGATTCTGGATGAACTGCCCGGATTTTCTGTGGACGTGCATCATCCTGATATTGAACTGCATGTGGAGATCCGCAAAACCATTTATATTTATTCCGAAACCATCCCGGGCCCGGGAGGTATGCCCCTGGGAACCAATGGCCGGGCCATGCTGCTCTTATCCGGCGGTATTGACAGCCCGGTGGCTGGTTACATGATCGCCAAGCGCGGCGTGTTCGTGGATGCGGTATATTTCCATGCGCCGCCGTACACCAGCGAGCGGGCCAAGCAGAAGGTGGTAGACCTGGCAAAACTGGTGTCCAAATATGCAGGCCCTATCCGGCTGAAAGTGGTAAACTTCACTGATATTCAGCTGTACATTTATGAGCAGTGCCCCCACGATGAGCTGACCATCATCATGCGCCGGTACATGATGCGCATTGCGGAAAAACTGGCGGAACAGGCAGGCTGTCTGGGACTTATTACCGGTGAGAGCATCGGTCAGGTGGCAAGCCAGACCATCCAGAGCTTGGCGGTGACCAACCAGGTGTGCACCATGCCCGTATTCCGTCCGCTTATCGGCTTTGACAAGCAGGAGATCGTTACCATTGCGGAAAATATCGATACTTATGATACATCGATTCTTCCGTATGAAGATTGCTGTACGATTTTTGTGGCAAAACATCCGGTAACCAAGCCTAACCTCAAGTCTATTCTTCGCTCGGAGACCAAACTGACGGAAAAGATTGATGAACTGGTGCAGACCGCCATCGATACTGCGGAGACCATCGTTTGTGAATAAACATGCAGGATCTGGAATACAGTCAAAACACCCCCGGAAGATTCCTCTCCGGGGGCGTCAATCTCTTCGGTATGTCGGTATGGGGTGCTGCGATGTATGAGCCAAAGGGCGATCACTCTACAATATAAGGCTTCAGGGTTTCCATCACTTCATCCATGTTATCACCTGCATGAACGTTCAGATCGATCGGTTTGGACAGATCCAGGCTGAAGATGCCCATGATGGATTTTGCATCGATGACGTAGCGGCCGGATACCAGGTCAAAATCATTGTCAAACTTCGTAATGTCATTTACGAAGGATTTTACTTTATCGATAGAGTTTAATGAAATCTGCACAGTTTTCATAAGAAAAACCTCCTTACATTGATACTTTTATCTTAACTTTATTGACTGTGAAAGTCAACAGCTATTCATGTAAAAATCGCGGAAAGGAAATAACCGATGAGAAAAGCAGCATTGCATAATCTGGGTTGTAAAGTCAATGCATATGAGACAGAGGCGATGCAGCAGCTTCTGGAAGAAAACGGCTATGAGATCGTGCCGTTTGAGGAAAAAGCAGATGTGTATATTATCAATACATGTTCGGTGACGAACATAGCTGACAGGAAGTCCCGGCAGATGCTGCACCGGGCGAGAAAGCGCAATCCCCGGGCGGTGATCGTGGCAGCGGGCTGTTATGTGCAGACAGCAGCACAGAGCCTGAAGGAATCGCTGGCGGCAGACATTCTGATCGGCAATAATAAAAAACAGGATTTGCCGGACATTCTGGCGGCGTATTTTGAAAAAGCGGATGCAGGAATCAAGTGTCAGCCAGATTTTGAAAGTGCTGACCGGGCAGATACAGCGGATAAAAAAACGGAGCAGACAGCAGTGTCAGGGCAGGATGGCATGCCGGGACAAATGTCCGCAGACGATGGCGCAGCCGCAGTACCGGAAACAGCGAAAACGACGGGAAAGATGGCTGATGCGGATATCTTTATCGAGGATATCTCCGTGGAGCACAGCTATGAAAATCTGGGACTCACCCGCACGGCAGAGCACACCCGGGCGTACATCAAAGTGCAGGACGGCTGCAACCAGTTTTGCAGCTACTGTATCATTCCCTATGCCAGAGGCCGGGTGCGCAGCCGGGCCATGGAGGACATTCTTTCTGAGGTGCGCACGCTGGCGGCAGCCGGTTACAGAGAGGTGGTGCTCACCGGCATTCATTTGAGTTCTTATGGCATTGATTTTGCGAAAACCAACGGAGAGCAGGATTATCTCACCGGCGGCGCCGGACGTCTCTTAAACCTGCTGGAGGCGGTGGGTCAGGTGCCCGGCATTGCCCGCATTCGCCTGGGGTCGCTGGAACCCCGGATCATCACGGAAGATTTTGTGGAGCGGCTGTCCCGGATCCCGGCTATCTGCCCCCATTTTCATCTGTCACTGCAGAGCGGTTGTGATGAGACGCTGAAACGGATGAATCGGCATTACACCACAGAGGAATATGTGGCAGCCTGTGCGCTTTTGCGGCGGTATTTTCACGATCCGGCCCTGACCACGGATCTCATTGCCGGATTTCCGGGAGAGACGGAGGAAGAGTTTGCTCAGACGCTTGGTTTTGTGGAAAAAGTGGGCTTCTACGAGACCCATGTGTTCAAATATTCCGTGCGGCAGGGCACAAGAGCAGCCACCATGAAAAATCAGGTGCCCGAGGAGATCAAGACAAAAAGAAGCGGAAAGCTTCTGGAGCTGTCGGAACGGAAAAAAAAGGAATACGAAGACCGGTTCCTGGGCCGGGAGGTAGAGCTGCTGGCCGAGGAAGAGGCCATGTGCGGCGGCGTGCGGATGATGACCGGGCACACAAAGGAATACCTGAAAGTGGGGGTTCCCATGGATGATGCGGTGCTGGAACGCGTGAAAAGCGGGGATATCGTAAAAGGAATTGTGGGGAGAAACGTATTTTTGGTGGAATAAAGTGGAAAAAGCATGGGCGCGCCATTCGCAGCCAGATTGCAACAGAAAAGTTCAACCGCGCCATTCGCAGAATCGCCCTTACAGGGCTTTCCGCTGCTGCGCAGCTAATTTCTGCTCATTACACGGCGCTCCCCTCATGCTTATTTCCATGTCCATCTTTTCATGCGAGCATGAAAGCTGTCCATGGAAAAAGCATGGTTGAACTTTTCTGAAAATTAGTATAGAATAGAAATAGTTTATCAGCGGAACAAGGCGGGGCACCCCGCCAGAAGATTAAGGAAGTGAGAATTTGGATAAAATTACAAATACACAGTTTTTCAAGGTGGACAGCGCACCGCAGATGGGCGTGGAGGACATCCTCAAAACTGTATACAAGGCAATGACAGAGAAGGGATACAATCCTGTGAATCAGATTGTCGGATATATTATGTCCGGAGATCCGACCTATATCACAAGCCATAAGGGCGCCAGAAGCCTGATCATGAAGGTGGAGCGGGACGAACTCGTGGAAGCACTGCTGAAGAACTATATCAGGCACAACTGTGAGTAAAGGAACTTTGGCGAACGTATGAGGATTATGGGACTGGACTATGGCTCGAAGACGGTGGGCGTGGCCATCAGCGACGCTCTGGGACTGACGGCGCAGGGGATAGAGATCATCCGCCGCACCCAGGAGAATAAGCTGCGGCAGACGCTGGCACGGATCGAGGCACTGGTAAAGGAGTATGAAGTAACGGCGATTGTACTTGGATTTCCCAAGAATATGAATAACACAATCGGAGACAGGGCCGAGAAGTCACTGGCATTTAAGGAAATGCTGGAGCGGAGAACGGGTCTGGATGTTTTTATGTGGGATGAGCGGCTGACGACGGTGGAAGCAAACCGCACACTGATAGAAGGCGGGGTGCGCCGGGAAAATCGCGGAAAATACGTGGACAAGCTGGCTGCGATATTTATATTACAGGGATTCCTGGACTCAAAAGAAGGAAAGGAGTTATTTTTGCGTGGAGAAAATTAAATTTATCCCGGATGGAGAAGCAGAGGCAGTGGAGTTTTTTGTCATTGAGCAGACAAGACTGCGCGGCGTGAACTATCTGCTGGTAACGGAGACAGAAGATGAGAGTGAGGACGCGGATGCCTATATTTTGAAGGATCTGTCCGCAGAGACAGATACAGAAGCGATTTACGAGTTTGTGGAGGATGACAGGGAGCTGGAAGCGGTTTCGGATGTGTTCGAGAAGCTGCTGGACGGCGTGGATTTTGAAATCGGAGAGTAAGCGATGGCAGCTGATCGGGCAAGACTTAGAGGACTGTTAAAAGCAAAGGGACTGAAGATGACGAACCAGAGGCTTCGGATTCTGGAGACGTTGGAGGAGAATGAAGGACAGCACCTGACGGTGGAGGAGCTTCATGCCCGTGTGAACGCATATCTTCCGGAGATCGGCCTTGCAACCGTATATCGCACGATCCAGTTATTTCTGGAGATGGGGCTGGCTGACCGCATTGATCTGAATGACGGCCAGGTACGCTATGAGATCGCAGATGCCGGGGACGACAGAAGGCATCATCGCCATCACCATCTGATCTGTGTGAAATGCGGCAGAGTGTGGGCTTTTGAGGGAGATCTGCTGGAAGAGCTGGAGAGCCGTCTCATGACGGAGCTTTCCTTTCAGGTGATCAATCACGAGGTGAAACTGTTCGGTTACTGTCAGGAATGTCGGAATATATAGAAAATCGTTTCAGGAGGTGTCATTTTTTTTGAAAAATATAAACAATTCAAAATTGAAAATCATTCCGCTGGGAGGACTGGAGCAGATCGGAATGAATATTACTGCCTTTGAGTTTGAAGACAGTATTATTGTTGTGGACTGCGGTCTGTCATTCCCGGAGGATGATATGTACGGAATCGACCTGGTCATTCCGGATGTGTCTTATCTGGAGGAAAATATCCAGAAGGTGAAGGGCTTTATCATCACTCACGGACATGAGGATCACATCGGCGCCCTGCCGTATGTGCTGAAAAAGGTCAACGTGCCCATCTATGCGACCAAGCTGACCATTGCCATTATCGAAAACAAGTTAAAAGAGCATAATTTGCTGAAAACCACCAAGCGGAAGGTGGTAAAGTTCGGCCAGCATATCAATCTGGGCAGCTTCCGCATCGAGTTTATCAAGACGAACCACAGTATTTCCGATGCGTCGGCGCTGGCCATCTACTCCCCGGTGGGCACCATTGTCCACACCGGTGACTTCAAGGTGGACTACACGCCGGTATTCGGAGATGCCATCGACCTGCAGCGGTTTGCGGAGATCGGCAAGAAGGGCGTGCTTGCCCTCATGTGCGACAGCACCAACGCGGAGCGCCCCGGCTTTACCATGTCGGAGAAGACGGTGGGTAAAGCGTTTGACAATATTTTTGAAAACCACAAGCATTCCCGTATCATCATTGCAACGTTTGCATCCAACGTGGATCGCGTGCAGCAGATCATCAACTGCGCGTACAAATATGGCCGGAAGGTTGTGGTGGAAGGCCGCAGCATGGTCAATATCATTTCCATTGCCATTGAGCTGGGCTACATCAAGATCCCGGATAACACACTCATTGATATTGAAAATATGAAAAATTATCCGCCGGAGCAGATGGTGCTGATCACCACCGGCAGCCAGGGAGAGTCCATGGCTGCACTGTCCCGGATGGCTGCCAATATTCACAAAAAGGTGAGCATCATGCCGGGCGATACGGTGATTTTCAGTTCTCATCCCATCCCGGGCAACGAGAAAGCTGTATCCAACGTGATCAATGAGCTGTCCCGCAAGGGCGCAGATGTGATTTTCCAGGATACCCATGTATCCGGCCACGCCTGCCAGGAGGATATCAAACTGATCTATTCGCTGGTGCATCCGAAATATGCGATCCCGGTGCATGGCGAGTACCGGCATCTGAAAGCCCAGGCTGCCATTGCGGAGAGCCTCGGATATGATAAGGAACACATCATTATGCTGACTTCCGGTGATGTGCTGGAGATGAGTGAAAATGATGCGAAGATTGTCGGCCATGTGCACACCGGCGGCATTCTCGTGGATGGTCTGGGAGTGGGCGATGTGGGCAACATTGTCATGCGTGACCGGCAGCATCTGGCGGAGGACGGCATTCTCATCGTCGTGCTGACGCTGGGCAAATATACGAATCAGGTGCTGGCAGGCCCCGATATCGTATCCCGCGGTTTTGTTTATGTGCGGGAGTCCGAGGATCTGATGGAAGAGGCAAGACTGACTGTGCAGGATGCACTGGAGGGATGTCTTGGCAGCAGCCGCGGACAGGACTGGAACCGAATCAAAACGGTGATCAAAGATGCACTGTCTGATTTTGTCTGGAAGAAGACGAAGAGAAGCCCTATGATTCTGCCCATTATCATGGAGGTAGACGCATAGTTACGTAGGAGGAAGCATATGAACAGGAACAGCGTACTCGGTACACTCATCAGCATTCTCATAGAGATCCTGCTGATCCTTGTACTGGTGTTTGTCATCTGGGGAGCCGGAAAATGGGCCTATAGCTTTGGCTATGCCATTTTTGCGGAAAAAACGGTGGAGGAAGAGCCGGGTACCGATATCCAGGTGACGATCACGGAAGGACAGTCCAATCGGCAGATCAGCAAGATGCTGGAGGAAAAAGGACTTATCCGTGACGCCGATCCGTTCTATGTGCGTCTGATGCTGACAGACTACAAGAAGCTGATCCAGCCGGGCACTTATACACTGAATACATCCATGCAGTCTGAGGAAATGATGGCGGTCATGTCCGGGGAGACGGATGAGGATGAAGAGAACTGAGAAAAGATTAGGAGAATACCTGTGATTGTAGATGAAAGAATAACATCGTATATTCATTCGCTGGATCAGGGAAATACACAACTGCTGACGCAGATCGAGCGGGAAGCCCGCGCAGACCTTGTGCCGATCATCCGGCAGGAGACTGCCGGTTTTCTGAAGGTGCTTCTGCGCATGCAGCGGCCGAAAAACATTCTGGAGGTGGGAACCGCCGTAGGTTTTTCGGCTCTTTTTATGAGTGAATATGCACCGGCGGACTGCCGGATTACGACCATTGAAAAATATGAGAAGCGCATCCCTGTTGCCCGAGAGAATTTCCGCCGGGCGGGAAAAGAGGATGTCATCACCCTGTTGGAAGGGGACGCAACAGAGATTTTGCACAGCCTTACCGGCACCTATGACCTGATCTTTATGGATGCGGCCAAGGGACAGTATATCCATTTTCTTCCGGATGTTCTGCGGCTTCTGGCGGCCGGGGGTGTGCTGCTGTCCGACAATGTGCTCCAGGACGGGGACATCATCGAGTCCCGGTTTGCGGTGGAGCGGCGGAACCGGACGATCCACAGCCGGATGCGGGAGTATCTGTATGCGCTGACCCACACGCCGGGGATCACCACCTCGGTGCTGCCCATGGGGGACGGGCTGACGCTGACGGTGAAAGGAGAAGATTATGAACAGACGACCTGAACTGCTTGTTCCGGCCAGCAACCTGGAAGTATTGAAGGTAGCCGTCCGTTATGGAGCAGATGCGGTATATATCGGTGGTGAGGCCTTCGGCCTGCGCGCCAAGGCAAAAAATTTTTCCGGAGAGGATATGCGGGAAGGTATTCGTTATGCGCATGCCCATGGGGTACGTGTCCATGTAACGGCAAATATTCTGGCTCACAACCGGGATCTCGCAGGTATGCGGGAATATTTTCAGGAGTTAAAAGAATATAAGCCCGATGCGCTTATCATTGCAGATCCGGGCGCTTTTATGCTGGCCCGGGAGATCTGTCCGGAGATTGACATTCATGTGAGCACCCAGGCCAACAATACCAACTATCTGACTTATCGATTCTGGCATGCGCAGGGAGCAAAGCGTGTGGTATCAGCCAGAGAGCTTTCCCTGGCAGAGATCCGACAGATCCGGGAAAACATTCCGGCAGATATGGAGATTGAGTCGTTTATTCACGGTGCCATGTGTATTTCCTATTCCGGACGTTGCCTCTTAAGCAGTTATTTTACGGGAAGAGATGCCAACCAGGGTGCCTGTACGCATCCGTGCCGGTGGAAATATGCACTGGTGGAGGAGACAAGGCCCGGGGAATATCTGCCGGTGTATGAAAATGAGCGGGGCACCTTTTTGTTCAATTCCAAAGATCTGTGCATGCTGGAGCATATCCCGGAGCTTCTGGATTCCGGCATCGACAGCTTCAAGATCGAGGGTCGGATGAAAACAGCGCTGTACGTGGCCACCGTGGCCCGGACGTACCGGAAAGCCATTGACGACTGCCTGCAGTCCGAAGAACTGTGGCGGCAGAACCTGCCTTGGTATCAGGAGCAGATCCGCAGCTGCACCTACCGGGAATTCACCACGGGATTTTTCTTCGGCAGACCGGACGAAGAGGCACAGATTTACGACAGCAACACATACCACAAGGGCTACACCTACCTGGGGCTGGTGGGCGAGACCGACGCGGCAGATGACCAGTGCCCTGCGGGCTGCATCTGCACCGAGCAGCGCAACAAGTTCTCTGTGGGGGAGACCATCGAGGTCATGAAGCCGGACGGCACCAGCCCTGAGGCAAAAGTGCTGGCAATTTACGATGAGGAAGGCAACCCCATGGAGAGTGCGCCCCATCCCCAGCAGAAGCTGTATGTGCAGCTTACTGTGGCGGCGGAACCGCTGGACGTGCTGAGAAGAAAAGACTGAGTTTTGGAGAGAGTAGATACGCATACAGCGGGCTACTCTCTTTTTCATACCAATAATACACAGTTCACCCGCGCCATTCGCAAAACCGCATCTTTGATGCTTTCCGCTGCTTTGCAGCTCATATGTCAAAAAACGCATTCTGTGTCGGGAATCGTTGAAATTTTGCCCTCAGGCGTCTATATTAATAGATTTTTTGGCGTGATACGAGAGGGGACAAAAAAGAACATGAAGAAAAGAATGGCGATTTTTCTGCTGGCGGGTGCGTTGGCGGCAGCCATTTCTCCGCAGAGGATCAGGCGAAGCTCATCGCCTTTCTGCATACCCGGGAGGAGAAAGCGTCGGTGCAGGTCTGTTTCCTGCTGCCGGAGGAGCCGGATGGCCGCTGGGTAGAGTTAAGCGGCAAGACGTCGGTGGATGCCCGGGACGGCCATCGCCGGATGGTGGGCTTTGTGCGGGATATCCATGAGATGAAAATGAAAGAGCTGGAGCGGGAGGGCCGCCAGATGCGGGACCCGGTCACCGGCTTTTACCGGTTAAAGCCCGGCATCGAGGTGCTGGAAAAGGCAAGACGGCAGGAGCCGGAGGGGCTTCTGGTGCTCATCGACATTTTCCATTTCGCTTATATTGTGAAAAATTACGGGCTGACCTTCGGGGATGTGATCCTGGAGGAATTTGCAAAGATGTTTCTGGATGCCTGCGGAGAGATGGCAGAGGGGGGCGGCATTCTCATCCGGGCGGGTTCGGATGAATTCCTGGCCTGGATCCCCGGCGGCGAGGAACGCAGATGCCGGCATATGCTGGCCGTTCTGCAGGGGCAGTTTGCCTCTCTGATTCGCAAAAGTGCACTGGAGCTGGGCTTCCATGCAGGCATTGCCGTGGCGGGAGAAGCGGACAATACCGACGATCTTGTGCTGCGGGCAGGGGAGGCAGTGGCAGAGGCGGAAGCCCAGGATATGAGCGTGGTGGCCTGGAGTTCGGTGCGCAACCCGAAGGCCGGCAGGAAGACCTTCGGCGAGGTGGTTTCCCAGGGCTATATGAAGGAAATGGGGCTGGCGTCCCTGACGCTGAACCTGTTTGACCGGAGTACCTCCCTGGCCGCAGCGCTGGATCTCTTATGTCGGCGGCTGCAGGAGCGGTTTGGCCTGGAGAATCTGCTGATCCTGTTTTTCCGGGAGGAGTATGCGTCCTTCAGCGTCGGTTATGTGTGGAAGCCGCTGCCGGGAATCACCGATGAAAACCAGGTATGGCATTGCAGTGAGGCCCAGAGCCTGTGGCTGAAACGGGATGCGGCCCTGGGCAAATTCCGGCCGCTGGCGACAGTAAAGGGGAAGATCCCACTCTTTGACGGAGAAGGCATGCCCACCCAGGGCATCGGTTTTCCCATGGCAGACAACGGGCATTACTCCGGCAGCATGTTTTTCTTCGGCAGCAATGAGGAGCTGCTGGCGTCGGTGGGCGATCACCATGTGCTCTGGGAGATCGCATCCATCATCCAGAACCGGATCAACCAGATGCATCATGACCAGTCCGCCCAGGCAAAATCAGATTTCCTGGCGCGGATGTCCCATGAGATCCGCACGCCCATGAACGGCATCATCGGTATGACGGAAATTGCCCTGGAGGAGGGGCAGTCAGAGGAGAGCCGGATCGAATGCCTGAAAAAGGTGCAGCGCTCTTCCAATTATCTGCTGGGGCTTTTGAACGATATTCTGGATATGTCCAAGATTGAGAGCGGAAAAATGCAGCTGGTGGAGGATGCCTTTGATCTGTCGGAGCTGCTGGAGGGCCTGCATCCGATCCTGGATGCCCGGTTCGCGGAAAAACAGCAGCAGTATGAGACGGATATTTCCCTGGTACACCGCTGGTTCCGGGGGGATGCCCTGCGCATCAGCCAGGTACTCACCAACCTTCTGGGCAATGCGGGGAAATATTCCGATGCGGGGACAACGGTGCGGCTCACCGTGTCGGAGCATCCCGGGGAAAATGGCTGGTCCATGGTTTCCTTTGCGGTGCAGGATCAGGGCATCGGCATCAGCGAGGCGGATCAGGTGCGTATTTTCCAGAGCTTTGAGCAAGTGGACAGCGAGCTGGCCAGACGGCAGGGGACAGGCCTGGGCCTGGCCATCAGCAACCGGCTGGTACATCTGATGGGCAGCAGCATTGTGCTGGACAGCCAGGTGGGCAAGGGCAGCACGTTTTCCTTTACGCTGCGCCTTCTGCAGGAGGCTGACCGGACAAAGCAGCAGAGCACACCGGACACAGCAAAAGATTTCCGGGGAAAACATGTGCTCATCGCGGAGGATAACGCGCTGAACATGGAGATCCTGCAGTTCTTCCTGAAAGATCTGGGCTGTACCTCGGAGGGCGCTTCCAACGGCGCCCAGGCAGTGGAGCAGTTCGCCGCGGCACCGCCGGGCACCTTTGATGTGATCCTCATGGATATCATGATGCCGGTGATGAACGGGCTGGAGGCCACCCACCAGATCCGACAGCTTCCGCGTCCGGATGCGAAGACGATCCCCATCGTCGCCATCAGTGCCAACGCTTTTGACGAGGACATCCGCCGGTCGCTGGCCAGCGGCATGAACGCCCATCTGTCCAAGCCGGTGGAGAAGGGGAAGCTGGCAGAGGTGCTGGGGAAGGTGTTATAGAGAAATACGATATGGATAAAACAAAAAGCAGGTGTGAGGACGCCCCGCAGGGAATCCCACATCTGCTTTTCCTGTACAGGTAAGATTTTGATTTAAGCGACGTATTTGTGCAGCGTCGCAGCCACTGCGCCCGGGCCCTGGAGCATTTCCCGGAACATGCCCTCGATCTTTTCTCCGATACCAGCTTTGTAAAGGTCGATGAAGAACAGCCGCTCATTGGAGAGGATGGGCCGCAGCTGGTCGGTGAAGGTAGACGGATCGCCCACCACGATGTCTTTTAACTGGCACGTCAGTTCCTCCTTCATGGGATCAGGCGCCAGCTCGTAAGGGTGTCCCGCATCGTCCACACCCAGCAGATACCGAAGCCATCCGGCAATGCCCAGGGGAATGGCGGTAAGCCGGGACGCATCGCCGTATTTTGCCACATAGGATTTCACCGTCTCGCCGAAGCGGATGCCCACCATCTGGGAGACATCCACGGCCAGCCGCAGGTTCGTGTCGCCCAGATACTCGTTGGGGAAGCGATCGCAGAACAGCTCATCCACAAATGCCTGGGGAGAGAGGATGCCGGGATCGGGCACCACGGGAAGTCCCTCGTCGTAAGCCACCATCCGGGCCATTTTCATCATATCCGGGTTGGTGTTCAGCATATGGGCGAACAGGTCGTAGCCCAGCACCACCCCCAGAGGGCCGGTGGCGGAATGCACCGGGTTCAGGCAGACGGTCACCTTCATGCGCTCGGATAAGTTGACGGTGTTCCGGTCAGCCAGATAGACGCCGAAGCCCTTTTCCAGGGCGGGACGGCCGTTGGGAAAATGATCCTCGATGACGAGATACTGGGGTTTTTCGGCGTTGACAAAGGGCGCAATGTAGGTTTTCTTCGAGGTGATCACCGGCTGCATCTGCTCCACACCCAGCGCTTCCAGATCTGCTGCGATGGCTTCACTGGGACGGGGCGTGATCTTGTCGATCATCGTCCAGGGGAAAGCAACCGTGTTTTCATCGGCAACATAGGAAAGGAAGCCTTCATCCACAAAACCGGCTTTCTGCCATTCCTCTGCCATCGTCAGCACAGACTGCCGGAGAATGGCACCGTTCTGGGAACAGTTGTCCATGGACACCAGGGCCAGCGGGTATTTCCCGGCCTGATACCGGGCATAGAGCATGGCGGTGAGCACTGCCATGGCGCTGCCGGCCTTGTCCGGGCCGTTCTGGATGTCTGCCTCCACGAAGGGAAAATAAGTGCCGTCCGCCCGGTGGAGGGCATAGCCCTTCTCCGTGATGGTAAAAGATACCAGCTGGAGGGACGGACTTGTAAAAATCTCTTTCAGACGCGCCCACTGGGATGGATCAGAAGACTGTGCCTTGATGGCTTCGGCCAGGGAACCCAGCACCTTATATTCCCGGCTGCCGTCCCCGTGGAGGATGACGCTTAAGCCCAGATTGTCAAAGGGGGCATAGATCTTGTCCACCACATCATAGTCAAAGGTTTCCACACAGGTGATGCCCCGGTCCAGGGCGCCGCTTTCCAGCAGGCCGTCAGCGATGCCGCCGATGAAAATACGGAAAATATTGCCGATGCCAAAGTGCACCCACAGGGGCTCCTTTCTTGCTTTTTCTGATACCGCCTTCACATCGTAACCGGGGAGTGCGATGCCGGCTTTTTCCCAGGCAGCCCGGTCCCGGATGCCGTCCATGGTCAGTTTCATAGAATTTCCTCCTTTATATACTGTATTTTTGCATGTTTTCTGCCTTTTTCATGCTTTTTCTCGTATGATATCAATATAGTACATTTTAGAAGAAAAATCCATAGGCAGATACACGGATCAAATGTGCAAGTGGGAAAGGCACGAAACCTCCTGAATTTTCATATGTTATAGCAACTACGTTTTGAGGTATCTGCTTGAAAACATTTCCGAAGCCACTGACGACAGAGGAGGAGAGAGAATATCTGAAGAGGTATCGTAAGGGGGACCAGACGGCCAGGAATGTACTGATCGAGCGGAACTTAAGGCTGGTGGCACATATTGTAAAAAAATATCAGTCGCCGGGGGAGGATACGGAAGACCTGATCTCCATCGGCACCATCGGGCTCATCAAGGCCGTTATGACGTTTGATGCGGACAAAGGCAGCCGTCTGGCCACCTATGCGGCCCGGTGCATCGACAATGAGCTGCTGATGATGTTCCGCGCCCGGAAAAAATCGGCCCGGGATGTGTCACTGTATGAGCCCATCGGCACAGACCGGGAGGGCAATGAGATCAGCCTTCTGGATGTGATGGAATATGCGGAAATCGAAATTCCGGAAAAAATAGATCTGAAGGACAACATTGTCTACCTGTATCAGGTGCTGGATCAGGTACTGACCAAAAGGGAGCGGCAGGTGCTGACCATGCGCTACGGCCTGTACAACCGCCAGAGTGTGACCCAGCGGGAGGCAGCCGCCATGCTGGGCATTTCCCGGTCCTACGTTTCCCGGATTGAGAAAAATGCGGTGCAGAAATTGCAGAAAGCCTTTGAAAAAAGCGGAAGAAATGAAAAATGAGGTTTATGATTAAAAATTCCATTAAAATACGTGGAGATTTCTATGAAAATATGGTATCCTAGAAGAAAAACAATCCAGAAGCCTGTCTGTCTGCACAAGGCTGTGCGGTAAAGACGAGCGTTGGAAAGCAATACGCACCGGCGGCGTGTGAACTGCTTGCGAGGACAGGTGACAGAGTATGGGTTCGCAATAGAACGGTGTAGGTGATAAAGGATGATGACACGGGTGAAGATTCGAAAAGTAAGTGCAGCGGATATGGTCATTACAACTGTGGTGGGACTGATGTTCTTTGTACTTTCCTATCTGGGAAGCAAGCAGTTTTATATGCTGCAGACGACGGAGCAGTACGTGACCTGCGAGAGTGCGGCCAAGGATCTGCAGGATGGCTCTGATTATCTGACAGAGCAGGTGCGGCTGTATGTTATGACCGGCCAGCAGGAATATATGGAAAACTATTTCAAAGAGGCCAATGTGACATGCCGGCGGGAGCATGCGCTGGAGGAACTGGGACAATATTTTGACGGCACCCGTACCTTCGAGGCGCTGCAAAGCGCCCTGAATGACTCCGTGGAGCTGATGAATACCGAATACTATGCCATGCGGCTCATGGTGGAGGCCAAACATATGGGCGGGCCCAGCGCCTTGTATGCGTGGACAGCTATCAGACCATGCGCACGAAGATCACCTCTGAAGTAACGGAATGCATGGACAGCCTGCTGCAGCAGACAAGGAACCAGCAGTCCCGGGCAGTGGATATCTTTTCGGATATGTATGTGAAGCTGGAAGATCGGCATCCTTCTTCTGGTCGTTCTGATGTTCGTTATGTGCATCATGGTGCGCAGACTGGTCGTTGTGCCGATCCTGAAATGCAACGAGAGCATCCCAAAGGGGAGACCTTCCCGGTTGTCGGTGCGGAAGAATTACAGGTGCTGGCAGAGACATACAACAAAGTATATGAGGAAAATCAGGAGGCTCAGATGCTCATCCGGCATAAGGCCGAGCACGATCCGCTGACTGACCTTCTGAACCGCGGCTCCTTTGAGAAGCTGCTGCGGATCTACGAGGAGGGTGATTCCCCGTTTGCCCTGATCATGGTCGATGTGGACTACTTCAAGACCGTCAACGATACGTGCGGCCATGCGGCAGGGGACGATACGCTGAAGAAGATCGCCAGTCTCCTTACCACCACCTTCCGAAGCAGTGACTACGTCTGTCGGATCGGCGGCGATGAATTTGCCGTGATCATGGTGGAGATGACCAGTGATCTGCGCTACACCATCCAGGAGAAGATCGATGCAGCCAATGAAGCGCTGCAGCAGGCGGATGACGGCCTTCCGAAGGTTTCTCTGTGCGTGGGCGTTGCTTTCTCTGACCGGGAAAATCCCACCGGAACGATCTTCGAGGATGCGGACCGGGCGCTGTATCAGCGCAAAGCCCATGGCAAGGCCGGGTGTGATTTTTATGAAAATCCCTCCGGTGGTGGGAAAGTGTAATTTTCCGTGGTACTGAAAAATATAGAAATTGCGTCGATAAGCCGGAAAATGGTTGTCGGCGCAATTTTTGTCGGGTGCTGTATTTGAAATGGCTGGGGACAGACTCCGTAGGTTTGTGCAGACTCCTTTTCTGTTGAAATAAAAACGATGAAAATTCTTGTGTTTCGAAAAAAGTCTGTTATAATAAAAATATCTTTATTACCATCTTTATTTCTTTCGGGCAGTTCGCCCGGTATTTCAGAAAACATGAAAATAAAAACAGTGCAGAGCGCAAAGGAAAACCGGTATTTTTATATGATCGTCCCGTGATCAGAAAAATCGGTTGTTTTTGCCTTTGTACCGGATTATAATAAAGGAGAAATCAGGTGAATACAGAACTGAAAAATGCGGTCCATGCGGCAGACCGGGAGGCACAGTACGATGTCCCAGGAATTTGCTGCAGATGAAAAGCTGGAGATCATGGAAAAGAAGTACGATATTCCAGCAGAAGAAGAGATCAGAGAGGAAGTGTATGAAATGTGTAACTTGAGTCAGGGAATCAAAGAAAAGGGAATTGCGATTGGGGAAGCACGAGGTATGATAACAGGTCGCACAAATGCAGAGAATCGAATCATCCACAACATGCACAAGAATGGTTTTAGCATAAATCAGATCGCGGCAGTTACAGAGAAGGATGTGAAGACGGTGGAGGCGATCCTTCTGGAGGGCGCGTATTCGTAAAAGGTTTGACAGTGGGGAACGGATAAGAAAGTTTCTTTGCTGTGTGGAATTTTGTCTTAAATTTTGATTTTCTTATATCTTGTATTTTTTCATTCCAGGGAAGCTGCCAGAGGCAGGTCTCGGGGATGTCTTTCGGGCAGTTCGCCCGGTATTTCGAAAACAATGGGAATTGGATCATGATCATGCAATTTTCAAAAGGAAGATTCGCATTTGACATGAAGGAAGAATGTAACAAAAAGGGGGAAATATTTTGTACAGTACGGTATATTCTGTGCTTATGATGGGACTGTATCCGCAGAAGATCTGCGTGGAGACAGACATCAGCGACGGCCTGCCGGTGTTTCAGATGGTGGGATATCTGTCAGCCTCGGTGCGGGAGGCCAGGGAGCGGGTGTGTACAGCCATCCGAAATGGCGGTGTGAAAATGCCGGCGAAGAAAATCACGGTGAATCTGTCACCTGCGGGATTGCGAAAGCAGGGAGCCGGGTTTGATCTACCTTTGGCGCTTTCCGTACTGGCGGCGCTGGGACTGGTGAAGGAGCAGGCGTTAAAGGAGACGATGATTCTGGGGGAGCTGGGGCTGGACGGCAGTGTGCGCCCGGTGCGCGGCGTCCTTCCGGCCATTTTGTTCGCCAGAGATCAGGGTTTTGGCCGCTGCCTCGTGCCGCTGGAAAATGTGCGGGAAGGGGAACTGGTGGAGGGCATCGACTGTGTGGGAACCAAAAGTCTGATGGAGGCGGTGGAGCTTTTGAACCATCCGGCGCAGATGCGTCCGGTGAAGGGGGATTTTGACAAATTTCTGAAAAAGCTCACCGATTATCCGGTGGATTTCGCAGAGCTGCGGGGACAGAAAACGGCAAGGCGGGCGGCGGAGGCTGCGGTGGCGGGGATGCACAATCTGCTCATCCTGGGCCCTCAGGGCTCCGGCAAGACCATGCTTTCCCGCAGGATCCCGACGATCTTTCCGCCGCTGACGCTGGAAGAAAGCATGGAGATCTCAAAGATCTACAGTGTCACCGGCCTTCTGAGCCAGGAGGAACCCATGGTCACCAGAAGACCCTTCCGGATGCCGCACCACACACTGACGGAGAACGGCATGTGCGGCGGCGGACGTATCCCCACACCGGGGGAGATCAGTCTGGCCCATCTGGGGGTGCTGTTTCTGGACGAGCTGACAGAATACCCCAAACCGGTGCTGGAATGCCTGCGGCAGCCCATGGAGGATGCCAGCATCCAGCTTTCCAGGGTCAGCGGTACCTTTGTCTATCCGGCGGATTTTATGCTGGTGGCAGCCATGAACCCGTGCCCCTGCGGTTATTATCCGGATCGGGAGAAATGTACCTGCAGTCCCGGGGAGATCCGTCGGCATCTGGAACACATCAGCCAGCCGCTGCTGGATCGGATGGATATCTGTGTGGAAATGCCACGGGGCGGCTACGCGGAACTGAAAATCGCGCACGCGTCGGAGGAGAGCTCCGCCCGCATCCGGGATCGGGTGATCCGGGCAGTCCTGCGGCAGCGGGAGCGTTTTGCCGGTACCGGCATCCGCTATAATGCGGGGATCCCGTCAGCACGGATGGCGGAATTCTGCCCGCTTGGCAGAAAACAGGAACAGCGGATGGAGCAGCTGTTCGGCTGTCTGGATCTGAGCGCCAGGGCGTATCATAAGATCCTGAAGGTCGCCCGGACGCTGGCCGATCTGGAGGACTGCCCGGACATACAGGAAAAGCATCTGCATGAGGCGGTTCTTTACCGGTCCATCGACAAAAAATACTGGATCCATTAATTCTTTCGGGTAGGTCTTTCGGGTAAGCTCAAGAATTTTGTAGACTTTTTTTCGGCGGTCATGTATAATCAAACCAGAAAAAATATATTTGTTGGCAAAACAGGCGAAAGTCTGCGACGCAAAGCTATAGGGCCTGTAAAATGGCAGCCAGTTGCAAAAAATGATATGCAAGGGGATACTGTCTATAGCTGTTCTGTGGAAGGTATCCTCTTATTTTTTTGCTTTTGACATCATGGCAGGCAGAGAATTTCTGCGGAAAACAGACTGGAAATGGGAGAATGATGATGCGTAGGATTTTTTCCGATTTTTATAAAAAAATAACGTTTATCCTGGCAGTGGTGTGCGCGGCTGTGTTGTTCCCCATGGTGGCCTACGCGGCAGCGGTGCCCCAGGCGGATACGCCGGATTATAAAGTGGCCTTCTATGCCTTTGACTGCTATCACATGCAGGATGAAAATGGAAAGAGAAGCGGCTACGGTTATGAGATGATGTAGGGGATTTCCAAATATCTGCAGTGCACGTTTTCTTATATCGGGTATGACAAGACGGCAGCCGAGGCGGAGGAGATGCTGCGGAACGGGGCGGTGGATATCTATACGGCAGCGCGCAAAACGTCGGAGTGGGAGGCGGAATTTGCGTTTTCCAAGCATCCGGCCATCACGGCGTATACGTGCATGAACGTGAAGGTGGGCAATACCGCTGTCGTTGGCGGAGACTATTCCACCTATGATGGACTGCGCATCGGTCTTCTGCGGCGGCATACGTACAATGACCGTTTTCTGGAGTTTGTGAAGGAAAAAGGCTTTGCCTGCAAGATCATTTATTATGAGACACCTACGGAACTGACCAATGCGCTGATCGACGATGAGGTGGATGCGCTGGTGAACAGTTACATCGGGACGCCGGAGGACGAGCGGACGGTGGAGAATTTCGGGGAAACGCCCTATTATATCATGACGCGCAAGGAAGATCAGGCGCTGGTGGATGCCCTGGATGCGGCCATCGACGCCATGAATATCGAGACGCCCAACTGGCGGACGGATCTGTATAACAAATATTACGGCTCAGAGTACCAGAATACAGAGCTGACGAGGGCCGAACAGCAGTTTCTGAAGCAGCTGCAGGCGGATGGCACGGTGATCCGGGCCGTGATGAACCCGACGGAGGCTCCCTATTCCTGGTATGAGGACGGACAGGCCCGGGGAATTGCCGCAGATATCTTCCGAAAAACAGCGGAGGAGATGGGACTGGACTTTGAGATCGTGCCCGGGGCGACGATTTCTGTTTATATGGGTGTCAATGCCATGGATGACAGCCGGTTTTACGGCATCTGGGAGAAAACGCTGCAGGTGGTGAGTGCGCAGGTCAGTGCGGAGGTGATCCAGAATTATCTGGAGGAATCCGCCACACCGACCATGATCGCGTACCTGTTTGATCATCCGACGTATCTGGTTCTTTTGATTGCCGCAATGATTTTTATGGTGTTTTTGCTGCTTTTATACGCCCAGTCAGTGCGAAGCAAAAATCAGCATCAGCGGATTGCCGGGGAACTGGCGGTGGCGCTTGACGAGGCCAGGGAAGCCAACGAGTCCAAGCAGAATTTCTTTTCCAAGATGAGCCACGATATCCGGACACCGCTGAATGTAGTGCTGGGTATGACCCAGATTGCACAGAAATACAAATATGATACGCCCAGACTGGAAAGTGCCCTGGACAGCATCACCACAGAAGGAAATTATCTGCTGGAGCTGATCAATTCCATTCTGGATGTGAACCAGCTGGAGCACGGCCATGTGGAGCTGGCCAGTGAGCCCTTCCATCCGGCAGCCACCGTCAGGGAAAGTGTGGAGATGCTGCATCTGCTGGCAGATAAGAAGGAGCAGCACCTGACTGTAACGTGCGATGGGGAAGACCGGGTTGTGGTGGGAGATGCCAACCGGTTCGGGCAGATCATCATCAACATCGTTTCCAATGCCATCAAATATACGGACAACGGCGGGAAGATTGATGTGCGGCTGGAATGCCTGCCGGATGACCGGTACCGTTTCATCTGTGCCGACAATGGCATCGGTATGACGGAGGAATTTGCCCGTCACATCTGTGAGGAATATGCGCGGGCGGAGGACAGCCGGGTATCCAAGGTACAGGGAACTGGCCTTGGCATGTCGGTGGTGAAAGGCTTCACAGAGCTGATGCATGGCACGCTGTCGGTGCAGAGTGCGCCGGGCGAGGGCTCCACCTTTATCGTGGAGGTACCGCTGCAGGCGGCAAGTGAGGAGCAGAAGGAGAAGCTTTTGCATGCCATGCAATCAAAGGAAGAGGATTATCCGTCGCAGTTTACCGGCAAGAAGGTATTGCTGGTGGAGGATAATGCGCTGAATGCCGAGATCGCCATCGAGCTTTTGCAGAGCATCGGCCTGCAGGTGGACTGGGCAGATAACGGGAAGATCGGCGTGGACAAGTTTGAACAGTCCAAACTCTATGAATATTTTGCCGTATTCATGGATATGCAGATGCCGGTGATGGACGGTCTGGAAGCAACCCGCACCATCCGCGGCAGCAGCCGGGAGGACAGCCATGTGCCCATCTTTGCCATGACAGCCAATACCTTTGCCAATGACCGGAGAAAGTGCCGGGAGGCGGGCATGGACGTCTACATCGCCAAACCCATCAATATCAAGGATATTGCCACGACGCTGAACAACGGGGGGAATGTACCAGAAGCCCCCGGGGAAGAAGCGCCAGATGGAAGAGACGCATAAAGAAAGGAAGACTTTTTCATAGTTACCTTCAGAAAAAGTCTTCTTTTTTGTATGATAGAAAATGCACCGATTTTCCGGGAAGCCTTGCGCAAAATGGATTTCGGTGATAATATAACAGGTACAAAGTCTTGGGATCACGAGTTCTTGTGGTTCATTTCCTGAAAAACAATCTATACGATCACAGGCATCCGGAAAATATTGGTATGCTTCTTCTGGCATGAAAGCGGCATGTCCGTCATAGGATGCTAAAAAATAAAGGAAATCTTTTGGTGGAAGGGGTGTCTTATGGAAAACGAAAGAGAACAGGAAAAAGACCTGCCGTGGCTTTACTGGCTGGGCAGTCAGTTTGCCGTGCGCAGAAAGACGAAGGAAAAGCTGCTTTCCGTGTATGGCACGGCGAAGAATATATATAATATGAAGAAACAGGTGCTAAATGAGCCGGGATTTCTGACAGACCGGGAAAAAGAGGTCTTTTTGCAGCGCGGAAAGGTGGATCCGGAGCGGGAATTTGAGGATTTTTTTCGGCAGGGCGGAAGCTTCACATGGATCGGCGCGGCGGATTATCCGCAGAAGCTGCAGCCCCTCTCCGGTGCACCTTTTGCCCTGTTTTACTATGGAAAGCTCCCTGATCCGGAGAAAAAAGCGGTGGCCATTGTAGGTGCCAGAGGCTGTACTTCTTATGGGCGGGCGGCGGCCGGTTCTTTTGCGGAGGCAGCAGCCCTGGCCGGAGCGGAGATCATCAGCGGGATGGCCTGCGGCATTGACAACACGGCGCAGCTGGCGGCTCTGCGTGTGGGCGGCACCAGTACGGCGGTGCTGGGGTGCGGGACAGACATCTGTTATCCGGCTTCTTCGGCAGAGACCTACTGGCAGCTGCGGGAAAATGGCTGTGTCCTGTCAGAGTATCCGCCGGGGGTGCGGCCGGAAGCCTGGCATTTTCCTGCCCGGAACCGGATCATCAGCGGTCTGTCCGACGCGGTGCTTGTCGTGGAAGCCCGGGAAAAGAGTGGTTCTCTTATCACGGCAGACCTGGCTCTGGAGCAGGGGAGGGATGTCTACGCCTTGCCCGGGCGGGTGGGAGATGCTTTAAGCGCAGGCTGCAACCGGCTCATTCGGCAGGGGGCAGGGCTGGCGGAAAGCCCGGAGGAATTTGTTGCGGAGCTTGGTTTAAATTCTTTACAAACCGTGAATAAATGTAAAAAAAATAAGAATTCGCTTGCAAAGGAAGAGAACATGTTGTATAGTTGTGTGGATTTGAAACCGAAAAACCTGGAAGAAATTTTGGCGGAATCGCCGTTTTCTGCGGAAAAAACCATGGAATTGCTATTGAATCTACTGGTTCGCGGTGTGATTCGGGAGATTTCCAGGGGGCTTTACGTCCGGGAACGCCTGTAAGAGGGATGTTATTTGCAGGGATAAAAGGCCGGACGAGAGGGTGGATAAGACAATGGAGGGGCATATATGGCAAAGTATCTGGTGATTGTGGAGTCACCGGCAAAGGTTAAGACAATAAAAAAATTTCTTGGGGCGAATTACGAGGTGGCCGCATCCAATGGCCATGTGCGGGATCTGCCCAAGAGTCAGCTGGGCATCGATGTGGAACATGATTTCGAACCCAAATATATCACGATCCGCGGAAAGGGAGACATTCTGGCGAACCTGCGCAAGCTGGTGAAGAAGGCAGACAAAGTGTATCTGGCAACTGACCCGGACCGTGAGGGAGAGGCGATCTCCTGGCATCTGTCCAAGGCGCTGAAGCTGGAGGACAAGAAGGCATGCCGGATCACCTTTAATGAAATTACGAAGACGGCGGTGAAAGCATCCTTAAAGGCACCGCGGGAAATTGATATGAATCTGGTGGATGCGCAGCAGACGAGAAGAATTCTTGACCGTATGGTTGGTTACATGATCTCTCCGCTGCTGTGGGAGAAAGTAAAGAGGGGATTAAGTGCCGGCCGGGTGCAGTCGGTAGCTCTTCGTATCATCGCAGACCGGGAGGAAGAGATCAACAGCTTTATCCCGGAGGAATACTGGAGCCTGGATGCCCAGTTTGCACTGAAGGGCGAGAAAAAGCCGTTGACAGCGAAATTTTACGGAACCCCCGAGGGCAAGATGGACATCCACAGCCAGGAGGAGCTGAACCGGATTTTGAAAGCACTGGACGGCGCCGATTATCAGGTATCTGAGGTGCGGATGGGCGAGCGCACAAAGAAAGCGCCGCTGCCATTTACCACAAGTACGCTGCAGCAGGAGGCTTCCAAGGCACTGAATTTTTCTACCCAGAAAACCATGCGTCTGGCTCAGCAGTTATATGAGGGCATAGACATCAAAGGCAGTGGTACGGTCGGTATCATCACTTACCTGCGTACCGATTCTGTCCGCATTTCCGATGAGGCCCAGGCAGCAGCCCGTGCATACATCACCGAGCGTTTCGGGGAAGCGTATGCGGCTGTGCAGGAGGCAACGCGAAAGGACGGCAAGAAGATCCAGGATGCCCATGAGGCCATCCGTCCCACGGACATCAGCCGGACACCTGAGCAGATCAAGGATTCCTTAAGCCGGGATCAGTACCGTCTGTATCAGCTCATCTGGAAGCGGTTTGCGGCCAGCCGGATGAATGCGGCTGTGTTTGAGACAACTTCCGTGAAGATCGACGGCGGCGGGTACCGTTTTGCCGTGTCCGCATCCCGGGTGAAGTTTGACGGTTACCGCAGTGTCTACATGTCCGAGGACGAGGTAAAAGTGGACAGCAATACGCTGGTCAGCAGCATCGATAAGGATTCCCAGCTGACCTTCAAAGATTTTGATTATAAACAGCATTTCACCCAGCCACCGGCCCATTATACAGAGGCATCCCTGGTCAAGACGCTGGAGGAGCTGGGCATCGGCCGGCCGAGTACCTACTCCCCGACCATCACCACCATCATTGCCAGACGGTACGTGGCCAAGGAGAATAAGAACCTGTACATCACCGAGCTGGGCGAGGTGGTCAATTCCATCATGGTGGAGGCTTTCCCCAGCATTGTGGATGTGAATTTCACCGCCACCATGGAGTCGCTGCTGGACGGCATCGGCGACGGGCTCATCCCGTGGAAAACCGTGGTGAAAAACTTCTATCCGGATCTGGCCGAGTCCGTGAACCGGGCCAAAGAGGAGCTGGAGCAGGTGAAGGTCGAGGACGAGGTCACCGATGTGGTCTGCGAGCAGTGCGGCAGAAATATGGTGGTCAAATATGGCCCCCACGGCAAGTTCCTGGCCTGCCCGGGATTCCCGGAGTGCCGCAACACGAAGCCCTATCTGGAAAAAACAGGTGTGCCCTGTCCCAAGTGCGGTAAGGAGATCGTCATCCGAAAGACGAAGAAAGGCCGCCGGTATTACGGCTGCGAGGCTGCGCCGGAGTGTGATTTCATGTCCTGGCAGAAGCCTTCCAGAGAGAAATGCCCCCAGTGCGGCAGTATTTTGCTGGAGAAGGGCAACAAGCTGGTGTGCTCCAAGGAGGACTGCGGCTACGTGCGGCCCGCCAAGGAAGAGGAAAAAGAAGCTTAGTATAGAAAGAATTCATCCCGCGCCATTTGGAAGAATGTGCATGAGCGCAGCAGTTCAGCCGCGCCATTCAGAAGAATGCGTATGAGCACAACAGTTCAGCCGCGCCATTTGCAGAACCGCGCATACTGCGCTCTTCATCAAAGAATTGCTGAACTGTTGTAGAATAGTCTGATAAAACGTGAAATAGGACTTGCTTATTCGGAAATTGCGTGATAAACTCTAATAAAGGATGAAAAATCCGAAAATTCCGAATTGATAGATTTATTTGAGGCAGTGAAGAGACGGGCAAAGTCAGAAGCGGAAATATTTGTTACAGTTCACTCGTATGTTCTTGCGGACAGATTTCATGTTTGCATGAAAATCTGGATACATGAACAGACGAAAGGAGCGCCCCGTAATGAGCAAAAATGAGCTGCAAGGCAGCGGAGAGCATCGAAGATGCGGTTTTGCGAATGGCGCGAGTGAACAGTAACAAAAAAAATATCAGTACGAAAGGACAGGGATGAAATGAGTGTACAATTATTAGACAAGACGAGAAAGATCAACAAGCTTCTGCACAACAATAACTCCAGTAAGGTAGTATTTAACGACATCTGTGAGGTTCTGACAGAAATCTTGCTGTCCAATGTGCTGGTGATCAGCCGTAAGGGCAAGATTCTCGGTGTCAGTGAATGTGAAGGTGTGGAAGAGATCACGGAGCTCATTTCCGATAAAGTGGGCGGCTATATCGATCCGCTTTTGAATGAGCGGCTGCTGGGTGTGCTTTCCACCAAAGAAAATGTGAATCTGGAAACGCTTGGCTTCGGGCCTGAGGTGAAGAAGTACCAGGCCATCATCACCCCCATTGATATTGCCGGTGAGCGGCTGGGTACGCTGTTCCTGTACAAATGCGGCGAGCAGTATGAGATTGATGATATTATTTTAAGCGAGTATGGCACGACGGTGGTCGGCCTGGAGATGATGCGCTCCGTGAATGAGGAGAACGCAGAGGAGAACCGGAAGATCCAGATTGTAAAATCTGCCATCAGCACGTTGTCCTTCTCCGAGCTGGAAGCCATCATCCATATTTTTGACGAGCTGGACGGCAAGGAAGGCATCCTCGTTGCTAGCAAGATCGCAGACCGGGTGGGCATTACCCGTTCCGTGATCGTCAATGCCCTGCGCAAGTTTGAGAGCGCCGGTGTCATTGAATCCCGTTCCTCCGGTATGAAGGGAACGTATATCAAGGTCATCAATGATGTGGTATTTGATGAGCTGGAAGACATCAAGAAGCAGAAAAAACACTAGAATCATTGTCTGCGTGAAACTGTTGAACATGGATGCAATAGAAAAGAGTCAAGGCACACCCGCTGCTTTGACTCTTTATTATGGCAGCGGCTGACGAAGAGGAAAATATGAATAAAAAAGCGGTATTTTTTGACATTGATGGAACACTGTACGACCACGAGACGGGGATCAGTGACAGTACGAAGGAGGGCATTGCCCGGTTAAAGGAAAACGGACACTATGCGTTTATCTGCACAGGCAGGAGCATGGCGGCGGTGTTTGATCCCGAGCTTCTCGGCATGGGATTTGATGGCATTGTGGCGGGCTGCGGCACCTATGTAAAGTTGGGGGAGGAGCTGCTCCTGAATGCGGAGATCTCCCAGGAAAAGCTGTGCGGACTGCTGGATCTTCTGCAGGCACACCGCATCATCCCGGTGCTGGAGGGCTGCGATTATCTGTACTACCACAAGAAGGATTATGAGATCGGCGATACCGATCTTTATATCCGGTCACTGAAAAAATACATTCCCGACCGGCTGGTGGAGATCGAAGATCACGAAGGGGATCTTCATGTGAACAAATTCAGTATCCAGTGTCAGGATCCTGCGCTGCAGCCGGAGGCACTGGAGCGGCTGGCAGAGGATTACTGCATCCTGCCCTTCTCCGCGCATCAGATGGAGCTCATTCCGCTGGGCCACACGAAAGCCACCGGCATGGGCGTGGTGTGCAGCCGCCTGTCTATTGAGCGGAACGATGTGTACGCCTTTGGTGACAGTGGCAACGATGTGGACATGCTGCGGTATGCAGGCTGCGGCATCGCCATGGGAAATGGTTCCGGGAAGGCCAAAGAGGCGGCGGACTATGTTACCAGAGGCATCCGGGATCACGGCATCTACATGGGGTTGAAGGAATTCGGGCTCATCTAAAATATAACGGATCTTGCGTATCTCCAGACGGTTTGCTGCCTGATTTGAAAAATGATCATTCCGGTGCTTGACAGTCCGGGGCTGATACGGTAAAATTGACACGAAAATACAATAAAGCAACAGAAACAACGCTAGGGGAGCGCATTGCTGAGACAGGCCCACGGCCTACACCCTCATTACTTGACCCGGATAATACCGGCGGAAGGAAGCGAAAGCAGCAGACACTCCCTCCTTGCGTAGACAAAGGAGGATTTTTTTATGTCAAAACCGAACACAACGAAGAAACTGGTCTTTTCTGCAGCGGCCATCGCGCTGGCAACGGTGATCTCCGTTGTCATCAAACTGCCGTCCCTGCCCAACGGCGGCTCGGTGACCCTGTTTTCCATGCTCTGCATCTGCCTGGTTGGCTACTGGTATGGCCTGAAAACCGGCCTGACCGCGGCAGTGGCCTATGGTATTTTACAGTTCATCACCGGCCCTTATGTGGTACACCCGGCCCAGGTGCTTTTGGACTACCCGCTGGCATTCGGCGCCCTGGGATTGTCCGGCCTTTTTTCCAATGCCAAGAACGGTCTGGTGAAGGGCTATATCGTGGGCGTGCTGGGAAGATATGTGATGCACATGATCTCCGGCCTGATTTTCTACACCGCCTACACCGGAGATTTCGCCGGAAATGCTGCAGCCATCTGGGCATCTACGCTGTATAACATGTCCTACATATTCCCGGAAGCGATCCTGACCCTCATTCTGCTGGCCATCCCGGCTGTGCGCAAAGGTCTGGACAGTGTGAAACGGATGGCTGTCAGCGCATAATCTGACGCGGATATCATACAATTTTAATGAGGTGTTCTATTGACTTTACTTTTTGTATTTGTTAGTATGTAAATACAGAGAAAGTTTACCACTGACCGATATGTGGTATATAAATGGTCGGGTTGTAAGTTTACCGCTGACCAATATGCGGTATATAAATGGTTGGCTCGAAAGTATAGTCCTTCGCCGTAAGGCGGGGGACTTTTTACATAATGAGGATGATAGATGAAAAGAACGGGCCGGAAATCATTTGATGTTGACAAGTGAACATACAGCGAAAGAAATTGAACGGAAAGCGAGAAAAGTATTGGGTATGTTAAAGCGTGGCACAAAATTCACTCCAACGCAGCCGGATGTTATGGCGATACTGCGGAAATTAAAAGAGCAGAGATAGGTTATTATTTTGTGAAAATAACAAAAAAGGGAATTGACTTTTTTCAAAAACCATATTAGAATAACTTCATCCAATTAAATTATGAAAGCAAACAAACCAGTGAGCAGGAGAAGTAGCTGACGGAAAGTCACCAGAGAGCCGTAGGTGGGTGGAAATACGGCAGGCGGGAACTCAGTGAATGGACCTGTGAGGGCAGCTTGAAACCGGTGAAAAGGGAGTAGACGCTGACGGGGACTTCGTCCGTTATCAGAGAAGGGCATATGATGGTATGTCAGAAGAGTGGATATACAACGTATATCAATTTGGGTGGTACCGCAGGAGAATACATGAGCTCCTGTCCCATATTTTTCCAACAGGAAAATGTGGGGCAGGGGCTCTTACTATTTTGATGAAAAAGTTCAGCCATCGATGATGAGGACGGATGTGTGCTTGCACAGAGATCCGTCTGAGGTCATCGATGAGCGGAGCGCCAGATCATGAGCAGAAAGTAGCTGTGTAAGCAGCGAAGAGCGTGGAACACGCGGTTCTGCGAATGGCGCGGCTGAACGGTGCAAATGGCGGAAACTGTTACTTAAATGAAAGAAAGGAATCGGTGCATGATATGATCAGACCGGACACAGGACAGATTGAAAAGCTGGCAAAGGAATACCCGATCTTGCCGGTGTGCAGAGAGATTTACGCAGATGTGACGACAACGATGACGCTGCTTCGCAGGCTGTCAGCCATCAGCAGCCGCTATTTTCTGCTGGAAAGCGTGGAGGGCGGAGAAACCTGGGGCAGGTATTCCTTTCTGGGATACAATCCGATCTTGCGGGTGACATGCAAAGACAAAAAGGTGACCATTGAAGAAAATCATAAAAAGCGTTTCGTGGAAACGGGCAAGCCGCTGGAGGTGCTGCGAGGAATTTTGAAGGAATACCGTTCCCCGCGGATCGAAGGGATGCCGCCCTTTACCGGCGGATTTGTGGGATATTTTGCCTATTCCATGATCGGATACGCGGAACCGGTGCTCTCCATTTCCGGCGGGGATTTCGATGACTACGACCTGATGCTGTTTGACCGGGTCATTGCCTACGATCATCTGCGTCAGAAGATATGCCTGGTGGTGAACATGAAGACCGATAAGGTGCTGGAAAATTACGGAAAAGCGGCAGCACAGCTGGAAGCCATGGCAGGGGTCATCCGCAGCAATGCGCCGCTTCCGGTGCTTACCACAGACAGCCAGGTGGATTTCACATGCAGTGTGTCCAAGGAAGAATATTGCCGGGTGGTGGAGAAGACGAAGGAATACATCCGGGAGGGCGATATTTTCCAGGCAGTCATTTCCAGACAGTTTACCAGCCCCTACGAGGGTAGCCTGCTGAACGCTTACCGGGTGCTGCGCACCACCAACCCGTCCCCTTACATGGTGTACATGCACATTGACGGGGAGGAGATCATGAGCACTTCGCCGGAGACGCTGGTGCGGCTGCAGAACGGGCGGCTGACCACCTTCCCGGTGGCCGGTTCCCGACCGCGGGGCAAGACCGTTGCCGAGGATGAACAGCTGGAGCGGGAGCTGCTGGCAGATGAAAAAGAGCTGGCAGAGCACAACATGCTGGTGGATCTGGGCAGAAACGATCTGGGCAGGATTTCCAACTACGGTTCCGTGGAAGTGACCCGTTACCAGATGATCCACAAATATTCGAAAATCATGCATATCTGCTCTCAGGTGGAGAGCAACATCCGGGAGGATGCGGATGCGCTGGATGCGGTGGAGGCCGTGCTTCCGGCAGGTACCCTTTCCGGAGCGCCCAAGATCCGGGCCTGCCAGATCATTGAAGAGCTGGAGTCCTGTCCCAGAGGCATTTACGGCGGGGCGCTGGGCTATGTGGATTTCACCGGCAATCTGGATACGTGTATTGCCATACGCATGGCGGTGAAAAAGAACGGAACGGTGTATGTCCAGTCCGGCGGCGGTATCGTGGCGGACAGCGTGCCGGAAAAAGAATACGAAGAGTCGGCCAACAAGGCAGCAGCTGTGATCTATGCCATTGAACATGCCGGGGAGGTGGAAGAATGATTTTACTCATTGATAATTATGACAGCTTTTCCTACAATCTGGTGCAGCTGGCGGGAAGCCTGCGGCAGGATGTAAAAGTCGTTCGAAACGATGTCCTGACGGTGGAAGAGGTGGAAGCGCTCTCCCCGGAGCGGATCATTTTATCCCCAGGGCCGGGATACCCGAAGGACGCGGGCATCTGTGAGGATGTGGTGCGCTGCCTGGGAGATCACATTCCGATCCTGGGCGTCTGCCTGGGCCATCAGGCCATCTGCGAGGTGTACGGTGCCACCATCAGCCATGCCCGGTGCCTCATGCACGGCAAACAGAGCTGCATTAAGATCAATACGGACAGCTTGATCTTTCGGGGGCTGCCGGAGGAAGTACCGGTGGCCAGATACCATTCCCTGGCGGCCCAGCGGGACACCATGCCGGACTGCCTCACCATCATCGGCGAGGATGCCTACGGAGAGGTCATGGCGGTGAAACACAGAGATTTCCCTGTGTATGGATTGCAGTTCCACCCCGAATCCATCCTCACCCCGGATGGAAAGAAAATGATGAGAAACTTTTTGCTATTACAGTGACAGAAAGTCTGAGCCTGCTCGTGCTTGCACGAAAGCAGGTGAAAGACCTTCTGGCACGCCGCGACATGAGCATAAAAGTGGAGCGTAGCTACACGATATGCGAATTTTTATACAACAAAGGAGGACACACAGATGATTCAGGAAGCGTTGAACGAAGTGTTGAATAAAAAAGATTTAAGCTATGAGATGGCCTGTGCGGTGATGGCAGAGATTATGGACGGAACAGCTACCAACGCCCAGATGGGTGCTTTTTTGGCAGCCCTGCGGATGAAGGGGGAGACGGTGACAGAGATCACGGCCTGTGCAGAGGTAATGCGGGAAAAAGGCCTGAAGGTGGAGGTTCCCTTTGATGTAATGGAGATCGTGGGTACCGGCGGTGACGAGGTGGGGACGTTCAACATTTCCACCACCTCTGCATTTGTAGTGGCAGCAGGCGGCGTGCCGGTGGCGAAGCACGGCAACCGCAGCGTTTCCAGCAAGAGCGGCGCAGCAGATGTGCTGGAGCGGCTGGGTGCCCGGCTGGATCTGACGCCGGAGCAGAACGTAGAGGTGTTAAAAAAAGCCAACATGTGCTTCATGTTCGCTCAGGTGTACCATACATCCATGAAAAATGTGGGTCCGGTGAGAAAAGAGATGGGCGCCCGGACGATCTTCAATATTTTGGGGCCGCTGACCAACCCGGCCAGAGCCAACATGCAGCTCATGGGTGTGTACCGGGAGGATCTGGTGGAGCCCATGGCGCAGGTGCTGTCCAACTTAGGGGTTGTGAGAGGGCTGGTGGTCAATGGTTCTGACGGCCTGGACGAGGCGACCATGACCGGTGCCACCCATATGTGCGAGATTCGGGAGGGAACATTTCGCACCTATGATCTGACGCCGGAGGCGCTGGGGATGCGTCGCTGCACGTTACAGGATCTGGTGGGCGGCACGCCGGAGGAAAACGCCCGGATTTCCAGAGATATCCTCACCGGCAAGCTGAAAGGCCCCAAACGGGATGCAGTCATTTTAAATTCTGCTCTGAGCCTGTACTTAGGCATTGATGACTGCTCCATCCCGGAGTGCGTGAAGATGGCAAACGAGATCATCGACAGCGGCAGGGCCGGAGATAAGCTGGAGCAGTTTGTGGCAGCAACAAAGGAAGTATAGGAGAGATCATATGATTTTACAGCAACTGGCTGAAACGGCCGGAAAACGTGTGGCAGAGGATCAGAAAAATATCACGGCAGTGCAGATGCGTGCCATGGCGGAGGCGCTGGCAGCAGAGCAAAAGGAGCCCTTCCGGTTTCGGCAGTCCTTATCCCGGCCGGGTATGCGCTTCATTTGCGAGGTGAAGAAGGCGTCCCCCAGCAAGGGGCTCATTGCGGCAGATTTTCCCTATCTGTCCATTGCCCGGGAATATGAGGAAGCCGGGGCGGCGGCCATTTCCGTGCTGACGGAGCCCTCCCGGTTTCTGGGCAGCGACGCCTATCTGCAGGAGATCGCAGCCCAGGCGGGCATTCCGGTATTGCGCAAAGATTTTACGGTGGATGCCTACCAGATTTACCAGGCGAAGGTACTGGGGGCGGAGGCGGTGCTGCTCATCTGTGCTCTGCTGGATACCGAAGAGATCCGGGAGGATCTGGCCATCTGCCGATCCCTTGGCATCAACGCCATTGTGGAGGCCCATGACGCCGCGGAAGTTTCCTCTGCGGTAAACGCCGGGGCGGACATCATCGGCGTCAACAACCGGAATCTGAAGGATTTCACCGTGGACATCCACAACGGACTGCGGTTGCGCAGTCTCGTGCCGGAGGATGTGCTTTTCATCGCAGAGAGCGGGATAAAGACCCGGGAGGACATCCGCCAGCTGGAGGAAGGCCATGTGGATGCGGTGCTCATCGGGGAGACGCTCATGCGCCAGCCGGATAAGAAGAAAGCCCTTGCCGTTTTGCGGGGAAGCGAGGAAGCCCTATGACCAGGATCAAGATCTGCGGCCTGAAACGGCCAGAGGATGTGGCGGCGGTGAACGCCGTGCTGCCGGATTACATCGGATTTGTTTTCGCGGGAGAAAAGCGGCGGATCAGCCGGGAGACCGCCCGCAAGCTGAAAGCCCTGCTGGATCCCCGGATCGCCAGTGTGGGGGTGTTTGTCAACGAGGCGCCGGAAAACATCGCCGCTATCGTAAATGACGGCACGCTGGATCTGGTGCAGCTCCACGGGGATGAGGACGGGGCCTATATACAGTGGCTACGGCAGCTGGTGGACGTGCCCCTCATCAAAGCTGTGCGGGTGCAGACCAGGGAACAGATCCTGGAGGCGGAGCAGCTGCCCTGCGACTATCTGCTGCTGGACACCTTTGTGAAGAATGCCTACGGCGGCAGCGGAAAGACCTTCAATCTGGGACTGATTCCGGCACTGTCCAAGCCGTTTTTCCTGGCAGGCGGGTTAAACGGGGACAATGTGGCGGCGGCCATTGCGGCAGGCCATCCCTGGTGCGTGGATATCAGCAGCGGCGCGGAGACCGACGGATACAAGGATCCGGAAAAAATCAGAAGATTAACAGAGATTGTGAGGATACAAGGATGAAAAAAGGAAGATTTGCAGAGTATGGCGGGCAGTACATTCCCGAGACGCTTATGAGCGCCGTGCAGGAAGTGGAAGAAGCCTATGAATATTACAAAAACGACCCGGCCTTTCAGGCAGAGCTGACAGACCTGCTGGAAAACTATGCCGGACGTCCGTCCCTTTTATATTATGCGGAAAAGATGACCAGGGATCTGGGCGGCGCGAAAATTTACCTGAAACGGGAGGATCTGAACCACACCGGTTCCCACAAGATCAACAACGTGCTGGGACAGGTGCTGCTGGCAAAGAAAATGGGCAAGACGAGAGTCATTGCCGAGACCGGCGCCGGACAGCACGGTGTCGCCACCGCCACGGCAGCAGCCCTCATGGACATGGAGTGCGAGATCTTCATGGGAAAAGAGGACACCGACCGGCAGGCGCTGAATGTGTTCCGTATGGAGCTGCTGGGCGCCAAGGTACATGCGGTGACCAGCGGGACGATGACATTGAAGGACGCAGTCAATGAGACCATGCGGGAATGGGCTTCCCGGATGGACGACACCCTGTATGTGCTGGGTTCCGTCATGGGCCCCCACCCGTTCCCCACCATCGTCCGGGATTTCCAGAAGATCATCGGCAAGGAGATCAAGGAACAGTTACAGGCAAAGGAGGGACGGCTCCCCGATGCGGTCATCGCCTGCGTGGGCGGCGGCAGCAATGCCATGGGCGCTTTTTATGAATTTATCCCGGATACATCCGTACAGCTTATCGGTTGTGAGGCGGCCGGTCTGGGCGTGGATAACCCCAAGAATGCAGCCACCATCGCCAACGGCACCGTGGGCATTTTCCACGGCATGAAATCCTATTTCTGCCAGGACGAGTACGGCCAGATCGCACCGGTGTACTCCATTTCCGCAGGTCTGGACTACCCGGGCATCGGGCCGGAGCACGCCATGTTATCCGACACCGGCCGGGCGAAATATGTGCCGGTGACCGACGAGGAGGCGGTGGAAGCCTTTGAGTATCTGTCCCGCACCGAGGGCATCATCCCGGCGGTGGAGAGCGCCCACGCGGTGGCTTATGCGAAAAAGCTGGCGCCCACCATGGGAAAGGATCAGATCATCGTCGTCAATATTTCCGGCCGCGGAGACAAGGACGTGGCGGCCATCGCAAGATATCGGGGGGTACAGATCTATGAGTAGAATTCACGAGGCATTTGAAAATAAGAAAGCATTCATTCCTTTTATCACCGCAGGAGATCCGGATCTTAATACCACCGCAGAGCTTCTGGTGGCCGTGGCAGAGGCCGGGGCAGATCTCATCGAGGTGGGCATTCCCTTTTCCGATCCCACGGCGGAGGGCCCTGTCATCCAGGAGGCGGACGAGCGGGCGCTGGCAGCAGGCTGCACCACCGACAAGCTGTTTGCCATGCTCTCCCAGGTGCGGCCCAAGCTGGACATTCCGGTGGTATTTATGACGTACATGAACCCGGTGTTCACCTACGGCAAGGAGCGGTTTCTGCAGAAATGCGTGGAAGTGGGCATGGACGGCATCATCATCCCGGATCTGCCCTACGAGGAAAAGGACGAGATGTCCGGCCTGTGCGACACCTATGGCGTGGATCTGATCTCCCTGGTGGCTCCCACCTCCCATGAGCGCATCCGCATGATCGCAGGGGAGGCGAAGGGCTTCCTTTATCTGGTGTCCTCCCTGGGCGTCACCGGCGTGCGAAAAGAGATCACCACCGACATCGGCGAGATGGTGGCGCTGGCAAGAGAAGCATCGGATGCGCCCTGCGCGGTGGGCTTTGGCATCTCCACCCCGGAGCAGGCGAAGAAAATGGCTGCCGTGTCGGATGGAGCCATTGTGGGAAGCGCCATCGTGCGCATGATCGGGCAGTACGGAAAAGACTGCGTGGAGCCTGTGCGCCAGTATGTAAAAGAGATGAAGGCGGCAGTGAACGAGGCATAAAGAAACAGAGGCAGACAGGAAATGTGAGAAATACAAATCCTGCCTGCCTCTGTTTTGTATGCTAGAAAACGGCGTCCTGTCATATCAACGGAAGCAAAAGCAATCAATATTATTTACCGGCCTGCTCCTCGTGGATGAACAGGTTCCCGGGAATGGCGGGTTCTTCTTCCGGGATGACGGAGGGCTCGCAGAAGGTGTTGGGCTTTAAAAATCCTGACAGCACCGCATACAGCACGATGGAGACGATGCCTCCGGCGAAACCGTTGTTGTACAGGTTCAATCCCGAGTATCCGGCGCCTGCGTACAGTGCCACGCAGGAGTGCAGGAATCCGGCGGCCAGTCCGGCGGCGATGCCGTAGGTGCCCGCCACCGGCGCCAGGGTGGTGGAGAACAGCAGTGCCAGCTGGGAGGCCGGGCTTAAAGCACGGCCTGTGACGGCCACGGAGATCAGGACGCCGAACATCACCGGCGCAATGTTGCCCACATGCTTTCCCTTGGCGCTGAAACCGGCGATGGTCAGCAGGGCGCCGATGGTGGCGCCGTTTAAGTCTCCGCCCACCAGGAGAAGGAGGGTGACGGAAAATGCCAGATTGACGCCGATGTTCATGCACACGGCACCTATGCCGTCCAGCTCGATAAAATCATGGCCGGGAACACCGGGGCGGCGCAGCAGCATCCGATACCGGCGGAGGATATGCGCAGAGTCGTGATACAGGCCGTAGAGAACCGTTCCCGCCGCAATGAGGTACAGGCCGATGGCAAGCTCCATGTTGTGACCGGTGTACCAGTACATCTGTGCCTCAAAGGTGTAGCCAAAGCATTTGAAAATGGAACCGAGAACCATGGCCAGCAGCCCGACTGCGAAACCTCCGTTGTACAGGTTCAGGCCGTGGAGCAGCGTGTTTGTATGGATACACAGGGGCGGCGCCACAAAGCCGATGACAGTGCCGGTGAGCAGTGCAAGCAGAAAGCTTTTCCCGGAAAATCCGTTGGCGAACAGGAGGGAACTGATCAGCGGCCCCAGAGAGGTGGACATGAGGCTGAAGGTCAGGTATTTGGACAGTGGCTCCTTTCGGATGCGGGCGTAGAGAATGGTGCCCGGCAGCATGAACCACATGTTGACGATATTTTTTCCAAAGAAGGAAAAGCCTGCCATCAGGCTGGCTGTAGAAATGCCGTTGCCATGCATGGGAAGCTTGCACAGCCGCATGAGCAGCAGGGTGATGAGCGTCACGCAGCCTGCGTTGAAAAAAGCAGCGCCCACACCGGCGATCTCCATATAATCGGTAATGAGAATGTCGCTGGCAAAGGTGATACGAAGCATGCCGTTGATTAGATCTTCCACGGTCGAGAGAAAGAAGCTGACGGTGATCAGCACCGCTGAGATCATGTACATCAGGTGGTAAGCAATCTGGGACTGGCGGTCTAAAGAAGCCATGGGGTGTCCTCCTTCAAGATGTCAGATTGATATAATTATAACATTCTCCCCTTTTGACGCACAACTTCCTTTTACTTTAGAAAGAGATAAATAAGTTCAATAAGGCTTTTACAAAGTTTATAAACAAATTATTAAATCCACAATTCCGGGTAAATATATAAAAATCAGAGATTTTGAGAGAATAGATGAATAAAATAGAGAAAAAAAGAGAATAACATGTAAAAAATGGGTTTGCTAAATTTGTGAAAAATCACTACTATATGACTATCGGTTAGCACTCGATGAAGGTGAGTGCTAGCACAGAAAAAGAAAGAAGTTCATATCAGATAAAGGAGGACTTTACTATGAAATTAGTACCGTTAGGTGACAGAGTCGTAATCAAACAGTTAGAGGAAGAGGCTACAACCAAATCCGGAATCGTTCTTCCGGGACAGTCCAAAGAGAAACCGCAGCAGGCAGAAGTTGTCGCTGTAGGCCCTGGCGGAAATGTAGACGGCAAGGAGATTACCATGCAGGTAAAACCTGGTGATCATGTCATCTATTCCAAATATGCAGGAACAGAAGTAAAGATCGACGAGGATACCCTCATCGTGGTAAGACAGGCAGATATTCTTGCAATCGTAGAGTAAGAGACTGAATCGTTTAGGAGGAATTTATCATGGCAAAAGAGATTAAATATGGTGCAGAGGCAAGAAAAGCACTGGAGTCCGGCGTCAACCAGCTGGCAGATACCGTAAGAGTAACCCTTGGACCGAAAGGAAGAAACGTCGTACTTGACAAATCCTACGGCGCTCCGCTGATCACCAACGACGGTGTTACCATCGCAAAAGAGATCGAGCTGGAAGATCCGTTTGAGAACATGGGCGCACAGCTGGTCAAAGAAGTAGCTACCAAGACCAACGATGTAGCAGGTGACGGAACAACCACAGCAACCGTTCTTGCACAGGCAATGATCAACGAAGGTATGAAGAATCTGGCAGCAGGTGCCAACCCCATCGTCCTGAGAAAGGGCATGAAGAAAGCAACTGACGCAGCAGTTGCAGCCATCGCAAAGATGAGCCAGCCGGTAGACGGCAAGAAGCATATCGCAAGAGTAGCAGCAATCTCTGCCGGCGATGATGAGGTAGGCGCAATGGTAGCAGACGCTATGGAGAAGGTTTCCAAAGACGGCGTTATCACCATCGAGGAGTCCAAGACCATGAAGACCGAGTTGGATCTAGTAGAAGGTATGCAGTTCGACCGTGGATATCTTTCCGCTTACATGTGCACAGATATGGAGAAGATGGAGGCAACTCTGGAGGAGCCTTACATCCTCATTACCGATAAGAAGATCAGCAACATTCAGGAGATCCTTCCTCTGCTGGAGGAGATCGTGAAGACCGGCAGAAAGCTGCTCATCATCGCTGAGGACATCGAGGGCGAGGCTCTGACCACCCTGATCGTCAACAAGTTAAGAGGTACCTTCACCGTTGTAGGTGTCAAGGCTCCGGGCTACGGCGACAGAAGAAAAGCAATGCTGCAGGATATCGCTATCCTGACAGGCGGCCAGGTGATCTCCGATGAGTTAGGCCTTGACCTGAAAGAGACCACACTGGATCAGCTGGGCCGTGCAAAATCCGTGAAAGTTCAGAAAGAGAACACCATCATCGTTGACGGCGAGGGCTCCAGAGAAGCAATTGATGCAAGAATCGGTCAGATCCGTGCACAGCTGGAGGAGAGCACCTCTGAGTTTGATAAAGAGAAATTACAGGAGAGACTTGCAAAACTGGCAGGCGGCGTTGCTGTTATCCGCGTAGGTGCAGCTACAGAGCCTGAGATGCAGGAAGCAAAGCTTCGTATGGAAGATGCTCTGGCAGCTACCAAGGCAGCTGTTGAGGAAGGTATCATCGCAGGCGGCGGATCTTCTTACATCCATGCATCCAAAGAGGTTGCAAAGCTTGTAAACGATCTGGAGGGCGACGAGAAGACAGGTGCGAAGATCATCCTGAAAGCACTGGAGGCTCCTCTGTTCCACATCGCAGCAAATGCAGGTCTGGAAGGCTCCGTTATCGTTAATAAGGTAAGAGAGTCCGAGGTTGGTGTCGGCTTCGACGCTTATAACGAGGAGTATGTGAAGATGGTAGACGCAGGTATCCTGGATCCGGCAAAAGTTTCCAGAAGCGCTCTGCAGAACGCAACCAGTGTTGCTTCCACACTGCTTACCACCGAGTCCGTAGTTGCAACCATCAAAGAGCCGATTCCGACGCTTCCCACCGGTGCAGGCGCAGGCGGCATGGGCGGAATGATGTGATGAGCGCAAAAGAAAAAGGAGCGCTGCGCAGCAGCATTCATTTTTCTTGCGCCATCAACGAGTGACCCGTCTGCGTAAGCAGACAGTAGAGTGCGTCAGCACGAGGTCACGAGTCTGGGCAGCTACATTCACAAGATAAAAATTTAACCGAAAACCAGTTGTAAGGCAGGCCGTGGGTAGGGAGCAATCCTTTTCCACGGTCTGTTTTTTTACTTTCGAATCCTTGCTTTTTTCCCCATATACGCTACTATAGAACAGAAGGAAGAACCCGAATAACAAGCTCCCGGTTAGCCGGGTTGACAGGAGGAAACACATGGTCAGAAAGAAGGATCCTGAATTCACGCTGGATCGAGATGTGATTTTTAATACGCTGGAAGAAGGAATCATTGCCATCAACACGCAGGCAGAAGTGATCTATATCAACCGGTCTGCCGCAGAGATGCTCAATACGACAGAGGAGGCGGCAATTGGGCTGCCGCTGTCCGTTGTCTATCCGGCATCTAAGATGGCGCGGCTTCTGGAAACAGGGCAGGCAGAAAATAATGTCCCCATGCTTTCCCTGAAAAATGTGCGCATCCTGTCAGACCGGATGCCGATCCGGGAAGACGGAAAGATTGTTGGTGTGGTAGCGATTTTCCGCAACAAGACGGAGGTCAGCCGGATGGCAGAGGAACTCACCGGTGTGCACTATATGGTGGATGCGCTGCGGGCCAACAATCATGAATTCATCAACAAGCTGCATGTGCTTTTGGGACTGATCCAGATGGAACAGTATGAGGAAGCGTGCAATTATATTCTGAAAACAGCCATGCTCCAGAAGGAAGTCATCCGTTTTGTCATGGACAGCATCGAGGTGCCGGAGCTGGCAGCCCTGTTGATCGGCAAGATCAGCAGAGGCAGTGAACTTGGGATCCGGGTGCAGTTAGATCCGGGCACCCACCTGGATAAGGAGGGCAATATGGCCTACGGACAGGCACTGGTCACCATCGTGGGAAATCTTCTGGAGAATGCCATGGAGGCGCTGGATCATTATGAAGAAGAGAATAAGCAGATCACGGTGGGAATCTATGGCGGGGAGTCGGACATTCTGGTGACGGTATTTGACAATGGGCCGGGGATTCCGGAAGATATCCGGGAGAAGATTTTTGAGGAAGGATTTTCCACGAAAGGGACAGGAAGAGGCATCGGCCTTGCTACCCTGCGGAAGATCACCCGAAGCTATGGAGGAGATATCACTGTGGATTCGGAAGAGGGATCCGGCACATATTTTTACGCAAATATCAGGAAAGAGGGGTAACGGGACAATGGCATATCGGGTAGTGCTGGTGGAGGATGATCCTATGGTGCTTTCCATCAACAGAAGATATATGGAGAAGGACAGTCGCTTTGAGGTGTGCGCTGCGTTCCGGGACGGACGCAGTGCGCTGGAATATCTGGAAAATAACGAGGCAGATCTGTTGCTTCTGGATATTTACATGCCGGTATTCACAGGTCTGGATCTTCTGAAGGCGCTGCGGATGCGGGGCATCGGTATTCAGGTCATTATGATCACAGCGGCCAACGACAGTGACAGCCTGGGGATTGCCATGAGCCTTGGCATCATGGACTATCTTATGAAGCCCTTTGAATATACGAGACTGAAAAAGGCGCTGGATATGTTCGTGTATCAGGCTGTTGTCCGGAAACGTCTGGAAAAGGGGCCGAAGATGCATCAGCAGGACATCGATAAAGTATTTCTGGACAGTCCGGTAGGCGAAACTGTGCAGAAGGGGATCCAGGAGAAGACCCTGGAGATGATCCGGGCTTATGTGGCGCAGATCGGTGACCGGCCATTGAGCAGTGAGGAAGTGGCCGAGCAGAACGGTCTGTCCGTGGTCACCGCCAGAAAATATATGAATTATCTGGCAGAGAACCACGAAGTGGTCAGCACCGTGGATTACAAGACCGGCGGGCGGCCGTGCATTCTTTACCGGAAAAATTCAGATTGAAAATAAATTAACAAAAAAACAGGACAATATGGAAAGCAAAGATCCCGGCGGTGACTGAACTGCCGGGATCTTTGCTTTTTTGGATTTGTTCTAAGCAAGAGTTCTTTGCGTGATTGTAAAAACGGGGAATGTCTTTACAATCCGTATCATATCGCAGTTTTCTGACAGATGCAAGGATAGGCAATTTAAAAAAACATAATAAAACAGCCCCTGGTTTCCTTAGTTTTCTTACCGTTTTTTAAGTTTGATAAAAACAAGACAATCTTTTTGTATGTTATATTCTTGTTATCAGTTTAACAATGAGCGTGGAGGAAACAAGACATGGGAGAAAATAATCTGAAAAAAAGAATACGAAATGCGCAGTGCAGAGAAAAAATCATGTCCGCGGAGGAAGCGGCATCGTTCATCCGCCCGGGTATGACCATCGGTTCCAGCGGTTTCACCCCGGCAGGATATCCAAAGATGATCCCGGCAGCCCTTGCCAAACGGGCAGAGGCGGGCGAAAAACTGGATCTGACCCTTCTCACAGGCGCATCCACAGGAGATGAGATGGATGGTGTGCTGGCCAGAGCAGGTGTGATCAGGAGAAGAATTCCGTACCAGACCAACAAGGATCTGCGGGACGCCATCAACCGGGGCGAGATTTCCTATATGGATATGCATTTAAGCCAGCTGCCCAACTGGGTAAAGAACGGGTATCTCGGCAAGGTGCATGTGGCAGTTGTGGAAGCCACGGCCATTGATGAGAACGGAAATATCATCCCCACCACTTCTGTGGGATGCGCCAACACGTATGTGGCATGTGCAGATCAGGTGATCGTAGAGATCAATACCACACAGCCGCTGGAGCTGGAAGGCATCCATGATATTTATTCTCCGAAGAAGGCGCCGGACACCGAGCCGATCCCCATCACAAAGACAGAAGACCGGATCGGAACGACCTATATCCCGTGCACCCCGGATAAGATCCGTGCCATCGTCATCAGCGATATTCCGGACAATGGCCGCCCGGTAGCAGCCATCGATGAGACTTCCCAGAAGATCGCAGACAATCTGGTACAGTTTTTGAAGGACGAGACGAAAGCAGGAAGACTTCCCGCACAGCTGCCGCCGCTGCAGTCCGGCGTGGGAAGCGTGGCAAATGCAGTGCTGGCAGGCCTGAAGGATTCCGATTTTGAGAACATCAATATTTATTCCGAGGTGCTGCAGGATGCCGTATTTGATCTGATGGACGCAGGAAAGGTTGCCTGTGCATCGGGAACTTCCCTCACCATTTCTCCGGCAAAGAGAGAAGAATTTTATGCGAAGTTTCCTGCATACCGGGATAAGATCGTGTTACGGCCCCAGGAGATCAGCAATTCTCCGGAGGTGATCCGCAGACTGGGCGTCATTGCCGTGAATACGGTGATCGAGGCAGATATTTATGGCAACACCAATTCCTCCCACATCGGCGGCAGCCGTCTGATGAACGGCCTGGGAGGCAGCGGTGACTTCGGAACCAATGCGGGCCTGTCCATTTACATCACACCGGCCACAGCCAAGAAGGGAACCGTATCCAGTATCGTGCCGTTTGTGACACATGTGGATCATACAGAGCATGATATCCATGCACTGATCACAGAGTACGGCGTGGCAGATATCCGCGGACTTTCCCCTATCGAGCGTGCACATAAGATCATTGACAACTGTGCAGCACCGGAATTCCGTGAGGAACTGAACGCTTATCTGGAAGAGGCCATCGCGCAGTCCACACACAAACAGACACCGCATGTGCTGCACAAAGTATTCAAGTAACACCTTCCTGAGGAAATACAGGATATAGTAAGGAGAGGATGAAAACTTATGGGATTGGAAGAAAAGAAACAGGTTCCGTTTCGGGGTACCGCTGAACAGGAACGACAGCTTTTGGATTTTATAGAAGAACACAAACAGGTGGGCGGATGCCTGATGCCGATCATGCAGAAGGCACAGGAGATTTACGGATATCTTCCGGAAGAGGTTCAGAAAATGATCGCAGACGCTATGGGGATTCCCATGGAAGAGGTGTACGGCGTATCTACCTTCTATTCCCAGTTCCATCTGATGCCAAAAGGAAAATATGAGATTTCGGTTTGCCTTGGCACAGCCTGTTATGTCAAAGGGGCAGGAGATATTTACAATAAGTTTATGGAACAGCTGGGCATCGTCGGCGGCGAGTGCACGCCGGACGGAAAGTTTTCCCTGGATGCCTGTCGATGTGTAGGCGCCTGTGGACTGGCACCGGTGGTTCTCGTAAACGATGAAGTGTACGGCCGTCTTCGGGTGGATGACGTACCGGGTATTCTTGCAAAGTATGAGACAGAGGATGAAGGAGGAGCGCAGAAATGAAATCACTGGAAGAACTAAAACAGATCCGTGACAGAGTAAAGGATCAGGTGGATATCCGGGAAGGCTCCGCCGGAAAAATCCGTGTCGTTGTGGGAATGGCTACGTGCGGAATCGCCAGCGGCGCAAAGCCGGTTCTTTCCGCACTGGCAGACGAGGTGCAGAGACGGCATCTGAAAAACGTGATCGTGACACAGACAGGATGTATCGGGCTGTGCCAGTACGAGCCGATCGTAGAGGTGTATGAGCCGGGAAGAGGCAAGACCACCTATATCAAAATGAATGCGGAAAAAGCAAAGGAAGTTGCAGATAAGCATCTGGAGCACGGCCTGGTACTGAACAAGTACACGCTGGCTTCCGAGGGACTGTAGGAAAGGGGGGAATGGAATGTTTCGAAGTCATATACTGGTCTGCGGAGGTACGGGATGTACATCTGCAAAGAGTATGGAAATCATTGCACGGCTGGAAGAAGAGCTGAAGGAGCATGGACTCGACCAGGAAATCGCCGTGGTAAAGACCGGGTGTTTTGGTCTGTGTGCCATGGGGCCGATCATGGTGGTGTACCCGGAACAGGTCTTCTACTGTATGGTAACCCCTGACGACGTGCCGGAGATCGTGGAAGAACATCTGGTAAAGGGCCGTCCGGTACAGCGGCTGATCTACGACGATACGCTGTGCACGGACGGGGAGACGGTTCATCTGGAGGATACAGACTTTTACCGCAAGCAGAAACGGATCGCCTTACGTAACTGCGGCGTGATCAATCCGGAAAACATCGAGGAGTACATTGCCAGAGACGGTTATGAAGCGCTGGGCAAGGTGCTGACGGAGATGACGCCGGATCAGGTCATCCAGACTATTCTGGACAGCGGCATCCGTGGACGTGGAGGTGCAGGCTTCCCCACCGGCCTGAAATGGAAGTTCGCTTCCGGCAATCGTGGAAAAGTAGAGAAATATGTATGCTGTAATGCGGATGAAGGAGACCCAGGTGCTTTCATGGACCGTTCGGTGCTGGAAGGTGACCCCCATGTGGTACTGGAGGCCATGGCCATCGCCGGTTATGCCATCGGTGCATCCCAGGGATTTATCTACGTGCGTGCGGAGTATCCCATCGCTGTAGAACGATTGCAGATTGCCATTGGACAGGCGCGAGAGTATGGCCTCTTAGGTAAAAATATTTTTGACACCGATTTCTGCTTTGACGTGGAGCTGCGGCTGGGTGCCGGCGCTTTCGTCTGTGGAGAAGAGACGGCCCTGATGACCTCCATCGAAGGAAAACGGGGAGAGCCCAGACCACGACCGCCGTTCCCGGCAGTGAAGGGTCTGTTCGGCAAACCGACCATCCTGAACAACGTGGAGACCTACGCCAATATTCCACAGATCATTTTGAACGGGGCAGACTGGTTTGCTTCCATGGGAACCGAGAAGTCCAAAGGAACGAAGGTATTCGCTCTGGGCGGCAAGATCAACAATACCGGTCTGGTGGAGATCCCCATGGGAACGACGCTCCGGACCGTCATTGAGGAGATCGGCGGCGGTATTCCGAATGGAAAGCATTTCAAAGCGGCACAGACCGGCGGCCCGTCCGGCGGGTGTATTCCGGCCTCCCATATGGATATCCCCATCGATTATGACAACCTGATCTCCATCGGCTCCATGATGGGCTCCGGTGGACTCATTGTTATGGATGAAGATACGTGTATGGTGGATATCGCCAAGTTTTTCCTGGAATTCACGGTAGATGAATCCTGCGGCAAATGTACGCCGTGCCGGATCGGTACCAAGCGGATGTACGAGATCCTGGATAAGATCACCAAAGGAAACGGGACGCTGGAGGATATCGACGAGCTGGAAGAGCTGGCTTACTACATCAAGGACAACGCCCTGTGCGGCCTGGGACAGACAGCGCCGAACCCGGTATTATCCACGCTCCGTTATTTCAAAGACGAGTATATCGCACACGTAACGGAAAAGAAATGTCCGGCCAAGGTATGTAAAGACCTGCTCGTATACAAAATCGATCCTGAAAAATGTAAGGGCTGTACCCTCTGCCGCAGAGGCTGTCCGGTACAGGCCATTGAAGGTAAGGTAAAAGAACCACACACCATCGATATTGACAAGTGTATCAAGTGCGATGCCTGCCGTTCCTGCTGCCGATTCGGCGCAATTTACAAAGATTAAGGAGGGGAGAACAGCATGGGAGAGATAACAATCAAATTAAACGGCATCAAGACAACTGTCCCGGAGGGGATCACCATCCTGGAGGCGGCAGCCATGTCTCATATCCGGATCCCGACCCTCTGTTATATGAAGGATCTCAATGAGATCGGCGCCTGCCGGATCTGCGTGGTAGAGGTAAAGGGCGCCAAAACACTGGTGGCATCCTGTGTATATCCGGTCAGCGACGGCATGGAGGTGTGGACCAACACGCCGAGAGTGCGGGAATCCCGGAAAAAGACGCTGCAGCTTATTTTATCCAATCACAGAAAAGACTGTCTGGCCTGTGTGAGAAACGGCAACTGTGAGCTGATGAAGCTCTGCCGGGAGCTGGGCGTCAATACAACGGAGAAATACAACGGCAGCATGACACCGTCGGTGGTGGATGACAGTGCGGTACATATGATCCGTGACAACAGCAAATGTGTGCTGTGCAGACGCTGTACGGCCGTGTGTGCCAAGGTACAGGGCATCGGCGTCATCGGTGTCAATCACAGAGGTTTTGCCACATCCATCGGTTCCCCTTATGAAAAGGGGCTGGCAACCACAAGCTGTGTGGGTTGCGGACAGTGTATCGCCGTATGTCCCACAGGCGCCATCACAGAGAAAGACAGTACCGGCAGAGTATTCGATGCCATTGCCGATCCCGATAAATTTGTGGCAGTGCAGACCGCACCTTCTGTCCGGGCAGCGCTGGGAGAAGAATTTGGCCTTCCTATGGGAACGCCGGTGGAGGGAAAGATGGTCACCGCCCTGCGGATGCTGGGCTTTGACAGGGTATTCGATACGGACTTCGGCGCAGACCTGACCATCATGGAAGAGGCTCACGAGTTCCTGGATCGGGTGCAGAATGACGGCGTCCTGCCCATGATCACTTCCTGTTCTCCGGGCTGGGTAAAATACTGTGAGAACTACTATCCGGATCTGATCCCGCATCTGTCCACGTGCAAATCGCCGCAGCAGATGTTCGGCGCCGTGCTGAAAACCTACTTCGCAGAGAAGCAGGGAATCGATCCCTCGGAGATCATGAGTGTCAGCATCATGCCCTGTACGGCAAAGAAAAATGAGATCGGACGGCCGCATCAGGATGCCTCCGGTTACCCGGATGTGGACGTATCCCTGACGACGAGGGAGCTGGCCCGGATGATCCGGACCGCAGGCATTGATTTCGCCAACCTTCCTGACGGCACCTTCGATCATCCGCTGGGAGAATCCACCGGTGCCGGTGTTATCTTCGGCGCTACCGGCGGTGTGATGGAAGCAGCGCTTCGTACCGCAGTGGAGACCCTTTCCGGTGAAGAACTGACCCACCTGGAATTCCAGGCGGTGCGGGGAACGGAAGGCATCAAGGAAGCCGAGTATGGTGCAGCCGGAAGAAAGATCCGCGTGGCAGTGGCCTCCGGTCTTTCCCATGCGAAGATCTTGCTGGATCGGGTGAAAAACAAAGAGGCAGAATATGATTTTATTGAGATCATGGGATGCCCCGGCGGCTGTGTCAACGGCGGCGGACAGCCCTTCGTATCTCCCACAGAGCGAGAACATGTGGACGTCCGGGGCCTGCGGGCAAAAGCCCTCTATACGCTGGATGCCAACATGCCGGTGCGCAAATCCCATGAGAATCCTTCGGTGAAGACCCTTTATCGGGAATATCTGGGAACGCCGGGCAGCATGATTTCCCACAAGCTGTTACATACGACTTATACACCGGGGGAAGTTCACCGGTTGAAATAAGAAGGGAGCACTTTTTATGAAGCAGTTAGAAGAAATGACCCATGAGAGAAAAGTACCGATCGGCATTTCTGCCAGACATGTGCATCTGTCAGAACAGGATTTGGAGGTACTGTTTGGCAAGGGAGCGAAGCTCACACCCTACAAGCCCCTAAGCCAGCCCGGACAGTTTGCTTCTGTAGAATGTGTGGATATCATCACCTCCAGGGGCATGCTCCGGGGCGTGCGGATCCTGGGGCCGGTGCGAAAGGAAACCCAGGTGGAGATATCCAAGACGGACTGCTACACCCTGGGCATTGATGCACCGGTGCGGGCGTCCGGGGATATTGAAGGGACGCCGGGGGCGATCCTGCGGGGGCCGGAAGGTATCCTGCAGATTCCAAAAGGGGTAATCATTCCTGACCGCCATATTCATATGACGCCGGAGGATGCCGCGCAGTATGGTGTGAAAAACGGAGACCGGGTACACGTTCTCGTAGAAGGAGAGCGGGGCGGTATTCTGGATCGGGTGCTCATCCGGGTCAGCGAGACCAGCAGGCTGGATTTTCACGTGGATACGGATGATGCCAATGCCTTTGACCTGCATCAGGGACAGTGGGTCAGAATTTTCAAAAGCAATCCTTATGAAAAATAGAAGCAAAAAATAGAAGCTGCCGGAAAGACAGCCCGGTGAAAGGAGGAATCTTCTATGAAAATAGCAGTGATCGGAAAAGGAAAACAGGCGGCACATACCGCTGCGGCATTTGCACTTTGCAAAGATTGTCAGGTATTTTTTTATAATACATCCGAGGGCGTATCCCGAACGGTTGAGGGCAGAACAGAGGATGTCCTCCTGGATCGGGTGGAGAGGAAGCGCCTTTCCATGGAAGAGGCCGCGCAGGCGATCACAAGACTGGTGATCTGTCCGGAGGAGACAGCGCTTTATGACTGCGATCTCGTTGTGGAAATGTCCCGGGAATCCAGGAGTGCCAGACGAAAGGAACTGAAAAAGCTGGCCGGGATCTGCAGCCCGAAAACCGTATTTGCCATTGGCACGTTTTCCCTGGATGCGGACTGGGAGCGCAGTGAGATCGGCCGTGAAGTGATTGGCATGGGATTTTTCCGGGAACGGTTCGTGTCAGATGCGGTGGAACTGATTGCCAGTGAAAAAATTCACAGAGATTTGGTCGCAGAGACGTCCGGAATTTTGAGAAAACTCGGAAAACGGACCATTCTGGGCCGGGATCGCGGCGGGATTTTTTATAACCGTTTTGTCGCACCACTGCAATATGTGGGAGAAACTGTGTATTTTCGGGCATTTGGAAGATAAACGGTTATCTAACTTATCTATAGGTTTTCTAAGTTTCATAAGGTTGCCATAGAGCATTGCAAAGGTTAAAATATTAACATGAAAAGCGGAAACGCAAAAAAAGGAAAAGGAGAACGGAAACTATGAGTACAGTAAGCGAATTAGTGGAACGCGCAAGAGCAGCACAGGCGGTATTGGAAGGATACTCTCAGGAGCAGGTAGATACTCTGGTACGTGCCATCGGTAAATTTGTCTATGACAATGCAGAGGATCTGGCAAAGAGAGCAGTGGAAGAGTCCGGCATGGGTGTTTACGAGGACAAGGTAGCTAAATGTTATGGGAAATCCAAGAACATCTGGAACAGCCTGAAGGGCAAGAAGTCTGTTGGTATCCTTGAGGTCAACGAAGAGACCGGTATCATGAAGGTTGGTAAGCCCAAGGGAATCGTGGCAGCAGTGACGCCTGTGACAAACCCGGTTGTGACCCCCATGTGTAATGCCATGTTTGCCATCAAGGGCAGAAACGCCATCATCATCGCTCCGCATCCGAAGACAAAGAAGGTCAACAAATACGTGGTTGACTGCTTCAGAGACATCCTTGTAAAGCTTGGTGCTCCGGCAGATGCCATCCAGACCATCGAAGAGCCTTCTCTTGACCTGACAGATGAGCTCATGGCTTCCGTTGATACCGTTATCGCAACAGGCGGCGGCTCCATGGTAAAAGCTGCATACTCCAGCGGAAAACCGGCACTGGGTGTTGGACCTGGTAACGTACAGACCATTCTTGACCGCGACATCGACCTGGAGGTAGAGATCCCGAAGGTCATCGCAGGAAGAATTTTTGATAATGGTATCATCTGCTCCGGTGAGCAGAGCATCATCGCTCCCCGGGAACAGTATGACGAGATCATCGACATCTTCGTAAAGAACGGTGCGTTCTATGTAGATAACGAAGAGGATCTTGCAAAATTCCGTGAGGCTATTTTCCCTGGCGGCGGCCCCATCAGCAGAAAGATCGTTGGTCAGAGCGTACAGACGGTTGCCAAGCTGGCTGGCGTTGCAGTTCCGGAAGGAACCAAGGTGATCATCCTGAAGGCTGACAAGCATGGCAAAGAAGAGCAGCTCTGCCGTGAGAAGATGTGCCCTTGCATGGTAGCTCTGAAGTACGATACGTTCGAGGACGCTGTGCAGATCGCAAAAGACAACTTACTGTTTGAGGGCGCAGGCCATACCACATCCCTGCACTCCAACAACATGGATCATATCCGTTACGCAGGCGAGGTACTGCCCATCAGTCGTCTGATCGTGAACCAGCCGTCCTCCACAGGAGCAGGCGGAGCTCTGAACAACGGATTCTCCCCGACAACAACACTGGGCTGCGGTTCCTGGGGTGGAAACAGTATTTCTGAGAACCTGAACTATACCCACCTGATCAACATTTCTCAGATTGGTCTTCCAATCACCAAGAAAGCACCTACCGATGAGGAGATCTGGGCTGAGTAGTAAAAGTTAAAGTATTTTCATATGGGTAGCTTCTCTTTCGTTTGTGAGCTTTGCAATGACGGAAACGAAAGATAGGAACAAAGACTGCTGCGCATCATGGCAGCAGTCTTTTTTAAAAACACTTTAGAAAGTAAGATAAGTTAAGTTCTGAAGTTATTTTGGGAAGGCTGGGGTTTTACGATGGATGAATATAAAGTGATGATCGTGGAAGACGATCCGATGGTGATGCAGATTCACAGCAATTACCTGGCCAAAGCAGGGGGATTTACGGTGGCAGCCCGGGTCTCGGACGGAGAAGAAGCGCTGGCTGCGCTGAAAAAGGAACAGGTGGATCTCATCATTCTGGACGTGTTTATGCCGAAAGCGGATGGGTTTGCCGTTCTGCAGCGGATCCGGGAGGAGGGGTATGATACGGAGGTGATCATGGTGACAGCGGCCAACGACTACGCCAGCCTGAACCGGGCCATGAAGCTGGGAGCGCTGGACTACCTGATCAAGCCCTACGACTACAGCCGCCTGGAGAAGGCACTGAAAAAATTCCGCAGAAAGATGAACCGGAAGGAAGGCGGACAGAAAGCGGTGCTGCTGGAACAGCGGGAGGTGGATCTGTTTTTCGAGGAATCTGAGCGGGAGGATGACCTGCCGAAATCCATCAACCCCAATACCATTGAGCTGGTGCGGCGCTTTTTCAGGGAGCATGGCCGGGAGGAATACACCAGCCTGGAGGTGGCACAGGCAGTGGAGCTTTCCAGTGTGACTGCGCGGAAATATCTGAATTATCTCATTTCCCAGCAGGAACTGAAAGCAACGGTTGACTATATGACAGGCGGACGGCCATGTATTCGTTATCGCTATGTGAGCCGGAGTCTGGGAGATCGGAAAAGGAGGAGCGCATGTCCCGTAAAGTAGGAATGAGAATCGTCAAATCCTGTATTGCCGCGTATCTTTGTTTTGTCGTTTATATGCTCCGGGGACAGAAGGGCATCCCGTTCTACTCTGTCATCGCGTCGATTTTCTGCATGCAGCCGCTGTTATCCCGATCCCTGAAGGTTGCGGGGGAGCGGATGAAGGGAACCATCATCGGGGTTGCTGTGGGAATTTTTACGCTGTGTCTGGAACGGCAGTTTCATCTGGACGAGCATCTGTGGATCCATTATCTGTTGTTGGCGGTGATGTATCTGCCGGTGCTGTACCTGACAGTGATTACCCATAACCCGGCGTCCTCGTTTATCGCTTGTGTGGCCTATTCCAGCGTAACCGTCTCCCACGGGTTTGACGTCAGTCCCTTTTCCTGGGGCATCAACCGTCTCATCGATACGATGATCGGCATTCTCGTGGCTTATGTGGTGAATTGCATCCATATGCCAGCCAGAGGAAAGCGGGATCACTTGTATGCAGTGGCGGTGGATGCGCTGCCGGAGGGGGAAGACGGTGTGCTGGACAATTATACGAAGGTGCGCCTGAATCAGCTGGTGGAGCGGGGCGCCCATATTTTCCTGTATGCCAGGGGCTCGGCGGCGGAGGCAGAGCGAAAGCTGGCAGGATATACTCATCGCTTCCCGGTCTGTATTTTAAATGGGGCGGCCCTTTATGATCCGAAAAAGGGCACCTTTACAGCGGTGGAATCTTTTTCGGAGGAAGCGGTTGGAAAGCTTGGAAATCTTCTGGAAAAGAACGGTTTTTCTGTGTTCACTTACTGCGTTTCCCACGGCAATCTCCAGGTGTTTTTTGACAAACTGGAGGATGAAGCCATGGAGAAATGGCACGACAGCAGAAGTACGCTGCCCCGGGAGAATTATGTGTGTGCATACCGGCCGGCGGACTGTTCGGTGCAGTGCCTGCGGGTTTTTGTAAAAGAGGAACAGCGGGCGTCCTTTGCGGACGCGCTGCAAAGAGAAGGCGCGGACATTCTGGCAAATATCCACTGGGAGGCGGACGACGCCTGCCCGGGGTGGCAGATCCTCTCTTTATATCCGCTGGCGGCAAGCGTAGATCAGGCGGCAGGGAAGCTCATGGAAGAACTGCATGTGCACGAACTGAATTACTATGTGCCGGAGGATCAGGAAACCTGGAATGTGTGGGTATTCGAGCAGTGGCATAAGAAACAAATGAAGAAATGCTGATCAGATGGGAAAGAGAAGCGGCAGGCACTCCTTTGGTGGGGGCTTCCACTTCTTTTTTCTGTATTTGTACTGCCTCATACTTTGGAATGATTTACACAGGGGGCAGGAACTGATAAAATTTATATATATCAAACAGGATGGAATGGCAGTGAAAAAGCAGCAGGATGACGTGCCGGAAGAAATGGAGGCAGGGGAGCAAATGGCGGATAGCAAAACAGCAGACAACAGAATCGTGATCAAACCTGCGATCGCGGAGCAGTTCCGGCAGTGGCTGGATCATGGCAGAGTGCTTTTCCTCAGTGCGCCCTGCGGCTTTGGAAAGACGGTGGTGGCGGAGACCCTGCTGGCGGGAAGATCTTACCGGCGGGTGACCGGGGAGCAGCCGCAGCTGGAAGAGCTGGCAGCCGATCGCTCCTGGAAGATGTTGCTGCTGGACGATCTGCAGCTGATGCAGGAAGAGGAGGAGCAGCAGGCGCTGTGTGCCCTGATCCGGGATAATCCGTCCCGCCGGTTTCTGCTGCTTTCCCGGGGCGTGCCGCCGGGCTGCCTGATGGCTTTCGGGTACACCGGTCTTATGACCGTGCTGCGGGCGGACGCGCTGCTCTTTGACCGGGAAGATGTTCGACGTTGTTTTCAGCTTTTCGACGTGCCGGTGACGGAATCGGAGATCACCGCTATTTTGAAGGAATCCATCGGTCATCCGCTGGGTGTGGCGGTGACGGCCCGCTGTATGGCGGAGGGGCGTTCCTTCGGGCCGGATGTGGTGGCAGACGCGTTCCGGGAGATTTTTCTTTATTTTGAGACAGCCATTTACCGGCGCTTCGACCTTCTCATCCGCCGGTTCCTGCTGGAACTGGCTCCCTTTGAGAGCTTTGACCTGGAAATGGCCCGGATGGTAAGCGGCAATCCCCATGCAGGGGAGCTGTTGGACTGGCTGCAGCGCAACACGACCATGTTCCGCTACGACGATATCCAGCGTTTTCATTTCTGGTCTGAATTCCGGGCGTTTCTGCTCTGGGAGATGGATCGGGAATACACGGAGGAAAAGAAGCGGGCGCTCTTTATCCGGGGCGGTATGTACTATGAACTGAAGGAAGATTTTTCCCATGCGCTGGAATGCTATACCCAGGGCGGCGACCATGCCAAGGTGTCGGAGCTGCTCATCCGCAGTGCCCAGCTGCATCCGGGCATGGGCCATTATCAGGAGATGGAGAAATATTACCGGGCGCTGCCGGAGGCGGAGCTTTTGTCGTCCCCGTCGCTCATGCAGGGCATGAGCATGCTCTGTGCGCTGTCCGGGGATTATGAGGCGTCGGAACGGTGGTACGATGAGCTGCGGCAGTTTGCCCTGCGGTGCGACAGGCGGGATGCGGAAGGCCGGCAGGCGAAAAGCCGTCTGGCCTGGCTGGACATTTCCCTGCCCCAGCGGGGGGTGGAAGGACTGACAGAGACGATCCCGGCGGTTTTCCGTCTCATGATGGAAAAAGAAATCGCGCTGCCGCCGTTTTCCGTGACGAGTACCCTGCCCAGCATTATGAACGGCGGAAAAGATTTTTCTGACTGGAGCAGAAAAGACGATCTGCTGTACCGGACGCTGCGGGTGCCGGTGGAAGCCGTGCTGGGAAAGGCCGGCGTAGGGCTGGCGGACTGCGCCATTGCGGAAAGCAAGTTTGAGAAGGGCGAGGCCATTTCCTTTCGGATGCTTTCCCTTGTGCCCCGGATGGGCGAGATCCGGCGCAGGGGCACGCCGGATATAGAGTTTGCGGTGACCGGGCTTCTCATCCGCAGCCAGATATCCAGCGGGCAGGTCGAGGACGCCAGACGCACGGCGGAAAATCTGCGGACATATTTTATAGAAGAAAGGCTCACCAGATTCCTGCCGAATATGGATGCCCTGCGCTGCCGCATCGACCTGTATGGCGGCGATCTGGACAGTGCGGACGCCTGGTACCGGGAGAAAGCGCCCAGGGATCCGCTGCATCTGGATGTGATGAAACGCTATCAGTATATGACCCAGGCCATGGTGGAGCTGACGGGCGGGAAGCCGGAGGCAGCCCTTTTGACGCTGGCGCCGCTGGTGGACTATTGCCGGAGATGTCAGCGGCATATCGATGGCATTCATCTGGCCGTGCTGCAGGCGGTAGCTCTGTGGCGACAGAAGGATGCCCACTGGAGAGCACTTCTCACAGAAGCGCTGGACTGCGCGGAAAGCTATGATTTTATCCGACCGATCAGCTGTTACGGCGGCGCGGTGCTGCCGCTGCTGGAGGAGCTGCCCCGGGTGGATGACAGCAGATGGTTCCAGCGCCTGATGGCAGAGGTGCGGGCGCAGGCGGCCTGTTATCCGGCATTTCTGCAGCCGCGGATGGCGCCCGGGGAGACGCTGACGGCCACAGAGCTGCAGATTCTGCGGCTCATCTGTGCCGACAAGAGCAACGCCCAGATCGGGGAGATCATGGACATCAAGCTGCCCACGGTGAAAACCCACGTCAGCCATATTCTGGAAAAGTTGGGGGTCAGCCGCAGAAGTGAGGCCAGAACCGTGGCCCAGAAGCGGTGGCTTGTCTGATTTGCATTTACGAAAGAAGGGGTGAGGCCTGTGAAAACATGGATATGCCGTGCGGCGCTGCTGACTGCGTTGTGCTTTTGGGCCATGCCGGTGTCTGTACATGCCGAGGACGGCTACACGCTGTTTGCCATAGAAAAAGGAAGCGATGAGAATATCCGAAATGCCTATGTGGTCATCGACGGGAAGACCGGGGAGACAGAAAGTGTGGCGGAGGAAGAGGCGAGCGCCGGGGCGGATACAGATGCCGGGGAAGCATCAAGTGCCGGGGCGGATACGGCTGCCGGAGAAGAGGACGATGCCGGGACAACCGCTGATGTCGGGGGAGCGGCAAATGCCAAGGATAACCCCTCAACAGGCGATTTTTCCCTCCCGGAGAAGCTCTTTTTTCTGCTGATCCTGAGTGGCATAGCAGTTTGTGGGCTGCTGACCAAAAGAACCCGAAAGAAAAAGCGCCGATTCAATTGACACAGGCTTCTTTTTTTGCTATCATGAGGAACAATAAATATAAACCAGATGAAATATACAGAAAGAGAGGATAAGCAGATGGGTACAATTATTGGCGAAGGCATTACGTTTGACGATGTGCTCCTTGTTCCGGCATATTCGGAAGTGATTCCCAATCAGGTAGACCTGACCACGTATCTGACGAAGAGCATCAAGCTGAACATTCCGATGATGAGCTCAGGAATGGATACTGTTACGGAGCATCGCATGGCGATCGCGATGGCAAGACAGGGCGGTATCGGTATTATTCACAAGAATATGTCGATTGAGCAGCAGGCAGAGGAAGTAGACAAGGTAAAACGTTCTGAGAACGGAGTCATTACGGATCCTTTCTTCTTATCTCCGGAGCATACACTGGCGGATGCCAACAATCTGATGGCCAAGTTCCGCATTTCCGGCGTGCCGATCACCGAGGGCCGCAAACTGGTGGGTATCATCACCAACCGTGACCTGAAGTTTGAGACGGATTTTTCCAAAAAGATCAAGGAAAGTATGACTTCTGAGGGGCTGATCACCGCCAAAGAGGGCATCACCCTGGATGAGGCCAAGAAGATCCTTGCCAAAGCCCGCAAGGAGAAGCTGCCCATCGTAGATGACGACTTTAACCTGAAGGGACTCATTACGATCAAAGACATTGAGAAGCAGATCAAATATCCACAGTCTGCCAAGGACAGTCAGGGACGTCTGCTCTGCGGCGCGGCAGTGGGTATCACCGCCAATGTGCTGGAGCGCGTAGAGGCACTGGTGAAGGCACGTGTGGATGTAGTGGTTCTGGACTCCGCTCACGGCCATTCTGCAAACGTGCTTCGCTGCGTGAAGATGATCAAGGAAGCTTATCCGAATCTGCAGGTGATCGCAGGAAACGTGGCGACTACAGAGGGAACCCGCGCCCTGATCGAGGCCGGTGTGGATGCGGTAAAGGTAGGTATCGGTCCCGGTTCCATCTGTACCACCCGTGTGGTAGCAGGTATCGGCGTGCCTCAGGTAACTGCTGTCATGAACTGTTATGAAGCTGCTAAGGAGTACGGTATCCCGATCATTGCTGACGGCGGTATCAAGTATTCCGGTGATATGACGAAATCCATTGCGGCAGGCGCTAATGTGTGCATGATGGGAAGCATCTTCGCAGGCTGTGACGAGAGCCCGGGAGACTTTGAGCTGTACCAGGGAAGAAAATACAAGGTATACCGCGGCATGGGTTCCATCTCCGCCATGGAGAACGGAAGCAAAGACCGCTATTTCCAGACCGACGCCAAGAAGCTTGTTCCGGAAGGCGTGGAAGGCCGTGTGGCATATAAGGGAACCGTTGAGGACACCGTATTCCAGCTGATCGGCGGACTTCGTTCCGGTATGGGTTACTGCGGAACCGCTACCATCGAGGAACTGAAAGAGAACGGCAGATTCGTGAAGATCTCCGCTGCATCCTTAAAGGAAAGCCATCCTCACGACATCCATATCACAAAGGAAGCGCCCAACTACAGCGTAGACGAGTAATCCGAAAATAAAAAAGACAGACTTTTGGTATCATATACCTGGGTCTGTCTTTTTTATGCATGCATCCAAAATCAGTGGCAGGCGCCGCCTTCCAGATAGGTTTCCTCTTCCTGCATCACCTGGGCTTCTTTTTCACGGAACAGTTTTCCGAAGATGGCACGCACTAGCGGACCTGCAAAGAAAATCTGCCAGAAGAACGCCATGGGGAAATTCATGACAGTAGTCTGCAGCCATACCGCAATGATTTCTTTTCCTGCGGATTTGAACAGCAGGGTGGCGATCAGGCTCATGGACGGACACATGAGGAGCACAGTGACGGAGGAGATGGCCAGAATCACAAGGAAAGGTTTATCCTCACCCGGCGTCACAATGCGGAAGGCGATTTTCTTGGAAAGGCTCCCATAGAAGAAAAAGTCCAGGATAAAAGCAGCAGGGCCCATGATGATCAGCTCATGGAAGGCCATGAGGAAGACCGCATTGGACATTCCTCCAATGTTGAGAGAAATGTTGTAGCAGATCATGGCATAAACCATGACGAACACCATAAGAATTGTAAATACCAGTTCCTGTAATTTTGTTTTCGGCATAAGAAAACTCCTTTCTGAAATTCACTGCAACAAAAAAGGCAGTGTAGACGGGCACCCACAAATCATAACTTTCGTTGCGATTGTGCGGTGTGCACAGCATCTCACTACCATTTTCATCTAAGCAATATTTGGTTGAACGAGGGTTATTGTATCACAAAAGAAAAAATTGTGTAAGTGTTTTTTTTAAGAAAAATTTCATTTTTTTCATTGGATTTATTTACAAGTGCTCTCTATAATAGAATTAATTAACAGAGAGGACAGCGAGGGGACATGGCAGCGCACAGAAGAAACGACCGGTTTTATGACCGGGACTGGGAAGAGGAAAAACGATACCGGAGAAAAAAGAAGAGAAGGCGGCAGGAGCGGATGGCCCGGGCTATTTTCGTGGGCGGAACAGGATGCCTGCTGGTGCTCTTTGCGGCACTGCTCGTCTGGTTTCCGGGAAGATGGCTGTGGAACCGGCTGTTTCAGAAGGAGGAACCGGCCACCCTGCTGGTGGAAGCGCCGGACTATGACGTACAGCTGCTGACACCCAACGAGTATTCCAGGCCCCAGACGGCCACCGATCCCATCACCGGCATTGTCATCCACTACACGGCCAATCCCGGCACCAGCGCCCAGAACAACCGGGACTATTTCGAGGGGCTCAAAGACAGCCACATCACCAAGACCAGCAGCCATTTCATTGTGGGCATCGAGGGTGAGATCATTCAGTGCATTCCCACCAAGGAAGTGGCCTACGCCTCCAACAGCCGCAACAACGATACGGTTTCCATCGAGACGTGCTACATCAACGAGGACGGCTCCTACGAGCAGGCCACCTACGATTCCCTCGTGCATCTCACCGCCTGGCTCATGGGAAAATTCAACCTGAAAATCGATGCTGTCATCCGGCATTACGATGTCACCGGCAAGCTGTGCCCTCTGTATTTCGTGGAGCATGAGGATGCCTGGGCGCAGTTCAAGCAGGATGTGGTGGATTACATAGAGGCCAACGGCAGCACGCCGCCAAAGGAGCAGGAGTAAAGAAAAACAGGAACAGGCATAAAAGAAAAGGAAAATACATTTCAGGCATAAGCGCAAATACGGCAGGGGTATTAGACATCCCTGCCGTTCCCGATTAAAATATAGGTGTCTGCTGAAAGAGGCAGGCATCTATTTTTTATCTGTTTATAAACGAAGGAGAGGTAAGATTGTTTTCCAATAAAGATTTACGAAATCTGATCGTTCCGTTTTTCCTGGAGCAGCTGCTGATGGCGCTGGTGGGCATGGCGGACGTTTTTGTGGTGGGCTTCCTGGGGGAGGCGGCAGTGTCGGGCGTATCCCTGGTCAATGCCTTTAATATGATTTTTATGAATCTGTTCACGGTGCTGGCGGCGGGCGGTGCCGTGGTCATCAGCCAGTATATCGGCAGAAAAGACAACCGGCGTGCCGGGGAGGCGGCGTCTCAGCTTCTGCTGGCGGCAGTGCTGTTTTCTGTGGCCATTTCTGTTGTGGTGCTGCTGGCCAAGGGTGCGATCCTGCGCTTCATGTTCGGCCGGGTGGAGGACGACGTTATGGCAGCCTGCATCACTTATCTGCGGATTTCCGCCTATTCCTACCCGGCGCTGGCCGTGTACAATGCCGGGGCGGCCCTTTACCGCAGCTTTGGAAAGACCAGCACCACCATGTACCTGTCCATCGCCATCAATATCATCAACGTTGTGGGCAACTGTATCGGTGTGTTCTGGCTCCATGCCGGTGTGGCGGGGGTGGCCTGGCCCTCCCTGCTGGCCCGGATGTTTTCGGCGGTGGTCATCACGTTCTTTTGTTTTTCTGAAAAAAATCCGGTGCGCTATGGGAAAGCATGGATCTTCCGGCTGGATGGAAGCCTGCAGAAAATCATCCTGCGCATCGCCGTTCCCAACGGCATCGAGAGCGGCATTTTCCAGCTGGTGAAGGTGGCCCTGTCCAGTGTGGCAGCCCTGTTCGGCACGTATCAGATCGCGGCAAACGGCGTGGCCCAGAGCATCTGGTCGGTGGCGTCTCTGGTGGCTTCCACCATGGGACCGGTGTTCATCACCGTCATCGGACAGTGCATGGGCGCCGGGGATATTTCACAGGCAGAGCAGTATTTCCGAAAACTGACAAAGATCACCGTAGGATTTGCCCTGCTGTGGAACAGCCTGATCTTTGCAGCCACACCGGTGCTGCTCCGATTCTATGCGCTGGAGCCGCAGACCAAGCAGCTTATCCTCATTCTGGTGCTGCTCCACAATCTGTTCAGTGCCCTGGCGTTTCCATTTGCCGATCCCCTGGGCAAGGGATTGCGGGCAGCAGGAGATGTGCGCTTTACCACTGTGACCTCGCTGTTCACCACCATCGGCGTGCGGCTGGTGTTCTCCATTCTGTTTGCCATCGTCCTGCATATGGGCGTGGTGGGCATTGCCTGTGCCATGTGTCTGGACTGGGTGGTCAGAGGCGTGATTTTCTGGCTGCGGTTCCGGCAGGGCAAGTGGAAAAACTATCGGGTGATCTGAGAACTTCCATACAGGTGCCTGTCTGAAAATTTCGAATTTTCGGGCGGTACCTGTATTTTTTTGAAAAAACTTGAAAATTTTTTGATAAAAAATTATCAGTAAATTGCCTGAAAAGTTTATACAAAAAAGGCAGATGGCATAATATACAATCAAGTGTTAAGAAATTGTTAATAGCCCCTTTTGAAACTTAAAAAATATACAAAAACAGAACGGAAAATATGTCTAATTTTTAACTTAACAATGCTGTTTAATAATTAACGATTGTTTACAATTCGTCAAAATTACTATAGAATAGAGTCAACATCGATGTGGGGTTGTACAAAATTATGGGTAAAGGGGTGTATTTATGGGAAAGGAACAGAAAGACTCCGGCCGCGCAATGGGGATCGTGGCATTTTTCACATTATTTATGGCAATTATGACATTTAACCTGATCGTGTTCCCTGCCTGTGCATTATCGACCATGGAAGTGCTGGGGGTAGGGCAGGCGGAGCTGACGACACTGACATCTGTGACATCGGTTGTGGGTGTGTTTGGCGGTATCATTTTCGGGCGGATGCTGGATACGAAAGACGTCCGCAAGAGTATTATGACATTTATGGCCATCGGCGTGGTGCTTTTCTTCGTCCGTGCATTTATGACATCGTATATTCCGGTGATGATCCTCACCTTCCTGGCTTCCTTCTGTGTAGGCATCTGCCAGGTGGCAGGCCCGAAGGTTGTGGCAACCTGGTTCCCGCCGGAAAATGTGGGAACAGCCATGTCGTTCCTGAACGCCGGTGCCGGTATCGGTTCGGCTCTGGGATTTGCCGTGGGCGGGATCTTAGGCATCAAGAACGCCATGCTTCTTGTGGGCATTCTCTATCTGGCACTGCTGATCTTCTGGCTTGTGATCGGCGGCGAAGGCCCTTACAAGATGGAGATGCCTCCGGTGCAGAATGCAGGCAATGGCTCCGGCGCTGTGTATAAGAGCAAGAATCTGTGGATGATCATCATTGCCTTCAGTATGGCAGTGACCAGCTCCCAGCTGGTAAACTCCTACATGATCAATTCCTTCGTGAGCAAGGGCCTGTCCCCGGCATCCGCTTCGGCTATGGGTACCGCACTGAACCTGTCTCTGCTCATCGGCGGTTTCATTATGACGGCGATCCTGAATTCTGTGAAAAAATTTAACCCGCTGCTGGCGGTAGCCATGATCGGCAGTGCTATCCTCATTCTGGCAGGCTGGTTCCTTCCCATCGGAACGATCACCTGGGTATGTGTCATCTTGGGCGGCCTGTTCTTCGGCGGATCTCTGGGCCTATGTGCAGGACGGATCCCGCTGCTGCCCATGACCGGCGATTTCGGCCCGGAAAATATCGGTGCAGCTTCCGGCTTTAACGAGACCATCAAAGGCATCATCGGCTTTGTGCTTCCCATTGTGGTAGCCAACGCCCTGGGAACGAACTTTAACGGTATTTTCATCGTATTTGCAATCTGCTGCGTGATCTGTACGGTCTGTGGCTCACTGATGATCCCGGAGCTGGGCGAGCGCGGCAAGCTTTTCCAGGAGACACAGAAGAGATCGTAAAAACAGGAGAGATCCATTTACAGAACGGATCAGACAAAAGAAAACGATACAGAACGGATAGAATGAAAAATAAATTTGGGAAGGGGTAAGAATTTATGAAAGACATGTTAAAAGACCAGATCGCAATCGTTACAGGCGGCGCTTCCGGAATGGGAGAGGCAACGGCAAAGCTGTACGCTTCCGAGGGTGCCAAGGTTGTCATCGCGGATTTCAACCCGGTGAAGGCACAGAAGGTTGTGGATGAGATCACGGCAGCAGGCGGCGTGGCACGGTTCTATCAGCCCATGGATGTATCCAAACGGGAGGATGTGGAAGCCATCGCGGCCAAGACCGCAGAGGAGTTCGGACGGATCGACATTCTGGCTGCTTTTGCAGGCAAGACCTTTGACGGCGACCCGAACCTGACCCAGGAGCAGGTACTGGAGAAGACCACCGCTGTCAACCAGTGGGGCATGTACTATTCCTGTTTCGCAGTCGTTCCTTATATGAAGAAGCAGAAGAGCGGCAAGATCATCATCTGTTCCTCCAACGGCGCTTTCAATCCCACCGCACCGGCGTACGAGTATCACATGGCGAAGGGTGCCTGTGAGTCCCTGACCGTGAATCTGGCCATGGATCTGGCAAAATTCGGCATCCGCGTCAACTGCGTGAAGCCCGGCCCCATCGTCACCGCATTCTGGGATGAGCTGATGGACGACGGCCCGGAGAGAAAGGCCATGCTCAAGGGCATCGCTGACATCGAGGTACCCCTTGGCAGAACCGGCGTGGCAGAAGATATCGCAGGCCCGGCACTGTTCCTGGCATCCGATCTTTCCAGTTACATCACCGGACTTTGCCTGTACGTGGCAGGCGGCATGGGCTATGTATATGCCTTTGGTCAGTCCTCCATCGCACATGCAGGCGTGGGACGCACTGATTTATAATACAGACAAATACCACAAGAACATAAAAGTGGGATATGAATCCCACGATATGCGAATAGCGGGCGCTATGTGACAGTGGCACATGTTTAGCGCCGACCGAAGCGGGGCGTAGAAGAATTGTGGGAGTGCGCAGCACGGAGCAATTCGCAGGGATATAAATATAAAAGGGGGACAAATGGGTATGGAGAAAAAAGAAATTGATTTTGGTAAACGGTTTGGTATGGGCGGACTTCGTTTTCCGCTGATCGATCCCGATGACCAGATGTCTATCGATTATGATACGCTGAATGTGATGATCGATAAGTTTATGGCTGCGGGATACCGCTATTTTGATACATCTTATATTTATCACGGCGAGCTGTCGGAGTCTGCACTGGGCAGATGTCTCGTTGACCGGTATCCCCGGGATTCCTTCCTGCTTTCCACGAAAATGCCCATCAAATTCATGAAGAAAAAAGAAGATATGGAGACCATTTTCGAGGAGCAGCTGAAAAAATGTCATGTGGATTACTTTGATTTCTACCTGATCCACAGCATCGGCCGTGAGGCATATGAAAACTGTAAGAAATGGGATACCTTTGAGTTCCTGAAACAGAAACGGGCAGAGGGCAAGTTCCGTGAATTCGGCGTTTCCCTCCACGATTCCCCGGAATTCCTGGATGAGATCCTCACCGAGCATCCCGAGATCGACTTCGTGGTAGAACAGCTGAACTACATCGACTGGAACAACCCGGGTATCCGTTCCAAGGAAATCTATGAAGTGGCTGTAAAGCACGGCAAACCCGTCGTGGTTATGGAGGCCATCAAGGGCGGTACCCTGGTCAACATCCCGGAAGAGGCACAGAAGCTTATGAAGGACTACAATCCTGACGCTTCCATCGCTTCCTGGGCATTGCGTTTCGTGGGCAGCCTGCCGGGCGTGCGTGTGGTACTGGCCGGTATGCCGAAGATGGAATTCCTGGATGACAACCTGAAGACCTTCAACGACTTCAAACCGCTGAACGAGGAAGAGTATAAGATCATCGATCAGGTGGTGGACATCATCAACTCCAAGGTGGCCATTCCGTGTACCTACTGCAGATACTGTGAAGTACAGTGTCCGAAGAACATCGACATTCCCGACTACTTCGCCCTGTACAACGACCTGAACCGGCTGCGCTTGGACGATCCGAGCCTGCCGCAGACCCAGACGTTCTACTACATGAACTACATGGAACAGGGCAGAGGCCCGGCTTCCGCCTGCATCGGCTGTAAGAAGTGTGAGAAAGTCTGTCCGCAGCATCTGCCGATCATCGACTATCTGAAAGATTATGTATACAAGGACATCGAGTGCTATAACCCGGAGGCAAATATCGCTGCCATGAAGGAGAAGCACAAACACGATTAAGCCATTTGTCACCATTTTGAATATTTGTCTGTAAAAAGGCCGGGCAGTCTCTGGAAACAGGGGCTGTCTGGTCTTTTTGCGGGAAAAATAAAATGATGAAATACATTTGACATGGGTAGGATATCAGGTATAGTAAAAATGAAATAAATAATTTCAAATATGTGAGGTTTTGCTATGCTGTATGATTATATATTGAAAAATTATGAAAAGGATGAGCCGATTTTTCTGTCCGAGCTTCCGGGAGATTCCAGAGATTACGTCCGTCAGGAAATGAAAAAACTTGTAGATAACGGAAAAATGGAGCGTCTGTTTAATGGGGTCTATTATCTGGCATATACGACGATTCTGGGAACAAAAGGGAAGATGTCGGTGGATAAATATGTAGAAAAGAAGTTTATTCATTCTAATGGCAGTGTATCTGGATACATTACGGGAATCCAGCTTGCCAATATGTATGGATTTACAACCCAGACCCCGGCCTGTATAGAGGTATGTTCGAATGAAGCAACCACAAAACAGAGAAAGCTTTGCATTGATGGAAGGAACCTGATCATTTATAAGCCAGTTACCGAAATTACGAAAGAAAATCAGGTTGTTTTGCAATTTTTGGATCTGATGACAACTGTTGACAAATACAGTGAGCTTTCGGGTGATTTATTGAAAATGAAGCTGAAAGAATTTGTAAATTTATTGCAGGTGGATTTTTCTGTCGTAAAAAAATACATCTCATTGTTCCCTGATCGGGTGTACAGAAATATTTATCAAGGAGGGCTGATGGGTGAGCTGGTATAGTGAATATAGGAGAGAATGGAAAGAAATTATAGAAACCGTTGCCCGTGAATGTAAAAGAGCGGAGCTGATGGTTGAAAAAGATGCCCTTCAATCTATGTTTTTATTGGGATTATCGAAAACGGATCTGCCTTTTGTATTTAAGGGTGGGACATCCCTGTCAAAAGCATATGGTTTGATAAATCGATTTTCCGAAGATATCGATCTGTCAATGAATCGGAAATTGATGCAGTCTGAAAGAAAAGCATCGAAAGAGTGTATTGTAGAGATTGCTAAGTCACAGGGGATGGAGCTTACAAATCCAGATCAGATTAAATCAAGATATGACTACAACAGGTATGTGTTTCATTACGATTCTCTTTTTTCAGCAAATCACTTCCTGTTCCATTTGAAGCAGCAACGCTTAATATGAATGTGCAGTCAATAGAACGAACTTTTATTGACAAGGTATTTGCCATTTGTGATTATCGTATCCAGAATATGCAGGATAGAGCCTCCCGTCATTTATATGATATCTGTAAATTACTTCCGATGGTAAAGTTCGATCAGAATTTGGATGAATTGATTGACGTTGTGAGAAATGACAGAATGCACGCAAAGAATCATCCATCTGCGCAGCTGGAATATAATATTCCTGAAATGCTGAAAGAAATGATCACCAGTCATTTCTATGAACCTGATTACCGAAATGTGACTCAAAAATTACTATATGAAGACATGAACTATGATTACGCCATTAAAAATGGCATTGCTGTGGTAGCGGAGTCGGATGTGTTTTTGTATAAGAATAAAACTAGAAAGGAAACGTTCAATTACCGCGTAAAATAATTGGATGGGTGGTGATACAATGAAAATAGAGTGGATGGGACATGCATGTTTTCAGATCAGTTGTGGAAAAGAACGGATTTTGATTGATCCCTTTGATCCAGACACTGAAACAGGTGGATATCTGCATGGTGCCAGTGGGCGGCATTTATACCATTGACAGCGAAAAAGCCAGACGGATGATGGCGCAGATCGAGCCCAAAGTGATCATTCCCATGCATTACCGGGATGGTGAAGCCAGGGTACAGGAGCTGGCTCCGGTGGAGGCGTTTACAGCGCTTTATCCGACAGAAATGGTGCACCATTTGTCTGATAATCAGTGGGATACCGAACAGGAACCCCTACAGGGCGTGGTGGTATTTGATGCCGGGAAGATTCGGGGGCTTTTTCGTTGTGCTGTTTTTAAAAAAATAGTATAATTCGCCTGTAAGGGAAGGTGACACAATGACACTTCAACAATTAAAATATATCATCACCGTGGCGGAGACGGGAACGATCACGGAGGCGGCCAACCGGCTGTACATCACCCAGCCCAGTCTGACGAACGCCATTCACGAACTGGAAAAAGAGATGCATATTGTGATTTTTAACCGGACAAACAAGGGCATCACGCTGTCCAGGGAGGGCGAGGATTTCCTGGGATATGCCAGGCAGGTGCTGGAGCAGGCGGCGATCCTGGAGGATAAATACAAAAACGGGGATGGCGGGAAGAAGCAGTTCTGCGTGTCCACCCAGCATTATTCTTTTGCGGTGAATGCCTTTGTGGATCTGATCAAGGAATACGGCCAGGATGCTTACGATTTCAGTCTCCGGGAGACGCAGACGTATGAGATCATCGAGGATGTGGCCCGGATGCGCAGCGAGATCGGTATTTTGTTTCTGAATGATTTCAATGAAGCGGTGCTGCAGAAACTGTTGAAATCTCAGGATCTGGAGTTTCATCTGCTGTTTGTGGCGAAGCCTCATGTGTTTATCAGCAGGCGGCATCCGCTGGCTTCGAAAGAGGTGATCACCAACGAGGAGCTGCAGCAGTACCCGTATCTTTCTTTTGAGCAGGGAGAGCATAATTCCTTTTATTTTTCGGAGGAGATTTTTTCTGCTTTTGAGCGAAAGAAAAACATCCGGGTGCGGGACCGGGCGACGCTGTTTAACCTGCTCATCGGCCTGAACGGCTATACGGTGTGCAGCGGCGTGATCGACCGGAAACTGAACGGAAAGGATATCATTGCGGTGCCGCTGGCGGACGAGAGCGAGATGCGGATCGGCTACATTACCCATCGAAAGGGCAGGCTGAGCCGTCTGGGCAGCAGTTATCTGGAAGCGCTGAAACGGTATCTGGAGCCGGTCTTATCATAGTTTAAAACTATGAAGAATGCCGAATTTTAAATATTATACAATGCCTCCGCGGCCATTTATAATGATCCCATGATCAAAAAGACAACGGAGGAAATGAACATGAGCAATTTACAGACACCTTTTCGATATGATTATGTGGGAAGCTTTCTGCGTCCGGCAAAATTAAAACAGGCCCGGGCAGATTTTGAGGCAAAGAAAATAGATGCGGCACAGTTGAAGGAAGTGGAGGATGCGTGCATCCGGGAGCTGGTGGCAAAAGTAAAGTCGCTGGGGTACCATGTGATCACGGACGGCGAGTTCCGCAGATCCACTTGGCATCTGGATTTTATGTGGGGATTCCAGGGCATCGAGCACAAGAAGACGGTGGAGGGCAACACCACCTTTGATGCGGAGGCTGCCATGATCGATGATACGTACATGGTGGGGAAAATTTCCGTGAAAAAGCATCCTTTCGTGGAGCATTTCAAATTTGTGAAGGCGCTGGAGGATGAAAATACCGTGGCAAAACAGACCATTCCTTCCCCGGGGCAGTTTTACGCGTATTTCACCGGTGCCCAGCTTCTTGGCACCACGCTGGATATTTATGGAACGGAGGAAGCCTTTGCCGATGATGTGGTAAAAGCTTACGGACAGTTTGTGCAGGAAATCTACGCCGCCGGCTGCCGGAACCTGCAGTTTGATGACTGCGTGTGGGGCGGCATGGTAAACCCGAAGCTGGCGGTGGCGCTGACCGGACGGAAAGGTGAGCGGCTGGAAGCATACAAGAAGCTGGTGCTTGCACTGAATAACCGGGTGGTGGAGCAGGCACCGGCGGATCTGGTTATCAACACCCATGTGTGCAGAGGCAATTATCATTCCACATTTTTCAGCTCCGGGGCCTATGACGGTGTGGCAGACCTGCTTTTCGGCGAAGAGCAGGTCAACGCCTACTATCTGGAGTACGATGATGAGCGCTCCGGCGGTTTTGCGCCGCTGGCGAAGGTGACCGGCGACAAGAAGGTGGTGCTGGGCCTGATCACCACCAAGCGCCCGGAACTGGAGGAGAAAGAGACGGTTATCGCCCGCATTCATGAGGCGGCAAAGTATGTGCCCCTGGAGCGGCTGTACTTAAGCCCCCAGTGCGGATTTGCTTCCTGTGAGATCGGCAACAAGCTGACAGAGGAAGAACAGTGGGCGAAGCTTGCGCTGGTAAAAGAAATCGCAGAAGAAGTGTGGAAAGATATCCGATAGAAAGCAAAGGCCGACGGAGGCGGCAGGGAAGTCCGACCGGAAAAGTGCGGGGGATCGGTGACAGGAAGATGCTTGGCGGATGGGCAGACCTATAGTATAATGGTTTCCAGAGAGAACGAGAGGAGTATCTGGAAATGATGAAAATACTTGTGATCGATGGACAGGGCGGCGGTGTCGGCAAGACGCTCATTACCTTCATCCGCCAGAGCGGCATTGCGGCGGAACTGATGGCGGCGGGCACCAATGCCATTGCCACTTCCAATATGATGAAAGCAGGCGCGGATGCCGGGGCCAGCGGGGAAAGCGCCGTACTGTACAATATCAGCTGCTGTGAGAAAACGGATGTGATCGTGGGGCCGGTGGGGATTATCTTAGGCAATGCCCTTCATGGAGAGGTGTCTCCGGCCATTGCCTCTGCCGTGTCCCAGAGCCCGGCCATGAAGATTCTGGTGCCCAGCAATAAATGTTCCCTGTATATGGCGGGCGTGGAGCAGAAGCCGCTGACGGAGTACATTGCGGATGCCGTGCGGAAGATCGCGGAGCTGGCGGCGGGCATGTAAGTCATTTGTAGTGCGGATGTCAGTTTTGTTTATTGAGAAAAATTATATTCTTCGTGAAAAACGTTGATGGATTTGGAAAAATATGGTAGATTTTTTAGAGTTAGAATGAACTAACTTTAGAGATCTGCCATATTTTTTTCGTGGTAGGAAAGTTCGTCTTATCATATAAAACGCTTCGCGAGGGTGTAAAGTTCCGGTGGCGCCTGTTATGCACCGGCCGAAGCGGAACGTGGATGCACTTGGCACCATGCATAATCTTTGTGAATTGCGAAAGATGACGCCAGCGAGCAAGTGCACAGGTCTATGGGTTAGGGTACGCTAACAAAAGAGAATTGTCATAGACAACGAAAGGGGGAACATGTGTGTTCTTAAAACAATGGAAAAGAGCAGTAGCGCTGATGCTGGCGCTGGTGATGACACTGTCTGTCAACGGGATTTCCGCGCAGGCAGCGACGAGTTCGGAGGGGATTCGCATCACCGATGAAAAAATCACAACGGAGACAACGAGTATCCATGTAAATCTGGATCGGGTGCCTTCTTTGGGGATTTTGAAGGTGATTCAGATGGATGCAGATGAGGAGTATGATGCAAGTAAGCTGAATACGGCAGAGTACCAGATGCTCAATTTTTCTCTGGTGGCTAATTTACAGGAGGGGGATAATGTCCTGACTTTAACGACCGCACCTTCCGAGGGGATGAAGGTGCTTGCTGTACTTCGAGATGCATCTGACGATAATACAGATTACGTTTCTAATGCATTGGTTGTGGAGAAAGCAGGCAGCGGAAGCGAGCAGCCCACCACGCCGGAGGGAGATATTTCCAAGAACTGTTCCGTCAAGCTGCTTCGGACAGAAGCCTTTACAGAGGCGGATACGTCGGTAGATGTGGAGGTAAATCTGGATCCCAGCCTGACAGATGGCTGCTATATGACGATTTTCGGATATTCTTCTAATATGAGCTTTGATCCGGACATGGTGTATAACCTGAGATTATGGTCCGGGAAAGTAACCAGTGGAACATATACCTGTACGTTTAATCAGAAACTGCAGAAGTATCATAATGTCATTGCCTGCCTGAATGTACCGGTGGGAGAGGACAATTATCGTTCGGTGGTTTCTCAGGCCATCGAGGTGGTGGATGACAGTGGCTCCGGTTTCCAGGATTATACTTACCCGGATGTTAAGATTGATGAGGATACGCTGGTGGAGGGCGCAACAACCCTGCATATCACGCTGACCGGAGACGAGCGGCTGTTTGCGGCTGCCCAGGCAGGTCAGACAAGCATTATCTGTGCGGTCGGTCAGTATCCGGCAGATGAGACCTTTGATTTTGAAGGGGAGCATCAGATTTCTCTGGCCAGCAATATCAGTGGTGCAGAGCCCTTCAGCGGCAAAGAGATCACCCTCAGCGAGCCACTGAAAGCGGGTTATCGCGTGCGCGCTGTCGTATACTGGTCCCAGAATAAAGATATTTTCCTTGCAAAGGGCAATGACTATGAGGAATCTTTCCATCGCCCGGATGACTCTGTGCTGGTAAGTGCAGCACCTTCTACGGATGATCCGGAGGTGACCGTGGGAACTATCACAGAGGGAAAAGATTTTGAGGTGACATTAAAGGGAGATGCTCCCAGCGGCTCCATGCTCATCATTAAGAGCTACCCGGCAGATACGGAAGCATTTGCCATGAATCAGGGAACGCTGGTTGCAGCCGTGCAGAATGCAGAGGCCGGAACCATTACCGTGTCTCCGAATGCTGGTTCTGTCAGCGCCGGACGCAAAGTGGTCGTATTCTGGCACAATGCGGGAAATATCATTGCTTCCAGTGAACCGGTGACGGTGCAGGAGCCGGTGCCTTTTGAGGTGACGACTGATGGCATGCTGCTGGCAGGTGCCACTTCTGTGACTTTCCATGTGAAAGCTATTGGTGTGGAAGAAAACGAAAATATTAATATTGCCAGCCTGTGCCGGATCGCCAGTGATGGAAAGCCGGATACAGCCAATCCGCTGGCAGTACGTTATGGACAGAAGCCGGGTGACATTACCTTTGAGGGTCTGGACGCATTACAGGCAGGAGAGCGGCTTTGCCTGTCTCTCAGATATCAGAATGGAGACAAAACATTTATCAGCGCTGCTTTCCCTGTGGTGGCAGAGGACAGCATTATGGTACAGCAGACCAGTTTCACAATGGATGCCAAGAGCGCAGATATTGTTGTAAAGGGATGCGACAATCTCAAAGGTGGCTACCTGATTGCTGCAGTCGGCAGAAGTGGCGCAGATTCTGACAGTAGACAGCAGATCGCGTCTGTTCCTTTTACAGGAGAAGGTAATTACACTTTATCTTTCTATGAAAATGTGAAATTACAGGTCGGACAGACGGTTCTCATATATCTGTATAAATATGACGCAGATGCGGACAGGGGCTACACAAAAGAAGCTGCCGAGATCCCGGTGACCGGAGACCTGCCGACCGTGGAGCCCAAGGTGGGGATCGTGACTTCCCAGGTGCGGGCAGACCGGAAGGATGTTTGGGTACAGACAGAGTTTTCCGAACAGCTGACTGCGAAACTGGCTCTGTACTGCCATGAGGGAGATACTTACACCGAGGCAGACAGAATTTATTATAATACGATTTCAAATTCTTCCAGCAGCCAGAAAGTCACCTTCGGGGATGGCAAACTGACCGCAGGCAAATACCTGACCGCAGAGCTGGAAGTGTCCGACGGAACGAAGGCGGTTTCCCAGTCGGTGCTTATTGAGGCGGTGCCGGAAAAACAGAAGCCGACGGCTTATATTCTGACAAAACCGGAGAAGCTGACCGCAGGTATCACATCCCTTACGGCATCTATGACGATGGATACCGATACGAGTGATGCTTCTTACAAACTGTATCAGTACACCACGGATACGTTTGATGAGGCAACAGCGGAAACGTTGTGCAGCGGCATTCTGTACCGCTCCGCGACAAACCAGAAGCTGTATGTTGGCGCAGGAAATTTAAAAGCGGGCGCAAAGCTTTTGCTTATCCTGACAGCGGATGGACAGGAGGCTCGTTCTCAGAAAATGACAGTGCTGCCGTCTCCCGACTGGGGCACTCCGTATGTGGCATTTGATGTGTCTGCCGTGGCTGCAGATGCCACCGAGATCCCGGTGACCGTGCGGTATTCTGACGAGTATCTGAGCCTGGGCGATGAATTTTACTGTGACGTGAGCATATATCAGTTCTCCGCAGAGTACACGGATGATGAGTTTGAGAAAAACGAGCTGTGGGAGAATTACAATAAGACAAAAGTTGTGGCAAAAGCTAACAGCAGACAGGGCGCGCTGACCAATGGCAGTCTGAAAATTCCGGTACTGAGCAGTGCCAAGTTAAATGCCGGTGACCGGCTGATCATCAAGCTTCGCCTGCCCCACACCGAGTGGGAGGGAGAAGAGGTGGATTACATCTTTACCTCCATTCCAGTGCTGCCGGCGGGAGAAGAGGCACCTGCTTACAAAGTGGTGCTCTACAATCTGGGGGATGATTCTTCCAGAGGCGACAGAGTGCGCAAGATCCTTGACAAGATCGGCGTGCCAACAGAAACGATGGAATATGCACACTTAAACGAGACGGTTGGTTATCTGGCCGGACTGGATGGCTACGAAGCTGCCAAATCTGAATGGACAGGAGCAACCTTTGATACCGAGTTCATGCTGCTTTGCAACCTGCCCGAGTCTCTGCTGGACCGGTTCCTGAATGAGATGCAGGCAAACGGCCTGCGCATCGACCACAAGGCTATCGTGACAGAGTACAACCGGGAATGCGAATTCCATGAACTGATCGAGGACATCAAGGAAGAGCACAACACCTTCCAGGTGCTGATCGCGCTGAACAGCCTCGTAAAAGATGCGGAAAAACTGGACGAAAAGGTTTACGGCACAAGCAAGGACTGGCAGGCATTACAGCAGGCCATCGCGGATGCCAATGCGGTGATCGGCAGCTACGAGCCTTCGGAGGAAGAGCTGACGACGGCTTATCATACATTAAAAGAACTGTACCTGAGCGTCACAGAGAAAAAAGAAATCCAGGGAACCGCCATCATCACGATGGAGAAAAATGAGAATGGTACCTATCGTCTGACTGCCAGCGTCAAGGATGGCGTGGAAAGAGCAGAGTATGAATACCGCTGGAGAACCGGAGAAACCGGCCCTGTGCTGGATCAGGTATCTGCAGAAGCGCTCATCGGTTCCACAGTAGAGGTGGGCAGAGAGGATCTGTACGGCACGCTGAAAGCGCAGCTGCAGGTGCCGGAAGCTCCTGCGGCAACCGTCATTGCCGGAACCGATTACATGAAAGTGACATGGAATGCGCCAGCGCAGGCAGACAATCAGCCGTTGCCGGAAAGCTACGTGGTATCCGTGTATAAGGATGGTGTTCTTGTAAAAGAGATCACCTGTGCCGGAGATGCCACAGAGGCGTTGGTGGATGGTCTGGAAGTACAGACCGGCTACATCGTAAAAGTGGCAGCAGTCAGCCCGGTGGGCCGCAGTGACCGTGCGGTGCTGGCAGCTCAGACCCAGGAAAAGCCTTCGGTCAATCCGGGGGACAATGGCAACCAGGATAACGGAAACGGCAACAACAACGGTGGGCAGAATGGTGGCAATTCCAACAACGGAAACAATGGAAATGGTTCCAATACCAATAACGGCAGCAACGGTTCCAATGGAAACAACTCCAACGGCTCCGGTAACGGTTCCAGCGGAAATAATTCCAATGGCTCCGGGAACAGCTCCGGCGGAAGTGGTTCGAATGGTTCCGGCAGCAGTTCCAACACAGACAATGGCGGTTCTTCCAGCGGTGCAGTGAAGACCGGGGACAACACCCCTTGGGAGCTGTATCTGGCAGGACTTCTGGCCAGCGCAGCCATCGCGGCAGCCGTGTCCAGAAAGAGAAGAGCGAAATAACAGAAGCGTTGCATGTCAGTAGTGGTACATAAAATGGTTTTGGTGTTTCAAAAAGAACAGCGTGGTGAAAGCCACGCTGTTCTACTTTGCAATTTTATTTTGGATGATCCAAGGTCTTATGTCTGTCTGCAAAAAGTTTTAGAAAAATTCACCCGTTATATTCTGATAACTGAAAAGTGTAGGATTCGCCGGGGGTAATGTCGTAGATTATAACAGAGTTATCCTTAAACTTATCCCCTGGGCTCAAAGAAGAGAGGTATATATCGCCGGAATCGACCAGGTACCCTGCACTGTCATACAGCTTATAGCTAATCATATCATCCTCATAATTGTTGCCGCCCTTCTTTTCACCGGTAATTGTAATGGTTAGTTGCGGAGAATCATTCTTGCTAAACGTATATTCTGCTCCCTGAATTTGGATTGTGGATACTTTGTTGTTCATGAAGTCCTTTACATTCAGATCAAGGGGGAAGGAATCAAACGTTACTTGGACATCCTCAATAGGCAAACAATACAGGGCGTTACAATTTACTTCGTCAAATTGAACGGCATTTTCTTTGTATACGGTAAAATATACTTTTCCGTTTACTGATTTTCCGGCTGTAATCTCTGCAGCAGGAATCTTTACATTGGCAAGATACTGTTCCCCGGCAGTCTGACTGGTATAATAGTCAAAATCATCGGCAGAAATGGATTTTGTTCCAGTATAAACCTCCTCGTTCTGATCATTTACAATCCGAATGTCAATATCAACATTGGCTGATAAAGGTCGATCGTTCTTATCAGCCAATCCAAAGAAAAGGCTATAATCGTTTGTTCCCTCATTGTACTGAAAAGACCAGCTGTTCAGTGTTTCAATATAAGACGCCGATGATCCACATCCATTAAGCAATAATGTGATGATAAGTCCGCATATAAGTAAAAATCGTTTCATTTCGCGTCCTCCTCATCTGTGCCTTCTTTTATTATATGGAACATTTCTTGCTTGAGTAACTGTTTTTCCAGTGGATTCATCATGCAGTAATTGCGGGTGCATTGTTCACTCAGAAAACAGGTATCACAGACGAGCTGTTCAACTCCCTGTATAATCAATTCATCATCGCTGGGCAGTTCATAGTCCTTGATTTTCTGAATATCTGTCGGATTGCGCAGACCGTAATCAATTTGTTTTCCATTTCCGGTTTTTACATAGCGGTAGACTTCAGCCCCAAACGAAATACTGTCGCCAACACGGTATTGTTCAAAACCGGATTTTTCCATCCAGACATGATCCTCTTTGTCATCAAACATGGTTCCGTCAGGATACATGCCACTGATAAAAATTCGCCTGAAACAGATATGTTCGGTTCTGATCTTTTCAATCTGTCCTTTGAAACTGAGCAAATAGTTAAAGATGCCATTTGCAAAGCCAGAACGGTAATTGCATCCCAAAGATGCCAGCTGAACATCAAGATATTCGTCATAAGACATACACTCTGCGCCAACGACCTCTTTGCGCGAATCAGGATCGAAAAATACAAGTCCACCATCTTCACTTACCCAGGTATTTTCTTCATAATAGGTTTCCAGAAGAGATTCTTTATCTGGATATTGGGTGATCAAGGCAGCTGCCTTTTTCAGACGTTCCTGTCGTTTTTGTTCCTCACGGCGTTCGTGTTCGCACTGTTCCGTCAGGATACGCTCCTTTATATGTGCATTTTCGATTTCTGTCAGCAGTGGAGATAAATGGTCAAAGTTGTTGTAATCGCCATTTTTCAGACGCGTCTTGAAACGACCAAGAACTTTTTTTAATTCCTGAGCAGACAGATATCTTGCTTTGTCGATAGAACAGCTATAGTAGCAACCAGTTTCGATGTTGCCGTGCCCGGCACCGTACATAATGGCAGTATTCCATGGGCACAGATAGTGTTCTTTCTGAACAAGTTTTCCCCTTTTTAAACCATCTTCAAATTCAGGAAAAATTGCCGGATTGCCGCATCCTTCATAATCATCCGTCCAAAAACCGGAAGGACCTTTGTCTGCATGCTGGATCATCAAATTGAGTGCATCGATAGTAGCTTTTTTTGTCTGTTTGTTCTTCATTTTTGAAACCTCCGTTAATAAGTGCCGCTAATTAGCGACCTGACATGTTAACGTGGCCTTTTAAGAAAAATATAGCACATTATGTTTCACTTGTCGATCCTAATGTTTACTTTTCTTCTTGCATCGGATATACTAAAAATAAAATCAAGTATTCTTTAGATTTCAAGAATAGAAAGGGTGATTTTATGAATCTGGCAAAAGTTTCTGCAAATGGGCAGATTACGGTTCCTGTGGAGATTCGCAGGTTATTGGGGTTAAAATCAGGAGATAAAATGCTGTTTTTCCAAAAACAGGATGGAGAGATTGTAGTCACCAATGCTTCCGCAGAGGCAATTCGAAAAGCGCAGAATGCCTTTTCCGGGGCAGCTGAAGAAATGAAAGTTTTCAATGAGGAGGACATTCAGGCACTGGTTGATGAGGTTCGCTATGGAAAGGAAAGATAGCCAGCATGCGTATACTGATTGATACCAATATTTTGTTTTCGGCATTAGTTTTTCCACATTCAAGACCAGCTGCTGCGCTGTTGCATGTCGCAAATCACCACGAAATGGTTCTGTGTGATCGGAATATTACGGAATTGCGTGATATTTTGCAGAGAAAGGCCCCAAGGTTTCTGCCTGATGCAGAAGTGCTTCTTGCAGAACTGGCATATGAATTGATTCCGGCGGTGGATCACGCAGAAAAATTGATTCGTGATGCCAAAGATCAGCCAATCCTGAATGCAGCGATTGTATCAGATGTCGATGTGATTCTGACAGGAGATAAAGATTTTTTGAGTCTGGATATGGATCATCCGAAATGTATGACCGTGGCACAGTTTTTGGAAAATGAAGATATAGAACCGTAGGGCAACGTGTTAAGAGCTCCGGCAGGGAAATGGATTCTCTGTTCGGAGCTCTTGCTTATTTCATATTTTTAATAATCCACCCGTTCCAGGAACAGTCCCTGGGGATCGGCAGGTACGCTGGCCTCTGCCGGTGCTTTGGGATCGAAGATGGCGGGAATGTCGGATACGGGCCGTTTGTCCAGACCGATGTCCAGCAGGGTGGAGGCGATCAGGCGCGCCATGTTGTGAAGAAAATCGTTGGCGGTGATGGTGATCTGCAGTTCTTTGTTGTCGGCGTATATTTCCAGATCGGTGATGGTGCGCACGGTGGATTTGCTCTTTTTCGCCGTGGAGAAAGCGGCAAAATCGTGGGTGCCTTTTAACAGCGCTGCTGCCTCCTTCATGGTGGAAACGTCCGGGCGGCCGAAGCAGTAGTAGGTGTATTTGCGCTCGAAGACGCTGGGCACGTCGCCGATGGCTACCCGGTAAACGTAGGTGCGCGAGCGGGCATTTAGGGCCGCGTGGAACCGCTCCGGCATTTCTTCCGCTTCCAGTACGGCAATGTCCATGGGCAGATACCGGTTCAGGTACTGGCGCACCTTTGCCGCGGACAGATCGGTATCCAGTTTGCAGCTGATGACCTGGCCATAGGCGTGTACGCCGGCCTCTGTCCGGGAGCCGCAGAAAAGCTCCACGTCCTGGCCGGACATTTTTTTCAGCACTTCTTTGATCTTATTTTCGATGGTATTGGTGGACTCGCCTTTTCCCAGGCGCTGCCAGCCGCTGTAACGACTGCCGTCGTATTCTATCGTCAGTTTGAAGTTTTTCATAAAGACAGTGTCTCTCTTTCTATATATTAATGCTTTCCGGTTATCAATAGCGAGTTTTTCCTATTTTCCGTGGTTGCTCTTTTGCCAGGCGGCACGAAGGTCGTCAAGGATCGTCTCCGGCACCCGTAAATTTCCAAAGCCGGTGCCCATGTCCTGGCCGGGTTTGTTGTCCCCGTGGAAATCAGAGCCGCCGCTTAAGAGCAGGGAATGGCGGCTGGCCAGGCGGCGCACCATGGCCTCGTCGGCATGGTTGTAGGTGGCGTACAGGCCTTCAATGGCGGTGAGCCCCGCGTCTTTTAACGGAAAGAGCAGCTTGTGCAGGGCGTGCTCGTTCATGTGGTAGAGCACGGGATGGGCCAGCACAGCCAGACCTCCGGCCTCCCGGATGAGGCGGACACCGTCCCAAGGGGTGACTTTTTCCCGGGGAACAAAGCAGGGGCCGTTGTCGCCGATGTATTTTTCGAAGGCTTCTTTGATCTGTTGGATGTAGCCTTTCTGCATCATGAGCCGGGCAAAATGGGCCCGGGTGATGACGGCATCGGGGAAGGCTTCGGTGAGCTCCTCCATGGTGATGGGACATCCGGCTTCTGTCAGCCGTGCCGCCATTTTTTCATTGCGGCGGTCACGGGAGGCGCAGAATTCGGCCAGATGCTCCAGAAAAACGGGGTTTTCGTAGTCAATGAACAGGCCGACGATGTGGATGTCACGGCCGTTGTATTCGGTGGAAAGCTCGATGCCGGGGATGACCTCCACATCGGTATTTCTGGCATAGGCGATGGCCGGGGCCAGACCGTCAATGGTATCGTGGTCGGTCAGGGCAAAGGCTGCCAGCTGTTTTTGTAAGGCATAATCCACCAGCGCTTCCGGGGAAAAGGTGCCGTCCGAGGCAGTGGAGTGGACATGCAGGTCTACATATCTCATAGTATTGGAGTCCTTTTCTTTTTTAGATGCCTTACGGATTGTTTCGTACTTCGTACTCTCACAATCCTGCCCAATATTCGGATATCGTGTGGCATTCGCCCCACTTTTATCCTCATATTAGGGCGGGGCATTCAGCCATAAAATCACTTTTGCGCGAGCGCATCGTTCTTTTTGGCTGTTGCCCCTGGCATCATGATATTATTTCTCAATTTTCGGGAACGCCTTTATTATACCTGTTTTCGGACAAATGAGCAAGGACAGATGCTGCCGGAAAGAGGAAAAGCGTTGCGCCGGGGACACGCTGTCAGGTATAATGAAATCACAGTGACGAAGATCCGATTCCGCCTGTGCTTGCACAAAGGCGGGAGGCGAATCTTACGACACGCCCGGACATGAGCATGAAAGTGGAGCGTAAGCTACACGATATGCGAATGGACGTAGAATTGCGGGAGTGCACCGCACGGAGCAATTCGTGTGATTTAACAGTGGGAATGATCGATACGAAATCTATTGAGTGAAAGTTAGGAGAAATTTTATGACAGCAGAACAGAACACATTCAAAGGATCAACGGAGTATGTGGCATCGCAGGAGCTGATGGCGGCGGTGAACATTGCCATGCAGCTGCAGAAGCCGCTGCTGATCAAGGGGGAACCGGGAACGGGTAAAACGATGCTGGCGGAGGCCATCGCGAAAGCGCTGGACAAGCCGCTGCTGATCTGGAATATCAAATCCACCACCAAGGCCCAGGAGGGACTTTATGTGTATGACACGATCCAGCGTCTTTATGACAGTCAGTTCGGCGAGGCGGGGGTGGATGACATCGCCCATTACATTCGCTTGGGAAAACTGGGCGAGGCTTTTTCCTCCGAAGAGCAGGCGGTGCTGCTCATTGACGAGATCGACAAGGCGGATCTGGAATTTCCCAACGACCTGCTGTGGGAGCTGGATCGGATGGAATTTTATATCCACGAGACGAAGGAAACAGTGCGGGCAAAGCATCGTCCCATCGTGATCATCACTTCCAACGCGGAGAAGGAGCTGCCGGACGCGTTCCTGCGCCGGTGTATTTTCCACTATATTGAGTTTCCGGGGCCGGAGCAGATGGAGGAGATCGTCCGGGCGCATTTTGACCATCTGGAGGATCATCTGTTACAGCAGGCTTTTGAGACCTTTTACTGGATCCGGGGCTTGAAGGACATTCGGAAAAAACCGAGCACCTCGGAGCTTATCGACTGGCTGCAGGCGCTGCTGCTCTCGGGCATTGATCCGGAAAAAATCCGGGAGGAGCTGCCCTTTATCGGCGTGCTGCTGAAAAAGGATGAGGATCTGAACACCTTGCAAAAAAGGAGATATTGATGTTTACTCCATTTTTCTATCTTTTAAAAGCGAAAGGGCTGGAGGTATCGCTGACAGAGTGGCTGACTTTTATGGAGGCGCTGGATCAGGGACTTTCCGGGGCCAGTCTGACGCAGTTTTACTATCTGGGCCGGATGATCCTTGTGAAAAGTGAGACCGATTATGATAAATATGACCGGGCGTTTCAGGAGTTTTTCCAGGGGATCAAAACGATGGACGAGATTCCGCCCCAGTTCATGGAATGGCTGGAGAATGTCGAGGCGGACGAGGAAACCATGTGGGATCAGGAAAATAACATCCTGTACCGGAAAAATCAGGAGCCGCCGGATGAGGAGGAGATCCGCAGGCGGTTTCAGGAGCGTCTGGAGGAACAGAAAACCCGGCATGACGGCGGCACCTACTGGATCGGCAGGCGGGGTGGCTCTACTTTTGGCAATGGCGGGCGCACCCCCGGCGGCATCCGCATCAACGGGCAGAGTGGTCTGCGCTCGGCCTTTCAGGTCATCGGTGAGGAGCGGTACCGGGATTTCCGGCTGGACAAGGCGCTGAATACGAGACAGTTTGAGGTGGCTTTTAGGCGGCTGCGGCAGTTTTCCTCCCGGCTGGACGTGCCCCGGACGGAGCTTGACATTGACCGGACGGTGGATGCCACCTGCAATAATGGGGGATATCTACAGCTGGAATTTGACAAACCGCGGAAAAATACGGTGAAGCTGCTGCTTTTGTTTGATTCCGGCGGAACGATGATGCCTTTCAGCTCCCTGTGTAGCAATCTGTTTCACGCGGTGGACAAGGCCAACCATTTCAAAGATGTGAAGATCTATTATTTTCATAACTGTATTTACAGCAACCTCTACAAAACGCCGGAGTGCGATTACGGTGACTGGGTGGATACGGAGTGGGTGTTCCGCAACCTGGATTCCGAATATCGGGTCATCATTGTGGGAGATGCCCAAATGGGCCGGGAAGAGCTGATGAGCGTGGTGGGCAATTACCGGGGCGGCAACGGCGGCCTGCCGGGCATTGACTGGCTGCGGCTGTTCAGGCAGCATTACAAGCGGATCGTCTGGCTCAATCCCCGCAAGCACGACAATGTGGAAATGCTGCCGTGGCTGGAGAGCGAATACCGGATCGGCCAGCTGTTTCCCATGTATAAATTATCTGTGCAGGGGTTAAAAGAGGCGTTGGACTGTTTGATGGTCAGTCGATAATGTGAAAAAGAATCTCGAAAAGAAAAGAACCGGGGGATCAGACGATCTCCCGGTTCATTGCGTGATATTCGTTGGTCATTTTGCTGATCAGCGTGCCCTTTGTGTCCCGGATCTCCACATCCACCACGTAGGTGCGTTTTCCTAGGTGCAGCGGCCGTCCCTCCCCGATGAGATCGGTGGCATTGATGGCGGCATTCAGAAAGGAAATGTGACAGGACTGGGTGGTGACCATCTTGCCCATTTTCCAGGTGGCCAGAGCGCCCACCACATCGCCCAGTGCAAAGATAATACCTCCGTGCACGGCGTTGATGGGATTCTGCTCCCAGTCTTTGATTGGAATGCGTACTTTGGAATAATCGTCTTCCAGTTCCAGTACCTCAATGCCCATAGCGGCGTTGAATCCCATATCAATATTTTTTTCTTTAAATTCTTCCAGATAACTCATGAAGATCCCCCTTTTGCCTATCGCTAGATATGATATTTATCTTACCAGACAGGGCAGAGCTGGTCAAATAAAATCCGTGTCCGCACACATATCCTGGTTCTATTTTGGCTGATTTCACATATAGTAGGGATAAGAGGTGGACATATGGACAGGGAAAAGGAAATCATCCGGCTGTTTCCGGCCAAACTGAAAGGGGCGCTGCAAAGTGCCTGCCTGGATTATGACAATATCCGGGAGATCCGGCTGCGGGCCAACCGGCCGGTGCAGATCATCGGGGGCAGCCACATGTATTATCTTTCCGGCAGCGGAAATCTGACAAGCCGGGAGGAGCTGGGATATGTGGTGACAAAAGAGGAACTGCGGGAGACCATGGAGCTGGCGGGCAATTATTCCCTCTATGCCTATGAGGAGGAGCTGCGGGAGGGATTTCTCACCGTGGAGGGCGGTCACCGGATCGGCGTGGCCGGAAAAGTGATCTATGACGGCAGGCGGATCCTGGGCATGAAGTATATCACGTCGGTCAATGTGCGGGTGGCCCATGAAGTGAAGGGGTGTGCCCGGCTGCTGCTGCCGCTTCTCATGGAAAACGGGCAGCTGTGCCATACGCTCATGATCTCACCGCCGGGCTGTGGAAAAACCACGCTGCTGCGGGATCTGATCCGTCTGCTGGCCGGGGGCGCGGAGGAGGGACAGGCGTATACCCGGGACGGAAATGCCGCGGCGTATAAAGATGGGACAAAATCTGTGGAAAAATGTGAAAAATGGGGGATGACGCAGCCGCTGACCGTTGGGGTTGTGGATGAGCGGGGCGAGATCGCCGGTTCCTATCGGGGCATTCCCACCTGTGATCTGGGGGTGTCTTGTGATGTGCTGGACGGCTGCCCCAAGGCGGAGGGCATGCGCATGCTGCTTCGCTCCATGGCACCGGATGTGCTGGCAGTGGATGAGATCGGCAGGCCGGAGGACGTGGAGAGCATTGCCTATGCCAGCTGCTGCGGCTGCCGGGTGCTGGCCACCATGCACGGCAGCAGTATGGAAGAGCTGGAAAAGAAGCCCTTCTGTAAAAAATTCCTGGAGGATCATATTTTTGACCGGTATGTATTTCTGGAAATGGGGGAAACGCCCGGACGCATCCGGCAGATCCTGGACGGGAACGGGAAGCCTGTGCGTCTGCCAGATGGCTGAAAATCGAAAACAGGAAAGGAGTGGCGCAAGATGGGACTGGCAGGGCTTGTGAGACTGGCGGGCAGCCTGACCGTGCTGGCAGCGGCCACGGGGTTGGGAGCGGCTGTGAGCCTGGACTACCGTCGGCGGATCCAGCTGCTGACCCAGCTGCGGCGCATGTTCCTCCTGCTGGCGGGAGAGATCCGAAGCAGCCGTACACCGGCTGCGGAGGCCTTCGGGCAGATGGCCGGGCGCATGGAGCCGCCCTTTGGCAAATGGCTGAAGACACTGGCAGACCGGCTGGAAGCGGGTGAGGGAGAAAGCTTTGCTTTTATATGGAAGGAATGGGTGGAGCAGTTTGCACGGGCAGATGCGCAGGCCCTGCAGACCCAGGACGTGGAACTGCTGCTGTCCTTCGGAGAGGGGTTCGGCTATCTGGATCAGCAGATGCAGCTTTCGTCCATTCAGTTTGTGCAGGAGCAGCTGCTGGACCGAGTAGGGGAACTGCGGGGCGGCTGCGCCGCACGGATGCGCATGGCCCGGCTGCTGGGGGTGAGCGCAGGCATTTTTCTGGTGATTCTGCTGTTGTAAATGGGGAGAGCGTACATGAGTGTAAATCTGATTTTTAAAATTGCAGCGGTGGGCATCCTGGTATCTGTGCTCAGCCAGGTGTTAAAACACAGCGGCAGGGAGGAACACGCTTTCCTCACGAGCCTGGCGGGACTGCTGGTGGTGCTGTTCTGGATTTTACCTTACATCTATGAACTGTTTGACACGATCAAAAAACTGTTTTCCCTGTAAAAAAGGAGGAGATAGGCATGGATATGATCCGCATCGGCGCTGCCGGGATCACAGGGGTGTTGCTGGCGGTACAGCTCAAACAGATGAAATCCGAGTATGCCGTCTATGTGAGTCTGGCAGCCTGTATTTTTATTTTTTACTTTGCGGTGGGACGGCTTTCTATCATCACCCGGACCATGGAGACAATCCAGAGCTATCTTTCCATCCAGAATGTGTACTTGCAGACACTGCTGAAGATCGCGGGCATCACCTATGTGTCGGAATTTTCCGCGGCCATCTGCAAGGATACCGGGTATCAGGCCATTGCCAGCCAGATCGAGGTGTTTGGAAAACTGACCATTCTGGCGGTGAGCATGCCTATCCTGCTGTCGCTGCTGGAGACCATGAAGGGATTTCTGGGCATGTGAATGGAGATAGAGGCAGAGATGTGTGAGAAAAATGCGATGCACTTTCGGAAGACAAGGCACAAAAGATTGCCGGGACTGCTGCTGGGTATGTTTCTGTTGCTTTTTCCGGTGCTCCCTGCCCGGGCGGCGTCCTGCCAGTGGCCACTGACACCAGCGCTCCCGGCATCTGCTGCAGTTCCTGACCTCTGGCGGGAGGAGACACCGGACTACACGGACACCCTTCTGGAACAGCTGGATTTCGGGGAGATCGATACTTTTCTGCGGCAGATGGATGAGAAAACGGACATCCGTTTCACCGATGTGATCCGGGCTTTCGTGCAGGGCAGTGTCCGGGACGGGCTGCTGCTTTTTCGGGAGCTGCTGGCGGACAATCTGTTTGCGGAATGGAAAACCAATAAAACCACGCTGATCCATGTGGTGATGATCGCCCTGATCGCGGCCACCCTCACCGGGTTTTCTGATATTTTTCAAAACCGGCAGATCTCCGAGGTGAGCTACTACATGGTGTATGTGCTGCTGTTGACCATTCTCATGAAGGCCTTCGGCACCGCGTCAGGGCTGGTGGAGCAGATGCTGGCCCGGGTGCTGGGATTTATGAAGGTGCTTATGCCATCCTTCGTGCTGGCCCTGGGGCTGTCCGGGGGAACGGTGACTGGCGCGGTGTTCCTGGAATGGGTGCTGCTGCTGATCTCAGTGGTGGAGGCGGTGATGGAGAAGCTGCTGCTTCCGACGGTGCATCTGTACGTGCTGCTCATGCTGGTGAACCAGATGACAAAGGAGGACATCCTGTCGAAAATGGCCGGGCTGTTCCGGCAGGGAACGGAAATGGCGCTGAAAGGCATGACGGCGGCGGTGCTGGGCTTCAATCTGGTGCAGGGGCTCATTGCCCCGGCGGTGGATGGGTTTAAGAAGGACGTGGTGACCAAAACGGCAGGCATGCTTCCCGGAGTCGGGCAGGTGTTTGACTCGGTCTCGGATCTGGTGCTGGGGGCCGGAGTGCTCATCCGCAACAGCATCGGTGCGGCGGGGCTGGTATTCCTGGCGGTGCTCTGTCTGATCCCCCTGGCGAAGGTGGCGCTGTTTGCCGTGAGCTACCAGCTGGCGGCCGCCGTGGTGCAGCCGGTGTCCGACAGCCGGATCGTGGCGTGTATCAGCAGCGTGGGGGACGGTATGGTGCTGCTCATGAAGGTGATGTTTACGGCGACGCTGCTGTTCTGGCTGACGCTGGCAGTGGTCTGCGTTGCCATGCATGCGTAAGAAAATAGCGTTGTATGAAGAAACGGATGCTGCATGCGTATCTGTCTGATGAAGAAAGTAGCCTGTGGCGTTGGGTGACGGATGGAACAGAAATGACGGAGGACAGGGAAAAATGGAGGTTCTCTATGAATGGGTGTGGAACGTGGCGGTGTACCTGCTGCTGGTGACGGCAGTGACCAACGTGCTGCCCGGGGACACCTACCGGAAATATCTGAAATTTTTTACAGGGGTGTGCCTCGTCATTGTGATGACCCAGCCGCTGTTTTCTCTGTTTGGCATGGAAGAACAGCTGGAAAATGCCTTCCGTTTTTACCGGTTTTCCGGGGAGCAGGAGGAGCTGCGGGAGGAGATGGCGGGCATGGGGGAGATTAGCCGCAGAGCCGTGTTGGATCAGTATGAAACCATGCTCAAAGCCCAGCTGCTGGATCTGGCGGCCCAGGAAGAGGTGGTGCTGACGGATATCGAGCTTCTGCTGGAAACCGACGAAAAAAGCGGCAGCTACGGCAGTGTGCTGTACGTTTTGGCCCGGGTATCGGAAGGGGAGGAAGGGCAGACGACAGCGCTCATCCGGCGGCTTGCCGTCCAGTGGAATATGCCGGAGGAAAACATCAATTTACACAGCGGCCAGGGAGGCGGAAATTATGGATACTAAAAAACAATCCTCGTTCATAGAAATAGTAAAAAGCAGATTTGCGGGAAAAGGGCCGAGGAAGGATTACCTGGTCATTGCGCTGCTTTTCGGGGTGCTTCTGCTGGTCATTGCCATGCCGGTACAGGACAAAACCACAGGCAAGACAGACAGTTATCCGTCTGACGGGACGGGGAACGCCAGGGAAAGCCAGGCGGCAGCGGTGGAAGAACCGGCCTATGAAAGACAGCTGGAGATCCGGCTGGAAAATTTTCTCCGTCAGGTGGACGGGGTAGGGCAGGTGCAGGTACTCATCCGGCTGAAGGATGCGGGGGAGCAGGTGGTGGAAAAGGATGTGCCAACCCGGAGCACAAGCCAGACAAATGCCCAGGAGGGAACACAGGAAACGGAAAGCACAACAGAGGAGGCAACGGTATTTGAGGAGACAAAGGACGGCAGGCAGATCCCCTATGTGGTGAGAGAATATGCACCCGGGATCAGCGGCGTGGTGGTGGCCGCCGCCGGGGCAGATGATCCGCGTGTGGAACAGGACATTCTCGAGGCAGTGCAGGCGCTGCTGCAGATAGAGGTACATAAAATCAAGGTGCTGAAATTAAAGGAAGGGGAGGGTTTGTATTGAAACGGATATTGAAAAAAAATCAGATCATCATTACAACGCTGGCCATTATGATCGCGGTGGCGGGGTACCTGAACTTCTCGGGAAACCGCTGGACGCTGGGGGTGGAGGATCTGGCCTCTGCCACGGGCGGGAACGCACAGGGGCAGACAGATGTGGCTGCCGGAAATGAGGCGGTCAGTGACCAGGCAGCTGCGGATGACCAGGCGCTTCTTGACCTGTCAGAAGAAGATTTGGCCGCTTCCGGGGAGATTTTCACGGATGAGGTGGCGCCGGATGCGGATACGTCGGATGTGCCCGGGGAAGCAGTGCTGACCAGTGCGGGCAGTACATCCGGGATCACCGCCCAGGTAAAGGTGAACCGGGAGCAGGTGCGTTCAAAAAATAAGGAAATGCTGCTGGAGATCATCAACAACAGCAATATCGAGGACGCCCAGAAGCAGGATGCCATCGACGCCATGGTCGCCCTGACGGACAAAGCCGAGCGGGAGGCTGCGGCAGAAATGCTGCTGGAGGCAAAAGGCTTTGCGGATGTGGTGGTAAACATTGAGGATGATACGGCTGACGTGGTGGTGGGCAGTGCCGACCTGGGGGATGCCGAGCGGGCACAGATCGAGGATATCATGAAGCGCAAAACCGGTGTTTCTGCGGAAAACATTGTCATTACACCTTTGAGTGAGTAGGTTGTAACGCAACAAATGGCGCGTGTGAATGGTAATAGATATGCTGCCCGGAACGACGGTTGGGGCGTTCTGTAGGTTGTCAGTCTGCTATTTTGATGTTATACTTCATTTAGAATACAGATCAGCAATGCTGACGGTAGAAGATACCAGAGGAAGGAGCGTAAAATATATGAAACGGGTTTTTTTGATCGTACTTGACAGTGTGGGAATCGGGGAAGAACCGGATGCCGCAGAATACGGCGATGTGGGCAGCAATACCATCAAAGCCTGCTCCCGCAGTCCTTATTTTTCCATGCCAAACATGAGAAAGCTTGGTTTTTTCAATATTGACGGTATGGACATCGGAGAGAAGGAACCGCATCCGACGGCAGCGTTCGCCCGGATGCAGGAGCAGTCCAAGGGAAAGGACACCACCATCGGTCACTGGGAGATCGCAGGGCATATTTCTCCCAAGCCCATGCCTACCTATCCCAATGGCTTCCCCCAGGATGTAATCGACGCTTTTTCCAAAGCGGTGGGCCGCGGCGTACTGTGCAATAAGCCGTACTCCGGCACGGAGGTCATCAAGGATTACGGTGAAGAGCACATGAAGACCGGCAAGCTCATCGTGTACACCTCTGCGGACAGCGTGTTCCAGATCGCAGCCCATGAGGACATTGTGCCGGTGGAAGAGTTATACCGGTACTGCAAGATCGCCAGAGAGATTTTACAGGGAGAACACGGGGTGGGCCGTGTCATTGCCCGGCCGTTCATCGGTACCCCGGGCAACTTCACGAGAACGCCGAGAAGACATGACTTCTCCCTGGTGCCGCCGTTGACCATGTTAAATCAGCTGCAGGAGGCTGGCAAGGAAGTGCTCTCTGTGGGCAAGATCAAGGATATTTTTGCAGGAAGCGGCATCACGGACTTCGTGTACACCTCCGGTAACGAGGAGGGCATCGAGCGGACGCTGGAAAATATGGATCGGGAGTTCGAGGGGCTGTCCTTCACGAACCTGGTGGATTATGACATGCTCTACGGCCACCGCAACGACGTGGACGGCTACGCCAAAGCGCTCACCTATTTTGATCAGCGGCTGCCGGAGCTTCTCGGCAAGCTGCGGGACGACGATCTTCTCATGATCACAGCAGATCACGGCTGCGATCCCAGCACCCCGTCCACCGATCATTCCAGAGAATATACGCCGTTTATCATGTACGGCAAGAACGCACCGACGGGCAAAAACTTCGGAACGAGAAAAACATTTGCAGATATAGGGGCAACTGTGTTAGAATATTTCGGTATTCCGCGCAGAATTTCGGGGGAACCGATGCTGTAGGAGTGCAGCAGATGAGATTTCACAGGGTGAAATTTCATGAATATTTTGTAAGAACGCAGGAGGAAGCTTTCAGTGTCAGACTATAGAAAAGAAATCGAAAGGCGCAGAACCTTTGCCATCATATCCCATCCCGATGCCGGTAAAACCACGCTGACGGAGAAATTTCTTCTTTACGGAGGCGCCATCAACCTGGCGGGCTCCGTCAAAGGAAAAGCAACGGCAAGGCATGCCGTATCAGACTGGATGGAGATCGAGAAGGAGAGAGGTATTTCCGTGACCTCTTCCGTGATGCAGTTCAACTACGACGGGTACTGCATCAACATTCTGGATACACCGGGACATCAGGATTTCTCTGAGGATACGTACCGGACGCTGATGGCAGCGGATTCCGCGGTCATGGTCATTGACGCTTCCAAGGGTGTCGAGGCGCAGACGAGAAAGCTGTTCAAGGTATGCGTCATGCGCCACATTCCGATTTTTACTTTTATCAATAAGCTGGACCGGGATGCCAACGACACCTTTGACCTGCTGGATGATATTGAAAAAGAGCTGGGCATTGCCACCTGCCCCATCAACTGGCCCATCGGCTCAGGAAAGGGCTTCAAGGGGGTATATGACCGGAACACCCGCTGTGTCACCACTTTCGCGGATACCGAGAAGGGAACCAAGGAAGGCGCATCCAAGGAGATCCCCATCGACAGCCAGGAGCTGGATGCGGAGATCGGCAGTGCAGCCAAGGAAAAGCTGCTGGAGGAGATCGAACTGCTGGACGGCGCCAGCGCAGAATTTGATATGGAACTGGTGAGCAAGGGAGAGCTTTCTCCGGTATTTTTCGGCTCCGCACTGACCAACTTCGGTGTGGAGACGTTCCTGCGCCACTTCCTGGATATGACCTATTCTCCGCTGCCGCGCATGTCGGATCAGGGAGAGATCGATCCCATGTCCGAGGACTTCTCTGCTTTTGTGTTCAAGATCCAGGCCAACATGAACCGGGCCCACAGAGACCGGATCGCGTTTATGCGCATCTGCTCGGGCAAATTTGATGCCACTAAGGAAGTATATCATGTGCAGGGCGGCAAGAAGCTTCGTCTGTCCCAGCCCCAGCAGCTCATGGCCCAGGAGCGAAAGGTCATTGACGAGGCCTATGCCGGTGATATCATCGGTGTTTTCGATCCAGGCATGTTTTCTATCGGCGATACCGTGTGTGCGCCGGGCAAAAAGTTTGCCTACGAGGGCATTCCCACCTTCGCACCGGAGCATTTCGCCCGGGTACGACAGCTGGATACGATGAAGCGAAAACAGTTCGTCAAGGGCATCAACGAGATTGCCCAGGAGGGCGCGATCCAGATCTTCCAGGAGTTCAACACCGGTATGGAGGAGATCATCGTAGGCGTTGTGGGTGTGCTGCAGTTTGATGTGCTGAAATATCGTCTGGAAAATGAGTACAATGTGGAGATCCGTCTGGAAAACCTGCCCTATGAGCATATCCGCTGGATCACCAACGAAAATGTGGATCTGAACAAGCTGGTGGGCACTTCGGACATGAAGAAGATCAAGGATCTGAAGGGCAACCCGCTGCTGCTCTTTGTCAACAGCTGGAGCATCGGCATGGTGCTTGACCGGAACGAGGGCCTGCAGCTGGAGGAATTCGGAAGAAATTAATGTAAGCTACAGTTCACGCGGCTATTCCTGTGGACAAATTTTATGCTGGCATAAAAATTTGTACGCATGGATAGACGTAGGGAGCGCCATATATGAGCAAAAATGAGCTGCGAAGCAGCGGAGAGTATCGAAGATGCGATTTTGCGAATGGCGCGAGTGAACTGTGAGTGAACCGCGGGTGAACGGAAAACGGTTTTGAAAGGAATAGAAGTAGCTGGCATGAAAAAGGGATTTGTGACACGGATTGCCGTACTGGCGCTGTCGGGCATGTTGCTGTCGGGCTGCGGGCTGGTGGATACCGTCTATGACAGTGTGCATCAGGTGCTGGTTGACAAGCAGGCGGAGATTTACGGAAGACAGTTTACCACACTGACAGAAGAATCCATGTCTGCGGCGGGGGAAGCTGTGACAGAGATGGACTATGCCTATGCCCATCTGGATGGGGAGGATCAGACCGTTTATCTGGAGCTTCTGACGATCCTGACCTCCTATGAGGAGGATGTGCGGATCATGTCCATGAACCCGGATCAGGTGGATCTGGCCTATCAGGCCATTCTCATGGATCATCCGGAGCTGTTTTACATCAATGGCTATACGATCACCGAGCATACCATTGACGGGCAGACCGAATTCTACACCTTCTCCGGGCGGTACACGTATACCCGGGAAGAGCGGGACGAGAAGCAGCAGCAGGTGGACGCGGCGGCTGCACAGATCCTCTCCGGCATTCCGGAGGGCGCTTCTGCCTACGAAAAAGAAAAATACATTTATGACTATATCGTGCTGCACACCGATTACAATGAGGATGCGCCGGATAACCAGAACATTTTGAGTGTGCTGTTAAACGGAGAGTCCGTGTGCCAGGGCTATGCCTTTGCCACCCAGTATCTGCTGGAGCAGGTGGGCATCCCGTGCACCACCGTCACCGGCGATGCGAAAAATCCGGAGGGCGTTCTTGTGTCCCACGCTTGGAATTTTGTCCAGCTGGACGGGGAATACTATTATGTGGACACCACCTGGGGAGACCCGGTGACCGGCATGGATTCGGAAGCGCTGCACCGGATGGGCGATGTTTATGTCAACTATGATTACCTGAATCTGACAACTGCGCAGATTTCCGTGGATCATACGGCAGATGCCCCGGTGGAGCTGCCGTATTGTACCGCCGTCACCTGGAATTATTACCGGGCTGAGGGGCTGTATTATGAGACGTATGACCGAAGCCTGCTGGCAGAACGGCTGACAGCCGCTGCAGCCGATGGAAAAACGTACCTGATGATGAAGTTCCCGGACAGCCAGGTGTACGAACAGTACATCAGCCGTCTGTTTGACGGGCAGGAAATCTTTGGCCTGCTGCCGTCCCTGAAGAGCATTTCCTATACGGCGGATCCCGAGAGCTGCCTGTTGATCGTATATTTAGATTAATGATAAAAATGAGCTGCGCAAGCAGCGGAGAGCGCTGTAGGCGCGGTTTTGCGAATGGCGCGGCTGGACTGTTATACAATAGTTGTGCTTTAGGTTAGCCGGATTCGGGCTTGCACGAATGGCGCGGCTGAACGGTTATACAATAGTTATAAATATAAAAAGTGTTTGCTTTCCCGGTGGAATCTGTCTATAATAGGAATAGCATAAGTGTTACAGGAGGGATAAAGATGTCCGAAGAAAAGAAGAATTCTTATTCTATACATGAAGAACTGAACATGGGTGAGGTGCAGATTGCAGATGAGGTCGTTGCCATCATCGCAGGTCTGGCCGCTACCGAGGTAGAGGGCGTGGCATCCATGGCAGGCAATATCACCAATGAGCTGGTGGGCAAGCTGGGAATGAAGAACCTGTCCCGGGGTGTGAAGGTGGCTGTACAGGAGAACGAGGTAACCGTAGAACTGTCCCTGAACATGAGCTATGGCTACAGCATCCCCAAGACCTCTGCCAAGGTACAGGAGAAGGTCAAATCTGCCATCGAGAGCATGACAGGCTTAAGCGTTGTGGAGGTCAATATCCATATCGCAGGTGTGGACATGAAGTAAGGAAAATCGAAGATAACAGAATATTCAGTGAAAACAGGGAAGAGGCGGCTTGAAGGCTGTCTCTTTTTGTCTCATAGGAACCGCGTCCGATAAAACAAAATGATGCGATAAAATATTGCTGAAAGCGTTTGTATGTGGTTTGTGCAAAAGTGACATTGTGTTTTCTTAGGATTGAAAATACAATAGAAGCAGGGCAGTTGGAGGACGTGCTTTTCATCCGTTCCGAGTCTTGAGGAAGGGATGATGCTTATGAGTACATATGAAGAATTTATGGTGATTCTGGCAGTTGCCGGACTGATCGTATCTATTCTGAATCTGAAAAATAAGAAATAGCCGTCCTGCCCCGACAAGCTTGACGACTATTTCTTAGTATAAAAGTTTCGCCGGGACGGGTGAAGTGCACTCACCTTCCGACTGTCTTGATATATATAGTATAGCCATTTCTTTCAAATCTGTCAACGTGTGAAAAAATCCCTTTTTAAAACGTTCAGAGTATAGTATAATAAGAAACAAAAGAGAATTTTACATTCCGGGAGGAGTATATTTATGAAAAGAAGAGAGCTGCGGGAACACATTTTCCGTCTGCTGTTTCGTGTGGAATTCAACGACGCGGCGGATATGCCGGAGCAGGTAGCACTGTATATGGAGGATCTCCCCATGGCGGGCGAGCAGGATCGCCGCTATATCGAAAAGAAATATGAGCTGGTGATGGAGCATCTGGAGAAGATCGATGAGATGCTCAATGAGGCAGCGACCGGATGGAAGGTATCCCGTATGGGAAAGGTAGAGCTGACCATCCTGCGTCTGGCTGCTTATGAGATTTATTTTGATGAGGATGTGCCCACGTCGGTTGCCATCAACGAGGCCGTGGAGATGGCCAAGGAGTTCGGCGGAGACGAGTCCCCGGCGTTTATCAACGGCGTACTGGGCAAGCTGGTAAAAGCAGAGACGACAGAGGCAGACAGTTCCAGATCCGCAAAAACAGAGACTGACGGTGAAAAGCCTGTCAAAGAAGCAGAGCAGAAAGAAGCAGCCGTGTCTGAGCCGAAAGAAGTCTAAAACGCACACCGGCTGTGGAAATACAGGAAACAGGGAATCATCGGAAGGCGGGGATGTGTCAGATGCCGCAGACAGGAATCCGCCCGACGCGGCGGGCATATACGGTCGGACAGGTGAACACGTACATCAAGAACATGTTCGTCCAGGATTTTATGCTGAATCATATTTATGTGAAGGGAGAAGTCTCGAACTGTAAATATCATACATCGGGACACATTTATTTTTCCCTGAAGGATGAGACCGGAACGCTCTCCTGCGTGATGTTTGCGGGAAACCGGAAAGGTCTCTCTTTTCGTATGCAGGAAGGACAGGATGTGCTGGTGCTGGGAAGCGTCAGTGTCTACGAGCGGGACGGCAAGTACCAGCTGTACGCCAGAGAGATCATGCTGGACGGAGAAGGGCTTCTCTACCAGAAGTTTCTGGCGCTGAAGCGAGAACTGGAAGAGATGGGCATGTTTGATGCGTGCTACAAGCAGCCCATTCCCAAATACATCCGGCGACTAGGGGTGGTGACAGCGCCCACCGGGGCGGCCATCCAGGATATCCGCAACATTTCCCACCGGCGCAATCCCTTTGTCCAGATCATCCTCTACCCGGCGCTGGTGCAGGGAGAGGGGGCGGCAGGCAGCGTGGCAAAAGGCATCCGGCTGTTGGACGAGCTTGGTGTGGATACGATCATTGTGGGCCGCGGCGGCGGTTCCATGGAGGATCTGTGGGCATTTAACGAAGAGATCGTTGCCCGGGCCATTTTTGAGTGTCGGACGCCCATCATTTCCGCGGTGGGCCATGAGACGGATACGACCATTGCGGATTACGCGGCGGATTTGCGGGCGCCCACGCCCTCGGCGGCGGCAGAACTGGCGGTGGCGGATGTCCGGCAGCTGCTGGATCAGCTGACGGAATGTCACAGACAGCTAAACCGGCTACTCATGGATCGGATCGTGCTGGCGGGAAAACGGTGCGAGCAGTATGAACTGCGGCTGACCCACGCCAGTCCCCAGAACCAGATCCGGGAGAAGCGGCAGCAGGCCGCCCAGCTGACGGACCAGCTGGAGCAGCTCATGGAACAGAAGCTGGAACAGAAGCGGCATGCGCTGGATCTTTATGTGCGAAAATTAGAGGGACTTTCTCCGCTGGAACGGCTGAAACAGGGCTTTTCCTACACGGCGGACAGCGCGGGAAGGGCCGTGACGGACATCGGCCAGGTGGAGCCGGGCGATCCGGTGAAGATCTATGTGGCCAACGGACGGATCGATGCCGTGGTGAAAGAGAAGACCGCGATCCGCAGGTAAGAGCAGCAGAAAGGCAGGGGCATTATGGATATGGAGAAAGATAACCGGGAAGAGACGCTGGAAGAACTTTTCGGCAGACTGGACCGGATCATTGCGAAGCTGGAAGACCGGGATACGACGCTGGAGGATTCCTTTGCTGCCTACGAGCAGGGCGTCCGTTATCTGAAAGCGTGCAACGACAAGATCGATAAAATAGAGAAAAAGATGCTGGTCATCAATGAAAGCGGTGGTTTGGATGAGTTTTAAAGAGACACTGAACAAAAAAGTAACAGAGGCAGAGAAAGTCATTACCGCCTACCTTCCGGAGGAGGCCGGTTTTCAGCGGACGGTTATTGATGCCATGAATTACAGCGTGCAGGCCGGAGGCAAACGACTGCGCCCCATTTTTATGAAGGAATGCTACACGCTGTTTGGCGGTAAGGGAAAGGTCATTGAGCCGTTCATGGCAGCCATGGAGATGATCCACACCTATTCCCTGGTGCACGATGATCTGCCGGCTATGGATAACGATGAGTACCGCCGGGGCAGAAAGACGACCCATATCATGTACGGGGAAGCCATGGGCATTCTGGCCGGGGACGGTCTTCTGAACTATGCCTTTGAGACGGCCATCAAGGCTTTTACCGTGGATCCGGACAACCGGCATATCCCGGCGGCCTTGAAGATCCTGGCAGAAAAGGCAGGCATTTACGGCATGATCGGCGGTCAGACCGTGGATGTGGAATCCGAGGGCCTGCCCCTGGACCGGGAGAAGCTGGATTTTATTTACCGGCTGAAGACCAGTGCCCTTATCGAGGCATCCATGATGATCGGGGCGGTGCTGGCAGGGGCATCGGAAGAACAGGTGGCCCGGGTGGAGGCGGCTGCGGCGGATATCGGCCTGGCGTTCCAGATCCAGGACGACATTCTGGATGTGACCAGCACCACAGAGGTGCTGGGCAAACCGATCCACAGTGATGAGAAAAACCATAAGACAACATACGTGACGCTGGAAGGTCTTGACAAAGCGTCCAAGGATGTGGAGGAGATTTCCGGGCGTGCCCTGGATGTGCTGAAAACGTTCCCGGGCAGAAATACATTCCTGGAGGAACTGGTGGCATATCTCATCCACAGAGAGAAATAGAGGGATTTTGGCGTGCAGTTAGAGAAAATCAATCAGGTGAATGATATCAAACAGCTGAATAAAAAGGAACTGGAAGAGCTGGCGGAGGAGATCCGCAGGTTTCTGATCGAGAAGATCAGTGTGACCGGCGGACATCTGGCGTCCAATCTGGGCGTGGTGGAGCTGACCATGGCGCTGCATCTGTCCTTTGATCTGCCAAAAGACAAGATCGTCTGGGATGTGGGACACCAGTCCTATACCCATAAGATCCTCACCGGACGGAAGGACGGCTTTGATACGCTGCGGAAATTCGGCGGCATGAGCGGCTTCCCCAAGACAAAGGAGAGCGACTGCGACTGCTTTAACACCGGTCACAGCTCCACGTCCATTTCCGCAGGTCTGGGCCTTGCCATGGGAAGAGATGCCCTGGGGGAGGACAACTATGTGATCTCCGTCATCGGCGACGGCGCCCTCACCGGCGGCATGGCCTACGAGGCGCTGAACAATGCCTCCCGGATGGAGACGAATTTTATCATTGTGCTCAACGACAACAACATGTCCATTTCGGAAAATGTGGGTGGCATGTCCCGGTATTTAAGCGGTCTGCGGACAGCCACGGCCTACACGGAGCTGAAGGAGGGCATTTACAATTCCCTGAACAGCATTCCTGTCTACGGGGAAAAGATGGTAAACGGCATCCGCCGGACGAAAAACAGCCTGAAGCAGTTCGTCATCCCGGGTATGCTGTTTGAAAATATGGGCATCACTTATCTGGGCCCGGTGGACGGCCATGATATCCGCCAGCTGCTGCGGGTATTCCAGGAGGCCAAACGGGTGAAAGGGCCGGTGCTTGTCCATGTACTGACAAAAAAGGGCAAGGGCTATGCCCCCGCAGAGCGGCATCCGTCCCGGTTTCACGGCGCGGAGCCCTTCGAGGTGGAGACGGGACTGCCTTCCAGCCGGAAGGCCAAGGCCGGCTATACCGATATCTTTTCCACGGTCATGCGGAAAATGGGTGACCGGGACGAGAAGGTGGTGGCGATTACCGCAGCCATGCCGGACGGTACCGGCCTGAAGCGGTTCCGCAATATGTTCCCCCAGCGTTTCTTCGACGTGGGCATTGCGGAGGAGCATGCGGTGACCTTTGCCGCGGGGCTGGCGGCAGCGGGCTTAAAACCGGTGGTGGCGATCTATTCGTCATTTTTGCAGCGGGCTTATGACCAGATCATCCATGATGTCTGTATCCAGAAGCTGCCGGTGGTGTTTGCGGTAGACCGGGCAGGACTGGTGGGCAGTGACGGGGAGACCCATCAGGGCATTTTTGATATTTCTTATCTGACCAGCATTCCGAATATGACGCTGATGGCGCCGAAGAACAAATGGGAGCTGTCGGATATGCTGAAATTTGCCATCAATTTTGACGGCCCCATTGCCATCCGCTATCCCAGAGGGGAAGCTTACGACGGGCTGTCCCAGTTTCGGGCACCGGTGGCTTACGGCAAGAGCGAGGTGCTCTACGACGAGTCGGAGATCGCCCTTCTTGCCTTTGGCAGCATGGTGAAGACGGCAGAGGAAGTGCGGCGGCAGTTAAAAGCCTGCGGCTATCAGTGTTCCCTCATCAACGCGCGGTTTGCCAAACCGCTGGACGGGGAGATGCTGAAAACAGTGGCATCCGAGCATAAACTGCTGGTGACACTGGAAGAAAATGTGGAAAACGGCGGTTTTGGAGAGCATGTGCTCCGGTATCTGACAGAGAATCATCTGCAGACGGAATTCCTGGCATGTGCCATTCCGGATGAATATGTGGAGCACGGCAACGTGGAGCTTCTGAAACAGGAAGTGGGCATTGATGCCCGGACGATCACCGAAAAAGTGATCACCACATATGTGTCCTCCTGCCTGACAGAGGAGTAGGGATCATGAAAGAACGTTTGGATGTATTGCTGGTCAAAAAAGGACTGGCAGAATCAAGAGAGAAGGCCAAGGCCATCATCATGTCCGGCAACGTGTTTGTGAAAGGCATGCGGGAGGACAAGGCGGGCTCCATGTTTGACGAGGCGGCGGACATTGAGGTGCGCGGCCATGTGCTCAAATATGTAAGCCGGGGCGGCCTGAAGCTGGAAAAAGCCATGGACAATTTCGATGTGGTGCTGGAAGGAAAGGTGTGCATGGATGTGGGTTCCTCCACCGGCGGTTTCACCGACTGCATGCTGCAGAACGGCGCGGTGAAGGTGTATTCCGTGGATGTGGGACACGGCCAGCTGGCCTGGAAGCTCCGGCAGGATCCACGGGTGGTGTGCATGGAGAAGACGAACATCCGTTACGTGGTACCGGAGGACATCCAGGAGCCACCGGCCTTTGTCTCCATTGATGTGTCCTTTATCTCGCTGACTAAGGTGCTGCCACCGGTGAAGCAGCTCATGACGCCAGACGGCCAGATCGTCTGCCTGATCAAGCCCCAGTTTGAGGCCGGTCGGGAAAAGGTCGGCAAAAAGGGCGTGGTGCGGGATCGCGCCGTTCATGAAGAGGTCATTGAAAAAATCGCGGATTTCGCGGGCAGCATCGGCTTTGAATTGCTGAACTTGGAATTTTCTCCGGTAAAAGGGCCGGAGGGAAATATCGAATACCTGCTCCATCTGCAAAACCACGGGGACGATACGCCAAGACCCGAGCGGCCTTTTGTGGTGTCAGATGTGGTGACCCGCGCCCATGATGCGCTGGATCAATAACGGCTTCTTCGGAAAAGGGAAAATTTATGGAACATTTTTATATCATAGCGAACAGTGAAAAGCCGGAGAGTGTGACGCTGCGGGATAAAATTGTCGGATATTTGAATCGCCGCGGCAAAACGTGTTCATATCAGGAAAATGCGCAGCCTTCGGAAAATCATGCATACTCGTTTACAGACCCGGCCAGGGTGCCGGAGGACATTGATGCGGTGCTTGTGCTGGGCGGTGACGGGACGGTGATCCAGGCGGCCCGGGATCTGGCCAGGCGGGACGTGCCGTTTCTTGGCATCAATGTGGGAACGCTGGGGTACCTCACAGAGGTGGAGGCATCCGAGTACGGACAGGCGCTGGACACCCTCATCCGGGGAGAATATTATCTGGAAAAACGGATGATGCTGTGCGGCGAGGTTTTCACAGAGGAAGGGAAAACCTACGCAGGAAAGGCGCTGAACGACATTGTCATCAGCAGACAGGGCGTTCTGCGTGTGGTGAATTTTCAGATTTTTGTCAATGGGCGGTACTTGAATTCCTACAATGCAGATGGTATGATTATTTCAACACCGACGGGATCGACAGGGTATAATCTGTCCGCCGGAGGCCCGATCGTGGAGCCGGGGGCGGAGATGCTGCTCATCACGCCCATCTGTCCCCATACCCTCAACGCCAGAAGCATCGTGCTTTCCGGCCATGACCAGGTGGAGATCGTCATCGGCCCCGGACGGAAGATGGAGAAGGACAGAGCCGTGGCTACCTTTGACGGAGATACGGAGATCGGTCTTGTCAGCGGGGAACGGGTGAAGATCCGCCGTTCCATCCACGCCACAAAGCTGATCAAGCTCAATGACCAGAGCTTCCTGGAGGTGCTCAGCAGAAAGCTGATGTAAGGAAGCATATATAGAGAGAAAATGGTTAAAAGGAATAAAACAGACAATGGGAGGATACCACAGTTGAAGACAGCCAGACATGCCAAGATTATTGAAATCATCAATAAATACAACATAGAGACGCAGGAAGAACTGGCAGACAAGCTGAATGAGGCCGGTTTTCAGGTAACGCAGGCCACCGTTTCCAGAGATATCCGGGAGCTGAAGCTGATGAAGATATCAGAGAATGGAGAGCGCCAGCGTTATGTGGTGTTCCAGAACAAAGAGGGATGGAAGAGCGAGAAATACATCCGCGTGCTGCGGGATGGCTTCGTGTCCATGGACATGGCCCAGAACATCCTCGTCATCAAGACCGCGTCCGGCATGGCGATGGCCGTGGCGCTGGCGCTGGATGAGTTGCACTGGAATGAGATCGTGGGCTGCGTGGCCGGGGATGACACCGTCATGTGTGCCATCCGTACCGTGGACGACACCCTCATCACCATGGATAAGATCAATAAGGTCCTGCAATAGTTCTGTCATACATGAGAGAGGCCGCATTCATGCTTGCATGAAAAGCGGACTGTCGAAATGGATGAAGAGAGCGCCAGATGATGAGCAAAAATAAGCTGCGAAGCAGCGGAAAGCGCGGCAGCGCGGTTTTGCGAATGGCGCGGCGGAACTGTTGGAATAATTAAAATTAGGAGAGATACGTGTTAGTAAGCTTAATGGTAAAGAACCTGGCACTGATCGAGTCGGCAGAGGTCACTTTCGGCAAAGGCCTGAACATTTTATCCGGTGAGACCGGTGCGGGTAAATCAATTCTGATGGGATCTGTGAATATGGCGCTGGGCGGCAAGGTGTCCAAGGATGTGATTCGCACAGGGGCGGACTATGCCTATGCAGAGCTGACCTTCACGGCGGAGCCGGGTGTGCAAAAATGCCTGGCAGATCTGGACATTTACCCGGAGGACGGTGTCTATGTGTTTTCCAGAAAACTCATGGGGACACGGAGCATCTGCCGCATCAACGGGGAGTCCTGTTCGGTGGCTGTGATGAAGCAGGCCGGGGAATATCTGCTGGACATTCACGGGCAGAATGAGAACCAGACGCTGATGAAAGCCCAGAGGCAGCTGGAACTGGTGGATGCTTACGCGGGAGATGCGGCGGCCGCAGCCCTTGCCAAAGTACAGAAGTGCTACGCCGAGTACCAGTCTCTCCGCAAAGAATGGGAAGAAGAGACCATGGACGCAGCGCAGCTGGCCAGAGAGGTCTCTTTTGCAGAGTTTGAGGTACAGGAGATCCAGGATGCGGCCCTTCGCCCAGGGGAGGATGAGGAGCTGGAGGAGCAGTACCGGAAGCTGACCCATGCGAAAAGCATCGCGGAGGCACTGGAGACAGCTTATGCTCAGACCGGTTACGATTCCGGCAGCGGTGCCGGGGAAGCCGTCGGCAGGGCAGTCCGGGCACTTTCCGGCGTGATCGCTTATGACAAAGGGCTGGAAGGCCTGCATGAGCAGCTCATGACCATTGATTCCCTACTCAACGATTTTAACCGGGAATTACAGGATTATGCGGATGCTGTCACCTTCGGCCAGGAGGACTTCTACACGGTGGAGGAACGGCTGAACCTGATCAACCATTTAAAGGATAAATATGGAAGCACCATAGAGAAGATTCAGGCCTATTGCCAGGAGAAGGAATCTTATTTGGAAAAGCTGGCATCCTATGAGACATACCGGCAGGAGCTGAAGGCAAAAACCGATGCTGCGGAGAAAAAGCTGGCAGAAGCTTCGAAGAAGTTAAGCGGCATCCGGCAGAAAGCGGCGGCTCAGTTTGCTACAGAGGTGCGCCATGCACTGGAGGATCTGAATTTTCCGGCAGTCTGCTTTGAAATCCGCTTTGAGACGCTGGATCATTATACCGTAGGCGGCACCGATGGGGTGACCTTCTATATCTCCACCAACCCGGGGCAGCCGGCGCGGCCCTTGAAGGAAGTGGCTTCCGGCGGTGAGCTTTCCAGGATCATGCTGGCGGTGAAAGCAGTGCTGGCAGACAGGGATGCCATCGGGACACAGATCTTTGACGAGATCGATGCGGGCATCAGCGGCCGGACGGCCCAGAAGGTGTCCGAGAAATTAAGCGTCATTGCCGGTCGGCGGCAGGTCATCTGCATTACCCATCTGCCCCAGATCGCAGCCATGGCAGATGCCCATTTCCTCATTGAAAAACAGGTGGAAGCAGGCAGTACCCATACCGTGATCCGTGCATTGGATCACGAGGAAGAGACGGTGGAGCTGGCCCGGATGCTGGGCGGCGTGCGCATCACCGATGCCGTGCTGCAAAATGCGCGTGAAATGAAAGAATTGGCAGATCGTACAAAAAATAACGGGTGTGAAAATCAGACGGAACTCTCATACTAATCAGGAGAAGTCCGGGAGCTGCTGCGGAGCAGGAAAAGCTTCGCTGTGGTTCCCGGACTTTTTTTGCGCGAGCAACGAGCCAAAGTCCGGGCTTGCACGAGACCTTGGCGACTGCCGCGACAACCATGAGAAACTCGCAAAGCGTGTTTCTTATGGTTATGTGGTTATGGTTAAATTTTATGGGAGGTGCAGGTCTGGTGGAGAAACGGAAAAAAGTGTATCGAAGATTGCTGTGGGGACTGCTGGCGGGAGGCATCATCGGCCTCTGCCTGTATGTTTTCTTCTTTTTTTATCGACGGATCCCGGACGAAATCCGCCTGAACGTGCAGGAGACGCAGCAGTTTGACTGGGGGCTGCCGGTGAGCGCCAGCTTCGGCGGCACCTCCGTGTATGAAAACAGTGAGGCACAGGGAAAAGAAATCCATGTCAATATGGCAAAGCCCTTCTCCCTCTGGGGAAAAGCGGAGGGCAATTTCGTCATGCGCTGCCGCCTGTTTGGCGTGATTCCGCTGAAAACGGTGGCGGTTTCCGTGCAGCCCCGGCAGTATGTGACACCCGGGGGCATACCCATCGGCATTTATCTGCACACCAACGGTGTACTGGCCATCGGGACCAGCCCGGTGACGGCCTTTGACGGGGCGGATTTGGAGCCTGCCCGGAATATCATCCGGTCGGGGGATTACATCGAGGCGGTGAACGGACAGACCATCGGGGAAAAGGACGCCCTGGTGGAGGCCGTGGCAGCCTGCGGCGGGGAAAGCCTAGTGCTGGGCGTGCGAAGAGACGGGGAAGAGATGGAACTGAAGGTAACACCGGTGCTCTGTGCGGACGGTTCTTATCGGCTGGGCATCTGGGTGCGGGACAACACCCAGGGCATCGGCACCCTGACCTACGTGGATGCCAGCCATCATTTCGGTGCGCTGGGGCATGGCATCAACGATATCGACACCAGTACCCTCATGGAAATCGACGGCGGCAGTGTGTATGAGGCAGAGATTCTGTCCATCGTAAAGGGGGAAAAAGGAACGCCGGGGGAGCTCATGGGCATGATCTCCTATGAGCGTTCCCGGAAACGGGGCATCATCGAGTGCAACACCACTGCCGGTATTTACGGCACAGCGGAAAAGACCCTGCTGGCCGCCTGTGAGAGCGAACCTGTGGAAGTGGGGCTCAAACAGGATATCGAGATCGGCCCTGCTTCCATCCGCTGCTGCCTGGACGGTACCTACCGGGAATACGGCATCCAGATCACCGAGATCCGTCTGTCCGGAGACAGCGTCAACAAAGGCATCATCTTTCAGGTCACCGATGAAGCACTGCTGGACGCCACCGGCGGCGTGATCCAGGGCATGTCCGGGGCGCCGGTGTTCCAGAATGGGCGGATCGTGGGAGCCGTGACCCATGTGTTCGTCAACGATCCGACGAAGGGATATGGGATCTTTATCGAAAATATGCTGGCACAGAAATTTTCGTAGACATCCCCTGTCGAAAAATATATAATTGAAAAAGACGAAGGGGAATGAGAGGGGTGAACCATGCCGGATAAAAAGAAAAGTGCATTGACAGATATGGAAATGGAGATGACTGCGCTTCAGAACATTCATGAAGCGCTTGGTTCCGGTGCGTGGAAGCTGGAATATAATGCCGAAGGCGAGATGGTTTCTTGCCGGTGGTCGGATACGATGCGGCACATGCTGGGATTTACTTCGACAGAGGATTTCCCAGATGAATTTTCCTCCTGGTCTGACCGGCTTCATCCGGAGGACCGGGAATATACGATGGAGGAATACCGCAGCACCGTAGAGGACTACACCAGCCGGAAAACCTACGATGTGGAATACCGGGTGGCTGCCAAGGACGGTACATACCACTGGTTCCGGGCCGCAGGGCGGCTGTCACGAAGAGCGGACGGTTCTCCCATCGCCTTTGACGGCGTGTTTATCAATACCGATGAAAAGCATGAGACCGATGAAAAGCTGCACCGGGCGCTGCAGGAGGCGGAGAAGGCCAGAAATGAACTGCTGCTGGAGCATGAGGTAGTCTCTGCGGTCAGCCGGGTATACTTTTCCATTTACAGTATTGATCTTGTCAATGATTTTTACGAGGAAATATCCGGCAGAGAGCATGCGGTGCACCGTCTGACAGGCAGCGGAGCGGGAGCACAGGCAAAGCTGGATGAGCTCTGCAGAACGCTTGTGGCGACGGAGTACCAGAACGCGGTCAGCGGATTTTTTGACCTGTCTACGGTTTCGGCGCGGATGGGTGCATCCGATGTGATAGAGATTGAGTATCTGGCGGCGGACGGCAACTGGCATCAGGCCCGTTTTATCGAGAAAAAGCGGAATGTGGGCGGTCAGGTGACCCACATTCTTTATGTGACAAGAATCGTCAGCTGGCAGAAGCAGCAGGAGATGGAGCAGGAGCGCCTGCGGGTTGCTTACCAGGTGGCAGAGAGTGCCAACGCGGCGAAGACGACCTTCCTCCTGAATATGTCCCACGATATCCGCACGCCCATGAATGCCATTCTGGGCTATTCGAAGCTGATGCGTGACCGGCTGACAGATCCGCAGCTGCTGCATTATCAGGAGATGATCGAGCAGTCCGGCAATCTGCTTCTCTCTATCATCAATAACGTGCTGGATATGGCGCGGATCGAGAGCGGCAAGATGGAGCTGGATGAGGATTACAACAAGACCGGCAATATCGTCAGCGGCGTTTGCAGTGTGTTTGAGATGGAAGCCCGGAAAAAGAATCTGACCATCACCCATGATGTGCAGGTAGAACATCCGAATATCATCTGCGACCGCACGAAAATGCAGGAAATTCTGACCAACATCATCAGCAATGCGGTGAAATATACACCGCCGAACGGCAGGATCACGATCATAACGAGAGAACTGCCCTGCGAGCGGGAGGGGTATATCCGGGTCGCCACATCTGTGGAGGATACAGGGATCGGTATGAGCAGGGACTTTCTGCCTCATCTGTTTGATTCATTTTCCAGAGAGCGGGACACCACCACGGCCAAAGTATCGGGCTCCGGTCTGGGAATGGCCATTGTGAAGAGCCTGGTGGATCTGATGGGCGGCACTCTGGAGGTGGAAAGCGAACTGGGGAAGGGAACCAGATTCACCGTGACGGTGCCCCATAAGATCGCAGATGCAGCATATTATGAGAAAAAACGGCTGTCTGCGATTTCCGCAGAGGCTGATTTTACGGGAAAACGTATTTTGCTGGTGGAGGACAATGAACTGAATGCGGAGATTGCCACGCTCATTCTGGAAGAAATGGGATTTACGGTAGACTGCGTGGAGGATGGTATTTTCTGCGTGGACAGGCTGGAAAAGGCGCCTGCTGGAACCTATGACCTGATCCTGATGGATATCCAGATGCCGAACATGGACGGCTATAAGGCGACGCAGGTGATCCGACGGCTGCCGGACAGGGAAAAATCCGGGATTCCCATCATTGCCATGACTGCCAATGCCTTTGAGGAAGACCGGAAGAAGGCGCTGGAGATGGGCATGAACGATCATATTGCGAAGCCTATTGATGCGGCCCGGATCCGGGAAGTATTATCTTCCATATTAAAAGCATGATCCGACAAGAAGAGTCTCAAACAGACTCTTCTTTTTTTACGGCCAAACAGCATCTTTGAAAAAAATTTTTGGCATATAAAGGAAGGTGGATCAGGGATCTGTGACAGAGGATGCTGCAGGGAACGCCTGAATGGCGAAAAAATCACGGATTTTTCTGTATATTTTTGAGTGGATATTGGAAAAATATAAGTATTTTTTGGAAGAAGTACCTCTTTCTGGATGAGATTTTTTGAAAAAATGGGAGTGAAGTGGGAGGGCTTTGTACAGGATGGAAAAAATATTTTTGCTTCAGAAGCTATTTTTTCTCTTTTTTTACACAGAAAATATTTCCGTGAGGGAGAATTTTGAGACTAAAGTAAGGTATATTTGCAAATGCACTGCCTTGTTTGTTCGAAAAATTAAGAAAAGTTTCGATATTTTTTAAAAGAATGATGCAAGACAACACAATGGACGACACAATTTTTCGGAAAATCCTTAATAATTTGCAGAGACCTGTCGAAATAAGTTGATAATTTCTGATTGCCGGGCTAATAAGGGATTATTATAATAAAAAATAACCTTATTCAACGATAAAAAGAAAATGTAAACTTGAGGAGTGTGACAGGTATGGATAAGATTCGTGTTGCAATAGCAGATGATAACAAGCTTATGGCTGATGTACTGGAAGAGATCATTCAACAGGATCAGGATATGGAGATTGTCGGAAAAGCATCGGATGGAGAAGAGGCCTATCAGCTGATTCGTTCCAAGCATCCGGATGTCATGCTGCTGGATATTATCATGCCCAAACTGGATGGATTAAGTGTCATGGATAAGGTACACAATGACAGTGAACTGACGAAACGGCCGGCATTTATCGTTGTCACTGCGATCGGTCAGGAGAAGGTAACGGAGAATGCATTTGCCATGGGTGCGGATTATTATATTATGAAGCCTTTTGACGGGGAGATGATCCGCAGAAGGATCAAACAGATGCGGCCGGGAATGACGGCGGCAGCCAGAGGAGCAGCGGAGCGTTCGCCGTCGAAAGAGGCAAGAGAGGGTTACATAAACCGCAATCTGGAGACAGATGTTACCAATATGATCCATGAGATCGGCGTTCCGGCGCATATCAAAGGGTATCAGTATCTGCGGGATGCGATCATCATGTCGGTGAAGGATATGGATATGCTGAACTCCATTACGAAGGTGCTGTATCCGACGATTGCCAAGGTGCATCAGACCACGCCCAGCCGGGTGGAACGGGCGATCCGGCATGCCATCGAGGTGGCATGGAGCAGGGGAAAGATGGATACCATCGATGAACTGTTCGGCTACACGGTCAGCAATGGGAAAGGAAAGCCCACCAATTCAGAGTTTATCGCACTGATCGCAGACCGGATCCGCCTGGAGTATAAGACGCGGGCATAGGGAACCTTTTTGGCATTTGCAGAAATCATAAGCTGACTCTTTAAAAAGTAGCTTCTTTTTGGTATAATGATTCTATAAGTACAGACAATTACGGGACATCATCATGAGCAGGGAGGAGTCAAGCATGAAAAAGGTGTTATTTGTCGCATCAGAGGCAGTTCCATTTATCAAGACCGGAGGTCTGGCGGACGTTGTCGGTTCATTGCCGAAGTGTTTTGATAAGAAGGAATATGATGTACGGGTGATCATTCCCAAGTACATGTGCATGAAGGACGAATGGAAGAGCCAGCTGAAATATCTCGGCCATTTTTATATGGATCTTGCGTGGAGAAGCCAGTATGTGGGTATTCTCGAGATGAAATACAATGATATCCAGTATTATTTTATCGACAATGAATATTATTTTGCCGGACCAAGGCCTTACGGCAATATTTATGAGGATGTGGAGAAGTTTGCATTCTTTTCAAAAGCAGTGTTATCGGCGCTCCCTGTCATTGGATTCCAGCCGGATGTCATTCACTGCAATGACTGGCAGACCGGACTGATCCCGGTATTTCTGAAGGATGGTTTCCACGAGAACAGCTTTTTTGAACATATGAAGTCTGTCATCACCATTCACAACCTGAAATTCCAGGGGGTATGGGATATGAAGACGATCAAGGACATTACAGGCCTGCCTTCTTATTATTTTACACCGGATAAGCTGGAAGCATACGGGGATGCCAACTATCTGAAGGGCGGTATCGTGTATGCGGATGCGATTACCACGGTGAGCCGGACCTATGCAGAGGAGATCAAGACACCGTTCTATGGTGAGGGGCTGGACGGTCTTCTGCGGGCACGGTCGAATTCCCTTCGGGGCATCGTGAACGGCATTGATTACGAAGAGTACAATCCGGCCACCGATCAGTTCCTGGATAAGCACTATACGATATCCAACTGGCGCAGGGAGAAGAACAAGAACAAGCTGGCGCTGCAGAAGGAGCTGGGCCTGAAGGAAGATAAGAAGGTCATGATGATCGGTATTGTTTCCCGCCTGACGGATCAGAAGGGCCTGGATCTGATCGATTATGTGATGGATGAACTGTGCCAGGATGCGATCCAGCTCGTTGTCCTCGGTACAGGAGAAGAAAAATACGAAAATATGTTCCGTCATTTTGACTGGAAATATAATGATAAAGTATCGGCCAGCATTTTCTATTCGGAAGATCTTTCACACAAGATTTATGCGGCGTGCGATGCCTTCCTGATGCCGTCGCTCTTTGAACCCTGCGGCCTGAGCCAGCTTATGAGCCTGCGGTATGGCACCCTGCCGATCGTCCGCGAGACAGGCGGTCTGAAGGACACGGTGGAGCCCTACAATGAGTATGAGGGCACCGGAACCGGTTTCAGCTTCTGCAATTATAATGCCCATGAGATGCTGGCGACGATCCGCTATGCAGAGCATATCTATTATGACAAGAAGCGGGATTGGAACAAGATCGTAGACCGTGCCATGGCACAGGATTTCTCCTGGAATACGTCTGCGGCACAGTATAAGGAAATGTATGACTGGCTGATTGGCTAGAGATGTGGGGCGCCCGGGAAACCGGGCGCTCTGTTTATGTAGAAAAAACACGGATGTGGTATGGAGTGACGTTCAGCCGCGCCATTCGCAGAATCGCATCTTCGATGCTTCCCGCTGCTTCGCAGCTGATTTCTGCTCATGATCTGGCGCTCAGTTCGTGCGTATTTGCGAGGCCATCTTTCCATGCGAGCATGGAATCTGCCCGCACAAAACGCACGGCTGAACTGTTTGTGCATATTCACGATTGCGCGGGCAGCTATTTCATGCTATGCTTACAGCAGATCGTTTCTGATGACCCGTTCTGTTCGGTATTTTTTATCGTTCATATCTGACGACATTTCTGTCGCCTGCATTTCTGCAGGCAAAATCAGTTGACATTTTGGAAAAAATATACTAGTATTATCTTAAAGAACGAACATAAGTTCGAATAACAGTTTTTGTTGTAAAGGAGAAAAGTATGGCAAAGGAAGACAGAAAAGAAGAGAAATTAAAGGCGCTGGATGCGGCGCTTGGACAGATAGAGAAGCAGTATGGCAAGGGCGCGGTGATGAAGCTGGGAGATACCAGTGCACATATGCAGGTGGAGACTGTTCCGACAGGTTCCCTGAGTCTGGATATAGCCCTGGGTCTGGGCGGCCTTCCGAAGGGCCGTGTGATCGAGATCTACGGACCGGAGTCTTCCGGTAAGACGACCGTGGCACTGCATGTGGTGGCAGAGGTGCAGAAGAGGGGCGGCATTGCCGGATTCATTGATGCGGAGCATGCCCTGGATCCGGTATATGCGAGAAATATCGGCGTGGATATTGACAATCTGTATATCTCCCAGCCGGATAACGGCGAGCAGGCACTGGAGATCACGGAGACCATGGTGCGTTCCGGTGCCATGGACGTGATCATTGTGGACTCTGTAGCGGCGCTGGTGCCCAAGGCAGAGATCGACGGCGATATGGGAGATTCCCATGTGGGTCTGCAGGCAAGACTGATGTCCCAGGCACTGAGAAAGCTGACAGCTGTCATCAGTAAGTCCAACTGTATCGTTATTTTCATCAACCAGCTGCGTGAGAAGGTCGGTGTCATGTTCGGCAATCCGGAGGTAACCACCGGCGGACGTGCCCTGAAGTTCTATTCTTCTGTCCGTATGGATGTGAGAAGGATTGAGGCGTTGAAGCAGGGCGGGGAGATGGTCGGTAACCGTACCCGGATCAAGGTTGTGAAGAATAAGGTGGCTCCGCCGTTTAAGGAGGCAGAGTTTGATATTATGTTCGGCAAAGGAATCTCCAGAGAGGGGGATATCCTGGATCTGGCGGCTGAGTGCGGCGTCATCAACAAGAGCGGTGCCTGGTATGCATATAATGGTGAGAAGATCGGGCAGGGCCGGGAGAATGCGAAGCAGTATCTCCGGGACAATCCGGCGGTGATGACAGACGTGGAGCAGAAGGTACGGGAGCACTATGGTCTGCCCGCGGACGGCGCAGGGGAGACGAAGACTGCACAGACGGATGCACCTGCGGATGATCAGGAACTGTAAGACGGATGCTTGTGACAAAGATAGAGCCGGTGACCCGCAGCAAAAGCCGGATCTATGTGGATGAACGGCGCTGGTGTACGCTGTACAATAAGGAGCTGTACCGGTACAGCCTGCGGGAAGGACAGCCGGTCAGTGACGGGGTATACGGGGAGATCATGGGGGAGGTTCTGACAAAGCGGGCGAAGCGCAGAGTGCTTTACCTGCTGCGTTCCATGGATCGGACAGAGCAGCAGCTGCGGCAGAAGCTGAAGGAAGGAGATTACCCGGAAGAGATCATCGATATCGCCATTGCCTATGTGCAGAAGCTGCATTATCAGGATGACCGCCGGTATGCGTCCAATTACGTGGATTACCGGAAGAAGAATAAGAGCAGGCTCCAGCTGAAGCAGGAGCTGTACTGCAAAGGGATCCCGGCGGATATGACAAAGGATATTCTGGAAGAATATTCATCGGATGAGGAGCGGGAGGCTATCCGGGGATGGCTTCGCCGCAAGGGCTATGATCCGGCAGAAGCGACGCCGGAGAGCCAGCGGAAAATGTACGGATTTCTCATGCGCAAGGGCTTTCGGATGGAGGATGTTCTGGCAGCCATGCGGATGGAACAGTTCTGAAAAAGGATTCGTAACCTGTAAAAGGTTTGCTTGACATCATACGAAAAAAAGTATAAAATTTAACTGTTGTATTTGTATGTGTACAATGAAAATTTAATAAGGAGGAGGTGCTCCTGTGACGGCAGCAACGATCATTGCTGTAGTGGTTACGCTGATCGTGGCGATCCCTCTTACTTATGCAGTTACCGTATCTTACCGCAAGAAGGTTGCGGAGGTTAAGATCGGCAATGCAGAAGATAAGGCGAGAGAGATCATCGATGAAGCTGTGAAAACTGCTGAGACGAAGAAGCGGGAAGCGCTGCTTGAGGTCAAGGAAGAGTCCATTAAGACCAGAAATGAACTCGAAAAAGAAATCAAGGAACGCAGAGCGGAAGTACAGCGGACAGAGCGCAGAGTTTTATCCAAAGAGGAATCTCTGGATAAGAAGCTGGAAGTCATCGAGAAGCGGGAAGCAAGCTACACAGCCAAAGAAGAAGAACTCAAGAAAAAGAAATCAGAAATTGAGAAACTTCATGAGCAGAGCGTGCAGGAACTGGAGCGAATCTCAGGTCTTACCTCCGACCAGGCAAAAGAATATCTTTTAAAGACTGTTGAAGACGAAGTAAAGAGTGACACTGCTAAGATGGTGAAAGAGCTTGAAAGCAGGGCGAAAGAAGAAGCAGGCAAGAAAGCGAAAGAGTATGTAGTAACAGCCATCCAGAGATGCGCTGCCGACCATGTGGCCGAGACAACGATCTCTGTGGTACAACTTCCAAACGATGAAATGAAAGGCAGAATCATAGGACGTGAGGGACGGAATATCCGTACACTCGAGACTATGACCGGTGTGGATCTCATCATTGACGATACACCGGAAGCAGTTATTTTATCAGGCTTTGACCCGATCCGCAGAGAGGTGGCAAGAATTGCCCTCGAGAAGCTGATTGTGGACGGACGAATCCATCCGGCCAGAATCGAGGAGATGGTCGAGAAAGCACAAAAAGAAGTTGAAACTATGATTCGTGAAGAAGGGGAAGCCGCCGTCCTGGAAGTTGGCGTGCATGGCATTCACCCCGAACTTGTCAGATTACTCGGAAGAATGAAGTTCAGAACAAGCTATGGTCAGAATGCGTTGAAGCATTCTATCGAAGTGGCTCATCTGTCAGGCTTACTTGCCGGTGAGATCGGACTGGATGTCCGTGTGGCAAAGAGAGCCGGACTGCTGCATGATATCGGTAAGTCCATCGACCACGATGTCGAGGGCTCCCATATCCAGATCGGAGCTGACTTGTGCAGAAAGTACAAGGAGTCCCGGATCGTTATCAATGCGGTAGAAGCTCACCATGGTGATGTGGAACCGGAATCTCTGATTGCATGTGTGGTACAGGCAGCAGATACCATTTCTGCGGCACGTCCGGGCGCAAGAAGAGAGACATTAGAAACATATACAAACAGACTGAAACAATTGGAAGATATTACAAATACGTTCAAAGGTGTGGACAAATCTTTTGCAATTCAGGCGGGTAGAGAGATTCGTGTTATGGTAGTTCCAGAGCAGGTTAGTGATGCAGACATGGTATTGTTAGCACGAGATATTTCCAAACAGATTGAAGCTGAATTGGAATATCCTGGACAGATAAAGGTAAACGTGATACGCGAAAGCCGCGTAACCGATTACGCCAAATAGGAAAAGAGAAGTGTCGAGAGACTGTAGGTGATTACAGCTCCCGGCACTTTTTTTCTTATCTAATCTTAAGATTGGATTAAGAAAGATTAAAAATCCCAAACCTCGCTTGACATTGCCCGGGTTTATGGTGTAAAAGTGTGTAAAAGAACAAATTTTCGAAAGAAGTGACGCCAGCATGGGCAGCAGAGAATATACAGAAGAACAATCTCTTGTAGGGCTTACAGAGGCAGAAGTACAGGAGCGGATTGCCGCAGGACAGACGAATCGTGCGGATATTACCACGGAAAAGACGACAAAGCAGATCATTCTGTCGAATACACTGACTTATTTCAACCTGATTTTTCTTGTTCTGGCTATTCTTCTTATCATTGCCGGTTCTTTCCGGAATCTGACATTTCTGCCGGTGGTGATTGCCAATACGGTGATCGGCATCGTGCAGGAGCTGCGGGCAAAAAAAACACTGGATAAAATGAACATGCTGCATGCACCGCATGCCATTGTACTTCGGGACGGCAGACAGATCCAGATTGCTTCGGCGGATCTGGTGAAAGATGATGTGATCCTGCTTCGCGCAGGCAACCAGATCTGCGCGGACGCCTGTGTGCTTCAGGGCAGTGTGGCGGTGAATGAATCACTTCTGACTGGCGAATCGGATGAGATCCGCAAAGAGCCCGGCAGCCGTCTCATGTCGGGCAGTTTCGTGGTGTCCGGGCAGTGCTATGCAAGACTGGAACGGGTGGGCAATGATTCTTATATTTCCCGGCTGACAGCGGAAGCAAAGCAGATGGGGGACGGGGAGCCCTCTGAGATGATCCGCTCGGTCAATCAGCTGATCAAATGGGTGGGTGTCATCATCATTCCGGTGGGTGCGGTGCTGTTTTCCCAGGCTTATTTTATGAATCATGAAACATTCCAGAAGAGCATCATTTCCATGGTGGCGGCGGTTACCGGCATGATCCCGGAGGGACTGTATCTGCTGACGACCATGGCGCTGGTCATGGGAACGGTGCGCCTGGCAGGCAGGAATGTGCTGCTCCACGATATGAAGAGCATCGAGGCGCTGGCCCGGGTAGATGTACTTTGCGTGGATAAGACCGGCACTATCACGGAACCCGGTATGCAGGTGGCGCAGATCGTTGCGGCGAAAGCTTACCAGGAGGCGGTCGGACAGGGAGAATCCGGTCAGGATGCATGTAAAAGGGAAATGTCTGGTCAGACAGCGGCTGAGATAGTGGAAAATCTGTTGACAGATTATGCGGCAGCAGTGCCGGATGATAACGAAACGATGCAGGCGCTGCGGGAATACCTGCAGAAACGAAAAGCAGAGAAGGCAAAGCAGACATCCTCCGGCCGCCAGACGGGGAACCGCTTCCGGGCACAGGCAGTTCTTCCCTTTTCGTCCTCAAGAAAATACAGCGCGGTGACCTTTGCGGAAGGAAGCTTTGCGTTTGGCGCCCCGGAGTTTATTATGGGCAGCCGTTATGAATGGATCCGGCAGGAGATCGCACCGTATCAGCAGAAAGGATATCGGGTGCTTTTACTGGCGGCCTGTTCTTCTGTAAATGGCGACGGAACGTTGGCGGGAGAAGTTTCCCCGGTGGGATTCGTGATTCTCTCCAATCCGCTGCGGAAGAATGCGAAGAAAACCTTTGCCTATTTCAAATCCCAGAAGGTGACCGTGAAGGTCATTTCTGGCGACAATCCCCAGACGGTTTCCGAGATCGCCAAGCTGGCGGGCATTGACCACGCGGACGAATATGTGGATGCCGGAAGCCTGCGGACAGAAGAAGAGCTGCAGGAGGCGGCACTTCGCTATACGGTATTTGGCAGGGTGACACCCAGGCAGAAGCGTCTGCTGGTGCAGGCATTGCAGAACGCCGGACACACGGTAGCCATGACCGGCGACGGTGTCAACGACATTCTGGCCATGAAGGATGCAGACTGCAGCATTGCCATGGCATCGGGAAGTGAGGCGGCTGCCCAGGCCGCCCAGGCTGTACTGCTGGACTCCGATTTCGGCCACATGCCCGATGTGGTGGCCCAGGGACGACAGGTCGTAAATAATATCCAGCGTTCCGCCAGCTTGTTTTTGGTGAAAAACACGTTCTCCCTGCTGATGGCACTGTTTTCGGCGGTATTTGCCATCACCTATCCGCTGGAACCGTCCCAGATCTCGCTGATCAGCATGTTCACCATCGGTGTGCCGGGATTTCTGCTGGCAATGGAACCGAACCGGGAACGGATCCGCGGCCATTTCATGACCAATGTCATGCTGCGGGCGCTTCCGGCGGGAATCACCGATGCGCTGGCCGTGGGCGCACTGGTCACCTGCGGGGAAGTTTTCCGGATTCCAGGGACGGACATTGCCACGGCATCTACCATGCTGCTGTCGGCGGTGGGCTTCATGATCCTCATCAAGATCAGCCAGCCGTTTAACAAAGCCAAGTACGCTATCGTCATTGGAAATATCTGCGGCCTGATCTTCTGCGGCATTTTCCTGGGACAGCTGTTTGCCATCAGTGCCATGTCCCGGATCTGCGTGCTGCTGATGATCGTGTTCACCTTTGCGGCAGAATCTCTGTTCCGCTATCTGACCATTCTGGCCGGAAAAGTAAACAAAAGGCATAATGAAAAATAGTATCTGAATGGAAAATGCGTTGTTTGAAAAAAATCTGGCAGAAAAATAAAATTCTCTGTCAGATTTTTTGCGTAAAAAAAGAATTATGTAATGAGCGAAAAGAAAAGGGAGCGACGCTGTAAGAAAAAGGGGGGATATGTGTGGCAGATGAGATCGGCAGACTTTTGAAGGAAGATCCGGCGCGGGGCGTGGATGCGGCCATGCACGCCTATATGGGGCTGTGTTTTATGATTGTCCGCACCCGGCTGGCCGGGATCGGCACAAAAGAAGATATGGAAGACTGTGTCAGTGAGGCGTTTATGGATTTATATGAAGCGAGGGACAGGTTTGATCTGGAGAAGGGAACGGTGAAGAGCTTCCTGGCGGTGCTGGCTGCCAGGCGGGCATCGGACTGCTGCAGGCAGCTGTTGAAGCAGCAGACGGCATCCCCGGAGGAACTGGAGCTGGTGGGCAGCCGTTGTCCGGAGCTGGAGCAGCTGCCGGGGCGGATGGAGCTGCTGGAGGCATTGGAAGGCTTAGGAGAACCGGATCGGGAGATCTTTCTCCGGAAATATTATCTGGGCCAGCGGACGAAGGAGATTGCCCGGGCACTGAATCTGCGGGAGAATACGGTGGATCAGAAGGTGGGAAGAGGTTTGAAGAAGCTGCGGGTATGGCTGGAAGGGAGGCGCCAGTGATGAAGAAAGAGCAGAAAAAGAGGACGGAGATCGGATGCGGAGCCGATGACTTACGTGTGGGTACGGGCAGAGACGCAGATGGGACGGAAAACGGGGATATCAACAAGGATAGAGAGCTGGACATGAGGATCGGGATGTATGCGGCTTTGGATGTGCTTGAACCGGAGGACGTGGAGGCATTTCTTTCCAGAATCCCGGAAGAGACTTGGAGTGAGGATCGGCTGGAGAACATGGTGTCCGATTTGGAAGATAATCATGCGTGTGATGGGGAAGAAGACCGGATTTCCGTACAGAAGATTCGTGATCGTGTGCAGCAACAAGTTTCAGAAAATTTGAAAGAGAATGCGGAAAATCAAGCCGGGGAAGGTATTACCCGACAAAATTTCGAAACAGTGAATCGAAAAAAAGTCAAGAGTAATCACTTTTCCTGGCGAAGACTGGCGGGTGCCGCCGCGGTGGCGGCACTGGCGCTGCTAGTATGGCAGAAGGATACGGTGTATGCAGGGCTGAGGCGGATGCTTCGTCTCGTGCCGGGGGTGGCGGTGTACGAGGAAAACGAGGCGGCCTGGTATACGGTTGTACCGGTGAATGCGCGTTTTTCCTGGCAGGGGTGGATCTATGAGCTGCAGGAGGGCTATGTAGAGCGGATGCCGGATCAGGCCGGTCTGACGAACCGGGGACGGCTGGTGATCCGTCTGACGGCACAGAAGGATTCTGTGTCAGCGGCAGAGAGCGAACAGCAGGCTTCAACCGGTGACCCTGCAAACATGCGGGAAAATACGCAGGAAAACACGCAGCAGGAAGTTGGATTGGCGGATGCCTCCTATTTTGGGGATAACCGCCTTTACAGAAGAAAAAAAGATTCCCAGGATACATGGGAACTGCTGACCGACGGCGGAAGCGGGTTCGGTACGGAGCAGACAGAGGATGATGAGGCAGGGCCGAAGAAGATCGTGATCGGAAAAGAGAACCTGCGCATGGATGATTTTTCCACAGAGGATGAATATTGTTTTGGAACAGCGGGTGGAGACGGGCTGATCTTTACTTTGCGGGAGCCATCCTACGAGGCAATTCTGCAGGCCAGAACGGAAGAGAATGCCAGCGAAGCCGGGACGGCAAATGAAATCACCGCGAATGCAGAGAAATCAAATCTGGAGAAGGAAATTCCGGGAGAGACGGATAAAAAGGAAGATGAAAGAATCAGTGGGGCAGACGGAATAGAACTTCGTCTCGCGGTGACCGCTGAACAGACGGATGACAGCCTGCTGATCAGCTATTACCCCTATACCGGACGAACGGATATGACGATGCAGATTCCTTATTTTCCCACATATGAGATACTTCCGGCCTGTATGGATAACGGCACGGATGTGCGGCCGTGGATGTCGTATGGGGAGGAAAAGGTGTATGCGCAGGCGTGGAGAGAAGAGAATGATCGGTATTCGGATCTTGTGACTACCACATTTCCCGTGATGCAGGAGAAAGAGGGCACACTCCATGTTCCTTATGTCCAGATGAAAGAACAGACTGATCCCATCACGGCGACACTGGAAGACGGGCAGGAGACGAAGGAGCTGGGGCAGACGCTGAGCTTTGCCCGTGCGCAGGTGCGGCTGGAGCGTCTAAGAAGGATCACGGATGCAGAGTGCGAGACATTATTGGGAGAGCAACTGGACGGTGATACCAGTGCCTGGCTGCTGGAACTGACGGTGCTGCAGGAGAGCGACGGATGGCTTCTGCAGAAGCTTTCCGTGCAGGCTGACCGTTATCCCTACAGTACGGTACTGCCGGTATTTACCGATGGAAAGCTGACAGGGATGCTGTTATTCTTTAACGACGGAAATCCGTATCAGGAAGAAAGTTTGTCCAAAAGTTCCAACAAAGGATCGGTGACAGACTACAAGATAACCGCAAATGCAGAGCCCGACATGGAGACAGATATAGAATCCGAGGAAGCGCCAGTGACAGAATTCAGGAGAAATGCAGAGACCAGGAGAACGCCAGTCGCAATCCAGTTAAAAATCGGTAGCCCCTCCTACTTGTATCATAGCAATTTTGTCATCGGGCCAATTCGAAAATAATTTCGAATTTTCTTAAAAAACAATAACTGAATTGACTTTCTTTTCCCAAATGCGTATTATTTTCAATAAGCCTGTAAGATCATGGCTGTGAAAAGCGTGATCAAATATAGGAATATGCGGGCATGTTGGAGGATGCTGCCTGCAACAGGAGAAGAAAAGGCGGGATGAATATGAGAGAACGATTCAGCAGATTTATGGCAGGGCGCCACGGAAGTGACGAATTTTCACAGTTTCTGAGCTATGTGGCGCTGGCCTGTATGCTGCTTGCGCTGGTCTTTCGAAAAGGCTACTGGAATATCATCATACTGGCATTGCTGATTGTTTGTTATTACCGGATTTTTTCGAAAAATCATCAGAAACGGTACGAGGAGAATCAGAAGTTCCTGGCGGCTAGGGCACGGTTTCTGTCCTGGTTTCAGAAGGAGAAATATCTGCTGGGCCAGCGGAAGGATTACCGGATCTACACCTGCCCGGGCTGTAAACAGAAGATCCGTATTCCCAAAGGAAAAGGAAAAATTGTTGTAAAATGCCCGAAATGTCACACGGAATTCACAAAGAAGAGTTAAAATAAAGATCGTGAAAGACAGAAAAGGGAACGTCTTGTAAGCGGGAGAATTTGAAATGTTTGGATACGTGACAGTGAACAAGCCGGAGCTGAAGATCCGGGAATTTGAGGAATATCAGTCCTGGTACTGCGGCCTGTGCCGGGAGCTGAGCCAGAGATACGGCAAGCCCGGGCAGATCACACTGAGCTACGACATGACATTTCTGATCATGGTGCTCCACGGGCTGTACGAGCCGCAGAAGAGCGAAGAAAAGCACCGCTGCATCACGCATCCGGGCAGCAGGCACCGGATGAGCAGCAGCCGTTTTACCCAATATGGGGCGGATATGAACATCCTTCTGGCGTATCATAATTTCATGGATGACTGGCTGGACGAGCGTAAGCTCGTGTCGCTGACGGAGGCCCGGCTCTTGCAGAAGCACTGCCGGGAGCTGGCGGAAAAGTATCCCAGGCAGAACCGGGCCATTATCCGTTCCCTGAAGAAGCTGGCGGCTTTTGAAAAAGAAAAGGAAATGAATATTGACAAAGTGTCCGGTTCTATGGGAGAATTGCTTGGAGAGCTTTTCGTGTACGAGAAGGATATCTTTGCGGAACACCTGTATCGGATGGGATTTTTCCTGGGCAAGTTCATTTATCTGATGGATGCCTACGAGGATGTGGAGAAAGACCGGAAGAAAGGGCAGTACAATCCATTTACAGGCTGCTTTACACAGGAGAATTTTGAAGAAATGTGCGGGAGCATTCTCAATATGATGATGACAGAATGTGCCAGAGAATTTGAGAAGCTTCCGATTCTGGAGAATGTGGAGATTCTCCGCAATATTCTGTATTCCGGTGTGTGGGTCAAATATGAAATGATCCACCGGAAGCGGACAGAGACGGGAGAGACGAAAGGAAAATGACAGATCCTTATAGCGTGCTGGGAGTGGATCGCAACGCTTCCGACGATGAAATCAAGAAAGCATACCGGCAGCTGAGCCGGAAATATCATCCGGATGCAAATATCAACAATCCGAACAAAGACCAGGCAGAAGCCAAGTTTAAGGAAGTGCAGCAGGCCTATGATCAGATTGTGAAGGAGCGGGAACGCGGCACCTCTGATTACGGGTATGGCGGCTATGGACAGAGCCAGGGACAGGGTTATGGTGGATTTGGTACCGGCTACGGCGGGTTCGGCGGATTTGGCGGTTTCGGTGGTTTTGGCGGATATCAGCAGAGCCGACAGGATGCCAATGATGAGGATTCTCTCCGTCTGAATGCGGCGGCCAATTACATCAACAGCCGCCATTTTACAGAAGCGATGAATGTACTGAACGGCATCACCAGTCACAGTGCCCGCTGGCATTATCTGAACGCAGCGGCCAATGCCGGACTGGGAAATAATATAGAAGCGAAAGCGCATGCAAGAGAAGCGGTCAACATGGAGCCGAACAATGTCCAGTACCGGAATTTCCTGAACCAGATGGAGATGGGCGGCGGCTGGTATCAGTCTATGGGACAGTCTTATGGAAGACCCATGGGCGGTTCGGACGATTTCTGCATGAAGCTGTGTATTGCCAATATGCTTTGTAACTGCTGCTGCGGCGGCAGGTTTATCATGTGCTAGGACAAGGAGTATGTATGGAAAGCACAAATCAACAGACAAACCGGTCTTTCATTGATCGGATCACAGACTGGGCGGAGCAATATTACCGGTTCCTGTTCGTGTTGGGAATGGGACTGGTAATATTTTTGTGTTTTTACCGCCTGAGTGTTCACTATGTCGTTTCCTGGGATGAAGCCCGGTTTGGCATCAACGCCTACGAGATGCTCAAAAGCGGCAATTTTATCATGAATACGTTCCGATACGAGCCGGATTACTGGAATCTGAAGCCGCCGCTTTCCATGTGGGGAACGGCACTTTCGTTTCTGATCTTCGGCTATAACAAGCTGGGGCTTCGGGCATTTTCCGCAGCCTGCTATGTGGTGCTGACAGCAGTGGCGGCCCGTTTTGTGGAAAAAAGATTCGGGAAATTACAGGCACTGTTGACGATCCTCTTTTTGTGTGCCAATACCGCCTGTTTTTCCTTCCATATGATCCGCTCCGGCGATTCGGATTCCCTGTATCTGCTGTTTTACACATTGAGTATGCTTTGTATGCTCATGATCAGAGAATGGCCCCGGATGCTTTACGGCGCCGGATTTTTCTTCGCCTGCGCATTTCTGACGAAAAGCTGGCATGCGGGCACCATTGTGTTTGTGGGATTTTTCTTCCTGCTGCTCACCGGGGAGATCAAGACATTAAAGGGAAAACGTCTGCTGGCATTTCTGGCATCGTTCCTCATACCCATGGGCCTCTGGGCGATCCTGCGTTTTACCCAGGACGGGACGGAATTTTTCAAAGAAATGATCTTTTATGAGCTGCTGACCAGCAGTCAGGAGGCCATTGAAAATCATCAGCAGGAATTTCTTTTCTATGTGAAAAATTATTTTGTCACCACGTGGCGGCAGTATATTTATCTGGCGGCTCTGCTCATTGGCGGCGCAGGCCTCATCGGCTATCGGAAAAGGCTGAAAGAGGAGGGGCGCTCCTACCTGGCAGTGGGATTTTTCCTCTGGGCACTTATGCCGATCCTCTGGTTTTCCATTGCGGCCACGAAGCTCATCTGGTATTCCTATGCGACGCTGATCCCGATCCTCATCGGCGCGGGTATCGTGGCAGGAACGGCGGTGCGGGATCGGAACATTTCCGCCGGTCTGCGGACAGCGGCCTTTGTGGGGGTGCTGGTGCTGACAGGATATTTTATCGCAGGCAATGTGCAAAATATTCGCGCTGAGTACGGCAACGATTTTCATGATTTCTTTGCGGAAGCCAATGAAGCGGCATCGGATTATGCGGGCACACAGATGTACCTGGGGGCGGACGGCGATTTCGGCTATGGAAACTGGTCCCAGAACACGTCCTTCCTGGCGGAGATCGACGGGGATCATGTGTGCATGGACGGCGGCGTGGAGGCCTTCGTGCAGACGAAGGAGCCTGCGGTGCTGGTGACCAACCGGGATTATTATGCCCAGTATGCGGACGTGCTCATGGATAAGACCGTCGTGTACGAGAATGAAAAATATCTGTATATTTCTAATGATCTTTAAAAACATCGCGTAAAATGCAGCGTATAAAGCTCTGAGGCTTTGGCCGGGGGAATGATAAGAATCCTCCGCCATGGTTTCAGAGCTTTTTGTATGATAAGAAAGTACGTCCTTGACAGATAAGTGCTTAAAGTTTATAATGTATATATGAGAACAGCACACTAAAAGGGGAGAACATTTTTGAAGATTATTATTTCAAATAACGCGGACCGCCCTTTGTATCAGCAGATCGAAGACCAGATCAAGGATGCCATTTTAAAAGAAGAACTGGTGGAAGGGGACGCCCTTCCGTCCATCCGGGCGTTTGCCAACGATCTGAAGGTCAGTGTCCTGACCATCCGGCGGGTGTATGAGGAGCTGGAGCGGGAGGGCTTTGTCACCAGCCAGGTGGGGATTGGAACCTTCGTATCCGCAGGAAATCTGGAGCTTTTGCGGGATTCCAAGCGGCGGCTGGTGGAACAGAAGATGTTCGATGTGATACGGACGGCAAAATCATTGAAGATTACAAAAGAAGAATTGCAGGCAATGATGGAAATTCTTTACGAGGAGGATACGGGAGGTGAAAAATATGAGCAGTGAAGCTGTTTTTCTCTGTGTTGTGGGAGTGATCGCCGGATGCTTTGGACTGGTAAACGCTGTGCAGTTTCTTTTGTTGCAAAAGAAAACCGCCCGGGCTGTTGGAACGGTCGTGTCCATCAAAATGCCAAATCCCGAGACGGCCAGAACCCGCAATTCCAAATGGGCGGTCGTTTCCTATGAGGTGGATGGCAGGCTGGTGCAGTCCGGGAACCGCATACAGGTGCCCATGACCTCGCAGGTGGGCTCTTTTGTACATGTGCGGTACGATAAACAGGAACCGGAAAAGCTGTACGCCTTTTCGCTGGGACGGATGGCGGTGGCGTTTCTCGTTGCTGTGGTATGCTTCTTTATCGTAGGATTGCGATTGGCATAAGACTGTGGGGTGTGTTTTTTATACTCTGGCAGCGCATGAGATGCTCGGTTGTTTGAAAAAGAAAAGGCTCTGAGGCAATGGCGGGGATTCTGAAATCCTCTCGACCAAAGTCTCAGAGCTTTTTGTTGTATTACAGATCATGCATAGATCCATTTTTGATGCTGTAAATTATGCCTCCTGCGGCAGGGGTTCCAGTCCCAGCAGATCCAGGGCTTTCTTTTCCTCTGATTTTTTCACAAAGATGGTGAAAAGGCGTTCCTCACCGGGCTCATTTAACAGGTTGTCAGAACATCCCCGGCCCAGCTTGCGGTAGCCAAGCTCGGCGTCTTCCTCTTCTGCGCTCATGGCAGCAGATTTCATGGCAGGACAGGAACCGCAGTTGCCGGTACATTTCAGCGTCCGCTGGTTCACTTCGAAGGCCTGAATACGGATGCCGGCCTTTTTCAGTGTGGCGCAGTACTCCTTGTAGGCTTCCTCGTCCGACCCTTCAAAAATTCTGTGTTTTTCTTCAAATATATCGCGTAAGATTCCCATGGAATCACTCCTTTCTTTGCCTACTTATTGTAGCAGGTTTGCCTGCGGCTGTCCAGCAGCAGAATCGCTGAAATCCCGCACAGATACAGGAGGATCAGTGCACATTCTGCTCGGTAGCGATTGACGGTCGTGTAGGGGCCGCTGTAGTTGTCGGCCACCAGAAAAATGAGATCCCGGTGCAGGCTTTCGCCGTTCACGGACAGGTCTGCGTGGGCAATGTAATCGTAAGTGTCAAAATCAAAATAGACGAATTTCAGGCGGTCAGCTCTCCTTTCGGGATACCGGGCACTGATCTCGATGGTGTAGGTGGAATTCCCGTTTGGTGTTACCAGATCGAAGCCAAATCGTTTGTAGTATTTGCGGCTGTCCTCTGCACCAAAGTTTTCGCTGGCCAGCACATTGCCGTCGGCGTCCAGCAGCCGGAACTGATAAATGTGCTCGTCCAGAAAAGCGTCCGACCATTCTTCCGTATCGTCATAGGCACAGTAAATGCCGAGCTCGTTGAAGGAATGGGCGGTGGTAAACGTCTGGGTCAACGTTTTGTGCTCGGCGGCAATGCCGGTCACTGCGTTTTCGTGATATTCCCGCCCCACAGTGATGATGCTGTAATCCGTCTTCGGGACGAAGGTCTGGGTGTAGGTCGGATACTGCCGCACCATGGCATAGATGCAGGGCAGGAGAATGCCCACCAGCAGAAATGCCGCGCAGAAGCGCTTCACGGTGCCCAGGGAAAGACCATTGTCCGTGCTGCCTGATGCAGAGGAAACGAGGCATAACAAGGTATTTATGCCGTGGAATCCCAGCACGGTCAGAATCAGTGTCAGGCAGATGGTGTACCGGCAGTTGGCCTCCCACAAAATGTAAAACGCGAAGAAGCCCAGCATGGTGAGACCGTACAGCCAGGTGGTGCTACATTTTCTGCGCAGCAGTTCGCCCAGCAGTGCGATGAGTGCCAGAATATACAGCAGCACCTTGTAAAACTGATAGTAGTACAGCATCAGGTCATTTTTTGCACCGAAGAAATATTTCTGCAGCGGACTGTAACCCTGCATGCGGCCGGTTTCCAGATAAAGGCCGTCGTGCTCGGAGGCCCAGGTGACGGTGATCTTGTCTGTTACGAATTTTAAAATGCCGGAAGCGCCGGAATCTGCCAGAGCCCCCAGACGGAGACGGATCTCTTCCCGGTTGGCGGCGGATTTCTCTTCTTTGGTGGGGAAGCTGTAGGTGTAGTCCTCATCCACAGCGGAGTAGCCGCCGTCCCCCTGCAGGCCCATCATAAGCCAGTGGGTCACCGGGAAATTGGAAGAACGTAAGTCTTCCGGTACGTGGGTGTTGATCAGCGTTTTGCAGCCGCCGAACAACAGCACGAACACAATGGCAAAGGTCAGCAAGGGCGCCAGGATGGCGTGCTTCGAATCTCTGGAAAAGGTCAGACTGACCAGTGCCCACAGCATCAGCGCGATCACCGGGATCAGCGTCGTTACCCGGATCTGGAATCCCACGGCCAGCAGCACGGCTTCCCAAACCGCATAAGCGATGCGTTTTTTCTTATTATTTGTTTTGCATGCCAGCAGCGGCAGGCAGAAGATACCCATGGTAAACGGAATGCTGATGGTGTTGGTGTACACGAAGGGCAAAAACACGTACAGCAGCGGATTGAGCAGGCATAGGATGGCGAGAATGAGCCGTTTCTGATTGCCGAAGGTGGCTTTGGCTGTCGCCAGACAGAACCAGACGCCCAGATCCATGGCAAACATGTTGAGAAACAGCCCTTCCATCCAGTAGGCGGTGAGACCAAACAGGCGGAAGAACTTAAAATAATAACACAGCAGAATGGTGAAAAAATAATTGTTGCCGTACATTTCAAAATAGCGTCCGGCGGAGCTGATCTGCGGATGCGCCTGCGCTGACATGGAAATGGCCTCATTCATGACGCTTAGGCTGTCCGCCCAGGGCAGATAGTACCGGAACAGTGTCAGGATCAGAACAAACTGCACCGCCATCATCAGAAGAAAGACGGCAAATGTCAGCCGGTCTGCTGTTTTTTCAGACAGGCGCAGTGCCCGGCCCGTCAGTAGTAAAACCGTGCAGCCCAGCACGAAAGCGGCCCCCAGCAGAATATAGGTCAGATGCTGGGTGTTGCCGGAAATGTAATTGTAGTACATGTCCGTGGAAGATTTTACCAGGACAAACGCCATCAACAGGATGGCCAGCGCCGTGGTCAGACGCCGGAAAAGCTGTTTGCATATTTCCATAGAAGGTATCCTCGTTTTTGTTTTTTTGTGACAATTCAGACAAGCCATTCGCAGAATCATGTTTTTGCACGTTATACGGATGTTTTCTGTGCATTTTCTGGCACTCTGGTCATGCCGGTTATTTGTCCGGTTTATCGCACGAACGCTGTTTTTGATAGTTATGGCTGAACTGTTGATAACAGTATACCAGCCGCCAAAAAACTAGTCAAATACTATGCTTTCGTGTATAATGTGATGCGTGAAGGGAAAAACAAGCGGCTGCGTCAGCAGACATTTGTTTTTCCCAAGCCATCAACGAAGGTTCCGCCTGCGATAGCAGGCAGCAAAGCGCAACAGCGCGGGGAACCTGAGTTTAATGTAACGAACGCAAAAGAAATCAGAGTTTGAAAAGGAACAACCAAGGGGGAACTTTACGGATGAATATTACGGAGCTGTCGATTCGCAATTTCAAATCGATCCGGTGTCTGACGATGCACAATATGGAGCAGGCGCTGATCCTTGTGGGAAAGAACAGCACGGGAAAGACGGTGGTGCTGGATGCGATTCTGGCAGTGACCGGCAATTATGAGATCCAGGACAGCGATTTCGCGCCGGAGGGGCAGAACATCGAGATTTCCATGACGCTGGACATTCCGGAGGAGGAGCTGCCTACCCTGTGGCAGCGGGGCATTGTGAGCAAATACAAGCGCTATGAGGTGTGGCACCGGGATTTCTGTGCCAAGCTGCCGTCCTACCAGGAGGGACGCCTTTCCTTTACCTTTGTGGCCGGACGGGATGGCCGGGTGCGTTATGAGGATGGCGTGAAGAAGAACAACGCCTGTATCCCGGCGCTGCTGCCCAAGGTGTATTACATCGACCATTCCCGGAAGATCGAGGAGATCCAGCGGGATATTTTCAATATCCAGGGCGGGCAGGAGCTGAAAGCGCTGCGGGAAAACCGGTGCATGTTCGACCGCGCCAAGGCCTGTGACAACTGCTTTGACTGTATGGGGGTCATTGAAAAGAAGACACCGGCCCAGCTGTCCATCCAGGAGGCAGAGAAGTTGCTGGACTACAAGCTTTTTCACCTGAACATGGATTCTTTCATGGAAAAATTAAACCAGTATTTCCGGGAAAACAGTTCCCGCCCGGGCGAACTGCTGCTGCATAAGGATATGCGGGTGAGCGAAGCTTTTTCCATGAATACGGTGCTCTATAACCCGGAGCAGAAACGGGTATTTTCCATGGATCAGCTCAGTGAGGGCATGCGCAGCATGTACCTTTTGTCACTGCTGGAGGCCTACGCCCAGGAGCCCACCAGTCTGCCGTCCATTATCCTCATGGAGGATCCGGAGATTTTCCTTCATCCGAAAATGCAGAAGACGGCGGGGGAGGTGCTGTATCGGTTATCTCGGAAAAATCAGATCATTTTCTGTACCCATTCGCCCACGATGATTTTTAACTTTAATTCCCGGCAGATCAAGCAGATCCGGCTGGATGAGGACGGCTACACGGTGGCGGACGAGAATCCCGATATCGACGAGGTGCTGGATAATCTGGGCTATTCGGCCAACGACCTGATGAACGTCAGCTTTGTTTTTATCGTGGAGGGCAAGCAGGACAGCAGCCGTCTGCCCCTGCTTCTGGAAAAATATTACGCTGAGATTTACACCGGGGACGACAAGCTGCGGCGCATCGCCATCATCCCCACCAACAGCTGCACGAACATTCGCACCTACGCGAACCTGAAATACATCAACAAGCTGTACCTGAAAGACCAGTTTCTCATGATCCGGGACTCCGACGGGAAAGACCGGGAGGGGCTGGTGCGGCAGCTCTGCGGCTATTACAAAGACAGGGAGCGGCAGGATCGGGGCAACCTTCCCCGGGTGCAGCCCCGCAACGTGCTGGTGCTGAAATACTATTCCTTTGAAAATTATTTTCTCGATCCGAAGGTCATGGCGAAGATCGGCGTGGTGAAATCGGAGGAGGATTTTTACCGGATTCTCTATGGAAAATTCCGGGAATATCTGAATAAGCTCACCAGCGTCAAGCATATGGAAAAAGTCACCGGCGTGCGCATCCGCTCCGAGGCCGATGTGAAAGCCCACATGGAGGAAATCCGCACTTACGTCCGGGGGCACAATCTGTATGATATTTTTTACGGGCGGTATAAAGGGGTGAAAGAAGAGGAAATCCTGCGGCGGTATATCGATGAGGCACCCCGGGAGACCTTTGCGGACATCCTGGAAGCCATTGACAGGTTTGTTTATTTCGAAAATCGAAAACAGTAAAAAGAAGTCGTACAGTTCACGAGCGCCATTCGCAAAACCGCATCTGCGATGCTTTCCGCTGCGCTGCAGCTTATTTTTGCTCATTACATGGCGCTCCCTTCGCAGATTCATGAAGACAAATTTTTATGCGAGCATAAAATTTGCCCACAAGCATCTGCGAGTGAACTGTGACTAAAAATTGTTCTTGACATTTAGCGGGAAAAGAAGTATTGTAGATTCAACAGAATGAAGCAGAAACCGAAGAGAGAGAGTAGTAGGTCAGTGCATGAAGGTTCAGAGAGCCGCCGGTGGTGTGAGTGCGGTACGGATTCCTGATTGAATGGACTCTTGAGGACAGCCCGAAATCATTCTTCCTGTTTGATTATCAGGAGAAGAGAAGGAAGAAGACAGTAGGCGCTGGCGGGAACCGAACCCGTTATCAATCAGGCATGTATGGTTGTACATGAAGCGAGTGGACGAACGTCAATTTGAGTGGTACCGCGATAATAAGAACTTATTACCGCCTCAGAATATTATTTCTGAGGCGGTTTTTTGTTGCACCAGTGTTCCAAGATCTGCATTCGCCTGTGCTTGCACAGCGGCGGATGTCAGCCTTTGGAACACGCCCCGACATGAGCATAAAAGTGGAGCGTCAGCTTCACGATATGTGAATTCATCCACCTCGCAATCAACATCGGAATCTTGATCTTTCATCTGTGACAGTAAACGGGCAATGACCCCACAGCAGAAAAGGAGAAGATGATTATGAAAAAGAAAGTAGTAGCAGTCGTACTGGCAGCAGCAATGACAACAGCCCTTAGCGCATGCGGAAGCAGCGACAACACCCAGCAGAGCGCTTCCACAGACAGCGCAGCAGAGGAGACAACAGATGCGGCAGCGGCAGAGGATACCGCAGCTGACAGCACAGACGGCGATTCTTATACCATCGGCATTTCCCAGTTTGCCATGCACGGTTCCCTGGACAACTGCCGGGAAGGCTTCCTGGAGGGCCTGAAGGAAGAGGGCATCGAGGAAGGCAAGAACCTGACTGTAGATTATAAGAACGCAGAGGCAGCCATGGATGTGGCAAACCAGATCGCCCAGGGCTTTGTATCAGACGGCGTGGATCTGATCTGTGCCATTGCAACACCCAGTGCCCAGAGCGCATACAACGCAGCCATGAACGCTGATATCCCGGTGATCTACACCGCCATCACCGATCCGGTGGCAGCGGAGCTGGCCAAAGAGGATAAGTCTTCTGTTGGCAATGTGACCGGAACCAGCGATAAGCTGCCGGTAGAGAAGCAGCTGGAAATGATCCGTGAGATTTTACCGGATGCCAAGACCATTGGTATCATGTACACCACCAGCGAGGCAAATTCCGAGTCCACCATCGCAGAGTATGAGGCAGCAGTGGAAAAATACGGCTTCACCCTGGAGACCGTTGGCATTTCCACCATTTCCGATGTGCCCACCGCAGCAGACACCCTGATTTCCAAGGTTGACTGCCTGAACAACCTGACAGACAACACCGTCGTACAGGCACTGCCCACCATCCTGGAGAAAGCCAATGCCAAGGGCATCCCGGTATTTGGAAGCGAGATCGAGCAGGTAAAGATCGGCTGCCTGGCTGCAGAGGGTCTGGACTATGTAGAGCTTGGAAAAACCACCGGCAAGATGGCAGCAAAAGTGTTAAAGGGCGAGGCAAAGGCATCTGATATCCCTTACGAGATGATCGAGGACAGCAGCCTGTACCTGAACACCAAAGTGGCTGAAAACCTGAATCTGGAAGTACCGCAGGCAGCTGTTGACCGTGCAGTAGAGACTTTCACAGAAATTTCCGCAGAATAAAGGGCGGACACTCTCTTCGGAGGGCGAAAGGAGAACAACATGACTTTGTTTATCGGCATATTGGAACAGGGCTTCATTTACGGCATTATGGCGCTGGGAGCCTACATTACCTACAAAATACTGGATTTTCCGGATCTGACGGTGGACGGCAGCTTCCCCCTGGGGGCAGCGGTGACCGTGGCACTCATCAGCCGGGGCGTAAATCCGTACCTTACATTCCCTATTGCGGCGCTCTGCGGCGCCCTGGCGGGGATGTGCACCGGTCTGATCCACGTAAAGGGCAAGGTGAGAGATCTTCTGTCCGGCATCATCATGATGACCGCCCTTTACACCATCAATTACCGGATCGCAGGCAAATCCAATGTGCCGATGTTCAGTATGAAAACGGCATTTGACAATGATTTCATCAACAGCCTTCCGGCAGGTCTGACGCCGGTGCGCTCCCTACTCGTGATCCTCATCGTGTCCCTGGCATGTAAGTTTCTTCTGGACGCTTACCTGTGCACCCGCTCCGGATTTCTGCTGCGGGCCGTGGGTGACAACGATATGCTGGTCACCTCTCTGGCAAAAAATAACGGCACGGTGAAAATCATCGGTCTGGCCATCGCCAACGGTCTGGTGGCACTGGGCGGCAGCGTGATGTGCCAGCAGCAGCGGTTTTTTGATCTGTCCATGGGCACGGGTACTGTGGTCATCTGTCTGGCCAGTGTTATCATTGGCACCAGCGTTTTTAAAAATGTGACCTTTTTAAAACCTACCACAGCGGTGCTTCTGGGCTCCATTTTTTACAAAGCGTGCGTTGCCATCGCCATGAACGTGGGCTTCCAGGCAACGGATATGAAACTCATTATGGCAGTGCTGTTCCTGGTGATTTTGATCGTGAACAGAGACCGGAAAAGGAAGGTGAAGGGCCATGCTTGAACTGCAGCACATTGATAAATATTACAACCCGGGCACAGTCAATGAAATGTGCCTGTTCAAAGATTTTTCCCTGACGGTGCAGGACGGCGAGTTCGTCTCCATCGTGGGTAGCAACGGCTCCGGCAAAACCTCCCTGCTGAACATCATCTGCGGCAGTATTCCGGTGGATGCCGGGAAGATCATCATGCACGGCACGGACATCACCAACATGAGCGAGTACCGCCGTCATGAAAATATCGGCCGCGTGTTCCAGAACCCGTCCGCAGGCACCAGCCCGGGCATGACCATTCTGGAAAACATGTCCCTGGCGGACAATAAAGGCAAGAGCTACAACCTGGGCCGGGGTATCAACAAAAAACGCATTCCTTTTTATAAGGAAGAACTGGCGCAGCTGGGGCTGGGACTGGAAGATAAACTGGATGTGCAGGTGGGAGCGCTCTCCGGCGGACAGCGGCAGGCCATCGCCCTGCTCATGGCGACCATGACACCCATCGAATTTCTGATCCTGGATGAGCACACGGCGGCACTGGACCCGAAAACCGCGGACATCATCATGCGGCTCACGGATAAAGTGGTGAAGGAAAAGAAGCTCACCACCATGATGGTCACCCACAATCTGCGCTATGCCGTGGAATACGGCAACCGGCTGGTGATGATGCATGAAGGACATGCGGTCATCGACGCGGCAGGGGAAGCGAAAGCAAAGCTTTCCGTGGACGATGTGCTGGATGAATTTAACCAGATCAGTATTGAATGTGGAAACTGATCCCAAACCGAAAAATCAGCGGAAATATGATATAAAAAAGGGAACATGCGCCCGGGTGGGATGAAAAATTCTGCCCGGGCGTTTCTTTGGGTGCTTCTTTAATACAATAAAGTGCTATTTCGTTGACAATAAAGTATCATGTACGGTATAATTATAATTCATAAATGGTAAATTTCAGGAGGAATACAAGTTATGGTTCGTTATTTTGCAAAACGGCTGGGCATGATGTTCATCGCCCTGTTTTTGATACTCCTGCTTACTTTTACACTGATGCACTCCATTCCGGGCGGCCCCTTTACCAGCGACCGCAAGGTGAGTGAAGAGGTGGAAGCGGCGCTGAATGAGAAGTATCATCTGGATCGACCGCTGCCGGAACAGTTTCTGGAATATGTGAGCGGAATTCTGCACGGGGATCTGGGCCCCTCTTACCGGTACACCGGCAAGCAGGTCAATGATTTTATCGCCAACGGTTTCCCGGTGTCTGCCAAGCTGGGCTTTATCACCATCATTTTCGTGCTGCTGGCGGCGATCCCCATGGGCATCCTGGCCGCGGTGAAGAACGGCAAATGGCAGGACATGATCGTGATGGCGGTGGCCACCATCGGGGTGACGATCCCGTCCTTTGTCATTGCGTCCGGCCTTATTTACATATTTGCATTCAAGTTTAATTTCCTGCCAAGCTTCGGCGTGGAGAGCTGGAAGGGCTATATTCTGCCGGTGATCGCCCTGGGCGGCTACTCGGTGAGCTACATGGCAAGACTCATGCGCTCCAGCCTGTTGGAGGTCATGGGACAGGATTACATCCGGACGGCCCGGGCCAAGGGATTGAGTGAGACGAAGGTCATTCTCAAGCATGCCATGCGAAATGCCCTGATTCCGGTTATCACCGTGCTGGGCCCCACCATCGCCAACCTGCTGACGGGCAGTTTTGTGGTGGAGAAGATTTTCGCCATTCCGGGACTGGGCGTGCATTTTGTCAACAGTGTTTCCCAGCGGGATTATACGACGATCATGGGCGTGACGATTTTCTATGCCAGCTTTTTGATGGCAATGATCTTCCTGGTAGATATTTTCTACTGCCTCATCGACCCGAGAATCAAATATGAATAGGACGGATAAGGATATGGATAATAAATGGGATATGCTCGAGTCCTCCAACGAGGATCGGGAGAAAATATGGGCGAAGAACCGAACCTTCGCCGGGGATGTGTGGTTCCGGTTCCGGCATAAGCCGACGGCCATCGCAGGTCTTGTCATCATCGTGGTGCTCATCCTGTTTGCACTGGTGGGTCCCATGTTTACCAGCTACAGCTATTCGGCGCAGAATCTGGACGTGGTCAACATTCCGCCGCGGATGAAGGTGTTCGAGACGCCGGACGGAGACGGCTACCTGTACATTACCCAGGCGCTGAAGATTCTGCATGTGAATGCGGACGGCACGCTGGGAGAGCAGCTTCGCAAGGTGAAGGACGACAAGAGCCAGTCCATGCTGATCTACGATTACAACGGCAAAGAGGTGGGCCTCTACTATGGCGTGAAGCCTTACGTGGTGGCTGACCCGCAGGCCAGAACGATCTATCCTTCCACAAAAGTGTGGAACAAGTCATATATTCTGGGCACGGATAATCTGGGAAGAGACATCCTCACCCGTCTCATGTACGGCACCCGGGTATCCCTGCTGGTGGCTTTCGTGGCCGCAGCGGTAAACATGGTCATCGGCATTCTGTTCGGCGGTATTTCCGGTTATGCGGGCGGCATGGTGGATACGGTGATGATGCGTATTGTGGATATCATCAGCACGATCCCGCTGACGCTGTACGTGATCCTCATCATGGTGGTGATGGGCTCCGGCCTGAAAAGCATCATCGTGGCGCTGGGCACCGTGTACTGGGTGGATATGGCCCGGGTGGTCCGCGGCCAGGTACTGAGCCTGAAAGGGCAGGAATTCGTCATGGCGGCCAAGACCATCGGTTCCTCCACAAAAACCATTTTGCTGGAGCATCTGATCCCCAACGCCATGGGTTCTATTCTCGTGACAGTGACCATGCTCATTCCTTCCGCCATTTTCATGGAGGCATTTCTGGGCTATGTGGGCATCGGCTTACAGCCGCCGCTGGCCAGCCTGGGAACCATGTGCAACGATGCCACAGAGAACTTAAGAAGCTGTCCGCATCAGCTGTTCCTTCCGGCCCTCGTCATCTGTCTGATCATGTTCGGATTCAATTTCGTGGGTGACGGCCTGCGGGATGCGCTGGATCCGAAGCTGAAGAAATAGGAGGGGCAGAATGGACGAAATATTAACAATAGATCATCTGAAAACGTCATTTATGACGAGCAATGGGGAAGTGCAGGCCGTCCGCGGCGTCAGCTTTTCCGTGAAAAAAGGAGAGATTCTGGGTATTGTAGGCGAGTCGGGAAGCGGCAAGAGCGTGACCTCCATGTCGATCCTGCGGCTGCTGGCGGACACGGCCCGGATCAAAGAGGGAAAAATCGTTTTTGATGGCACAGACCTTCTGGGCCTTTCGAAAAAAGAGCTGCGGCAGATCCGGGGCGAAAAGATCTCCATGATCTTCCAGGATCCCATGTCTTCCCTGAACCCGCTGATTCCGGTGGGCAAGCAGGTGGCAGAGATGATCCGGGAGCATCATCCCGACCGGAGCAAGGAAGAGATCAAAAAAGAAGTGCTGGCGCTTTTTGAAAAAGTGCGGATCCCGGAGCCGGAGCGCCGGTATAAATGTTATCCTCACGAGTTTTCCGGCGGTATGCGGCAGCGTGTCATGATCGCCATGGCCCTGGCAAACAAGCCGGAGCTGCTGATCGCCGACGAGCCCACCACAGCGCTGGACGTGACGATCCAGGATCAGATCTTAAAGCAGCTGCGGGAGCTGGAAAAAGAATACGGCACCAGCATCATTTTCATCACCCACGATCTGGGCGTGGTGGCGGAGCTGTGTGACCGGGTCATCGTCATGTATGGTGGTCTGGTCATGGAGGAAGCCTCTATTTTCGATATTTTTGAACAGCCGAAGCACCCGTACACCATGGGCCTTCTGGCATCCATTCCGGATCTGCATCAGGATAAAAGCGTGCGGCTCATGCCGATCCCGGGCTCCCCGCCGGATATGACCAATCCGCCCAAAGGATGTCCCTTCGCGCCCCGCTGTCCTTATGCGAGAAACATCTGTGCGGCGGAGCTTCCGGAATTTACCGAGGTGGGAGAGAACCATCACTCCCGGTGCTTCCTGCTCTATCCGGACGCACCGGCCGACGAGAATAACCCATTTCGCAGTAAGGAGTAAGTCATGAGTGAATATATTTTGGAGGTCAGAGACCTCACGAAGCATTTTAAGGCGGGGGGCAAACAGATCGTCCACGCGGTGGACGGCGTCAGTTTTTCGCTGGAGAAAGGAAAAACGCTGGGCATCGTGGGAGAGTCCGGCTGCGGCAAATCCAGCTGCGCCAGAACCATCATCCGCATGTATGATCCCACGGCGGGCCAGATCATCCTGGACGGCGACGACATCACGAACCTGCATCAGAAGCAGTTAAAGCCCTACCGGCGGAAAATGCAGATGATCTTCCAGGATCCGTATGCGTCCCTCAATGCCAGAATGACTGTGCGGGACATCATCGCCGAGCCGCTCATCGCCCACGGCGTGGTCAGCAGCAAGGAACAGGCCAACGACATCGTCTATCCCATGCTGGAGCGGGTGGGCCTGACCAAGGAGCATGCCAACCGGTACGCCCATGAGTTTTCCGGCGGCCAGCGGCAGCGTGTCGGCATCGCCCGGGCACTGGTGCTGGAGCCCCAGCTGGTCATCTGTGACGAGCCCATTTCCGCACTGGATGTGTCCATCCAGGCCCAGGTCATCAACCTGCTGAAGGATTTCCAGGAGGAAAAGAAGGTTTCCTACCTGTTCATCGCCCATGATCTTTCCATGGTGCGCTATGTGTCAGACGATGTGGGCGTCATGTATCTGGGACAGATGGTGGAGCTGTGCGAGGCGGACGAGATCTATGCCCATCCGCTGCACCCGTACACCAAGGGACTGCTGGGCAGTATCCCCATCGCCAATCCCCGTCTGGCCAGACAGAAAGAGAAGAGCAGTATCGAGGGCGACATTCCAAGTCCCATCAACCCGCCTGCCGGGTGCCGGTTCCACACACGCTGTCCGTATGCGAAGCCGGAGTGTGCACAGGAAAAGCCCCAGATGAAGGATGTGGGTGGCGGCCATATGGTGGCGTGCCATTTGTTCTGATTAATACCATGAGCATAAAAGTGAAGCGTATGCTTCGTGATATGCGAATGTTGTGGATGGATTGTGGGAGCGCGAAGCACGGAGCAATCCATGTGATGTGTTTACGAGTTTGAGGGAATACAAGCGTTCCCTGAAACATAAATTTTCCAAAAGGAGGAGAAGTGTAGTTATGAAAAAGAAGTTAAGCCTGCTTCTGACAGCTGCTCTGGCAGCATCCGCAGTGATGACTGGCTGCGGCGGAAGCGACAACAGCGCAAGCGAGCCTCAGACCATCGATGATATCCAGTCTGAGGAAGCAGACGGCGAAGAGAGCACAGCAGCGGGGGAGCTGGCTGATGCACAGGAGCTCACCTTCGTTCTGAACAACGAGCCTGACGGCATCGACCCGAACGTAACCAACAATTCCTTTGCAGTGCCGTTCCTTGTAAACTGCTTTGAGGGTCTAGTAACCTACGACGAGAAGGGCGAGGTTGTGGCAGGTAATGCGGAGAGTTGGGAGTCCAACGACGACCTGACCGTATACACCTTCCATTTAAGAGACGGCCTGAAATGGAGCGATGGCAGCGACCTGACCGCCAACGACTATGTATATTCCGCACTGCGTGTCCTGACACCCGCAACCGCTGGTCAGTATGTGAACATGATCTCTGATTATGTGGTAAACGCAGAAGAATTTTACAACGGAACTGCAAATGCAGAGGATGTGGGCATCAAGGCTGTGGATGACAAGACCCTGGAGTTCACCCTGAAATCTCCCTGCCCGTACTTCGTTGACCTGGTAAGCATGTGGGTATACTTCCCGGTACAGGAAGCAACCATCGAGGCAAACGGTGACAAATGGACCAACCAGGCTGACACCTACATCTGCAACGGCCCCTTCAAGATCACAGATATGAAGATGGGCGAGAGCGTTGTTCTTGAGAAAAATGAGAACTACTGGGATGCAGACAATGTAACCCTGCAGAAATTAACCTACCGTTACATTCTGGACACCTCCACAGCACTGACCGCTTATGAGAACGGTGAGGTAGACGGCGTCCGCACCATTCCTGCCAGCGACCTGGCGCGTCTGGAAGCAGACAATGCCGGTGTGGTAACCGCTCCCAGCTATGGAACCGTATACTACAACATCAACTGCAGCGTGGCTCCGTACGACAACCCGCTGGTAAGAAAGGCCCTCTGCCTGGCCATCGACCGTGATTCCCTCATCAACAACGTGGCACAGCTGGATGCACAGCCTGCTTACAGCTTCCTGGCACCGGGCTACGTGGTAGACGGAAAAGACGTGACCGAGGGACGTTCCGATTTTGAACTTTCCTCCAAGGCAGATCCCGAGGCTGCAAAAGCAGCACTGGCTGAGGCCGGATACCCGGATGGAAAGGACTTCCCAACTGTAAAACTGACCTTCTACTCTGACGACAATATCAAGAAGATCGCAGAGGCCATCAAGGAAATGTGGGAGCAGAACCTGGGCATCACTGTTGAAGTAAGCTCCGCAGACTGGGCAGTATACTATGACGCTGTACAGAGCGGCAACTACGAGGTTGGTGCTATGGGATGGAGCGCAGACTATGTCAATCCCATGAGCTTCCTGCCTCTTCTGTACACAGATGATGTGACCAATAACGCTTTCTACAGCAACCCGGATTACGATGCTATCGTAGACCAGATCAAGGTAGAGAAGGATCCTGCCAAATTTGCAGAACTGGTAGAACAGGCTGATGAGCTGGTATCCGCTACCTATCCGGTTGTTCCGCTGTACTACAAGTCCAACAACTATCTGTTAAAGGACTATGTGCAGGGCGTTTACATGACATCTTCCTCCAACCTGTACTTCAAGAACGCATCTGTTCTGGCGAAGTAAAAGGCGAAAAGTGAAATGCACGATCACGACGGAAGGCTTCGGGGATATGGTGTTTGCACTGTATCCCGACCTTGCGCCGATCACGGTAAAAAACTTTGCGGACACGGCCGGAAGCGGTTTCTATGACGGCCTGGCCTGGTGCCGCATTGTGAAGGATTATGTGATCCAGGGCGGTTCCCCGGATAACGATATCATGACAGACAGTGACTGGCATATCAAAGGGGAATTTGAAGAAAACGGCGTTCCCAATCCCATCCCCCATAAGCGGGGCGCCATCTCCATGGCGCGGGATGACGGCTACGACACCGCCGGCACCCAGTTCTTTGTCGTCCATCAGGACGCCCATAAGCTGGACGGCCGCTATGCCGCCTTCGGGGAAATGATCTCCGGCTTCGAAGTGCTGGATCAGATCGCCGCACTGCCCACCTCCGGGCCTGAGACCTGGAACAAGCCGGATGTCATGCCGGTCATGAGCAGGGTCAGGATAGAGGAATAAAAGAAAATAAAAGGACTGCAAAGCGCAGCGTGGGACAGGATATCGTGAGAGCGGTATCCTGTTTTTCTATTATTTTGTTACAAATTCGATGAAAATAAACTAAAAAATTTTATATAAAATTAAAGGAATAATATTGATAAAAATAAGAATATAAAATATAATAGTAAAAAAAGGAGGATACAGGATGAGTTTGGCATTGGCAGAAATGACAGAGAAGCTGATCTCCATATCGGAATTCAGCCAGGGAAAAGCGGGAAAGATTTTTACAGATGTGGCAAAGAATCGCAGCGAATACATTGTTTTAAAAAATAATCAGCCGACGGCAGTTGTGGTATCTGTTGAAGAATACCGGGATACACAGAGAAAAGTGGCAAGATTGGAGAGGATTCTTGAAATGGTTGAAAATATGCGATTATTAAAGCTGGCAGAGCAGAGAGACAACACAAAGACAATGGATTTTGAAGCTTTTGTAAAACAGGAAGGTTTTTCTATGGAGGAACTGAAAAAATTAGCTGAAAGTGTAGAGATTGAATGACAGGTTGGAAGATAAAGATTACGGAGGAAGCGCAGAAAGATTTTGGCAGATTAGAGGGTAATATAAAGAAACAGGTGTTGGCCGGAATTTTAAAGGTTTCCGGCGCGCCTTTACCAAGCCCCAATGGATATGGGAAACCACTGGGGAATAGAAAGGGAAACAATCTGACAGGATTTTTCAAAATAAAATACCGGGGAATTGGAATACGGGTAGTGTATACGCTGGCCCTGTCAGAGGTGGTTATGAATATTGTTGTAATTTCTGAACGGGATGATAATTATTGTTATGATCTGGCGGCAAAGCTGTATGAAAAATATGGAGATGCATTGTTTCAGGATATATTTGATGAGTTTATGAAGTAGGAAATGAATTACATAATGGAAGAGAGTTTATCTGGAAGAGAAAATCCGCAGCAGGATCAAACAGGTGATGATGTCACCGGGGATTCTGGTGCGGATTTTTAGATATGTCTGGTTATTTTTTGAATAATTCCGAGTGTGTGCCGAGTCTATAGAGCATTAATACCAGAACGTTGTTCCGAATCTCGTAAATTAACAGCCAATCCGGTTCAATGTGGCATTCGCGTGTGCCCTTATAATTGCCGGTAAGATCATGATCTCTGTATTTTACATCCAGCGTGCTGCCATTTGCCAGAATATCAATTACTTCAAACAGTTTATCGAGATTTTTGTTTTGCTTTTTGGCAAGCTTTACATCTTTTTTAAACTGATTGGTAAATTGTACATCATATTTCATACTTCAAGTGCAGCCTTAAGTGCATCTATGCTGGAATATCTTGGCGCAGAAGGATCTGAAGTCATCTTTCGGCCTTCTTCAATGGTAGCAGCGGTAGTATCATTTGGTATATCGAGCTTAAGCGCAAAAGGAATGCCGTGCTCTCGGATAGCAGTTCTTAGAAATAGATTTATGGCAGTTGTCATATTCAAACCGAGTTCATTAAAAATTTCTTCGGCCTGATCTTTAATCGCTTTTTCTGTTCTAATGTTTAAATTGGTCGTTGCCATATAGAACACCTCCATTCAAACTTAGTATAAGAAAATATTCGTTTATTGTCAATACAATGTCATTATATAAAAAATTAAGCATGGAGTATATATTAAAACGTTACATATCAGAATGCGCTGAAAATATACCTTGCTTTTGTGATGAGCAGTGTCAATCAGATCTCAGGAGCGGTCAGTCGTCTGGGGCAGGCGCTGGAGCAGACTGCCGGGGTTTATGAGCGGTACGAAAAAGAGATTGCAGCACATGCTGCATCGTAATGTTTGGAAAGTGCGGTTATAGGCTGTCGCGTGCGCGGTGGCCTTTTTCTATTTGCTTATGGGACATTTTTCCGCTATACTGGGGATAGACTTATGCATATCATATGGCACGTGGCTGGCTTGTGAATCGTCTGACTGTTGAAAATCAGCTGGATGTATATGAGAAAGCAGAAGAAGAAATTGAATTTGAATGACAAGGAGAGACAACATGAAACAGACCATCAGGATAAAATATTTCACCGACAAGATCGACAAGCTTGCCTACATCGGCGGAAAATCCGACTGGATCGACCTGCGTGCGGCAGAGCGGGTGGAATTGAAAAAAGGCGAATTCAAGCTGATCCCCCTTGGTGTGGCGCTGGCGCTGCCCAAGGGCTATGAGGCCCATGTGGTGCCTCGAAGCAGTACCTTCAAGACTTACGGTGTGATCCAGGCCAATTCCATGGGGATTATAGATAACTCCTACTGTGGCCCCAATGATCAGTGGAAGTTCCCGGCGCTGGCGGTACGGGATACCGTGATCGAAGTGAACGACCGGATCTGCCAGTTCCGCATTATGGAGAATCAGCCGGAACTGGTCTTTGAGGAGGACAGCCTGGAAGGAAATGCAGACCGGGGCGGCTACGGCACCACCGGGCGGCAGTAAACTGGATTGGGAGAGGCAGAGACATTCGTGGCTGACGGAAGTGATATCCGGTAAGAGATGTGAATACGTGACACCCATGGGCGATGTGGAAAAGCTGCATGGATAATACGGAAAGGGAGGAGTAAATAATGAAAGAACCAAAGCTTCATGAGAGTGTTTTTATCGCGGACGGCGCGAAAGTGCTGGGCGATGTGGTGATGGGGGAGGATTCCTCTGTGTGGTACAATGCGGTGATCCGGGCGGACAATGCGCGGGTGACCATTGGAAAACAGACGAATATCCAGGACGGGGCGATCATTCATGTGGATCCGGACAGTCCGGTGAACATCGGAGATGGCGTGGTGGTGGGCCATGGAGCCATCATCCATGCATGCACGGTGGGAGATCATTCCCTAGTGGGCATGGGAGCCATCATCCTCAATGACGCTGTGATCGGAAAAGACTGCCTCATCGGCGCCGGGGCGCTGGTGACCGGCGGTACGGTGATCCCGGATGGCATGCTGGTGCTGGGAAGCCCGGCAAAGGCGATCCGACCGGTAACGGAGGCGGAAAAAGCAGATATCCGGGAAAGTGCCGAAGGGTATGCCGCAGAGGCAAGACAGATGAAAGCGGAGCAGAAGAACTGAAAATAGATTCTATTGAAAAGAAAATGCCCGAAAAAATAAAACAAATACAAAAAAGAACAGCGACATCGGACAAACTGATGAAAATATGCCAGATGATATTGCTGTTCTTTTTTGTTGCAATCTATTTCGAAGAAATTATTCACAGAGGCTTTACGCTTCAGCAGTTTCCTCCGCCTGGCAGGGACAGACTTTCCCGGCAGCCTCTTCTCTTGGCAGCAGCTGATCGAAGAATTCGTAGGCCTGGAATGCGGAGCGGATGTCCAGACATTTCTGTTCCAGGGCAGCAGCTTCCGGTGCGCGGTCGGGCAGGATGACATCCACCAGCTCTTCATAAGTGACCTTAATGCCGCTGGCCCGCAGAGCTTCTGTGGCAGGAATGCTGATGATTTCTGCAAAGAGTTCCCGGATACCCCCATAAGAAAGAAGCAGTGCGTCGGCGCGGCCGATGCGGTGGGCGGCTGCAACGGTGCCGGACAGGCTGTTCTTGTCTTCGCGCAGCTTGTTCAGCAGCAGGCCAGTGTGGTAATCGGCTTCTTCCCAGGTGGAATTCACACCCATAGCGACGAAGGTCAGTTCTTTTGTTTTGAGCTCATTTTTTGCATTTTCGATGGTGTTCATAGTCATAGCCCCTCTCTTGGTGAAAATAGAATAGATAAGATTAATAATTTTTTAACGAAATTGCTTTCCACATTTTATATCTTGCGTTTGCGAATAAATTCGTGTAAAATGTGTTTAAAACAAATCCTTATGTAATATATTAAACCACCTTTTAAAAGTAAAATCAATACCTTTCAGGAAGAAAAACGTTAAAATATTAACACAAGTTCACTCGGCTATTCCTGTTGACAGATTTATGCTTGCATAAAAATCTGTCTGCATGAATGGCGCGAGTGAATGTAAAGTATATCACTGCTCAGACAGACATCCAGGGGGACAAACATGATAAGCAATGACGCGACGATTTTGAATATCAAACATGAAGTGCTGTATGAGGTGGCGAAGCTGGCCTTTGCCGGGACGCTGGAGGAGCGAAAGGAAGAGCTTCCTTTTGAGATGATCCCGGGGCCGAAGGCGCGGTTTCGCTGCTGTGTGTATAAGGAGCGGGAGGTGATCCGGCAGCGGATCGCGCTGGCGGAAGGAAAGCCGCCGCTGGGTAAGCAGTCGGACAATATTGTACAGGTCATTGACGCGGCCTGCGAGGACTGTCCGATCTCCCGGTTTGTGGTGACGGATAACTGCCAGAAATGTATGGGAAAGGCCTGCCAGCAGTCGTGCCGCTTTGATGCCATCGAGATGGGGCGGGAGCGGGCGCACATCGATCCAGCCAAATGTAAGGAGTGTGGCAAATGTGCCCAGGCGTGCCCGTATAATGCCATTGCCGATCTGATCCGGCCCTGCCGCAGGAGCTGTCCGGTGGATGCCATCAAGATCCACCCGGAGACGGGGCTGGCGACCATCGACGAGAGCCGTTGCATCAACTGCGGTGCCTGCATCCACCGGTGCCCCTTTGGCGCCATCAGTTCCCGGTCGTTTATCGTGGACGTGATCCGAGCAATCACCGGCGGTAAGCGGGTGATCGCACTGGTGGCACCTGCCACGGAAGGGCAGTTCGGCCCGGGGATCACGATGCAGAGCTGGCGCACGGCCCTGCAAAAGGCAGGTTTTACGGATATGGTAGAGGTGGCCCTGGGGGCGGATCTGACGGCGGCGTCGGAGGCGGAAGAGTGGGCGGAGGCCTATGCGAAAGGGGAGAAGAAGACCACCTCCTGCTGTCCGGCCTTTGTGAGCATGGTGCGCAAGCTTTACCCGCAGCTGGCAGATCATCTGTCGGAGACGGTTTCTCCCATGTGTGCGGTGTCCCGGCTGGTGAAGGCCAAGGATCCGGAGGCGGTGACGGTGTTTATCGGCCCCTGTGTGGCGAAGAAGCAGGAAGCAGCAGAGGGCAGGGACGGAACAGCGGATTTTGTCCTGACCTACGGGGAAATCCGGGCGATTTTGAAAGCCAAGAATGTGGAGCTGCAGCCGGAGGAAAATCAGGAGCAGCAGGCCAGCGTTTACGGCAAACGGTTTGCCAATGCAGGCGGCGTGACAAAAGCGGTGCTGCGATGCATGGAAGAGATGGGACAGCCCACGGACAAGCTGCAGGTGATGGAGTGCAACGGCGCGGCGGACTGCAAGAAAGCGCTGATGCTGTTGAAGATGGGACGGCTCCCGGCAGATTTCATCGAGGGTATGGCCTGCGAGGGCGGCTGTGTGGGCGGCCCCAGCAGTCATATGGCCATTGCCGGATTCCAGAAGGAGCGCAACGCCCAGATCGCCCAGGCGGATGACCGGGGCATTCATGAAAATCTGGCACACTACGATTCTGTTGTGATGCATTGAGGATGGAATATACAAAATGCAGGAACATGCGACGTCGGATCTGGCAGAAGAAACAGAAGATCAGGACACACAAAAAACCTCTCGGAGACTCTTTTCACAGAATCCCCGGGAGGTTTTTTGCTCATACAGAGCGGGTTCCAGCGCCTTTCTTCTACGGATGAGCAAGCCCATGTGGAGACAGATGCCGGAACCCTGATATATTTGTTTTTTCAGGAAGGATTTATTTCTCTTTGTTAGCCTCTGCGACAGCGGCCATTTTCATGGCACGAACCTTTAACGGCAGGCCGAACAGGTTGATGAAGCCTTCTGCGTCGTGGTGGTTGTACAGATCGCCGGTGGTGAAGCTTGCCAGGCTCTCATTGTACAGGGAGTACGGAGAGGTGGTGCCAGCTTTGATGATGTTACCTTTGTAGAGCTTGAATTTTACTTCGCCGGTGACATACTGCTGGGTGGACTCTACGAAAGCCTGTACAGCCTCGCGGAGCGGTGTGAACCATTTTCCTTCATATACGATGCTGGCAAATTTGCTGCCCATGTCTTTCTTTACGGCGTAGGTGTCGCGGTCAAGGATGAGCTCTTCCAGCTGCTGATGCGCCTCCATGAGGATGGTTCCGCCAGGGGTCTCATAGACACCGCGGGATTTCATGCCGACCACACGGTTTTCTACGATATCTACGATGCCGATGCCGTGCTTACCGCCCAGCTCGTTTAATTTCCTGATGATATCGGAAAGCTTCATTTTTTCGCCGTTGATGGCGGTAGCCACACCTTTTTCAAAGGAAAGGGTCACATATTCGCCCTCATCGGGTGCTTTTTCCGGGGTCACACCCAGAACTAACAGGTGATCGTAGTTAGGCTCGTTGGCCGGATCCTCCAGCTCCAGACCCTCATGGCTGATGTGCCACAGGTTGCGGTCACGGCTGTAGCTGGAATCTGCGGAGAACGGAAGATGAATGCCGTGCTGGTGGCAGTACTCGATCTCATCCTCACGGGACTGCATTTTCCATGTCTCGTTGCAACGCCAGGGAGCGATGATCTTCAGATCGGGAGCAAGAGCCTTGATACCCAGCTCGAAACGTACCTGGTCATTTCCCTTACCGGTAGCGCCGTGGCAGATGGCAACAGCGCCTTCCTTGCGGGCGATCTCCACCAGCTTCTTGGCGATCAGCGGACGTGCCATGGAAGTGCCCAGCAGGTATTTGTTTTCGTAGATGGCGTTGGCCTGTACGCAGGGAGCGATGTACTCGTCAGCGAACTCGTCGATGACATCTAAGATGTAGCATTTGCAGGCGCCGGTGGAGAGCGCACGCTCTTCCAGGCCTTCGGTCTCTTTGCCCTGTCCCACATCGATACAGCAGCAAACCACATCATAATCATAATTTTCTTTTAACCACGGGATGATGGCGGTGGTGTCCAGTCCGCCGGAATATGCGAGAATAACTTTTTCTTTCATAATAATGAGCCTCCTGAAATATATTTTTTTCTTTTGTTTTTGGATTTGTTTTTCAAGCGATGTCATTACTATACACCCTGATTAATAAATATGCAAGCATAAATTTGCATAAAATACAAATTATTTTTCAGATATACTTAAGAAAATAAAAACAGTGGTTGCATATTATTCTGAAAGGTTGTATAATTATGCAAACAAACAACGAGGAAGATGTATAAAGAGAAGAGAGGAGTATTCATGATGATAAAAGCAGGTATCATCGGTGCCACCGGTTATGCGGGCGGCGAGATCGTAAGGATTCTGGCAAACCATCCGGATGTGGAGATTGTCTGGTACGGTTCCAGAAGCTATATAGATAAGAAGTATGCGGATGTATTTTCCAATATGTTCCAGATCGTGGAGGGCAAGTGCCTGGATGATAACATGGAAGAGCTGGCAGAGCAGGCGGATGTGATCTTCACCGCCACACCCCAGGGACTGTGCGCTTCCTTATTAACAGAGGATATTTTGAAAAAAACGAAGGTCATCGACCTGAGCGCGGATTTCCGTATCAAGGACGTGTCTACCTATGAAAAATGGTACAAGATCCAGCACGCCAGCCCCCAGTTTATCGGTGAAGCGGTTTACGGGCTGTGCGAGATCAACCGGGAGCAGGTAAAACAGGCGCGCCTTGTGGCGAACCCGGGCTGTTATCCCACCTGTTCCACCCTTTCTATTTATCCTTTATTAAAGGAAGGGATGATCGATCCGTCTACCATCATCATTGATGCAAAGTCGGGGACATCCGGCGCGGGAAGAGGCGCCAAGGTGGATAACCTGTTCTGCGAGGTGAACGAGAACATCAAGGCTTACGGCGTGGCGGGACACCGGCACACCCCGGAGATCGAGGAGCAGCTGTCCTATGCGGCGGGAAAACCGGTGCTGATCAATTTTACGCCGCATCTGGTGCCCATGAACCGTGGCATCCTCATCACGGCTTACGCTTCCCTGACCGGCGATTTTTCCTATGAAGAGGTAAAAGCAGCCTATGACAAATATTATCAGGATGAGTTTTTTGTCCGGGTGCTGGATAAGGACGTGTGCCCCCAGACGAAATGGGTGGAGGGCAGCAACTATGTGGATGTGAATTTTAAAATCGATCCGCGGACTCATCGGGTGATCATGATGGGGGCCATGGATAATCTGGTAAAAGGAGCGGCCGGGCAGGCGGTGCAGAATATGAATCTGATGTTTGGGCTGGAGGAGACGAAGGGACTGAAACTGGTTCCCATGTTCCCGTAGCAGCCGGAAAAAAGAGGTGACCGAAATGATACGACCAATGACAATGGAGGATTTTGAGGAAGTACACGCCCTGTGGATGGGCATTCACGGATTTGGTATCCGCAGCATCGACGATGCCAGAGAGGGTGTGGAGCGTTTTTTGCGAAGAAATCCTGACACCAGCGTGGTGGCGGTGGAGGACGGCAAAATCGTGGGAAGCATTTTGTGCGGTCATGACGGTCGAAGAGGATGTTTTTACCACGTGTGTGTGGCGGAACAGTACCGGAAACGGGGCATCGGAAAGGCCATGGCCATCGCCGCCATGGAAGCGCTCCGCCGGGAAAAAATCAGCAGCGTGACGCTCATCGCCTTCAAGGACAACGAGGTGGGCAATTCCTTCTGGAAGGGCGTGGGCTGGACATTCCGGGATGATCTGAACTATTATGATTTTATCTTAAATGAAGAAAACATTACGGCGTTTAATAAGTAGAATGGATTACAGAGTCAAAAGATCAGAACCTATTGTGCTTGTACCATTGTGGGGGAAAGATTTTGAGACAAGTTTCGACATGAGCATAAAATGATTTGGATTGCTCTGTATCCGAAAGAAACTGCCAGTGGCAGATTCTGCAGGTAATTCATGAAAGGAGTAGGAGGAGAAAATAATGAAAAAAATCGAAGGCAGTGTGACCGCAGCAAAAGGCTTTCTGGCAGCAGGAACCGAGGCCGGCATCAAATATCAGAACCGCAAGGATATGGCAATGATCTACAGTGAGGTGCCCTGTATTCTGGCAGGCACGTTTACCACCAATCTGGTGAAGGCAGCACCGGTGCTCTGGGACAAAAAGATCGTGAAGGAGTCCCCTTACGGACAGGCAGTGGTGATCAATTCCGGCATTGCCAATGCCTGCACGGGCAAGGAGGGCTTTGCTTACTGTGAAAAAACGGCCCAGGTGGCTTCGGAGGTGTTGCATATTCCCGAATCTTCCGTTCTCTGTGCTTCCACCGGCGTCATCGGTATGCAGATTCCCTTTGATAAATTAGAGGCAGGCATCCGTGATCTGTCCACCAAGCTGGGCGGCGGCCAGGAGAAGGCCCACGATGCGGCCTGCGCCATCATGACCACGGACACCATGGCAAAAGAGGTAGCGCTGCAGGTGGAGATCGGCGGCAAGACCGTGACCATCGGCGGCATGAGCAAGGGCTCCGGCATGATCCATCCGAATATGTGCACCATGCTGGCCTTTGTCACCACGGATGTGGATATTTCCAAGGAGCTGCTGCAGGAGGCAGTCAGCGATAGTGTGAAGGATTCCTTCAATATGATTTCTGTGGACGGTGATACCTCCACCAACGACACCCTGCTGGTGATGGCCAACGGCCAGGCGGGCAACCCGAAAATCAATAAAAAGGGCGCGGACTATGACACCTTCAAGGAAGCACTGGATTATGTGAATATGACGCTGGCGAAGATGATGGCCGGAGACGGAGAGGGCGCCACCGCCCTGTTTGAGGTAAAAGTTGTGCACGCGGACACGAAGGAACATGCGGCAGTCATCGCCAAATCCGTCATCACCTCTTCTCTGACGAAGGCGGCCATTTTTGGACATGACGCCAACTGGGGCAGGATTCTGTGCGCTATGGGGTATTCCGGTGCCCAGTTCGATCCCGAGGCCGTGGAACTCTGGTTTGAGAGCAAGGCTGGCAAGATCCTCATTTACAAGGATGGTGTGGCTGCGGATTACAGCGAGGAGGAAGCAACAAAGATTCTCTCCGAGCCTGAGGTGACGGTCATCGCAGACCTGAAAATGGGCGAGGCAGAGGCGACGGCCTGGGGCTGTGACCTGACCTACGATTACGTGAAGATCAATGCGGATTATCGTTCTTAAGAGGAGGATGAAAAAATGGAAAACGGCATGCACGAATGGATGCAGAAAGCGGAGGTGCTCATCGAGGCGCTCCCCTATATTCAGCGGTTTAACCGGAAGATCATTGTGGTAAAATACGGCGGCAGCGCCATGGTGGATGAAAATATCAAGAAAAACGTCATCAAGGATGTAACCCTGTTGAAACTGGTTGGATTTAAGCCCATCATTGTCCACGGCGGCGGCAAGGAGATCAGCCGGTGGGTGGGCAAGGTAGGCATGGAAGCCCAGTTTGTCAACGGCCTGCGGGTGACGGATGCGGACACCATGGAAATCGCGGAGATGGTGCTGAACAAGGTAAACAAAGGTCTGGTACAGATGGTGGAAGAGCTGGGTGTCCGGGCAGTCGGCATCAGCGGAAAGGACGGCGGCCTTCTGCATGTACAGAAACGTTATTCTGACGGCAAAGACATCGGCTATGTGGGCGAGATCACCCAGGTGCACCCGGAGGTGCTCTATGACCTGCTGGAAAAAGATTTCCTGCCCATCGTGTGCCCCATCGGTATGGACGACAACTACGATACATACAACATCAATGCGGACGACGCAGCCTGCGCCATTGCCCGGGCGGTGAAAGCCGAGAAGCTGGCTTTCCTCACCGATATCGAGGGGGTTTACAAGGATCCGGCGGACAAGAGCACGCTGATCTCCGAGCTGCATGTGTCGGAGGCCAAGGAGCTCATCGGTCAGGGCTACATTGGTGGCGGCATGCTGCCCAAGCTGAACAACTGCATTGATGCCATCGAAAACGGCGTTTCCCGGGTACATATCCTGGACGGACGGATTTTACACTGTCTGCTTCTGGAAATTTTCACCAACAAAGGAATCGGTACCGCTATTTTAGGCGAAGGGGAGGGAAAATACTATCATGAAGAGCAGTGAATATCAAAGCCGGGCGGAGCAGGTGGTGCTCCACACGTATAATCGTTTCCCTGTGGTGCTGGATCACGGCAAGGGCGTGCGGCTGTATGATGTAGACGGCAACGAATATCTGGATTTCGGCGCAGGCATTGCGGTGTGTGCGCTGGGGTACGGCGATCCGGATTATGAGGAAGCACTGAAAAATCAGATCGGCAAGCTGCTGCATACGTCCAATCTCTATTACAATGTGCCTGCCATGGAAGCCGGGGAAAAGCTGGTGAAGGCCAGCGGTCTGAGCAAAGTATTTTTCACCAACAGCGGCACGGAAGCCATTGAGGGCGCCATCAAGGCAGCCCGGAAATACGCCTACAGCAAGGATGGCAGCCCGGATCATGAGATCATTGCCATGAACCACTCCTTCCACGGAAGAACCATGGGTGCCCTGTCTGTCACCGGCAATCCCCATTATCAGGAGGCGTTCAAGCCCCTCATCGGTGGCATCAAATTCGCTGATTTTAATGATTTTGACAGCGTGAAAGCCCAGGTAACGGACAAAACCTGCGCCATCCTGCTGGAAACCGTCCAGGGCGAGGGCGGCATTTACCCGGCAGATCCGGCATTTTTAAAGGCGGTGGGCGACCTCTGCGCAGAAAAAGATATCCTGCTGATCCTGGATGAGATCCAGTGCGGCATGGGCAGAACCGGCGCCATGTTTGCCTGGCAGGATTACGGCGTGAAGCCGGACATCATGACCTGTGCCAAGGCGCTGGGCTGCGGCGTGCCGGTGGGGGCGTTCGTGCTGGGAGAAAAGGCGGCGGCATCCTCTCTGGAGCCCGGCGATCACGGCACCACCTACGGCGGCAATCCTTTTGTGTGCGCAGCCGTCAGCAAGGTGTTTGATCTATTTGAAGAGAAAAAACTGGTGGATCATGTGAAAGCGCTGACCCCGTATCTGGAGCAGAAGCTGGACGAGCTGGTGGCATCCCACGATTGCCTTGCCACCCGCCGTGGCAAGGGCTTCATGCAGGGCCTGGTGGTGACCGGCAAACCGGTGGGTCAGGTGGTGAAAAAAGCGCTGGACAATGGCCTCATCGTCATGTCTGCCGGGGCCGATGTGATCCGGCTGGTGCCGCCGCTTGTCATTGAAAAGAGCGATATCGACGAGATGGCGGAAAAGCTGGGAAAAGCATTGGAAGATTAACCAAAATGGGAGGGCTTGTCATTCCCTGTTTTATATGGTAAAATTGCTTGTAATATTTTTGTAATAATTTGGAAATGTTTACAGGAGACTACCATATGAAACGAGGAGTGACAGGTCTTTTTTTGCTGCTGGCGACCGCCTGTGTGGTGGGCGGCTGCGGCGCAAAGAAGGATGCCCAGATAGATGCGTCTGCCCAGGCGGCAGAAGGTGACGCCGCAGAGGAAACGGCGGATACGCAGACAGATACAGAAAGTACGGACGGTGAGGGCACAGACAGTGCCGGGAGCGGTCAGGATGCCCAGACCGGAAATGCCGGAGACGGGGCAGGCGGCAGCTCTGCGGACGGAACGACGGGGGAAGAGGCCCAGCCGGTGTCGCTGACGCTTTGGTACACCCAGCCGGAGCTGGAGGCGTATTTTACCCAGGCGGCAGCAGACTACGAGGCCCAGACCGGCAATTCGGTGACGGCGGTGCAGGTGCCTGCTTTGGATTACATTGAGGCCATCAACAATGCCAGCGTGAAAGACGGGGATTACCCGGATCTTTTTGTGGCAACGCCGGATCTTCTGGAGAAGGCCAAGCTGGCCGGGCTGACCCAGCGGGCCAACGAGGACATCTGTTCGGCAGACAATTTCAGCGAGAAAGCGCTGACGGCGGTGACCTATAAGGATGAAAAAATCGCCTATCCTTTTTATGCGGACACCAGTGTGCTCGTCTACAATGAGAATTATGTGAGCGAGGCGCCGGGCAGCATCGAGGATATCCAGAATTTCTCGGAGAATTTCGAGGGAGACGGCCAGATCCAGGATATTTTTGTGTGGAACGTCAATGATATTTTCGTGGACTTTTTCACCATTGGCAATTATGTGAATCTGGGCGGTACCGCCGGTGACCGGGTGCAGGAAATGACGCTGAACAGCGAGGAGATCCGCAACTGTCTGACGGTTTATCAGGAGCTGAGCCAGTTCTTTGCCATCGACCGGTCGGCGGTGAGCGAAAATCAGATCGTACAGGATTTTGCAGACGGCAAGATCGTGTATGCCATCGTCCGGGACGACTCCATTCAGAAGCTGGACGAGTTGCTGGCGGACGGCCAGTTTTCCTACGGGGTGGCGCCGGTGCCGGATCTGAATAGCGAGCTTGTGGTGCGGCCGCTGTCTATCACCCATTCTTTGGTGGTAAACGGTTATACGAAGCATCCGGCGGCAGCAGATGCCCTGGCAGGGTATCTTACCGTCACGGCAGCGGACAGTCTGTACGAGCAGACAGGGAACATTCCGGTGAAAAATAATGTGACCTTTGCCAACGAAAAGCTGCCTGTGGTGCGTGCCCAGTATGAGGAGGCCGTGGAGGTGCCGAAGATCATGCAGATGAGCAGCTACTGGCTGCTGATGGAGTCAGTATTTTCTGACATCTGGACCGGTGCGGACGTAACAGAGCGCATGGCTGAGGCGGAGAGCTCCATGCTGACGGCGCTGGGCCAGTGATAGAGAGAATAAGAAAGTGCCTATTGGAAATACTAAGTACTATAGTAAAATCCAGGAGGCGGCTTTATGTGGGGCATTGTGACAGCACTGATTTCCGGTGCACTGATGAGCATTCAGGGCGTATTTAATACAGAAGTGACAGATCATACAAGCATATGGGTATCCAGCAGCTGGGTACAGGCTACGGCGCTGATCGTCTGTCTTGCGGCATGGTGTTTTACCGGTCGGCAGTCCTTTGGAGGGCTGTGGACGGTAAGACCCTGGTATATGCTGCTGGGCGGCGCGATCGGCGCTTTTATCACGTATACGGTCATCCGCAGCATGGACACCCTGGGGCCTGCCCGGGCGGTGATGCTCATTGTCATTGCCCAGCTTCTTGTGGCGTATGTCATCGAGCTTCTGGGGCTTTTCGGTGTGGAAAAACAGCCGCTGGAATGGCGGAAGGTCATCGGCATGGGCATGGCCATCGTTGGCGTGATTATTTTCAAATGGAACTAAAATCGCTATTGTAAACAGGGCGGATATCCGATACAATAGAAGACAGCATAACAGAGGAATCCGGCGGTCTGCCGCGGGAGATTATGCGGGAAAAGAAAAACAACAGAAAAACGAGCCGGAGAGGGCAAAGAAAAGCTGCATGGACGTATTTTTGTGTGATAGCCATGCTGCTTTTGTGCGCCTGCGGGAAAAAGAGCGAGGTCTGGGAGACGGACGGTGCCGGGCTGTTGCAGATGGAAACGCCGGAGGACGGTGAGAAAATCGTGGAAAAAGGCAGGGAAGTTGTGGCAAACGGTGAAAAAGTCACGAAGGACAGCGGAGCATCTGCGGAAGTATCCGAAAGAGATTCGGAAGGCCTAGAGGCGGATCAGACTACGGAAAGTGATAAAGAATATTCGACGGTGATTGCAGATAGTGAGAATGATCAGCAGTCAACAAGAAATGCCGATGGTGCAAAGCACTCAGAGCAGGTGGACAGTTCATCTTCTGAAATAGAAAATTCCGTGTCGATTTCACAGATTTACGTCTATATCTGCGGTGCGGTCGTTACCCCGGATGTCTATGCCCTGCCGGAGGGCAGCCGGGTGTACGAGGCGGTGCAGCTGGCCGGAGGGCTCGCAGACGATGCGGACGCCGACCAGGTGAATCTGGCGGTGGTGTTATCCGATGGGCAGAAGGTGCGCATCCCCCGAAAAGGGGAGAAGCTTTCCGCAGCGCAGATGCTGTCGGATGGAAGTGCTGGGATCTATGGCGGTTCCTATGGAGCAGAATCTTGGGACACAGGGGTGTCTGATGGCGGATCTGACGGAATGGGAAGCACAGTCAGAGGCGCTGGAAGCGGTGTGGCCGGAAGCGGCGGCCTGGTGAACATCAATACCGCCGGAAAGGAAGCGCTGATGACGTTGAGTGGTATCGGCAGTACCCGGGCGGAGGCGATCATTCGGTACCGGGAAATCCACGGGGCGTTTCAGAGTCCCCGTGATCTTTTGAAAGTAAGTGGCATTAAAGAGAAGACCTATGAGAAGATCAAAGGTCAGGTTTCGATAGAATAATGAGGTGGAGATATGGCAAAGAAAGTGCTGGTTGTCGATGATGAGAAGCTGATCGTAAAAGGACTGCGGTTCAGCCTGGAACAGGAAGGAATGGAAGTGGACTGCGCTTACGACGGAGAGGAAGCGCTGGACAAAGCGAAAGAGAAGGAGTACGACATCATCCTTCTGGATGTGATGCTGCCGAAGCAGGACGGTTTTGCCGTGTGCCAGCAGATCCGGGAGTTTTCTTCCGTGCCCATCATTATGCTGACCGCCCGGGGAGAGGATATGGATAAGATCCTGGGACTGGAATACGGCGCCGACGACTACATAACGAAGCCATTCAACATTCTGGAAGTGAAAGCCCGGATCAAGGCGATCATGCGCCGGATGGCAGTGAAACAGCAGAAGGAAGAGCACAACAGCAAGGTGCTGGTGACCGGCGATCTGAAGCTGGATCTGGAGAGCCGCCGGGTTTACATTGCGGGCAAAGAGATCAATCTCACCGCCAAGGAATTCGATGTGCTGGAGCTGCTGCTGACCAACCCCAACAAGGTGTACAGCCGGGAAAATCTGCTGAATCTTGTGTGGGGCTACGAGTATCCCGGCGATGTGCGTACGGTAGATGTTCATATCCGAAGACTGCGGGAGAAGATCGAGAGCAATCCCAGCGAACCGAAGTACGTGCATACCAAGTGGGGAGTAGGGTACTATTTCCAGGTTTAAGGGCGGCAGGGGCCTTCTCGCCAGAAACTATCTGAAGAACAGCTATTTTCAGAGTCTTCGGTTCCGGCTGCTTCTCTGTTTTCTGGTGATCGGCATTGTACCGCTCATTCTTTTAAAAACAATCATGCTGAATGTGTATGAATCCCGGGCAGTGGAGCTGCGCCAGATGGAGCTCCAGGAGCAGTGCCGGATCATCAACAATCAGCTGACGGCCTGTGGCTATATGGACAATCCGGGTTCGGAAGTGATGGACGCGGAGCTTTTGCAGTTCTCCAATATTTATGATGGCCGGGTGCTGATCATCGACAGCAGTCTGCAGATCATCAAGGACACCTATCTGCTGGAAGAGGGGAAAACCGTCGTTTCCGCTGAGGTGATCCGCGGTTTTCAGGGGATGGGCACCACCAATTATTCCAGACGGCGTAAGTATGTGGAGGTGACGGCACCGGTGAAGGAAGCGGACGGCACCATTTCCGGCGTGATCCTCGTGAGTGCGTCAGTGGACAGCCTGCTGCGCATCCGGGACACCCTGCAGACCAAGGGCATGCTCATCCAGCTGGCGCTGGCGGCGGTGATTGTCGTGCTGTCGGTGGCGGCTTCTGTGGTTCTCGTGAAACCGCTGGGAAAAATCACCCATTCCATGGAAGATCTGTCGAAAGGGGATGTGGAGGAGATCGTTTCGGTTTCCGATTACACGGAGACCAAGGCCATTTCCGATGCCTATAACAATATGATCCGCCGGATCCGCAAGCAGGAGGACAGCCGTCAGGAATTTGTTTCCAACGTGTCCCATGAGCTGAAAACGCCGCTGACATCCATGAAGGTGCTGGCGGATTCCCTCACCATGCAGGGCGACCAGGTGCCGGTGGAGCTGTACCGGGAGTTTATGGAGGACATTGCGGCGGAGATCGACCGGGAAAATAAGATCATCAACGATCTGCTTTCTCTGGTAAAAATGGACAAGAAAAATGCGGACCTGAATATTCAGTCTATCAACATCAATGATTTGCTGGAGCTGATCCTGAAACGGCTGCGGCCCATCGCGGCAAAATCCGATATCGAGCTGGTGTTTGAGAGCTTCCGGCCGGTGGTGGCGGAGGTGGACGAAGTGAAACTGACGCTGGCGCTGAGCAATCTGATTGAAAATGCCATCAAATACAATGTGGAGAGCGGATGGGTGCATGTGTCGCTGAACGCGGATCACAAGTTTTTCTATGTGAAGGTGGCGGACTCCGGCATCGGTATCCCGGAGGAAGACCAGGAACGGATCTTCGAGCGTTTTTACCGGGTGGACAAATCCCATTCCCGGGAGATCGGCGGCACAGGCCTGGGCCTTGCCATCACGAGAAATGCTATCCTCATGCACCGGGGCGCCATCAAGGTGTACAGCAAGCCCGACGAGGGGACGACTTTCACCGTGCGGGTGCCGCTGGCGTATATCCGTTAAAACAGGCACACCCCGGATTTGAAGGGAAGGCATGATGGGAAGATGTGTTACAGTTGGTTTTGAAAGGAAAAAAATGAGACGATATTTGGCATTGTTGCTGGCGGCGCTGTTGCTTCTGGTTTCCTGCGGGAAAACGGAAGAAGCAGACCAGGGCGGCTATCAGATTTATTATGTGAATAAAGAGGGCACGGCGCTGGCCCATGAGGGGTACGAACCCCAGGCGACGGACACGGATGCCCTCATCGGGGAACTGCTGGAGCAGATGAACACGGCGCCGAAGGATGCGTCCATGAGGATCGCCAAGCCGGACGGGGTGACCATCAACGGCTACAGCGTGGAGGCGGAATTCATTTATATGGATTTCGGGCCGGAGTATCTGACCATGAACGTGGTGACGGAGGTGCTTTACCGCGCCGCGGTTGTGAAAACCCTGACCCAGATCGCGGGCATTGAGGGGGTGTCCTTCCAGGTGGCGGGCACACCGCTTTCTGACCAGAAGGGCAATGCGGTGGGCGTTATGACCGATGACAGCTTTGTGGAAAATACCGGTGAGACCATCAACGCCTACAGCCGGGATACGCTGACGCTGTATTTTGCGTCGGAGGATGGCACTCATCTTCGTCAGGAGCGGGTGAACGTGGTGTACAACAGCAACATGTCCATGGAGAAGCTGATCATGGAGCAGCTCATCGCAGGCCCCCAGGCGGAAGGTTATCGGGCTGTGCTGCCCGCGGATGTGACGGTGCTGAGCATCAGCGTAACGGATGGCACCTGCTACGTGAATTTCGACGGAAAACTGCAGAACATCGAGGCCGACATCACAGAGGATGTGGCACTGTATGCCATTGTGGATTCCCTGACCGAACTGACTTCCATTCAGCGGGTGCAGATCGCCGTCAACGGGGAGACCCAGACGGCGCTGCGGGAAAGCAGAAGACTGGATCAGTCCTATGTGCGTAATCTGGATCTGGTAGAAGAGTGAGGAGGAAAAATAGAATAGGAAGAGAGAACAATACCCGCTGGCGGTGCAGGCGGCCGCTGTGGGGGTGCAGTATCTTTCTGCTGGGCGTCTGCTTTCTTTTCCTGCTGTGGCAGGATCAAAGGGAGCGCGCGCCCGGCTGGGAGGAACGCCTGATCCCATTTACCGGCAGACAGACTGCCGTGGGAGAAATCTATTACCGGGAAACCGGATCGGAACATACCATTCTTTATGTGAAAAATGTGCATCTTGCAGATGCACCCGCAGAGGGCGGACCAAAACGGCTGCTGATCTATGCGGACAACGATTCTGTCATTTCTTATCCTGCCTTTGAAAAAGGCAGTTCTGACCAATCATCCGGTCAGCTATCCATTGGTTCTGTCGTACGGACAGAGGGAAAAATCAAATATATGGAACATGAGACAAATCCGGGGCAGTTTGATGAGCGGACTTTTTATCGTGCCCGGGGAATTTTGTGGAAGCAGTATGCCGACGATGTGCAGATCGTGGGACACACCGGCGGCTTGGGTGCCTGGTGCGGGGAAAAACTGGCTCTTTTCCGGGAAAATGCCTGCGGGCGGTTGGAAAAGCTCTTTGATTCTGACACCGCCGGGCTTTTGCAAGCCATGCTTTTTGGTGTGAAAAACAATCTGCTTGCGGAACTGGCGGATGGTTTTTCTCGCATGGGTACGGGGCATCTGCTCAGTATCTCCGGCTTGCATTTTACCCTGCTCATGGGGACGCTGCACCAGGTGATGCGAAAGCTGGCGGTGCCTATCGGGCCGGAGTTGGTGAGCGGAGAACGGAAGCTGTGTCGTAAGGAACCAGACAGAGGGCAAAGAGAGATATGTCGGAAAGTGCCGGTCAGAGGTCAAAAGAGGATGCGTTGGAAGGTGTTAGTCAGAAGTCAAAGGAAGATGCACCGCGAAAAGTCGATGAGAAAGGGGTTACGCAGGTGGGCTTGCCTGTCGTTGGTATTTGGGGCAATTTTCGCGTACATGCAGATGTTGGGCGTGCGGGTATCCAGTCTGCGTGCCGGGATCATGCTGGTTCTGTTGCTGCTGGCAGAAGGGCTGGGCCGCAGCTACGACCGGGTGACAGCCTGGGGCTTCGCCGGTCTGGTGGTGCTGGTGGCACAGCCCTGGGCGCTGCTTACCAGCGGCTTCTGGCTGTCTTTTGGAGTCACCGGTGCGGTGATCATGGCGCTGGAATGGCAGGAGGAGCAGAAACGGCGGGAAAAAGAGGCGGAACTGCTGGAACGGCGAAGACCACTGCCGAAGGAAGGAGAAATCCTGGGTTCGAAAGATCCGTTACCAAAAGAAAGTGGGATAGCAGAGCGGAGAAAGCTGTTGCGTTCGATGAAGAAGGTGTTGGGAGAACGACAAGCGGCTCTGGTAAAAGATCGGATGTGGGTAGGAAACCCGGACGTAAAGCCAGATAAGACAAGCAAGGCCTGGCGCAGCAGTCTGGGCATTCCCCTTTTCATTCAACTTGCCCTTTTGCCGCTGCAGCTGTGGTTTTTCTATGAAGTGCCTGTGTATGCGCTTGTTTGGAATGTGCTGCTGGTGCCAATGGCAGGAATTTTGCTGGGCGCAGGGGTGCTGGCATTGCTTGTCAGTGGACTTCTGGATCTGGCAGGACATTTCATCGTGACTTTCAGTGTGTTTTGTCTGGGACGGTTGTTTGGAATCAGAGTGCCTGGTTTTCTGCGCATGGTTGATTTGACGTTTCAGGAATTTGGAAAAATCATGGGTGTTTTTCTCGGCGGCCCGGCAGCGACGGTGAGTGAAGTTTATCAGCTGTCCTGCAAGGTACAGCGGCTGCTTCCTGGCAGTGTATACGTGTGCGGGAAGCCGGCGCTGTGGCAGGTATTGTTCTATTATGGTGTTTTTCTGGGGGTGCTGTTGGCTGGAAGTGCGGAAAACGAAGAAGCCTTCGGAAATATGGAAAATGCGACATGGGGACAAGGCGGTTTCAGGCGTAAAAGATTGTTGAAAATATGCCTGCCCTTGTATATGGCAGCTTTTCTGTGCCTGCTTTTCTACCGGAACCGTCCGCCCTGGCAGGTGGCTTTCCTTGATGTGGGCCAGGGGGATTGTGCCGTTCTGCAGGAAGAGAGCGGCAGAACCGTGGTGATCGATTGCGGCAGCAGCGACGAGAAAGGCGTGGGGACGTATCGACTGCTGCCTTATCTGAAATATATGGGGGTGCAAAAGGTGGACGCTGTGTTTGTGTCTCATGCGGATGAAGACCATATTTCCGGTATCCGGGAACTGCTGGAGCAGACAGAGCTCCCGGTAGAACATCTGGTCTGCTATGCGGAGGCGGGAGAGAAAATGGAGCCGCTTTTGTGCCTGGCAGAAGAAAGAGAAGTGCCGGTGCTGGGGATGGCAGCGGGCAATTCCCTGCACATCGGTCAGATGCAAATGACCTGTCTGGCACCGAGTATGGGGGATATTTCATCCGATGAAAACAACCGTTCCCTGGTGCTTCTGGAAGAGCAGGAGAGCGTGCGGATGCTGTTTACCGGTGATATGGGAGAGGAGGAAGAAGGACGGCTGTTGGAGCAAATTTATCCTCTTACTGCGCAGATATTAAAGGTGGGCCATCACGGCTCTGCCACTTCCACATCGGTGCCTTTTTTGCAGGAAGTCTCTCCGGGGCTGGCGGTGATTTCCTGCGGGGAAAACAACCGTTACGGCCATCCGGCACCCGAGACAGTGGAGCGCCTTATGGAGGCAGATGTCCGCATTTATAAGACGCCGGAAAACGGGGCGGTGATCCTGCAAATAAAGCGAGGAAAGATCCGCGTGAATTGTTGGAGAAAATAAAAATTTATTGACAATATAGGATATATCCTATATTATGGAGAGGAGGAAGTATAATGCCAGTTATTGCGAGATTTTGTGGAATTGTAATCAAGATGTATTTGCGGCAAAAGGAGCATAATCCACCGCATATCCATGCCATAGCAGGAGAGTATGTGGGGATGTTTTCCTTGAAAGATGCAGAAATGTTTGAGGGAGATCTGCCGCTTCGATATCAGGTGTATGTCAGACAGTTTATTGCAGAATATAGAGATGAGTTGTACAGAATGTGGGAGAACCAGGAGTTCAGAAAGTTGCCGTTTATGGAATAATCAGATCAGGAGGGACTTGTGTATGTCGAACAGAATAGAATGTGTACAGGCGATGGAAAATATGACGTTACGGGTGATTTTTCGGGATGGAACGGAAAAAAGCTATGATGTTCGGCAGATGTATGCGTCTTTTCCGCAGTTCCGGCAACTAGAGGATGATTTTTCGTTATACCAGTCTGTTCAGGTGGATACCGGAGGCTATGGTGTGTCCTGGAATGATGATTTGGATCTGGATGCGGAGGAACTATGGGACAATGGAGTGTGTACAGGCAGACGGTATGAGCTGGATCTGGAACACAGACTTGCCGCTGCACTGGTAAAAGCAAGAGAGGCAGCCGGTATTACCCAGAAGGAGCTGGCAAGACTCACAGGCATTGCCCAGGGGGATATCAGCAAGATTGAGAATGCCACTGCAAATCCCTCCCTTCGTACACTGAAACGTTTGGCGGCGGGCATGGGAATGCGGGTACAGCTTACGTTTGACAGCCGTGCGGCCACCCCGTATAATGAAGGGCGGAGGAATGAGCATGCAGACCATCAATGAAGATATCAAAAACGGCACGTTTCGCCGGGTATATCTCCTGTACGGAGACGAGGATTATCTGAAATTACAATATAAGAACAAGCTGCTCCGGGCGCTGGTGACGGAGGGTGACACCATGAATTTTTCCAGATTTGAGGGGAAGGAGGCCCAGGTGCCCGCCCTCATCGATCTGGCGGAGACCATGCCCTTTTTTGCTGAGCATCGGGTGATTCTGGTGGAGGATTCCGGCTTTTTCAAAAATGTAGCGCCCCAGCTGGCGGAATATCTGCCGGATATGCCGGAGACCACCTGCATGATTTTTATAGAAAAAGAGGTTGACAAGAGAAGCAAGACGTACAAATCTCTGAAGGATATCGGGCGGATGGTGGAATTTAAGACGCCGGATGAGAAAATGCTGACCCGCTGGGTGCTGACAGTGCTGCAGAAGAATGGCAAGAAACTGACCCAGCCCACCATGCAGCTGTTTCTGGAAAAGGCCGGGAATTCCATGGGAAACATTGACCGGGAGCTGGAAAAACTCATCTGCTACGTGGGCGATCGGGAGATCATCCAGATGGACGATGTGGAGGAGATCTGCACCGGCCAGACGGAAAACCGGATTTTCGACATGATCCATATGATGGCGGAGAAGCGGCAGAAGGAAGCGCTGGAGCTGTACTATGATCTGCTGGCATTGAAAGAGCCGCCCATGCGGATCCTGTTTTTGCTGGTGCGCCAGTTCAACATCCTGCTGCAGGTGAAGACCATGGTGGCAGCAGGGATGGAGCAGAACCAGATCGCTGACCGGGCGGGGCTTCGCAGCTTTACCATTCGAAGATACCGCTCCGAGGCAGGGCATTTTTCCGTACAGAAGCTGAAAGAAGCGCTGCGGGACTGTGCCCGGGCAGAAGAGGACGTGAAGACCGGACGGCTGGACGACCGGCTGAGCGTGGAGCTGATCCTTGTAAAATACAGTGCGTAAAATAAAAAGAAGCATCCGGCTGACGGGACCGAATGCTTCTCTTTTATGTTACTCTTTATATCATTCCGAACAACTTATGCGATAGCGTTTACAGCTTTGGTTAAGCGGGAAACCTTTCTGGAAGCTGTGTTCTTGTGATAAACGCCCTTTGTGCAGGCCTTATCGATCTCGGAAATGCAAGCAAGTAAAGCTGCATTAGCTGCCTCTTTATCCTTTGCTGCAACACAAGCCTCAACCTTCTTCACATAGGTCTTCACCTTGGATCTGATTGCTTTATTTCTTGCTGCTTTTGTTTCGTTAACTAAAATTCTCTTCTTCGCGGATTTAATGTTAGCCAATCCTGACACCTCCAAATATTCTTGTAAAAAGTATTTCAATCTCCCTGTTCCATTAAACGAGACACGAAAAAGTCTAATGTAAACATACTCATATAGTATATCGGATGCCCCCGGGAATGTCAATACATATTTGCCGGTATTTTTGAGAAAAATAAAGTTACAGTTCACTCGTATATTCTTGCGGATAGATTCCATGCTTGCATGAAAATCTGTTTGCGAAACTGAGTAGTATACAGGAGGAATTAGGAGGGATCAGCGATGGAAAAATTTCAGGTGCGGACGGATCTGGCGCTGGAAGCCAGGGAACGGTTTGAGGAAGATCATGTGGAGGTGCCGGGGGTGAAGATTGAGGAGCGCTACCGGCAGGAGACGGATATCCGGATCACCCGGGTGGTCATTGAAACGGAAAATGGTTCCAAAATCATGGGAAAACCGAGGGGCGTCTATGTGACGCTGGAAGCGCCGGGCATGTCGGTGCCGGATGAGGGCTATCACCGGGAAATTTCCGAGGAGCTGGCCCGCCAGCTAAAGCAGCTTCTGGATGACGGGCAGGAGCAACTGTCGGTGCTGGTGGTGGGGCTTGGCAACCGGGAGGTGACGCCGGACGCGCTGGGCCCGGAGGTGGCGGGAAACCTGTGCATTACCAGGCATATCATCAACGAGTACGGGGAGGCTGCCTTTGACGGAGAGCAGGTGAACCGGATCAGCGCCATCGTGCCGGGGGTCATGGCCCAGACTGGCATGGAGACGCTGGAGATCATCCGGGGCATTGTGGAGCAGACCCATCCCACGGCTCTTGTGGTGGTGGATGCCCTGGCGGCCCGGAATACGAAGCGGCTGAACCGGACGATCCAGATTTCGGATGCGGGCATCCATCCGGGTTCCGGGGTAGGCAACCACCGGCAGGCACTGACGAAGGAAACGCTGGGTGTGCCGGTCATCGCCATTGGCGTGCCCACGGTGGTGGATGCAGCCACCATTGCGGCTGATACGATGGAAACGCTGGTGGAGGCCATGAGCCAGGCGGAAAGCCTGAAAAATCTGGGTTATACGTTAAGTCAGCTGGATTCTGCGGAAAAATATCAGCTGATCCGGGAACTGATCTCGCCCCAGCTTAACGGCATGTTTGTGACGCCCAAGGATATCGACGAGACGGTCAAACGGATCAGTTTTACCATTTCCGAGGGCATCAACCTGGCGCTGAAAGCAGGATGAGATCATAAAATCTGATGCAGTAGTTTGTCAGGAAGCATCGGCAGAAAAAAGAATAAAAATAGAACAGGCATCATATATATACAACACCCGGGAGCAGGGAAAAGCTGTGCCCGGACATAAAGGTGGTGCCTGTGGATGAGACCCGGTTTTTATAAGGGATTGCATAGAGTGCTGCGGCTGGCCTGCGGGGCGGCCGGGGTTTATCTGGTATTGAAAAGTTATGCGGTGCTGGGAAAAGGGGAAAATGCCAGCCATGTGAATGCGTTTTTGCAGCAGTTAGAATATGAGGCCCAGACGGCGGCGGTGCGGCAGGTGCTGCCGGGACTTTTATACCCGGCACAGGCCGGGAAAACCAGCGAGAGCCTGACGGAGGGCATTGTGCGGGAGGCCTTCCGGCTTATGCCCCTGTACCGGTATGCGGAGCAGGCGCTACTGTATGAGGACGGACAGGAGGAAGAATTTTCCCTAGCCGGGGCAGAAGCGCTGGAAAAAAATGGAAGTGATGACGCAATGAATGGACAGTCAACCAACAGTGACGGAACAGGTGAAGGTAACGGAGCGCTGGACAATTATGGTGCCGGTGAAGATAATGGAACATCAGACGGCAACCGTGCGGGAAGCGCCGGTACAGGAGAAAACGGGCAGCTGCCCCAGACCCGGGTGGAGCTGGCGGACAGTGGCCTGCCTTCCACAGATGCCGGAACAGACGGGGAAGCGGCGGTGGAGACTTCCGTGCAGCCTGCGCCCGGCGGCATCGTGTACAGCGCCGCACAGCTGGCGGATTTTGATTTTCTGCTGGATCATTTTTATACGGTGGATGCTTCCACCGCCATCAGCGGTGCCCTGCTGGACGGTGAGGATCTGCTTTCCAGGGATATGACGGTGGATCATTCCGTGGATGGCCCGGAGATTCTGATCTATCATTCCCATTCCCAGGAGGGCTTTGTGGATTCTGAGGAGGGCAATCTGGACACGACCATTGTGGGAGTGGGGGATTATCTGACGGAGCTTCTGGAAAAAAGGTACGGCTACCGGGTGCTGCACAACCGGGAGGTGTTCGATCTGGTGGACGGGGAGGAAGACCGGAACCGGGCATTTACGCTGTCGGGCAACCGGGTGAAGGAGCTGATGGAACAATATCCCTCCATTCAGGTCATTCTGGATCTGCACCGGGACGGTTTAAGCGAGGACACCCATCTGGTGACGGACATCAATGGAAAGCCCACGGCCCGGTTCATGTTTTTCAACGGGTTGTCTTATTCCCGGAAAAACGGGGAGATTTCCTATCTGCCCAATCCCTATATTGCGGATAATCTGGCGCTGACCCTGCAGCTGCAGTTAAAAGCCCAGGAATATTACCCGGGGGTGACGCGGAAGATTTATCTGAAAACGTACCGCTACAACCTGCACCTGTGCCCGAAGGCCATGCTGGTGGAGTGCGGCGCCCAGACGAACACGCTGGAGGAGGAGAAAAATGCCTGTGAGCCGCTGGCGTCGATTTTACATATGGTATTGCAATAGTATGAAAATCATCCTTGAAGCGAGTTGGCTCCTTTGTTATATTTGAAGTAAGAGCCGGATATCGAATGGCATGGTGCGCCCTGCTTTTTGAGCAGCTACGGGGACGTGAAGATTTTGGGGGGCGGAAATAGATATCCGGGACAAAGGAGGAAAACGGTATGGGGTCTATTTTATACTATGAAGAAAGCGGATCGGGATTTCCACTGATTCTGCTGCACGGCAACGGGGAGAGCTGTGAATATTTCGTGCATCAGGTGGCACATTATGAGAAATTTTTTCATGTGATTGCCCTGGATACACGGGGACAGGGAAAATCACCCCGGGGAACGACGGAATATACCATCAACCAGTTTGCGGAGGATGTGCACGAGTTTATGGAAGAGCATCAGATTGCAAAAGCGCATGTGCTGGGATTTTCTGACGGCGGCAACATTGCGGTGACCTTTGCGCTGAAATATCCGCAGATGGTGGAAAAGCTGATCCTGGACGGGGCGAACATTTTCCCAGAGGGCGTGGAGCAGGATTTCCTGGATCGGGTGGAATTTGCCTATGTCAGAGAGTGTCGGAAAGCGAAGGAAGGGCCGGACGAGGAGAGCCGGGCGAGGGCAAAAGCTTATGCGGAGCGGCTGCGGCTCATGATCCGGGAGCCACAGATCCAGCCGGAGGAGCTTGCCGTGCTCACCATGCCGGTGCTGGTCATTGCCGGAACCGAGGACATCATTCTGGGGGATCACACGAAGCTCATCGCGGACAGCCTGCCGGATGGGAAGCTGGTGTGGATCAAGGGGGATCATTTCATCGCCCGGGACAACCCGGATGATTTCAATGCGGCGGTAGACGAATTTTTAGGTATAAAAAAATGATGCTCTATCTGTTGTTTTTACTATGCGTCATCCTTTATTTTGGAAAAATGATGTATAGAAATTATCAAAAAGAAGTCACCACGGCAAAGCGGTGTATATGCATAGGCACAGGCGTTGTTGCAGTTGCTTTCTTTTTGGTCAGTGAACTGTAACGGACAGATGCTGGACATTCCGTGGACAATTATGCTATACTTTAACGTGCATTATCATGCATGGCGGCGGGAGCCGCAGCATAGTTCAGGAGGAATGTGAAATGGCAGAGTACGATCAGAGCAAAATTCGTAATTTCTGTATCATCGCCCATATTGACCACGGCAAATCCACGCTGGCAGACCGGATCATTGAGATGACGGGAACACTTACCAGCCGGGAGATGCAGGCACAGGTGCTGGACAATATGGAACTGGAGCGGGAGCGGGGAATTACCATTAAAGCGCAGACCGTGCGTAACATATATAAAGCAAAAGACGGGGAGGAGTACGTGTTCAACCTCATCGATACGCCCGGGCATGTGGACTTCAACTACGAGGTGTCCAGAAGCCTGGCAGCCTGTGACGGCGCGGTGCTGGTGGTGGATGCGGCTCAGGGCATTGAGGCCCAGACGCTGGCCAACGTGTATCTGGCGCTGGATCACGATCTGGACATCATTCCGGTGATCAACAAGATCGATCTCCCCAGTGCAGAGCCTCAGCGGGTCATTGATGAGATCGAGGACGTGATCGGCCTGGAAGCCCAGGATGCACCGCTGATTTCCGCGAAAAACGGCATCAACATCGAGGCGGTGCTGGAAGCCATTGTGGAAAAGATCCCGGCGCCCACCGGAGACCCGGATGCGCCGCTGCAGGCGTTGATCTTTGACTCCCTGTATGATTCCTACAAGGGCGTCATCATTTTCTGCCGGATCAAAGAAGGCCGTGTGCGAAAAGGCACCCGGATCCGGATGATGGCCACTGGCGCGGTGGAGGAAGTGGTGGAAGTCGGCTATTTTGGTGCGGGACAGTTTATCCCCTGCGAGGAGCTGGCGGCAGGCATGGTTGGTTACATCACTGCCAGCCTGAAAAATGTAAAACAGACCCGGGTGGGTGATACGGTGACGGATGAGGACCGTCCCTGTGCAGAACCGCTGCCGGGCTATAAGAAGGTACAGCCCATGGTGTACTGCGGCCTGTATCCGGCGGATGGCGCCAAGTACCCGGATCTGCGGGATGCGCTGGAGAAGCTGCAGCTCAACGATGCTTCTTTGCAGTTCGAGCCGGAGACATCCATTGCGCTGGGCTTTGGTTTCCGCTGCGGTTTTCTGGGGCTTTTGCACCTGGAAATCATCCAGGAGCGGCTGGAGCGGGAGTACAATCTGGATCTGGTGACGACGGCGCCGGGCGTTGTGTACCGGGTATACAAGACCAACGGCGATATGATCGAGCTGACGAATCCGTCCAACCTGCCGGATCCGTCGGAGATCGACCACATGGAGGAGCCCATGGTGGATGCGGAGATCATGGTGACCAAGGAATTCATCGGTTCCATCATGGATCTTTGCCAGGAGCGCCGCGGCACTTATGTGAGCATGGAATATATGGAAGAAAACCGTGCACTGTTAAAATACGAGCTGCCGCTGAACGAGATCATCTATGATTTCTTTGATGCGCTGAAATCCCGTTCCCGGGGCTATGCATCCTTCGACTATGAGATCAAGGGCTACAAGACGTCCCAGCTGGTGAAGCTGGACATCCTCATCAACAAGGAAGAGGTGGATGCCCTGTCTTTCATCGTGTTTGAGGGCACGGCCTACGAGCGGGCGAGAAAAATGTGCGAGAAGCTGAAGGAGGAGATTTCCCGTCAGCTGTTTGAAATTCCGATCCAGGCAGCCGTGGGCAGCAAGATCATTGCCCGTGAAACAGTAAAAGCCATGCGCAAAGATGTGCTGGCCAAGTGCTATGGCGGTGATATCAGCCGTAAGAGAAAGCTTCTGGAAAAACAGAAGGAAGGCAAGAAGCGGATGCGCCAGGTGGGCAATGTGGAGATCCCGCAGAAGGCGTTTATGGCAGTGCTGAAGCTGGATGACGAGTAAATAGAAGAATTGTGAGAGTGCGAAGCACGGAACAATGCGTTGGTATCATAAATAATGACAGATGCGATACAGATACAATAGAGAAAATCAGAGAGAAGGAAGCAATATGCAGCAGGAGAGAATCAACAGAGTTTGCGAGGAAATGAAAAAGGACGGGATCAGTCAGCTGCTTGTGACAGATCCGATGGCTATTTTTTATCTGACAGATAAGTGGCTGGTGCCGGGAGAGCGGATGTACGGCCTGTACCTCAATGTGGAGGGCGGCCGCTGCCTGATCATCAATGAGCTGTTCCCGGTGCACGAGGATCTGGGCATGGATATCCTCTGCTATAAAGATACGGATGATTCCATGGCACTGCTGGCGAAGCGTCTGCTGCCCGGTACCCTGGGCGTGGACAAGAATATGGCTGCCCATTTTCTGCTGGAGCTGATGGCTCAGTGGAAGGGCCAGGTGGTCAACGGTTCTCTCATTGTTGACCGGGTGCGCCGGTGTAAGGATGCGGAGGAAATCCGCCGGATGCGCCAGGTGTCTCTCATCAACGATGCTGTGATGGAAGACTTGTGGGGCCATGTGGATGAGCATACGTCCGAGGCAGAGCTGGCAAAAATCTGCGAGCAGCTGCAGATCGCCCACGGCTGCGAGACGGTTTCCTTTGAGGCCATCACGGCATTTGGCGCCAACTGCGCGGATCCTCACCACGCCAATGACGGCACACTGGGAAAGCCGGGAGACAGCGTGGTGCTGGACATTGGCGGCCGGAAGGATTCCTACTGCTCCGACATGACCCGTACCGTTTTCCTGGGGGAGGCAAGCCCCAAGGCCAGAGAAGTGTATGAGATTGTAAAGGAGGCCAATCTGCGGGGCATCCAGGCGGCAAAGCCGGGGGCCAGATTCTGTGATGTGGATGCGGCAGCCAGAGATTATATCACCTCCAAGGGCTATGGCCCATATTTCACCCACCGGACCGGCCACTGCATCGGGCTGGACTGCCACGAGGCCGGGGACGTATCCGGGGCCAACGAGGAAGTGTTAAAGCCGGGCATGTGCTTTTCTGTGGAGCCGGGCATCTATCTGCCGGGTGAGTTCGGCGTGCGCATTGAGGATCTGGTGCTCATCACCGAGGATGGCTGCGAGGTGTTAAACCATCTGAGCAAGGATCTGAAAATCATTCCGTTGAAAAGATAAGGATGCATGGTACAGTCCTGAAAAGTGGAAGAAGGAATACGTGATGGAATCTGGGAAAAAGATGCAGGAAAACAGAAAACCGGGAGAAGCAGGCGAAACGAAAGCCGAGCTTGGCATCTACATCCACATTCCATTTTGTGTCAGAAAATGTGCCTACTGCGATTTTCTGTCGACTCCTGCATCGGAAGCAGTGTGGGAGCAGTATGTCCAGGCGCTGCTTTCGGAGATCGAAAGCAAAAATGCCGGCAAAAAAGACCGGATCGTGACGAGTATCTTTTTTGGCGGCGGCACCCCTTCCCTGCTGGATGTTACCCAGACAGAACGGATCCTTTCTGCCCTGCGGCGGGAATTTGTCCTGTCGCCGGAGGCGGAGATCACCACAGAGGCCAATCCGGGCACGCTGGATCTGGAAAAACTCGCCGCCTATCGCCGGATGGGCTTCAACCGTTTAAGCATCGGGGCTCAGAGCTTTGACGATGAGCTTCTGCGTACCCTGGGCCGGATCCACACAGCGGCGGATTTCCGGGCATGTTATGCCTGGGCCAGACAGGCCGGATTTAAGAATATTAATATAGATCTGATGGCAGCCCTGCCGGGACAGACCCGGGAGGGCTTTTGTGCTGCGCTGAAAGAAGCGGTGGCGCTGGCCCCGGAGCATCTGTCTGTGTACAGCCTGATTGTGGAGGAAGGGACGCCTTTTTACGACCGGTATGAGGACGATGTACTGCTGCGGGAGCAGGGAAAGTTGCCGGTGTATCTGCCGGACGAGGAAGCTGAGCGGGGCATGTACGCGGATGCGGAAGCGCTGCTTGGGGCTGCCGGGTATGGGCACTATGAGATTTCCAACTATGCGAAGCCGGGCTTTGTGTGCCGCCACAACGACAACTGCTGGCTGAGGAAGGAGTATGTGGGCTTTGGCATCGGCGCAGCCTCCCTTTATGAGGAATGTCGGTTCACCAATCACCGAAATCTGGAACGGTATGTGCAGGGAGATTTCACACCGGAGAGCCGGGAAGTGTTGTCCCTGCGGGAGCAGATGGAGGAAACCATGTTTCTGGGGCTGCGGCGGACAACTGGCGTGTCGGCGGCAGATTTTGCCCGGACGTTCGGTGTGGATATGCGGGAAATTTATGGACGGCAGCTGGAAAAGTACGAGACAGAAGGGCTGCTGATGATCTGCGACGGGCAGATTTTTCTCACAGAACGGGGCCGGGATCTGGCCAATTACGTGATGGAGGGATTCCTGGAAGAATAACGATCATAAATGGATCAGGGATGTGCAATGCATGACGATATACAAGATGAAAGATGCGATCGGTGGCAGGTAATGCTTTCGGGCTGGCAGTGTTATTGCGATGAATCACAATGACAGAGCTTATAGTAATGGCAGATACAGATTGTGGCATCGAGATAGGAAATGCTTCGGGATAGGCGAGGGCAAGGAAGTGGCAATGGGGAAAATGTGTAGAACAGGAGTGGGGAGAATACAATGAATTATATAGAAGAAATCCGAAATTTTGTTCCGGGCTGTGAACAGGAGGAGAAGGACCGGGCGCTGATGCTGGCGGCCTGGAAAACTTATGGGGATGCGATCCTGGAGCGCTCCTGTGAGCTGTTTCATCTTACCGCGTCGTCCATGATCTTCAACCGGGAGCGGACGAAGGTGCTCATGGCGTACCACAATATTTTTCAGTCCTGGGCCTGGACCGGCGGACATGCCGACGGAGAGCCGGACGGGCTGGTGACTGCGCTGAAAGAGGCAAGGGAAGAGACGGGCATCCAGACCATCCGTCCGTTGCAGAAGGAATTGGCTGCGGTGGACATCCTGGAGGTGCGGCGGCATATCAAGCGGGGCAAATTTGTCAACGCTCATCTGCATTTCAATCTGACATATCTGTGCGAAGCGGACGAGACGGAAGCCCTGCAGGTGTGCGAAGGGGAGAACAGTCAGGTGGGCTGGCTGCCCATAGAGCAGTTAAGGCAGCAGGTGAGTGAGGCCCACATGCTGCCTGTGTATGAGAAGCTAATCAGGCGCGGACTGACACTTTGATCATTCAGCCCCTAACTTTACAAAGATCGGCTCATGATGCACAGCCGGGAGAAATTTTTCCAGAATATCGTTGGTTTTTATTTTCAGGCTGGATGTGTTGATGCACGGGTGACAGCCGAAATACTCGTCCTTCACCACATCCTCGTCGATGAGCAGCTGCACGCGATTGTCCGTGTCATTCATAAGCCCCAGGACAGTGACGGAGCCGGGGGTCAGGTCAAGAAACTGCTCCATGTATTCTTCTGAGGCGAAGGAAAGTCTGGCGGAACCGATCTGGGCAGACAGCTCTTTCGTGCGGAAGGGCTTGCTGCCGGGCATGAGCAGCAGGTAGAACTGGGTCTTTTGCCGGTTGCACAGGAATAGATTTTTACAGATCTCCATGCCCAGGAGCGCATCGACGCCCTGGCAGGCTTCGATGGTCATGGCCGCCTCGTGGTCTACCCGGACGAACGGAATGGAAAGCCTGTCCAGCAGGTCATAGGTGTGGATTTCTTTTGGCAGGCGTCCGGTCTCGTCGGCGGGACGTCCCTCATAAACGGTGGTATCTATGTGTAAGTCACTCATGGTTCAAACCTCCTGAATTTTTAAATGATATACGAAAAAACTTCCGATGATCTTTTTGTTAAGAATAGCAAACTCCCCCGTTGGATGCAAGAAAATTTTCAGGCGGCTTAAGAATTCAGTAAGGATTTCTCCTTCTGTTTTGTGTTAGAATTAGAATGAGTACAGATAAAAGGAAAAAATGAAAGATAAGAGATTCCCATACACTGGCCGTATCCTGTGTGATTTGTTGATAGATTGGTTGTGTTATGGGATATTGTGGAATGATATAGTTAAGAGAGGCAGGAAAATGATATGCAGGAAACGAAGATTCTTGTGGTAGATGATGAGAAGGAGATCGCGGATCTGATCGAGATTTATCTGGTCAGTGACGGCTACAAAGTATATAAGGCGTACAACGCGGCGGACGGCCTGGATATTCTGGCAAAAGAGGACATCAAGCTGGTGCTGCTGGACATCATGATGCCGGGGATGGACGGGCTTGCCATGTGCCGGAAGATCCGGGAGACGAGCAACATCCCTATCATTATTTTAAGTGCCAAGTCCACCGACCTGGACAAGATCCTGGGGCTGGGCACAGGTGCCGACGATTATGTGACGAAGCCCTTCAACCCGCTGGAACTGACCGCCCGGGTGAAATCCCAGCTGCGTCGGTTTACCCAGCTGAATCCCGGCAGTGACAAGGGAAAGCCGGAGACGGAGATCCAGATCCGGGGGCTGGTGATCAACAAGGAGAATCACAAGGTGGTCGTGTACGGCGAAGAAGTGAAGCTGACACCCATCGAGTTCGACATTCTGTACCTGCTGGCGTCCAACCCGGGGCGGGTGTTCAGCACCGATGAGATTTTTGAGCGGGTGTGGAACGAGAAGGTCTATGAAGCAAACAACACGGTGATGGTGCACATCCGGCGACTGCGCGGCAAGATGAAGGAGGATACCAGAACCGAGAAGATTATCACGACGGTATGGGGAGTGGGATACAAAATTGAGCGATGAATTGTTCAAATCCTTTCGGAGACGGATTTTTTTCAGTGCTCTGGCCAGCATTCTCATCACCTGCGGCGCGGAGCTGATCGTTATTTTCAATCTGCAGGTGATCGTGGAATTCCTGCGCCGGAACGGGTACCGCAATTCCATTCTGGGAAGAGACGGCCTGAACCCCACCGTGCAGATGATCATCCTCATTGCGGCGGGTGGCGCGGTGTTTCTCGTCAGCTTTGCCATGTGTATGGACAGCGTAGTGCGCTACGTCCGGGAGATTTCCAACGGCATTACCCGGATCGCGGGCGGTGATCTGAATACGGAGATCAGCGTCCGGGGGCAGGATGAGTTTGCCTCCATTGCCCGGAACCTGAACAAGATGACCGGGGAAGTCCGGGTACTCATGGACAAGGAGCGGGAGGCGGAGCGGACGAAGAACGACCTGATTACCAACGTGGCCCACGATCTGCGCACGCCGCTGACGTCGGTCATCGGGTATCTGGAGCTTCTGAAGACCCGGCCCGACCTGGAGCCGGAGGTACGGCAGAATTTTGTGGACATTGCCTACAAGAAATCCAAGCGGCTGGAGAAGCTCATCGAGGATCTGTTTGGCTTTACGAAACTGAATTATGGAAAAATTACGATGAAGCCGGGGATGTTGGACATTGTCAAGCTGCTGGAACAGATGCTGGATGAGTTTTATCCGAATTTTCAGGAGGCGGGGCTTACCTATGAGTTTACCAGCTCCCAGAACAGTCTCCAGATCGAGGCGGACGGCAACCTGCTGGCGCGGCTGTTTGACAACCTGATCAACAACGCCATCAAGTACGGCGCGGACGGGAAGAAGATCGTGGTCAGCGTGGAGCGGGAGGACCCCATGGTGGTCATCCGCGTGCTGAACTACGGAAAGATCATCCCGCCGGAGGAGCTGGATCATATTTTTGAAAAATTTTACCGGGTGGAGCATTCCCGCTCCATGAATACCGGGGGCACCGGACTGGGCCTTGCCATTGCCAAGGGTGTTGTGGAGCTTCACGGCGGAACGATCCATGCGTCCAGCAGCATGCGGGGAACGGTGTTCGAGGTGCGCCTGTACCAGTCGCTGAAGGACCGGCCGGAGCATTTTGATTAGCACGGACACACATATGAGGAGAGGGTATATGCAGACATACAGAAAACAGAGAGCCTGGCGTGTGCTTGGCGCCTGTCTGCTGGCAGTGCTGCTGCTGTTTGGCGCGGATCGGCGGACAGAAGCAGCAGCGCCCGTGGCGGATGCCTTTGATATTTCGCTGACCTATGGCTATGACAATACGGTAAAATACAACCGGGATGCCGCTTTTCATGTGCAGGTGACCAGCAAGGAAGCGGATTTTTCCGGCAGGGTGTATTTTCTTACCTCCGCCTATGGGCAGGAGGTATACTATGGCTCCAGTTCTCTGCTGAGCCTGCCCTTTGGTCACAGGGCCTATGCGCTCAGCTATGACAACTACGGGTTTTCCAAAGCGCTGGAGCTGGCACCGGGACAGACAAAGACGGTGACCTTTACGCTACCCATGACCGGCTGTGCCCCTTTTGTAAAAATCCAGCTCATCGGGACAGACGGACAGATACAGGCGGAGAAGGAGATTTCCCTGTCAGTGCGCACTTCCTCCGGGGAGTTTCTGGCGGGGGTGTTGACGGATGATCCGGCGGGCATGCAGTATCTGGACGGCCTGCGCACATCGGCTTATTCTTCCATCAGCCTGGCGGCGGTGGCACTGGATGAGAACACGCTGGAGGATACCCAGGCCGGGCTGGATATGCTGGATCTGCTCCTGGTGCAGGATTTTGACACAGACCGGCTGCGCACAGAGCAGAAGGAAGCCATCAAACGCTGGGTGAGAGACGGCGGTGTGCTGGTGCAGGGCGGCGGACAGAAGGCTGCAGACATGGCAGACCTGACACCGGAGATCGAACCTTACGGAGAGGGACGGATCGTGACCTACCCCCAGCGGCTGACCATGGGAGAGGACGAGGTAGCCGGTACCGATCTGATGGGACAGATGCTTTTGGAGGACTGCTTTTCCAGGCAGCAGCTGGAGGAAGCGGATCCCACGGTAACGCACACCGGGGACGATTACTGGGTCGTTTCCAGTGAGCTGGAGGGCGTCAGCATGGAACATATCCCGAAGACCGGCAGATATGCGGTAGTGCTGGCCGTCTATGTGATCCTGGCAGGGCCGGTGGTTTACCTTGTATTGAAAAAATTTCACGGAAGAAAATATATCTGGGGCTGTGTGGGTGTTCTGGCGATCCTGTTTTCCGGGATCGTGTTTGTCATGGGCAGCCGCACCCGGTTTAATGCGCCCTTTGTCAATTATGTGCGGAAGATCAATCTGATGCCGGGCGTGAAGGATGAGAAGGTAGATTTTTCTGTCCGGGCGCCTTATAACACGGCGTACAGCATTTATGTGAATCAGGACTATGATCTCATGCCGGTGTGCGATACGGCTTATTATGGCGCCACCTATATGGATGCGGTGCCTGATTTTTCCAGAGAAAGCATGCAGATCGCCTATGGGGAGACGGAAAATGTGCTGTCCATGGAGAGTGACCGGGCGTTTACGGCCAAATATGTGCAGGCCTCCCGGACGGAAAAGACGGATGCGGATTTTGGCGTGCAGGGAGAGCTCAGCTATTTTGACGGGGTACTGACCGGAACGCTGGTCAATCAGACATCTTACGATCTGTCGGATGTGTTCTTGGTATTTCAGAACCATCTGATGTACGTGGAACAGTTTCCGGCCGGCGGTTCCCTGGATGTGGGAACGTGTAAACTGTATTCCTTTGTGCCGGGATCAGGCTATGAGATCGTGCGGAAATGCCTGGATTATGAAGCGGGATATCACAAAGAAGTGAACGCGGATTTCCTGGATGCCTGCTGGAAGACGTCGATCCTTTCCAATCAGCTGGAGGAAGGCTATGAGCAGGAGCCGAAGGGCTGCCGTCTGGTGGGATTTGCGGACGGGGAGCCGCTGGATCTTCTGAAGGACAGCGCTTATCAGACGGAAGGACAGAACCTGGTGAGTACGGATATTGCCCTTTCTTATGAAAAAGAAGAAAATGGGAAAACCTGGGAATATTTCCCGTTTATCACCAGCACGGTGCGGGTGGTGTCCGGCGATTACGTTACGTATAACAATACGGCTTACGGCAATGATGTGGTGCTGGAATACCAGGTGCCGGAGGCGAAGGAGCTGTCCCTGGTGTTTGACCATGAGGATTACTACGATGCGGATGCCTATCAGGAATTTGCCGGAACGATAGAAATCTATAATTACAGAACCAGCCGCTATGAGAAGATATCCGAGGAGGATGAACTGTCGGGTGACCGGCTGGAACATTGTATTTCGCTGGATCACCGGATCCTGCTGCGTTACCGGGATACGACGGTGGGCGAAGACAAATCAGACAAGCTGCCGATTCTGATCATGAAAGGGAGGATCTAACCATGCTGAAAATCCGAAATCTGACGAAGCGTTATGGCAGACATACGGCGCTGGACAGTCTGGATCTGCAGATTGACAGGGGAGAGATCTTCGGTTTTGTGGGGCCCAACGGCGCCGGGAAGACCACGACCATGAAAATCATGGCGGGACTTCTCAAAGCGGATGCGGGAGAAATTTACATTGATGATATCAAGCTTTTTGAGGATTATAACCGGCTGAAAGAGGTCATCGGCTATATGCCGGATTTTTTCGGTGTGTATGACAATCTGCAGGTGATGGAATATCTGGAATTCTATGCCAGTGCCTACGGCATGGAGACGCGGCAGGCCCGCAGACTGGGCGGACATCTGCTGGAAATGGTGCATCTGGAGGGAAAGAAAGAGTGCTATGTGGATGAGCTTTCCCGGGGCATGAAGCAGCGGCTCTGCCTGGCCCGGGCGCTGATCCACGATCCCCAGTTTCTCATTCTGGATGAACCGGCGTCCGGCCTGGATCCCCGAAGCCGGTTTGAATTCAAGGAAATCCTGAAGGAATTGCGGGATAACGGCAAGACGATCATCATCAGTTCCCACATTCTCATGGAGCTGGCAGAGATGTGTACGAGCATCGGCATCATCGAGCGGGGCAAAATGATCCTTCAGGGAAGCATTGAGGACATTCTGGAGACGGTGGATACATCCAATCCGCTGATCATCCGGGCGTACGATCAGGTGGACACGGCAGTGCTGCTGCTGAAGCGGGAGGAGAAGATCGAGAGTCTTACCATCCGGGGCAACAGCATTTTCGCTTCCTTTTCCGGCAACCGGGAGGAGGAGGCAAGGCTGCTGAAGACGCTCATCGACAATGGGGTGCTCGTCCAGTCCTTTTCCAGAGAGCAGGGCAGCCTGGAATCCCTGTTCCTGAAGATTACAGAACACAGTGAGGAGGCAGGATAAGTGAAGCTGAATCCGGTATTTAAAAATGAGATCAAATTAAGCAGCCGGACGATGAAGAGCAGCTGGATGGTATTCGGCTACAATGCGGTACTCATCGTGGCAAGCATGATGGTGCTGTACAGCATGATGGATACGGTGCATTACGGTTACAGCATGGATTATTCCGAGATGGTCGGCCTTTACGTGGTGATGGCGTACATGGAATTCGGTATGATCCTGCTCATCATCCCGGCCATTACGGCGGGCAGCATCGCCGGGGAGCGGGAACGGCAGACGCTGGACATGCTGCTGGCGACGAAGATGAAGCCCTGGTCTATCGTGCTGGGCAAGCTGGAATCGTCCCTGAGTTCGGTGCTCATGCTGGCCGTCTCCAGTCTGCCGGTGCTGTCCATTGTGTTCATCTTTGGCGGTGTGGGCATTCTGGAGCTGGTGGGATTTGTGGTGATCCTGGGCGTATCGGCAATTTTTGTCGGCAGTGTGGGTATTTTCTTTTCGGCCTACACAAGAAGGGTGACCACTGCCACGGTGCTGACCTATCTGGCGGTGCTGTTCCTGCTGGGCGGCACACTGGTCATCGAAAGCGGCGTTTACAGTCTGGTACAGATGCAGATGTCGGCAGTGGGACAGACGGAGGGCATCACCGTGGGCAACGTCATCGGCCTTCTTCTGGTCAATCCGGCGGTGACCTTCTATGGCATGGTCAGCAGCCAGGTGGGAGACCCGGGAGCCATCGTAGCGCTCTGTACCCGGTTCGGGCTGAACGGGGCGGAAGGCATCCTCACCCACTGGATCGCCGTCAGCGAGGTGGTGCAGCTGCTGCTGTCCGGCGTGCTGCTGTATCTGGCGGGGAGAAAGATCAATCCATTAAAATAGAGGGAAAATCGTGGAAACAGCACAGAACGGTGTAAACATGGAAGCCGGGAAAATAGCTGGAATATGAGAAAAATATGGCGATGAAAAAAGAAAGTTCTGTCAAGATCTTCGATAACAGAAGACCATGACAGAACTTTTTTGTTGCAAACTTTGTGTCAGGCGTAACCTATGGTTTATGCCTGCTTCTTATGAACCGCGTGCCGATGCAGCACCGTCAGCGCTGCCACCAGGCATACAATGGAGGAAGCCAGTGTCAGTATCACATTGCCGCCGCTGAAACCGGCCACCACATAGCCGACAAAACAGCAGGAGGCCACGGTGAGTGCGTAGGGCAGCTGGGTAGATACGTGTTCAATATGCTGGCATCCCGCACCGGTGGAGGACAGGATGGTGGTATCAGAAATCGGGGAGCAGTGATCGCCGAATACACTGCCTGCCAGAGTGGCGGACAGAGAGACGATGATCAGCTGCGGCGCGATGGCAGAGCATACCGGTACGATGATGGGAATCAGGATACCGAAGGTGCCCCAGGCTGTGCCCATGGAGAAGGACAAAAATGCCGCAATGACGAAGATCAGTGCCGGGATGATGGCCGGGGGAAGGCTGGAGCTCTCCACAATGCCGCGGACATATTCGCCGGTCATGAGAAGGTCACGGCACACGCCGCTGATGGTCCACGCCATGATCAGGATCAGGTAAGCGGGCACCATGTTTTTCACGCCGCTCTCAATACCGGACATGAAATCATGGAAGGTTACCAGTTTGCGCGGAATGAACAGAATAAAAGCTACGATCAGGGCACCGAAGCCGCCCAGCACCAGCGCATCAGAGGCGCTGCAGTTACCGAAGGCTGCCATAATGGTGTGATAAGCCGGATCGTCCCCCCAGAGGCCGCCGTTCTGCAGCATGGCCAGAATGGAGAAAATGATCAGGGCGATGACCGGGATGAGCATGTCCGATACCCGGCCACGCTCGGAAATGTGCACGGATTCTTCGATGGGCGCATCAAAATCACCCAGGTCGCCTGCCTGTGCAGCCTCTTCCTTTTCTTCCATGGGGCCGAAGTCCAGATCCTTCAGACAGAGAAGCAGTACCATTAATATAGAAAGAATGGCATATAAGTTGTAAGGGATCGTTGCCATAAAGGCTGCGATATCACTGGTAAATTCACCGGTGGCTGCCAGAGAAGAGCCGACAGCGGCTGCCCAGCTGGAAACCGGGGCAATGATACATACCGGGGCAGCGGTGGCATCGATGATGTAAGCCAGCTTGGCCCGGGGAATGTTATGCTTGTCTGTCAGCGGTTTCATAACGGTGCCGACGGTCAGGCAGTTGAAATAGTCGTCAATAAAGATCAGGATGCCCAGGGCGGCGGTTGCCAGCTGTGCCATGTGGCGGTTTTTGATCTTATCGGATACCCAGCGGCCGTAAGCCCGGGAACCGCCTGCCATGGTCACGACAACGACCAGAGCGCCTAAAAGCCCCAGGAATATCAGAATCTTCATATCTACCCGGGATGCCATCAGGTCAAAGGTGGTGGTCAGGGTACCCATAAACGGGTTCAGGCCGGAGGCACAGGCATAGATCAGAGATCCTGACAGAATACCGATGAGCAGGGAGGACATAACCTCCTTGGTGATCAGCGCAAGTGAAATTGCAAGAAGCGGAGGCAGTAAAGACAGCCAGCCGACAAAAATTGGTTCCATATCGTTTTCCCCTCTCAAATTCAAGAAATTTTTAATTCTATTGTAATCGGTGAATCCGGTTCCGTCAATGAGACTTTACATAAACTTTACATTTGCTTCGTACAGACTTTACAGGAATTTCATATTGTTGAGAAGTAGGTAGATGAATATTCAGAAAAGAAGCAATAACGAGGAGAGAGTAGGAGGACAAAAGAGATGGAGCATATGAAAATGCTGTTTATGTTTGTCGGGGGCCTGGGGATGTTCCTGTATGGCATGAACGTCATGGCGGACGGCCTGCAGAAATCTGCAGGAAACCGGATGCGCAAATTATTACAGTTTTTAACGAGCAACCGGCTCATGGGTGTACTGGTAGGACTGGGAGTTACCGCCATCATCCAGAGCTCATCCGCCACAACCGTTATGGTGGTCGGTTTTGTGAATGCAGGCATTCTGAACCTGACCCAGGCTGTGGGTGTGATCATGGGCGCCAATATCGGAACAACAGTGACTGCATGGATCGTGTCCATGAGCGAGTGGGGCAGTATGTTAAAGCCGGAGACGTTTGCACCGCTGCTCATCGGCATTGGCGCTTTTATGCTGTTATTCTGCAAAAAAGAACGGCAGAAGGAAATTGCCCAGATTCTGGTGGGCTTTGGTGTACTGTTCGTGGGCTTAAGTTACATGTCCGGTTCCATTGCACCGTATAAGAGTGCGCCGATCTTTTCCACCGCCTTTTCCGTGCTGGGGAACAACCCCATCCTTGGCATCCTGACCGGTGCGGTGGTGACGGGCATCATCCAGAGCTCTTCCGCTTCTGTGGGTATTCTGCAGACGCTGGCCATGAACGGGATCGTGACATGGAATTCTGCCGTGTTCATCACCCTTGGCCAGAATATCGGTACCTGTGTAACGGCGCTGCTGTCCAGTATCGGCGCCCAGAAAAATGCCAAGCGGGCAGCGGTGATCCATCTTTTATTTAATGTGATCGGTGCGGTAGTCTTTGGGATTGTCATGGTTATCGTGTTTGGCCTGCGCCCGGCTTTCGGCACATCGACCATCAGCAGCGTACAGATTTCCATTTTCCACACGGTATTCAATGTGACCAATACAATCCTGCTGTTCCCCTTTGCCAAAGTACTGGTGAAATTATCGGAAAAAATTGTCCGGGATGAAAAAGAAACCGGCGAGGCAGAGGAGATGGCAGACATCGCTCTGCCGCAGCTGGATGCCCGTGTGCTGGAAACCCCTGCTTTCGCTATGGAAAATACGATCCAGGAGCTGCTTCGGATGAGTGAGATCACCGTCTGTCATCTGCGCACCGCCATGGATGCAGTGCTGACAGGCAGCCACCGGAAAATCGAGAAGGGGCGGAAGCTGGAAGAAACCGTGAATGAATTCGAAAAACTGATCATGGAATATCTGGCGAAGCTGGACCACACTTCCCTGACAGACAAACAGCGGGAGATCGTGGGTGATCTCATGTATACCGTAAAGGATGTGGAGCGGATTTCCGACCACTGTGACAATATCGTAGATCTGGCTGAGGAAATGTCGGATACTTCCATGGAGTTTTCTATGGATGCCAAGGAAGGGCTGCGGGAAATGACGGAGCTGTCTGTGGAGACCATTGAGGGCGCCATTGCGGCCAGAAGAAGCGAGAAGCCGGAGCAGTGCCGGGAAAGTGTGCAGAAGGTCAAAGATTTGGAGGACGAGATTGACGGACTGAGAAAGGAACTGCGGAAATCCCACATGGAGCGGATCGCCCGGAACGAATGCTCTGCCTCCAAGGGCATCATCTTCCTGGATATCATCAGTAATATGGAGCGGGTTTCTGACCATGCCAGAAACATTGTGGAGTATATTTCTTCGGAAATGGCCCGCTGATGCTTTTACAAAGACTTAACAAAAAGCAAATATTTCTTTTATACACCGGGTATAGGATGGTTTCAACAGATGAGGAAAACAATCTGAAAGATAAGTTTTAGGAGGAGTATGAGAGAAATGAAAAAAGCAATCGTAATTGGCATGATCGCAGCAATGACAGCAGGCATGACTGCCTGCGGCAACAGCAGCAGTGACAGCGCACCGGCAACAACAGCACCGGTAGCGACAGAGAATACACAGCAGGACAAGACAGCAGATGCCGCAGCAGCAGATACTGCAGCTTCAGACCTTTCCGGTACCGTCGTGATCACAGGTTCTACTTCCGTTGAGAAGATCCTGAACGACATGAAGGATGAGTTCACCGCACAGAACCCCAACGTGACCATCGAGTACACCGGCAGCGGTTCTTCCGCAGGTATCAAGGACACCAAGGCAAAGACCAACAACATCGGCGCTTCTTCCAGAGAGATCAAAGATGACGAGAAGGATGCTGATCTGAAACAGGAAGTATTTGCTTATGACGGAATCGCAGTCATCGTAAACCCGGCAAATGAGGCAGTGAAAAATATCACCACCGAGCAGCTGGCAGATATTTATTCCGGTAAGATCACAAACTGGAAAGAAGTTGGCGGTGATGATGCAGAGATCTTTGTGGTGTCCCGTGAGGAGAGCTCCGGAACCAGAAGCGCTTTTGAAGAGCTGATTGCCTTAGAGGATGCAGGCGGACTGACCGGTGCAGCTTCTGTATCGGAAGGAAATGGTCCGGTACAGGCAGCAGTGGCAGAGAATGCCAACGCTATCGGCTATGTATCCTTCTCCTTCATCGATGACACAGTAAAAGCGCTGACCGTCAACGATGTAGAGCCTACGGCTGAGCTTGCAAAGACCGGCGAGTATCCGCTGTCCAGACCGTTCATCTTCGTATACTACGATGACACTGTGACAGATGCAGGAAAAGCATTCCTTGACTTTGCCCTGACAGAAGACGGACAGGCGTGCGTAGATAACCACGGCGGAATCCGTGTGAAATAAATTTTCCGGAGAACGAAAAAGAAAAAGAAAGCTGCCCCAAAACAAAGACTGGATATCCGGAGCCTGTTTTGGGGCATTTTTAAAGGGGAAAATATGAACAGAGAAAAATTAGGAGAAAAAAGCATAGAGACATTGTTTCTGCTCTGTGCGCTGGTGGGTGTGGTGTCGGTAACGGCCATCATCGTCTTTGTATTTTACAAAGGGCTGCACCCGTTTTTCGGGCCGGATGCCTACAGCTTTCTCGATTTTATCACGGGAACCCGCTGGGCGCCCGGAGAAAACGTATACGGCATTTTCTATATGATCGTGGCTTCTGTGCTGGCTACCGTTGGCGCCATCATCATCGGCGTGCCGGTGGGACTTCTGACGGCGGTCTTTATCTCGGAGCTGGCGCCTGACCGGTTCGTCAGGATCATCAAACCGGCGGTGGAGCTGCTGGCCGGGATCCCGTCGGTGCTGTATGGTGCTTTTGGCCTGGGCGTCATCGTACCACTGATCAAGAAAGTATCGCCCATGGTACAGGGCCAGTCGCTGCTGGCGGTGATCATCGTGCTCACCATCATGATCCTGCCCACCATCGTGTCTCTGTCGGAGACATCCCTGCGGGCGGTGCCGAAATCCTATCGGGAAGCATCCTATGGGCTGGGGGCTTCCGAGATCCAGACGATTTTTAAAGTGACGATCCCGGCAGCCAAATCCGGTATCCTCTCCGCAGCGGTGTTGGGCATCGGCCGTGCCATCGGCGAGACCATGGCCGTCATGATGATCGCGGGAAATCCCACCTCGGGTCTGCCCAGGAGCATCTGGTCCATGGTACGTCCATTAACAACCAACATTGCCATGGAAATGAGCTATGCCTCCGGCAGACAGTCGGAGATGCTGTTTGCCACCGGCGTGATCCTCTTTATTTTTATCATGATCGTCAATACGACGCTGATCGTATTGACCCATAAGGCAGGTGAGTCGAAGAAATGAGCAGAAAACAGAAAGACGGCATCCTTCGGGGATGTATTTACGGGTGTGCGGGCTTTACCGTGCTGATCCTGGTGGTGATCATCGGCTTTATCCTGATCAAGGGTCTACCGGGCATCACACCGGCATTTCTGACCCACGCCTATGAAGATAAGACCACCTACGTGACCTGCGGCCGGTATGTGGATCCCCAGCCGGACAACGGCGATAATTACGTGAATACCGTAGGCATCAACCTTGGTGTGAAAGACGGCCAGGTGGTGGTGACAGGCATGGACAGCTATTCTCCGGTGCGCAGTGCGGTGGATGGCACCGGCGCCACTTATGCGGTGAAAAAAGGAGATATCCTGACTAAATTCGGCGCCTATGATGTGGAGGCCGCTTATAAAGAAGAGGTAACCGGCGGAAAACTTTCCGAGGAAGCCTTCCTGGCGGAAGCGGTACAGCAGATGGAAGCCCAAACGGACGCGGCCCTTCGGCTGAAGGTGGTGCGCCCCGGCGGCGGCATCGTGCCCATGGTGGTGACAACGATTTACATGATCCTGCTGTCCATCGGCATCGCAGCGCCCATCGGCATTCTGGCGGCGGTGTACCTGATCGAATATGCCAAACCGGGCAAGCTGCTGACGATGATCCATTTTGCCATTGAGAATCTGGCCGGGATCCCGTCCATCATTTATGGCCTGTTTGGTTCCCTGTTCTTTGTGCAGATCCTGCGGCTGCAGTATTCCATCCTGGCCGGTGCCCTGACGGTGAGCATCATCCTGCTGCCCACCATCATCACCACCACCGAGGAAGCACTGAAGGCCATCCCCAGAGGCTACCGGGAATCTTCCTTAGGCTTAGGTGCCACCAAGCTGCAGACCATCGGCCATGTGGTACTGCCAAACGCCATCCCCGGCATTCTGACGGCGGTGCTCCTTAGCATCGGCCGTGTGGTGGGAGAGTCGGCGGCCCTGCTTCTGACGGCGGGAACGGTGGCCCAGATCCCGAAAGCGCTGTTCGGCAATTCTGCCAGCGGCGCCACCCTGACCATCAAGGCCTATACGCTCATGAAGGAAGAGAACGACCTGACGACGGCCTGCGCCATCGGTATCATTTTGCTTATTATCATCATCGGCATCAACACCCTGTCCAAATGGATCACCAGACGGATGCTGCGTCGGCAGGGAAGATAAAGGAGAATACATATGGAACAGACAAAATCCAAGTTTTCCGTAAAAGACTTAAGCCTGTATTACGGGGACTTTAAAGCATTGAAAAATATCAATATGGAGATTCAGGAAAACGAGATCACCGCGTTCATCGGGCCTTCCGGCTGCGGCAAATCCACATTCTTAAAAACCGTCAACCGGATGAACGATCTGGTGGATGGTGTGCGGATCGAGGGCAATATTACCCTGGACGGTGTGGATATTTATAAGGATATCGATGTCATCGATCTGCGCCGCCGGGTAGGCATGGTGTTCCAGCAGCCCAATCCCTTCCCCATGACCATCTACGACAACGTGGCCTACGGCCCCCGGATCCATGGTGTCAAGAAAAAAAGCCAGATGGATGACATTGTGGAGCGCAGCCTCCGCCAGGCGGCCATCTGGGATGAGGTCAAAGATCGGTTAAAGAAAAATGCGCTGGGCGTGTCCGGCGGACAGCAGCAGAGAATCTGTATTGCCCGGGCGCTGGCTGTGGAGCCGGAGGTGCTGCTCATGGATGAACCCACCTCCGCCCTGGATCCCATTTCCACCATGAAGATCGAGGATCTGGCGCTGGAATTAAAGAAAAATTATACGATCATCATTGTGACCCATAACATGCAGCAGGCCAGCCGTATTTCTGACAAGACGGCTTTCTTCCTCACCGGAGAAGTGGTGGAGTACGGCCCGACCCTGCAGATCTTCAATAACCCTGTGGAAAAGAAGACAGAGGAATACATTACCGGCCGGTTTGGCTGATGAAGGAGGAAAACATGACAAGACAGGTATATCTGGATGAATTGGATAAACTTCACAAAAAAGTCGTGGAGATGGGGACGCTGATCGAGGAATCCCTGGATCAGGTGGAGGAAGCCCTCTATAAAATGAACCGGGAAAAGGCCCGGGAAATCATCGCCGGGGACGACCGGGTGGACGCCATGGAGCGGGAGATCGAGCGGGCCTGCATCGACATGATCGCCACCCAGCAGCCGGTGGCCACCGACCTTCGCCGGGTGACCTCCATCATGCGCATCATTTCTGATCTGGAGCGGATCGCGGACCACTGCAGCGACATTTCCGAATACATTCTCCTGCTCTCCGACGAGAAGGAAATTCCCATGCCCGACTGCGTGCCGGACATGATCCGCAGCGTCAAAGACATGATCCACCGCACCGTAGAAGCTTTCGTCAGCGACGACAAGGCAGAGGCAGAGCAGGTAGAGGCTTCCGATGATATCGTGGATGATTACTTTGTAAAAATCAGGGACGAGATCGCCATCGCCATGAAACATAACCCCGACCGGATCAAACAGTATATTGACTATTTGATGATAATCAAGTATCTTGAACGTATGGCAGACCATTCCACCAACATCGCCGGGTGGATCACCTTCGTGGTGACCGGGGAGTTAGACAACCTAAAATAAATAACAGTTCAGTCAAGGGTTTATGGAGCCAGACGTCATGCTTGCATGTAAGGCGGGCTTCGTGAAGCCTTGGACAGAGCGCCCGCTTATGAGCAAAAAATAGCTGCGTAGCAGCGGAGAGCGTGGTACACGCGGTTTTGCGAATGGGTGCGTCTGAACTGTTATAGGGCAGCTGGACGCGAATGGCGCATCTGAACTGTTATGGTGAAGTCAGCAGAAAGGAGAATGCAGGAGCGATGCGGAAGCGACTGTTATTTACATATATAGCACTTGTATTTGTGACGCTGATGGCTTCCCAGATCTCCTTCTGGAGCAGCGGCCAGCGTTTTCTGCAGCAACAAAGTGAGGCGCAGTATACAGATCAGGCAGAACTGATCCGGGACGTGTTTGAGCAGACGGACTTTGCCGGAACGGCAGATTATGATGCCTTTGCCAAAAAATATGCCCGGCGGCAGGAAGTCCGTATCACCATTATCGACATGGATGGCACCGTGCTGGGGGAATCTGAGGAAAGCCCGTCTGACATGGAAAATCATAAGGACCGGGAGGAAGTAAAAAAAGCCATGACAGGGGAATCTGCCAGCATTGTCCGGCGTTCCAGCACCCTTGGCATGGATTATTGTTATTGCGCCGTTCCTGTTCGGACAGACAGCTTTGAGGGGGTACTGCGGGTGTCGGTGCCGCTGGAAGAGCTGCACGCCCTGCGGCTGGAATATATGAGATCCACTATTTTTATGCTGGCCATCGGTGTTTTGCTGATCGCCGGGCTGGTGATCGCTTTTACCAGGTTCATTGCAGCCCCCATTGATGAGGTCATCGAGGCGGCCGGGAAGATTGCCGAGGGCAGTTACGGAATCCGGCTGAAAACCAGACAGAACAGTCAGATCGGTAAGCTGGCGGACTCTTTCAACTGGATGTCCGGTCGGCTGGAAGCGGCTGTGAAAGAGCTGAAGGACCGTAACAACGAGCTGGAAGCCATTCTGCGCAGTATGCGGAACGGCGTGCTGGCCATCAACGGCAGGGACGAGATTTTGTTTTACAATGATGCTCTTATGAATCTCATCGGCCACCGGGGAGATTTCCTTGGGGAATCCGTATACCATCTGGTACGCAGCTCCCTGATCTTCGATGTCATTGAAAAAGTGCGGGAGTCCCGGGATGTGATCTGCGAGGAGGGGCAGTCCCGGATCATGGGTGAGCAATATCTGCGGATTACAGGCACGGTGCTGAACCGGGAAAAAGAACAGTCCCGCAGCGTCCTTCTCATCATTGAGGACATCACCGATGTGAAAAAACTGGAAAACATGCGGTCAGATTTCGTGTCCAACGTCACCCATGAGCTGAAAACGCCCCTGACATCCATTCGGGGCTTCGTGGATACGCTAAAGCAGGGCGCCATCAAGGATGAGCAGTATGCCCGCAAATTCCTGGACATCATCGACATTGAGGCAGAGCGGCTGTATACCCTCATTCAGGACATTCTGCTGCTATCCGAGATCGAGTCCGGCAGCGACTACAACATCCAGGACTGCGATGTGAACGGTATCATCGATGAGACGTTGAACCTTCTGCAGCCCAAGATCGAGCAGAAACCGGAGGTGGATGTGATCTTCCAGCCGGAGCCCTACATCCGTCCCTTCCCCTGTAACCCGGACCGGATGAAGCAGCTGTTCATCAATCTCATAGATAATGCGGTAAAAAATACAGAAAAAGGCAGCGTCACCGTGACCTGCCGGGTGCATAACGATCACCTGATGATTTCCGTCAAAGACACCGGCATCGGCATTCCCAAGGAACATTTAAGCCGCATTTTCGAACGGTTCTATCGGGTGGACAAGGGACGTTCCCGGAAAATGGGCGGCACAGGCCTTGGCTTATCCATTGTCAAACACATTGTGGAAATGTACGAGGGAGACATTTTTGTGTCCAGCGAAGTGGGCGAGGGCACGGAATTTATCATAAAGCTGCCCTATGACAGAAAACATACAGGCACCAACGTGGTGCGCGTACAGGGCAGAAAGAGAGGAATCGGGCAGGTATGAAAAAAGTAATCTTAACCGTAGACGATGAGGAACACATTCTGGAGCTCATCAGCTACAATCTGGAACTCAACGGCTACGAGGTATTAAAGGCGCTGACCGGCGAGGAAGCGCTGGAAATCCTCGATCAGCATCAGGTGGATCTGGTGCTGCTGGACCGGATGCTGCCGGGCATCGACGGCATCGAGGTGTTAAAGCAGATCCGCGGGGATAAAAACAAAAAAGATCTGCCGGTCATTCTGCTGACCGCCAAATCCGAGGAATTCGATAAAGTGGTGGGTCTGGAGATCGGCGCGGACGATTACATCTGCAAGCCCTTCGGCATCCATGAGCTCGTTGCCCGGATCAAGGCCGTGCTGCGCCGCACCGGGGATGGCAGCTTCACAGCGGAAGAGGGCGGTGAGGAAGACAAAGACCGGATTTGCATCGGCAATCTGGTCATCAACTACACCACCCGGGTCGTCACCGTGGACGGCAGGGAAGTCGATCTCTCCTTAAAAGAATTCGAGCTCCTCTACCTGCTGGCCTCCAACCGCAACCGCGTCTACTCCCGGGACACCCTCCTGGAGAAAATCTGGGGCTACGACTACATGGGCGAGACCCGCACCATCGACGTCCATATCCGGAACCTCCGCAAAAAAATCGAGCAGGATCCCGACCACCCCGAGCATGTCAAGACCGTGAGAGGCGTTGGGTATAAGTTTGTCTGAAAAATGAACATTGTTATAGAAAAAGTTTTATAAGAATCTAGTCATTTAGATTCATTCTATTCAGAGCTTTGAGTTGATCACGCTTTGCATAGATCACATTTAGAATATATACCTTACCTGATGAATCATCTGGTCGATAATAGATATAAAAATTCTTTGCAATAATCTTTCGCACACCTCTGGAATGCCAGGGTTCCTGTTTTACGGGAACAATACTTGAAGCCATATATGTCAGCTTTTGTATTTCGCTGCGAATTGCTCGAATGTAATTTAGTGCCACGTCCGGGACTGACAAAGTGTATGCAATGTAGTCACGGATTTCAAAGAGATCAGCTTCTGCATCCGGTGTGATGATGATTTCATAGGCGTCCATTTATTTAAGACCCCTTTCCAGATCGTCAAACACTGCATCCATTGATCGTCCTTCACCGGCAAGTGACTGTGCATAGCTACGTTGAAGTTTGGCGTCGAGTTCAGCATCAGACATTGCATCGCTGGTTTGTGGTTCAGAAGGAATTGTTAATGAGAATGGAACCCCATGATGATAAATGATCTGACGATAGAGGGAATTGATTACAACAGAGACAGGAATTCCCAGCTTCTGAAGAATATCTTCTGCTTCAAGCTTTATATTATTTTCGACGCGAGCGCTTACAGTTGAATCTTTCATTATAAACACCTCCTGTTGCTTTTATTGTAATTTACTGTCTTGCAGATTGCAAGACATATTGTGCGAAACATTTTAAGAAAAATGGACATTGAGACTGAAAAGTGGACATTCAACGTCAAAAAGTGGATATTCACAACCAAAAGTGGACATGGAAAGGCATGCCAGAATATTTTCATTCTGGCCTGCCTTTTTTCGTCATAATGAAACTTGTTTTCCCGGAGATTCGATGTTAGAATAGATGATGGGTAAATTTTTATAAAATAACAGACAATATCAATAAACGCAAACCAAAGGAGCAGAATAACTATGAGAAAAACAAAGATTGTTTGTACACTGGGACCTGCAAGTGAGAGCGAGGAGATGATCCGTCAGCTGATGCTGGAGGGAATGAATGTTGCCCGCTTTAATTTTTCCCACGGAGATCATGAAGAGCAGATGCGAAGGCTGCAGATCGTGAAAAAGGTGCGGGAAGAGCTGAATCTCCCGGTGGCAGCCATGCTGGATACCAAGGGACCGGAGATCCGCCTGCGAAATTTCAAGGATCACAAGAAGGTGCTTTTAAAAGAAGGCCAGACCTTTACGCTGACGTCAGATGAGATCGAGGGCGATGAGAACCGGGTTTCTATTTCTTATAAAGAGCTGGTGCATGATATCCAGCCGGGCGGCCGGGTGCTGATCGATGACGGTCTGGTGGAACTGACGGTGCTGAGCGTTACCGATACCGATATCGTATGCCGGGTACTGAATGAGGGCACGGTATCTGACCACAAGGGGGTCAACGTCCCGGGGACAGAGCTTTCCATGCCGTTCATCAGTGAACAGGACTACAGCGATATCTGCTTTGGTATCGAACAGGGCTTTGATTTTATCGCTGCATCCTTCGTGCGTAATGCAGAGGATGTACTGGAGATCCGCCGGATCTTCCAGGAGAAAGGCTGCAATTCCATCAACATCATTTCCAAGATCGAGAATATGCAGGGCGTGAAAAATATTGACGAGATCATCCGGGTATCGGACGGCATCATGGTAGCCAGAGGCGACATGGGCGTGGAGGTACCGCTGGAGGATGTGCCGATCATCCAGAAGATGATCATTCATAAAGTATACAACGCGGGCAAGCAGGTCATTACGGCAACCCAGATGCTGGATTCCATGATCCGCAATCCCCGTCCCACCAGAGCAGAGGCTGCTGACGTGGCCAATGCCATTTACGACGGCACCAGTGCCATCATGCTGTCAGGAGAGACCGCTGCGGGCGAGTACCCCATTGAGGCTGTCCGCACCATGGTGAAGATAGCCGAGCGCACGGAGGAAGATATTGATTATACCGATATTTTGAGAAAACGGGTCATCCCGGATAATCCGGATGTGACCAACGCCATTTCCCACGCCACATGTACCACTGCCAGTGACCTGAAGGCTGCTGCGATCATTACTGTGAGCAAGAGCGGCAAGACAGCAAGGATGCTGTCCAAATACCGCCCGGAATGCCCCATTGTGGGCTGTACGCCTTATGAAAATGTATGCCGACAGATGAACCTTTCCTGGGGGGTTTATCCGTTCCTGGTACCGGAGAAGACGACCACAGACGAGCTGTTTGAGTGTGCGGTGGAGGCTGCAGAGAAGGGCGGCATTGTAAAAGCTGGGGAGCTGACGGTTATCACCGCCGGGATCCCGCTGGGCATTTCCGGCACCACCAATATGATCAAGGTGCATGTGGTGGGCCACATTCTGGTGACCGGCAAGGGCCTGTCCCACAAGAAAGCATGCGCAGGCCTGTGTGTATGCGAGACGGCAGAGGAGCTGGCCGCACATTATAAGACAGGAGATATCATCGTCGTTCCGGCCACCAACAACTGCATGCTTCCGCAGATCCGTACCTGTTCCGGCCTGATCGTGGAGGAGGGAGGCATCAACTCCCACGCAGCCATTGTGGGCCTGAGCCTGGACATTCCTGTCATCCTGGAAGCAAAGCATGCAACAAAGATTCTGAAATCCGGCGCGATCGTGACGATCGACGGCGAGAAGGGAATTGTCAGCTGCAACTAGCAGTTTGCAATAGATAAGCAGCTGCCTGTTTTTCGGGCAGATAAAAAGAGGAGGAGCATCATGGAATTGTTATCCATCGAGAAGGAACTGAAAGAAAATGCATACCCGGGAAGAGGAATCATCATCGGGCGTTCGAAAGACGGAACGAAGGCAGTCACTGCCTACTTCATCATGGGAAGAAGCGAGAACAGCCGCAACCGTGTATTTGTGGAAGACGGAGACGGCATCCGCACCCAGGCATTTGACCCATCCAAGCTTACCGATCCCAGTCTGATCATTTACGCACCTGTGCGTGTGTTGGGCAACAAGACGATCGTCACCAACGGAGACCAGACAGATACGATCTATAAGCTGATGGATCGTCAGCATACCTTTGAGCAGGCTCTTCGGACGAGAGAGTTCGAGCCGGATGCTCCCAACTATACCCCCCGTATTTCCGGTATCCTGCATATCGAGAACGGAACCTACAATTTTGCCATGTCTATTCTGAAGAGCGACAACGGCAATCCGGCATCCTGTAACCGCTACACTTTTGCCTACAACAACTGTCCTGCAGGCGAGGGCCGTTTCATCCATACCTACCGCTGTGACGGCAACCCGCTGCCCAGCTTTGAGGGAGAGCCGAAGCGGATCGCTATTCCCGATGACTGTGATGCCTTTGCAGACCTGCTCTGGGAGAGCTTAAATGCAGACAACAAGGTGTCCCTGTTTGTGCGGTACATTGACATTGCCACCGGCGCGGTACAGTCGAAGATCATCAACAAGAATAAATAGGAGGAGTACGCAAGATGAAGGAACTGGAATTAAAATACGGATGTAACCCTAACCAGAAGCCGTCCCGGATTTTCATGGAGGAGGGTGAGCTGCCCATTCAGGTGCTGTGCGGCAGACCGGGATATATTAACTTTCTGGACGCTTTCAACGGCTGGCAGCTGGTCAAGGAATTAAAGGAGGCCACCGGTCTTCCGGCAGCTACCTCTTTCAAACACGTTTCTCCGGCGGGTGCCGCAGTGGGACTGCCCTTAAGCCCGGTAGAGGCGAAGATTTACTGGGTGGACGATCTGGGAGAGCTTTCGCCCCTGGCAAGTGCCTATGCCAGAGCCAGAGGCGCAGACCGCATGTCCTCCTTCGGAGATTTCATTTCTCTGTCGGATGTCTGTGACGTGTCCACCGCGAAGCTGATCAAGAGAGAGGTGTCCGACGGTGTCATCGCACCGGGCTATGAGCCGGAGGCACTGGAGATTTTAAAGGGCAAGAAAAAGGGCAATTACAACATCATCCAGATCGACCCGGACTATGTACCGGCACCGCTGGAGCGCAAGCAGGTATACGGCATCACCTTTGAGCAGGGCAGAAACGAACTGCATATCGGCAAGGATTTCTTTGACAATATCGTCACCGAGAACAAGGAGCTGCCGGATACGGCAAAGATCGACTTGACCATTGCCATGATCACCCTGAAATACACCCAGTCCAACTCCGTCTGCTACGTGAAAGACGGACAGGCCATCGGCATCGGCGCCGGACAGCAGTCCCGGATCCACTGTACCCGTCTGGCCGGCAGCAAGGCAGACAACTGGTTCCTGCGGCAGTCTCCTCAGGTGCTGAACCTGCAGTTTGCAGATAAGATTGGCAGGGCAGACCGGGACAACGCCATCGATCTGTACATCGGAGAGGACTATATGGATGTGCTGGCAGAGGGCGCATGGCAGAAGATTTTCAAAGAGAAGCCACCGGTATTTACCCGTGAGGAGAAGCGGGCATGGCTGGATCAGATGCAAAACGTGGCACTGGGATCGGATGCTTTCTTCCCCTTCGGTGATAACATTGAACGTGCCCACAAGAGCGGTGTAAAATATGTGGCACAGCCGGGCGGCTCCATCCGTGACGACAATGTCATTGAGACCTGCAACAAATACGGCATGGTCATGAGCTTTACCGGCATCCGTCTCTTCCATCACTAAGAAGAAGGGAAGCCAGGAGGAGAGAACATGGACGCAGAGGAAAGACGCGGACAGATCATTACGCTTCTGAAGGACAGCAGCAAGCCGATTTCCGGTACGGAGCTGGCAAAAAGGCTGTCTGTGAGCAGGCAGGTGATCGTGCAGGACATTGCCCTGCTTCGGGCAGGTAACAAGAATATCCTTTCCACCAACAAGGGGTATCTGCTGTATGACGATCATGCGCCGGAGAAAACTTACCGGAGAACGGTGCGGGTGCGGCACACCAACGACCAGATCCTGGACGAGCTGTATACCATCGTGGATTACGGCGGCCGCGTGCGGGATGTGGTGGTAGAGCATGATATTTACGGGCAGATCACGGTAGATCTGATCATCAACAACCGGCAGGATGCGGATGAGTTCGTCCGCCGTCTGCAGGCCAATCAGACCCGCCCGCTGAATGAACTGACCTACGGCTATCATTACCATACCATTGAGGCCGAAAAGGAAGCGTATCTGGATCGGATCGAAGAAAAATTAAATGAAAAAGGGTACTTGATAAAATAGATCATTTGTGGTATCTTCTTTCTAGTGACAAGACAGTGGACTATACAGCTGATAATCACGGTTGTATAGTCCACTTTTGTAAAAAGGAGATATCAGGTTATGGAAAAAGTAAAGAAAGCGTTGAATCACGTATTTATCGACGGTTTGAGCGGCATGGCGCTGGGATTGTTCGCCACACTGATCATCGGAACGATCATTCAGCAGATCGGCAACCTCATCGGTGGCACGGTGGGAGACACCCTTTATCTGTTTGGAAAGGCGGCGTCTGTTATGACAAGTGCGGGCATCGGCATCGGTGTGGCCTACAAGTTCAAAGAGCCGGTGTATGTGACATTGTCAGCTGCCACGGCAGGAATGGTCGGCGGCTATGCTTCCAAGATTCTGGCAGGCACACTCATCGGAGAGGGCGGTGTGGTCGTACTGGCAGGTCCGGGAGAGCCGCTGGGAGCCTTTATTGCAGCAATTGTCGGTATTGAACTGGGTCACCTGGTGGCGGGCAAGACGAAGATCGACCTGCTGGTGACGCCCTTTGTTACCATTGTCACCGGTTCCACAGTGGGACTGCTGGTAGGGCCGCCCATCACCCGGTTTATGACCGGGCTTGGCGCCATCATCAACTGGGGTACTGAGCAGCAGCCCTTCCTTATGGGTATTGTAGTATCGGTACTCATGGGCATGATCCTGACGCTGCCCATCAGCTCTGCAGCGCTGGGCATCATCCTGAACCTGTCCGGTCTGGCAGCCGGGGCTGCAGTGGTGGGCTGCTGCTGCAACATGGTTGGTTTTGCGGTGGCCAGCTATCGGGAAAATAAGATCGGTGGTCTGCTGGCTCAGGGCGTGGGAACGTCCATGCTCCAGGTGCCCAACATTGTGCGAAAACCGGTGATCTGGCTGCCTGCTATTATTTCCAGTGCGATTCTGGGACCGGTGAGTACCCTGGTGTTCCATATGACCAGCAATGCCACGGGTTCCGGTATGGGAACAGCAGGTCTGGTGGGACAGATCATGACGTACCAGGTAATGACAGAGACACTGCCGGCGGTTGTCGTGCTGGCAGAAATCGCTCTCATGCATTTCCTTCTGCCGGCTGCTATTTCTCTTGCTGTTTCTGAGGTGATGAGAAAGAAAGCCTGGATCAAGTTCGGGGATATGAAGCTGGATGTAGCATAGACAGATAGACAGAAACGGAGGCCTGTATCAGGAAAATACAGACCTCCGTTTTTTATGGTTATGTGCCGGGTTTTATTCCAGGTTCAGATGCTTGCTGATGAGCCAGGTGCAGCCGAAGAAGTACAGGCCGCCAAGTACCAGATCCTGGATCAGCTCCACCAGAAAACTGGTGTGCAGGAACTGGCCGCGCAGTACCGTGGTCAGTGCGCCGTTGTTGCTGGGCAGATAGTCCATGGCGCCCATGATGCTTGTGGCCGCCAGGGACAGCACGCTGGTCAGGATGACATAGGCGATGAAAGCGGCCAGCACCCGGTGCTTGTTGAACCGCTGTCCCACACAGATGCAGAAGAACGCAGCCAGCCCTCTGCGCAGCAGCTGTACCGCAAAGGTGACGATAAAGATCACGATCAGGCTACCCTGGTTGACCCGCAGATCTGTTGCCAGGGAAGTGGTGAACACGCTGACATAATAGGGGATATCCCGGACAAAGGTGGCATCCACCGTGGACAGGATGAACATGCACAGCAGGATAATGGCGCCGTCGATGACCTGCCAGAAAAACAGGCCGGTCAGCTTGGAAGCCACCAGCTGCCAGGGCTTCACCGGCAGCGTATGCATCAGGTATCCCTCATCCGTAAACAGATTTTTATAAAACCAGTAAATGAAATAGAAGGAGCTGATGACGCCAACGACAATGACCATCATAACGTAAAAGATGACAAGCAGGGCGAAGATTTCATCCGGCATCTGCATCAGAAAATCCGACCCTAGCGTGATCCGCCCGAGAATGGTGAAGATCAGCAGCGCAATGTGCAGCGGCACCAGCAGCCTGGCGGAATTTTTCAGATCAAAAGCAATCAAATTGGTCAGCATCGGAACACCTCCCTGAATAAAGCATCGACAGATTTCCCCTCCGAAGCACGCACCTCTTCCACGGTGGTGTGCATGCGGACTTCGCCGTTCTGGAGGAAGATCACCTCGTCCAGGATGTTCTCAATGTCCGAGATCAGATGGGTGGCAATGAGAACGGAGGCGTTGGGATTGTAGTTGGTAAGGATCGTGCGCAGGATATAATCCCGGGCCGCCGGGTCTACGCCGCCAATGGGCTCATCCAGAACGTACAGCTTTGCATCCCGGCTCATGACCAGAATGAGCTGTACCTTTTCCTTGGTGCCCTTGGACATGGTTTTCAGCCGGTCATTTACAGAAATGTGCAGCGCTTCCAGCATTTCCAGAGCGCGTTTGCGGTTGAAATTCCGGTAAAAAGAAGAAAAGAAATCCAACAGATCCTTTACCTTCATCCAGCTGTTCAGATAAGTCCGCTCCGGCAGATAGGCAACTTCCGCCTTGGTCTGTACGCCCGGGGCGATGCCCTCGATGAGCACTTCCCCTTCTGTGGGCACCAGAAGGCCGTTGATCAGCTTGATCAGTGTGGATTTGCCGCTTCCGTTGGGCCCCAGAAGGCCGATGATGCGGCCGGATGAAATGGTCAGATTCACGTCTGTCAGCGCATACTTGGAATCGTATCGTTTGCACAGATTCCGGCATGTCAGCAGTTCACTCATAAGGTTCCCTCCTCGATGATTTTCTGGGCCAGTGCCAGCGCCTGCTCCCTCTCGTAGCCAAGGCGGCGGATATTGGAAAGATAGCTCTGGGTGCATTCCCGGGCCAGTTCCTCCCGCACTCGGGAGATGCGTTCCTGATCCTCGGTAATGTACCGTCCGTTCGTCCGTTGGGTGTACACAAGCCCGCTTCGCTCCAGTTCTGTAAAAGCTTTCTGCATGGTATTGGGATTCACGGCAGCGTCCGCCGCCAGCTCCCGCACAGAGGGGAGCTTGTCCCCGGCATGATATACGCCGGATACGATATCCATCTGGATCCGCTCCACGAGCTGAAGATAGATGGGTCTGTTGTTATCCAGGTTCCATGGCATACAGGCATCCACTTCCTTTCTGTATTGCTGTACTAGTCTATTAATACAATAACAAAACCTGTAAAATTTGTCAACTAAATTATTTATTCGCAGTGTTGACTCTGTGCTGTGGATTAGCGGTCAATCAGATATGCACCTGCAATGACTACGGCGACAGCAGGAGGACAAATATTTATCCGAGCGATGTGCAGGAGATCATACGCCTGCTATGATGCTTTACTGTCCACTGCAGATTTTATCAAGTAATTCCGAATCAAATTTCCCTTCCCGCAGCATGGCGATCTCATACTGATAGGGCGGGTATTTTTTCTTGTCCTCCCCCGGCGCGGCCACGTAGGGTGTCTCCAGAATTTTCGGGATCGCCGCAAAATCGGGATGGTGGGCGATGGCGTTCAGCGTGTCAAAGCCGATCTGGCCGAAGCCGATGTTTTCGTGGCGGTCTTTTCCGGCGCCCCACCCGTTTTTGCTGTCATTGAGATGGAAAACTGCGATCTGGTCTTTACCCAGAATGCGGTCAAACTGGTCGATCACCCCGTCGAAATCCTGCACGATGTCATAACCGGCATCGTGGACGTGGCAGGTGTCAAAGCAGACCCGCAGCTTGTCGTTGCAGACAACGCCGTCGTAGATGGCAGCCAGTTCCTCAAAGCTGCGGCCCAGCTCGGAGCCTTTTCCGGCCATGGTTTCCAGCGCCACACAGACAGGTGTCTCCGGGGTCAGCACCTCGTTGAGTCCTTTGACGATCTGCGCGATGCCGGCCTCCACACCGGCGCCCACGTGAGATCCGGGATGCAGCACCAGCACCGGGCTTCCCATAGCTGCCGTCCGGGTCAGCTCCAGCGCCAGAAATTCCACCGCAAGCTCAAAGGTGCGGGGTGTGGTGGTGTTGGCCAGATTGATGATGTAGGGCGCGTGGACAACGAACGTTTCAATGCCGTGTTCCTTCATATATGCCTGCCCGGCGGGAATGTTCAGCTCCGGGATTTCCTTCCGGCGCGTGTTCTGGGGCGCACCGGTATATACCATAAACGTATTCGCACCATAAGATACGGCTTCCTTTACGGAATTCAAAAACATATCCTTGCCGCTCATACTCACATGAGAACCAATGATCATAGGAAAAATCCTCCGTTTTTTATTTCATTATAGGGATAAAAGATCAATTTTTCAATTCCTCTTTCCCAAACTGTTTCAGGATGTTATAATAAACTTTACAGTTCACTCCATGAATAGACGAATGGCGCGCCTCGTTATGAGCAAAAGGGAGCTGCGCTCGTGAACTGTAACGAATACCATAAGGAGCGAATCAGATAAATGAAGAAGATACTGGATTTGATTTCGGAACAGGTGACGGCGGCGTTTGTGCAGGCCGGATACGAAGAAAAATATGGAAAGGTGACGGTGTCCAACCGCCCCGATCTGTGTGAATATCAGTGCAACGGTGCCCTGGCGGCTGCCAAGCAGTACCACAAGGCGCCCATTATGATCGCGAAGGATGTGGCTGCTATTCTGGAAAAGCAGGACATGTTTTCCCAGGTGGATGCAGTGGCACCGGGATTCCTGAACCTGAAAGTGAAGGAGGCTTTTGTCGGCGATTACTTAAATGAGATGCGTGGCAGTGAGAAGTTCGGCCTGGAACCGGTGGCACATCCCAAGACCATCATGATCGACTACGGCGGCCCCAACGTGGCAAAACCGCTGCATGTGGGACATCTGCGTTCTGCCATCATCGGCGAGAGCATCAAGCGGATGGGCCGTTATGTGGGCCATACGATGATCGGCGACGTGCATCTGGGCGACTGGGGCCTGCAGATGGGCCTCATCATCACCGAGCTGCACAAGAGAAAACCGGAGCTGGTTTATTTTGATGAGGCATATGAAGGAGAATACCCGGAAGAGGCGCCTTTTACCATCTCCGAGCTGGAAGAAATTTACCCGGCGGCCAGTGCTTATTCCAAGGAGCATGCGGACTACAAGGAAGCTGCCATGCAGGCTACCTATGAGCTGCAGCACGGCAGACGGGGGTATCGCGCCCTGCTGGCACATATTTTAAACGTGTCTGTCACCGACCTGAAGAAGAATTATAAGAACTTAAATGTGGATTTTGACCTGTGGAAGGGTGAATCTGATGCCCAGCCCTATATCCCGCAGATGGTGCAGGATATGAAGGATAAGGGCTTTGCCCATATGAGTGACGGCGCACTGGTGGTGGATGTAAAAGAGGATACGGACACCAAAGAGATTCCACCGTGCATGATCCTCAAATCCGACGGAGCTTCCCTGTACAATACCACGGATTTGGCAACCATCGTGTGGAGAATGCAGGATTATCATCCGGATCAGCTGATCTACGTGGTGGACAAGCGGCAGGAGCTGTATTTCACCCAGGTGTTCCGCTGCGCCAGAAAGACCGGGCTGGTAAAACCGGAGACAGAGCTGACGTTCTTAGGGTTCGGCACCATGAATGGCAAGGACGGCAAGCCCTTCAAGACGAGAGAGGGCGGCGTTATGCGTCTGGAGAAGCTGATTTCCGGCATCAATGAGGAAATGTACCGGAAGATTATGGATAACCATGAGGCAGACCCGGAGGAGGCAAAGGAGACGGCAAAGATCGTGGGCCTTTCCGCCATCAAATACGGTGATCTGTCAAACCAGGCGTCCAAGGATTATATTTTCGATATTGACAGATTTACCTCCTTTGAGGGGAATACCGGCCCGTATATCCTGTATACCATTGTCCGGATCAAGTCTATTTTGAATAAATACAGGGACAACGGCGGTACCCTGGAAGGGCTGTCCATCCGTCCGGCCGGCAGTGCCAGCGAGAAAGCACTCATGCTGGAATTGGCAAGATTCAACAGCGTGATGGAGAATGCCTTTGAGGAGATCGCGCCCCACAAGATCTGTTCCTACATTTATGATCTGGCCAACGAGTTCAACCATTTCTACCATGAGACGAAGATCCTGGCTGAGACGGATGCGGAGAAGCAGAAGGGCTACATCGCGCTGCTGCTGCTGACCAGAGGCATTCTGGAGGACTGCATCGACGTACTTGGCTTCTCCGCACCGGAGCGTATGTAAAAAAGCGGGCAGCAGGAACAAAGGAGTAGAAAACATTGACGGAAAAATTATATAACACGGACAGCCATATGCACACCTTCACGGCTCAGGTGCTTTCCTGCGGCATGGAAGGGGAGCACTTTGGCCTGGTACTGGATCGTACCGCCTTCTTTCCGGAGGGTGGCGGCCAGTGTGCGGATACGGGTGTGCTCATCTGTCCGGACGGCGCCCAGGTACAGGTGCTGGACGTGCAGGAGAAGAACGGGCAGATCGTCCATGTGACGGATCAGGCGGTGGAGTCCGGCACGGCCGTACAGGGAGAACTGGACTGGGCACAGCGGTTTTCCAATATGCAGCAGCACACAGGAGAGCATATTGTCTCCGGGCTGGTGCATGCCGCCTACGGCTATGACAATGTGGGCTTTCATCTGGGAAGAGAGATTGTGACCATGGATTTCAACGGCACGATCCCGGCAGAGGACGTACCGGAGCTGGAACGCCGGGCCAATGGGGCAGTGTTTGCCAATCTGCCGGTGCAGGTAACGTACCCTTCCGCGGAAGAGCTGAAAATGCTGGAATACCGGAGCAAGCTGGAGCTGGAAAAGGATGTGCGCATTGTGACCATTCCAGGTGTGGATGTGTGCGCCTGCTGTGCGCCTCACGTGAACACCACTGGGGAGATCGGCCTCATCAAGATCGTGGATCTGCAGAAATATAAGGGCGGCGTGCGCATGACCATTCAGTGCGGCGGCCGGGCGCTGGCGGATTACCAGACGAAACAGGACAATATTGTGCAGATTTCCAAGGCCCTTTCTGCCAAGCAGGAGGAGACGGCGGCTGCAGTGGAGCGGCAGAAGGCAGAGCTGGCAGCCATGAAGGAAAAATGTGCGGCCATTCAAGGAGAACTGACTATGCTGCGGGCAGAGACGATTCCGGCTACAGAGAGCAGCATCTGTCTGGTGGAGGCGGATATGGATGCCAAAGCCATGCGCACCCTAGTCAATCTGCTGGTGGAGAAAGCGGGCCGGGTGGCTGCGGTATTTGCAGGCAATGACCAGGACGGCTACCGCTACATCATCGGCAGCAAGCAGGTGGATCTGCGGGCGCTTTCCAAGGAACTGAACGGTGCACTCCATGGCCGGGGCGGCGGATCGGCTGCCATGATCCAGGGCAGCGCACAGACAGACGAGACAACGATCAGGGAGTATATCAATGGCATTTAAGACGATTTTATTTGATTTGGACGGTACGCTGACAGATCCGAAGGTAGGCATCACCACCTGCTGTCAGTACGGCCTGCGGGCAGTGGGTGTGGATGTGCCGGACTTAAAAGAACTGGAGCAGTTTATCGGCCCGCCGCTGATTCCTGCTTTTCAGGAGGTATATGGCATCACGGAAGATCAGGCCAGAATGGCGCTGGAAAAATACCGGGAGCGTTTTACGGATATCGGCATTTATGAGAATGAGCTGCTGCCCGGTGTACCGCAGATGCTGGAAGCGCTGAAAGCAGCAGGAAAAGTGGTGGCGACTGCTTCTTCCAAACCGGAGCCTTTTGTAAAACGGATCCTGGAGCATTTTTCCATCGACCGTTACTTTGACGAAATTGCCGGCAGTACCATGGATGAGAAGCATGCGGGAAAGGCAGAGGTGGTGGCAGATGTGCTGCGCCGTCTCCACATCCCGGAGGAAGAGAAGGATTCTGTTATCATGGTGGGAGACCGGAAGCATGATGTGGAAGGAGCAGCAGCCCATGGCATCCGCACCATTGCGGTGACTTTTGGATATGGCAGTGTGGAGGAGCTGACTACCGTCGGCGCCTGGAAGCTTGCCCATACAATGGAAGAGCTGACGGCCCTTCTTCTGGAGGCGTAGGATGAGAAAACATTTGGATATCCGGGGATTTTTCCAGATTGTCATTCCGCCCGTTATTTATGTGATCATTCAGCGGATCGCCGGGTATGTGGTGGTGTTTGGCATGACCCTGATGAGTTTTGGAGCCATGACAGTTATTCTCCGGGGACGTTCCTTTTCTGTCAATCTGGACTGGAATGAGATGGGCTTTGTGGCTATGGCGCTGGCAGCGCTGGTGAGCATCCCGCTTTTCCTGTCCATGAAAAACCGGGACGAATTGCAGTACCCGTCGGATTATCGCTATGAGCCGGTGGCCCGGTGGCGGTATGTGTATGTGCCGGCGGTGGGATTTCTCATGGCAGTGGGCACCAACCAGCTCATCAGTCTTCTGAACATTGACCGTTTTTTTCCGGGATATGAGGAGACCTCCCAGACTCTCTATGCCATGAATATATGGGCGGAACTGGCAGTGCTGGGCATCCTTGTCCCTATTGTGGAAGAACTGATCTTCCGGGCGGTGGTGTATGAGAGGATCCGCCGATACTGTTCGGTGACGGCCTCGGCGCTGTGGGTCAGCTTTTTCTTCGGCGTATATCATGGCAATATGTCCCAGGGCATTTACGCCTTTCTGTTAAGCCTTCTGATGGTGTACATGAAAGAGAAGTATCATACCATGGCAGCGCCCGTCTTATTCCATATGAGTGCCAATATCTACTCGGTGCTGGCCACGGAGACGGCCCTCATGGACTGGGTGACAGAATCTGTGGAGCTGTATCTGGCGGTAATGGTGCTGTCATTTGCAATTTCTTTGCTGGCAATCTGGCGGATACAGGAGGAAGTTGCACCGGAACGGGTGAAAAAGAACCGGGAATGGCATAATGATTCTGAAAATTATAATACAAACTTATAATTTACAAATAATCTGATAATTTAACAAAAATTTCCTATTTACAAGTCAGCTAATGTGTAGTATAGTGTGTCCATACGAAATGCCGCAGTTCACACGCGCCATTCGCAAAATCGCATCTTTGATGCTTTCCGCTGCTTCACAGCTCATTTTTGCTCATTACATGGCGCTCCCTTCGTATGTTCATGCAGTCAGATTTTCATGCAAGCATGAAATCTGTCTACAAGAGCATACGAGTGAACTGTAACTAAAAAAGAAAGGATAAAGTATGGTGAATAAGGAAAACCGCACGAACCGGTTGACTGGACTGTACGATCCGAGTTTTGAGCATGATAACTGCGGAATCGGAGCGGTCGTCAACATTAAGGGTATCAAGTCGCACGAGACAGTCGTGAACGCACTGAAGATTGTAGAACACTTAGAACATAGAGCTGGCAAAGACGCCGAGGGCAAAACAGGTGATGGAGTTGGAATTCTCTTACAGATTTCCCACAAATTTTTCTCCAAAGCCTGTGAGCCACTCGGCATTTTTTTGGGCTCAGAACGGGATTACGGCGTGGGTATGTTCTTCTTCCCACAGGAGGAAATGAAGCGCAACCAGGCAAAGAAGATGTTTGAGATCATCGTTGCCAAGGAAGGGCTGGAGTTCTTGGGCTGGAGAGAAGTGCCCATTGATGAGGATATCCTGGGACACAAGGCCAGAGAATGTATGCCTTTTATCATGCAGGCATTCATCCGCAGACCTGCGGACATTCCCCAGGGACTGGATTTTGACCGCCGCCTGTACGTGGTGCGCCGGGTATTCGAACAGAGTAACGATAACACCTATGTGGTATCTCTTTCCAGCAGAACCATCGTGTACAAGGGTATGTTCCTGGTACATCAGCTTCGGAAATTCTTCGGTGATCTGCAGCATCCCGATTATGAATCGGCCATTGCCATCGTGCATTCCCGGTTCAGCACCAACACGAACCCCAGCTGGGAGCGGGCACATCCCAATCGGCTCATTGTTCATAACGGTGAGATCAACACCATTCGCGGAAATGCGGACAACATGCTGGCCAGAGAAGAGACAATGGAATGCGGATGTCTCAAGAGCGAGATGCACAAGGTACTGCCGGTCATCAACGTGGCAGGTTCTGATTCCGCCATGCTGGATAACACGCTGGAGTTCCTGTACATGAACGGTATGGAGCTGCCGCTGGCAGTGATGATCACCATCCCGGAGCCCTGGGCCAACAATCGGATCATGTCCCAGAAGAAGAAAGATTTCTATCAGTATTTTGCAACCATGATGGAGCCCTGGGACGGCCCGGCAGCCATTGTGTTCTCTGACGGCGATGTGATGGGGGCTGTGCTGGACCGCAACGGCCTGCGTCCTTCCCGGTATTATATCACCGACGATGATTACCTGATCCTTTCCTCCGAGGTAGGCGTCATGGATCTGGCACCGGGCCGGATCGTGGCAAAAGAACGCCTCCGTCCGGGCAAAATGCTGCTGGTGGATACGGTAAAAGGCAAGGTTATTGACGATGATGAACTGAAAGAGGGCTATGCGGCAAGACAGCCTTACGGTGAATGGCTGGATCACTATCTGGTAGAACTGAAGGATCTGAAGATCCCCAACCAGAAGATTCCCACCTACAGCAAGGAAGAATGCGTACTTATGCAGAAGGCCTTCGGTTACACCTACGAGGATCTGACCACCGCCATCCTTCCCATGGCAAAGAACGGGGCAGAGAGCATTGCCGCCATGGGTGTGGATACACCGCTGGCCGTATTGTCCAAGAAGCATCAGCCGCTGTTTAACTATTTCAAGCAGCTGTTTGCCCAGGTAACCAATCCGCCGATAGACGCTATTCGAGAGGAAATCGTCACATCCACCACCGTTTACATCGGCGAGGACGGCAATCTGTTGCAGGAGCGGGCGGAAAACTGCCAGGTGCTGAAGGTGAATAACCCGATCCTGACCAATACCGATATCCTGAAAATTAAAAATATGAAGGTAGAGGGCTTTAAGGTAGCTGAGATTCCCATTACCTATTATAATAACACCAACCTGGAACGGGCACTGGATCGTTTGTATGTGGAGATCGACCGTGCCCACAGAGACGGGGCCAACATCCTGATCCTGACAGACCGGGGGGTGGATGAGTACCATGAAGCCATTCCGTCCCTGCTGGCAGTGGCTGCGGTGCATCAGCATCTGGTCATTACGAAGAAGCGTACCTCCGTGGCAATCATCCTGGAGAGCGGCGAACCGAGAGATGTGCACCATTTTGCAACACTGCTGGGCTATGGCGCCTGTGCCATCAACCCGTATCTGGCCCAGGAGAGCATCCGGCATATGATCGAGGATGGAACGCTGGACAAAGATTACTATGCTGCTGTGGATGATTACAACGCTGCTATTTTACACGGCATTGTCAAGATTGCATCCAAGATGGGAATTTCTACCATCCAGTCCTACCAGGGTGCCAAGATTTTTGAGGCCATTGGTATCGACCGCAGCGTCATTGACAAATACTTTACGAACACCATCAGCCGGATCGGCGGCATTACCCTGGAGGATATCCAAAAGGATGTGGATTACCTGCATTCCAGAGCTTTCGATCCGCTGGGACTGGGGACAGATTCCACCCTGGACAGCATTGGAAACCACAAAATGCGCAGCGGCCAGGAGGAGCATCTGTACAATCCCCAGACCATCCATTTGCTGCAGATGGCAGCCAGAACCGGCGACTACAGCCTGTTCAAGCAGTACACGGCCCTGATCAATTCCGAGACCAATACCGGTAACTTACGCGGCCTGATGGATTTCAAATTCCCGGAAAAAGGCGTGCCCATCGATGAGGTGGAGAGCGTGGACTCCATTGTGCAACGGTTTAAGACCGGCGCCATGTCTTACGGCTCCATTTCCCAGGAGGCCCATGAGACACTGGCCATTGCCATGAACCGGCTGAAAGGAAAGTCCAACAGCGGTGAGGGCGGTGAGAGCCTGGAGCGTCTGACCATCGGGCCGGACGGCGTGAACCGGTGTTCTGCCATCAAGCAGGTGGCATCGGGCCGGTTCGGCGTGACCAGCCGGTATCTGGTCAGCGCCAAAGAGATCCAGATCAAGATGGCCCAGGGCGCAAAGCCCGGCGAGGGCGGCCATTTGCCTGCTGCCAAGGTTTACCCGTGGGTGGCAAAAACGAGACATTCCACCCCGGGTGTGGGGCTGATCTCCCCGCCGCCGCACCATGATATTTATTCCATTGAGGATCTGGCCGAACTGATCTACGACCTGAAAAATGCCAACAAGGACGCACGGATTTCCGTCAAGCTGGTATCCGAGGCCGGTGTGGGAACGGTGGCAGCCGGTGTGGCAAAGGCCGGTGCCCAGGTCATCCTGGTATCCGGTTATGACGGCGGTACCGGTGCGGCGCCCAAGAGCTCCATCCACAATGCAGGGCTGCCCTGGGAGCTGGGACTGGCGGAAACTCACCAGACACTGATCATGAACGGTCTGCGGAACAAGGTTCGCATCGAAACGGATGGAAAACTCATGAGCGGCCGGGATGTGGCCATCGCAGCCCTTCTGGGCGCTGAGGAATTCGGTTTCGCAACCGCACCGCTGGTAACCATGGGCTGTGTCATGATGCGCGTATGTAATCTGGACACCTGCCCGGTGGGCATCGCCACCCAGAATCCGGAGCTTCGCAAACGGTTCGCAGGCAAGCCGGAATATGTTATCAACTTTATGAAATTTGTGGCCCAGGAGCTACGGGAATATATGGCCAGGCTGGGTGTGCGCACCGTGGATGAACTGGTGGGCCGTACCGACCTTCTGAAGATGAAAGAGCATCCGGATGCACCCCGGGCAAAACGGGTAGATTTGAGTGCCATCCTGAACAATCCTTTTGCAAAAGAGGGGGAGAAGGTGACCTTTGATCCGAAGCAGATATATGATTTCCAGCTGGAGAAGACGGCAGATGAGCGGATCCTCATGAAAAAGCTGAAAAGTGCCCTGGAATCCGGTCAGAAGAAGAGCATCGAGGTGGATGTAAGCAACACCGACCGTGCCTTCGGAACCATTTTCGGTTCTGAGATCACCAAACGCTACGGCGATGATCTGGAAGAAGACAGCTATGTGATCAAATGTAAGGGTGCAGGCGGACAGAGCTTTGGTGCCTTTATCCCCAGGGGCCTGACCCTGGAGCTTACCGGTGATTCCAATGATTACTTCGGCAAGGGCCTGTCCGGCGGAAAGCTGATCGTCTATCCGCCAAAGGGCGTGCGCTTCAAGCAGGATGAGAACATCATCATCGGTAACGTGGCCCTCTACGGCGCCACCAGCGGCAAAGCCTATATCGGCGGTGTGGCAGGTGAGCGGTTCTGTGTCCGCAACTCCGGCGCCATCGCCGTTGTGGAAGGCGTGGGTGATCATGGATGTGAGTACATGACCGGCGGCCGCGTGGTCGTGCTGGGCAGCACCGGCAAGAACTTCGCCGCAGGTATGAGCGGCGGTATCGCTTATGTGCTGGATGAAAACAGCGATCTGTATACAAGAATCAATAAAGAAATGGTTTCCATCCGGGAACTGACGAATAAATACGACGTGCTGGAGCTGAAGGATATGATCAAGGAGCATGTGGCCTACACCAATTCGGAGAAGGGCAAGATGATCCTGGAAAACTTCGGAGAGTACCTGCCGAAATTCAAAAAGATCATTCCGCACGACTATGAGCGGATGCTCAACGCCATCGTCCAGATGGAGGAAAAAGGTTTAAGCAGTGAGCAGGCACAGATCGAAGCATTTTATGCAAATACGAGAGGTTAGGAGGGGAGTATCATGGGAAAACCAACAGGATTTTTAGAGTTTGCAAGAGAGACAAGTACGGCGATTTCGCCCAAAGACAGAATTAAAAATTTTGACGAGTTCCATATTCCACTCCCGCTGGAAAAACAACGGCAGCAGGGCGGCCGCTGCATGGACTGCGGCGTTCCCTTCTGTCAGTCCGGTATGATGCTGTTTGGCATGACCAGCGGATGTCCGCTGCATAACCTGGTTCCCGAGTGGAATGACTGTGTGTATACCGGCAATCTGGAGGAGGCCTATGAGCGGCTGCACAAGACCAACAACTTCCCGGAGTTTACCTCCCGGGTGTGCCCGGCTCTGTGCGAAGCAGCCTGCACCTGCGGCCTTAACGGAGACCCGGTGTCCACCAAGGAAAACGAGTATACCATCATTGAGAATGCTTACGAAAAAGGTTATGCGGCACCAAAGCCCCCCAAAGCGAGAACCGGTAAGAAGATTGCAGTCATCGGTTCCGGCCCTTCCGGGCTGGCGGCGGCAGATCAGCTGAACCGCAGAGGCCACAGCGTCACTGTTTTCGAACGAAATGACCGGATCGGCGGACTGCTCATGTATGGCATTCCCAATATGAAGCTGGATAAGCGGATCGTGGAACGGAAAGTGGAAGTGATGAAAGCGGAAGGCGTGGAATTTGTCACCGGTGTCAACGTGGGTGTGGACAAAAAAGCCGCAGAACTTTTGAAAGAGTACGACCGGGTGATTCTGGCCTGCGGTGCTTCCAATCCGAGAGACATCAAGGCACCGGGAAGAGAAGGAAAAGGTATCTACTTTGCGGTGGATTTTCTCACAGCTACCACAAAGAGCCTGCTCAATTCCTCTTTCCGAGACAAACAGTTCATCCCGGCCAAAGGAAAGAAAGTGCTGGTCATCGGCGGCGGTGATACCGGTAATGACTGCGTGGGCACATCCATCCGTCTGGGAGCGGCTTCTGTCATCCAGCTGGAAATGATGCCAAAGCTTCCTTCCAAACGGACAGAGCAGAATCCCTGGCCCCAGTGGCCCAGGGTGCTGAAAACCGATTACGGACAGGAAGAGGCCATAGCGATGTTCGGCAAAGACCCGCGGGTGTACCAGACCACGGTAAAGGAATTCCTGCTGGATAAAGGCGGCAATGTCACCAGGGCCAAGCTGGTGAAGCTGGAACCGAAGAAAGACGAGAAAACCGGACGTACCGTCATGGAAGAAGTGCCCGGCAGCGAGAACATCATCGATGTGGATCTGGTGCTCATTGCCGCAGGCTTCCTGGGAAGCCAGGACTATGTGACCAGGGCCTTCGGTGTCAAGACCGATGCCAGAACCAATGTGGCCACGGAGGGTGACAGCTACCGTACCAGTCAGCCCGCCGTGTTTGCGGCAGGAGATGTGAGAAGAGGACAGTCCCTGGTTGTGTGGGCCATTGCAGAGGGCAGAAATGTAGCCCGGGCAGTAGACGAGAGCCTCATGGGATACACGAACTTGTAATACCAAGGTAGTAAGTCAGAAAACCACGATACGCTTGCGTATGAGTGGTTGAATGACTTAACGATAGTATTACAAAACATATATAATAGGAAAGGCTTGCTTTATTTACACATACAAATGTGTAGAAAAGGCAGGTCTTTTCTTATTCGAATTTTAGCAGATACAAATACAGGAGAGATACAAGTTCGAAGTGACGATAGCGAGGCTTTCGAAATGACGAGTACGCGAACAGCGACAGTGAGCGCATGTTTGAACCTCGAAGAGGTGAGTTTGCGCAGTAGCTGGAGCGAAAAAGTGCGTACGAGGAGTAGAAAACGAAGCGTGTCACGAGAACTGTATCTGTAATGTCTTAATTCAGAAGGTCTTTGTTTTCCATACTGGACAATTCTTGCTACTTTTAGTATAGTTAAAGAATAGGCGCAAAGATAAGCCCTGAAAGGTGGTGGTTTTTATGGTAAAAAATACAGAGGGACAGGCTTCTGATGTTCCAGGTCGAATGTGTATGAAAAATATCATAAAAATTTCATCTGGAGGAAGCTTATCATGGATATGGACATTGTCATGGATTTAGACAAAATCAAGGAACTGATCGAGACCAAGCAATATTCCCTTCTGCGGGAAATGCTGTCGGAGATGAACGAGGCGGATATTGCGGCAATGATGGAGGAGCTGACCGGCGACGACATGCTGACGGTATTCCGTTTTCTGCCGAAGGATATGGCGGCGGATGTATTTTCCTATCTGCCCATCGAGTATCAGCAGGATATCATCACCGATCTGTCAGATAAAGAGGCGGCCAATGTCATCGACAGCCTGATGGCGGATGATGCGGCGGACCTGATGGAGGAAATGCCGGCCAACGTGGTGAAGAAGCTGCTGGCCAACGCAAGCCCGGAGACACGGCGGGATATCAACCTGCTGCTGCGCTACCCGGAGGATTCCGCCGGAAGCATCATGACGGTGGAGTTTGTGGATCTGAAGGAGACGCTGACGGTGGAGCAGGCGATCCTGCGCATCCGCCGGACCGGTGTGGACAAAGAGACCATCGATGTCTGCTATGTGCTGGATAACCGGAGAAAACTCATCGGCTCCGTGACGCTGCGGCGTCTGCTGCTGAGTTCTTCTGACGAGCTCATTGAAAATATCATGAACGAGCATGTGATCTCCGTTCACACGCTCATGGACCAGGAGGAAGTATCCCGGCAGTTCCAGAAATACGACTTTACTTCCATGCCGGTTGTGGACAACGAGAACCGGCTGGTGGGCATTATCACCGTCGATGATATCGTGGATATCCTGCAGGAAGAGACCACGGAGGATATCGAGAAGATGGCTGCTATCGTGCCGAACGACAAGCCGTACATGCGAACCGGCATCATCGATACGTGGAAAAAACGTATTCCCTGGCTGTTATTTCTCATGGTGTCCGCCACCTTTACCGGCGCCATTATTTCTTCCTTTGAGGACGCCCTGAGCAGTTATGTGGTGCTGACAGCGTTCATTCCCATGCTTATGGATACCGGCGGAAATGCCGGTGGTCAGGCTTCAGCAACGATCATCCGTGGGTTATCCCTGGAAGAGATCGAGTTCGGGGATATTCTGCGCGTCATGTGGAAGGAAATGCGGGTCGGCGTGTTCTGCGGCGTGACGCTGGCGGGCGCCAATTTTATAAAAATGCTGGTATTCGACCGGACAGGAGTTCCGGTGGCCTGTGTCGTCTGCCTGACCCTGATCGTGGCAGTTACTGTGGCCAAGCTGATCGGCTGCTCCCTGCCGATGATCGCCCGCAGGATCGGTTTTGACCCTGCCGTCATGGCCAGCCCTTTTATTACAACGATAGTGGATGCATTGTCTCTGCTGGTATATTTCCGGTTTGCGACGTTGATCCTTCACATCGGATAAAAAAATAAAAAGAGAGAGAAAGAGAAAATGGAAAGAGAAACATTTCAATCAAGACTTGGTTTCCTGCTGTTGTCTGCAGGCTGCGCCATCGGCATCGGAAACGTATGGAGATTTCCCTATATCACGGGAAAATACGGCGGCGGCGTATTTGTGCTGCTGTACATATTTTTCCTGGTGCTGGTGGGCGTGCCTGTGATGACCATGGAGTTTGCCATCGGCAGAGCCAGTCAGAAGAGCACGGTGCGTGCCTATCATGTACTGGAAAAACCGGGACAGAAATGGCATGTACACGGCTATATCGCCCTTGCCGGCAACTTTGTTCTGATGATGTTCTACACCTCCGTAGCCGGATGGATGATCCACTATTTTTACCGGTATGTCACCGGTTCCATGGAGGGCATCCACGGCGATGCCACAGCAGCGGCTTTCGGTGAGATGCTGGCTTCCCCGGGAACGGTCACCATCTGGATGGTGCTCATCGTTGCGGCAGGATTTTTTATCTGCTCCAGAGGCCTGCAGAAGGGTGTGGAAAACGTTTCCAAATGGATGATGGTATCTCTGCTCATCCTCATGCTTGTGCTGGCGGTGCACAGCTTTACCCTGGATGGCGGCGGAGAGGGCCTGAAGTTCTATCTGATGCCCGATTTCCAGAGAACGCTGGACAGCGGCCTGTTTGAAACCGTCACCGCAGCCATGAACCAGGCATTTTTCACCCTGAGCCTTGGCATCGGCGCCATGCTGATCTTCGGCAGCTACCTGAAAAAAGACAAAACCCTGCTGGGTGAGTCCATCAGCATTGCCTGCCTGGACACCTTTGTGGCATTCGTATCCGGCCTCATCATTTTCCCGGCCTGCTTTGCCTACAACGTCAGCCCGGACAGCGGCCCGTCCCTGATCTTTATCACCCTGCCCAACATTTTCAATTCCATGGCGGGCGGCAGGATCTGGGGCAGCCTGTTCTTCTTGTTTATGTTTTTTGCATCCTTCTCCACGATCATCGCCGTGTTTGAGAACATTATGGCGTGTACAAGAGATCTGTTCCATATTGGAAGAGGAAAAGCGGCCGTGATCAACGGCATCCTCATGGTGATCCTGTCCATGCCGTGCGTGCTGGGCTACAATGTATGGTCGGCCTTCCAGCCCTTGGGCGCAGGCTCCACCGTTCTGGATCTGGAGGACTTCATCGTCAGCAACTTCCTGCTGCCGCTGGGCTCCCTCGTATATCTGCTCTTCTGTGTCAGCCGCGTGGGCTGGGGCTTTGAAAACTACCGGGCAGAGGCCAATGCGGGCGAGGGTGTGAAGATTCCCAAAGGCATCCGGTTCTATGTGACCTGGATCCTGCCGATCTTCGTCATCATCGTATTTTTACAGGGCCTGATCGCAAAGTTTTCGTAAACAGTTCAGATTATGCCGAACGAGAACAGCGATCGTGCTTGCACGAATAGCTGAGCGAGGAAAGGCATAAGAAGAGCGCCAGAAAATGAGCAGAAAGTAGCTGCGAAGCAGTGGAGAGTGCGGAAGCACGATTCTGCGAATGGCGCGGCTGAACTGTTTAGACAATGTTGTAAACAACGTGAAAAAATATCTTGAAATAGTATAGCCTCTGTGCTATACTATTTTAGTCTATGAGAAAACACGCGGGTGGATTCTGGAGATGGTGCCGTTTCGACGGTCTATCCGGAAAGTGGATATCCGCGGAAGAATTTAACCAAATGGAGGAAAGAAACATGAGCGTTATTTCAATGAAGCAGTTACTCGAAGCCGGTGTGCATTTCGGACACCAGACCAGAAGATGGAACCCTAAGATGGCTCCTTACATCTACACAGAGAGAAATGGTATCTACATCATCGACCTGCAGAAGTCCGTTGGCAAAGTGGACGAGGCTTACAAGGCAATCTTCGATATCGCAGCAGACGGCGGCAGCATTCTGTTCGTAGGAACCAAGAAGCAGGCACAGGACGCTATCCGTGTAGAGGCTGAGAGATGCGGCATGTATTTTGTAAATGAGAGATGGCTCGGCGGTATGCTGACTAACTTCAAGACCATCCAGAGCAGAATCGCAAGACTGAAAGCAATCGAGACCATGTCCGAGGACGGCACCTTCGACGTACTTCCGAAGAAAGAAGTTATCGCTCTGAAGAAAGAGTGGGAGAAGCTGGAGAAGAACCTTGGCGGTATCAAGAACATGAAGAAGCTTCCGGATGCCATCTTCATCGTTGACCCGAAGAAGGAGAGAATCTGCGTACAGGAAGCTCACACACTGGGTATTCCGCTGATCGGTATCGCTGATACCAACTGCGATCCGGAAGAGCTGGATTACGTGATCCCGGGTAACGACGATGCCATCCGTGCAGTAAAACTCATCGTTTCCAAGATGGCAGACGCTGTCATCGAGGCAAACCAGGGCGCTGCTGAGGAAGTTGCAGAGGCAGCTGCAGAAGAGGCAGAGGCTACAGAAGAGTAATCATAACCGAGATTCTACACGCTAATTGGAGGAAGATAACATGGCTATTACAGCAGCAATGGTAAAAGAGTTAAGAGAGATGAGCGGCGCCGGCATGATGGACTGCAAGAAAGCTCTTACCGCTACAGACGGTGATATGGACAAGGCAGTAGAGTTCTTAAGAGAGAAAGGCCTTGCAACCGCACAGAAGAAGGCAGGAAGAATCGCAGCAGAGGGTATCGTTATGCTGAAGGTTTCCGATGATTCCAAGAAGGCAGTCGCTGTAGAAGTAAATGCAGAGACAGACTTCGTTGCAAAGAACGAGAAGTTCCAGGGATACGTTGCACAGGTTGCTGAGCAGGCTCTGGACACCACAGCAGCAGATATCGACGCTTTCCTGGCTGAGCCCTGGAAATTCGATACAACCAAGACTGTAAACGAGGCACTTGCCGGACAGATCGCTGTCATCGGTGAGAACATGAAGATCCGTCGTTTCCAGCAGGTTGAGGAGGCAGACGGTTTCGTAGCTTCCTACACCCACATGGGCGGCAAGATCGGCGTTCTCGTTGACGTTGTCACAGACGTTGTCAACGATGCTGTCAAGGAGATGGCTAAGAACGTAGCTATGCAGGTTGCAGCTCTGAAACCGCAGTACACAAGCCGTGCAGAGGTAAGCGCTGACTACATCGAGCATGAGAAAGGCATCCTTCTTGCACAGATCAAGAACGACCCGAAGGAGTCCCAGAAGCCGGAGAAGGTTATCGAGGGCATGATCACAGGCCGTATCAACAAAGAGCTCAAAGAGATCTGCCTGCTTGACCAGGTATACGTAAAGGCTGAGGACGGCAAGCAGTCCGTTGGCAAGTACGTTGAGGAAGTTGCCAAGGCAAACGGCGCAAAGATCACCATCAAAGGCTTCGTTCGTTTCGAGACCGGTGAGGGCCTGGAGAAGAAGGAAGAGGATTTTGCAGCCGAGGTTGCTAAACAGATGGCTGGAAACTAGGAGATTATTCTTAGTGGGAGAAACATCTTAGTGAAAATAAGACGTCATTACTTGTAGAGATATGGGTAATGGCGTCTTTTTAGCGTAAGGGATATGAAAATGCTGTAAATTTCACTGTGAATAAGTTGAATAATTCGCAGTGAAAAGATATAATATAGAGGAAGAAAAGATTTAGTAATTTTTGAGGAGGAATAAGTATGCCAAATATTAAGCCTATTTCGGATTTGAGAAATTATACAACAGTAATCAATGAGGTCACATATGGTAATAGAGTTTATCTTACAAGAAATGGACATGGTCAGTGTGCAATTATTGATATGAAAGAGCTTGATGAACTGGATAGGCAGAAAGCACTTTATACATTGATGCGTAAACTAAATGAAGCAGAAGTGTCTATTCGGGAAGAAGGAACAATTTCAGCAGATGATCTGGAGGCGGAACTGGGGGTATAAGCATGCGTCTACTGATCAAACAGCGGGTATTTTCCTGGACGGATACGTTTGATATTTACGACGAAGCAGGAAATCCAAAGTATTTTGTAAAAGGGGAATTTTTTTCACTGGGGCATCGGCTGCACGTATACGATGCATCCGGGCAGGAGATCGGCTTGGTGCGGGGGAAGCTGGCGCTGCTGCCGGTGTTTGAGATCGAGCTGCACGGCGCCTATCTGGGGCGGATCGAGAAACGGTTCACGCTGTTTCGGCCAAAATATGATCTGGAATACCGGGGCTGGCGAGCAGAAGGGGATTTCCTGGGCTGGAATTATGATGTGTATGAAGCCTGCTGTGTGGCGGTACATGTGACCAAGGAGCCGTTTCGCTGGGGAGATACATACGTCATTGATTTTTCGAATCCAGCGGATGAGCTGCCGGCCCTTTTGCTGGTGTTGGCCATTGATGCGGCCAACTGCAGCGGGTCTTAAAAACGGCTGAGAGAATCCTGAAAAAACAGATAATGAAATTTAGAAAATACCGTTGACTTTGATATATCAAAATGATATCATAAAAATATCAAAGGAGGGATTCTTTATGGAGGAAAAAGTATTAAGAAAGAATAAGAACGGCATGGCAGTGCTGATCCTAGGGATCATCCTGTATCTCATTGCTGCAGCATTGATCGTGTTCGGCTCTGTCTGGATGGCAGAGGAGGAAATGGTGCTGGGTGTGATCCTCTTTGTGGTGGGAACGGTGTATGCCTGTGTGGGTTGGATCCCGTTTCTCGGATTGAAGGTATTGAAGCCCCAGGAGGCGTTGGTGCTGACGCTGTTTGGAAAATATGTGGGCACCCTGAAGGAGCCTGGCTTTTATCATGTGAATCCGTTCTGTATCGCGGTAAATCCGGCGGCACACACGAAGCTAAACCAGAGCGGTGATGTGGACGGCGGCATGAACAAGAAACTTCTGCAGGCGTCAGGTGTTTCCGCCACAACGGCTTCTTCCGAGGGCAAGAAGATTTCCCTGAAGATCATGACGCTGAACAACAGCAGACAGAAGATCAACGACTGTCTGGGCAATCCGGTGGAGATCGGCATTGCAGTGATGTGGCGGGTGACGGACACGGCCAAAGCGGTTTTCTGTGTGGACAATTACAAGGAATACCTTTCCCTGCAGTGTGACAGCGCCCTTCGGGATATTGTGCGGATTTACCCGTATGATGTGGCAGAGAATGTGGACACCACCGGGGACGGCCTGGCCGACGAGGGCAGCCTGCGGGGCTCCAGTGAGATCGTGGCAGAACGGATCCGCGCGGAGATCCAGAAGAAGGTGGCCGATGCGGGACTGGAGGTTCTGGAAGCACGGATCACCTATCTTGCCTATGCGCCGGAGATCGCAGCGGTGATGCTGCAGCGGCAGCAGGCATCTGCCATCATCGACGCCAGAAAGATGATCGTGGACGGTGCCGTCGGCATGGTGGAGATGGCACTGGAACGGCTTTCTGAGAAACAGGTGGTAGAGTTGGATGAGGAACGCAAAGCGGCAATGGTGTCCAATCTGCTCGTGGTTCTGTGCGGCAACCGGGATGCACAGCCTGTGGTCAATTCCGGCAGCCTGTATTAACGGATGGCGGATCAGAAAAAGCAGGTTCCCTTACGCCTGTCGCCCAAGCTTTACAATGCCATTGCCGCTTGGGCGGAGGATGATTTTCGTTCTGTCAACGGACAGATCGAGTATCTGCTGACAGAGTGTGTCAGGCAGCGGAAGAAAAACGGGGCGCCGGTGCCCTGTGAATTGGATGTACCGCCGGAGCTGGATATCCAGTGACAAAAACAAAAGACCTGTACAGGAACACTTCTTATAATATAATAAGAAGGATTTCTGTTACAGGTCTTTTCTTGTATGCCAAAATCAGTAGTTACTCCGCCGCCTGCTTTTTCAGATTCTTATTGGCGGTGGACAGCATGAGCTTGATCCGGTTCAGCTGGTTGACTTCGCTGGCACCGGGGTCATAGTCGATGGCCACGATATTTGCCAGCGGGTACTGGTGCCGCAGCTCCTTGATGACGCCTTTTCCCACCACATGGTTGGGCAGACAGCCGAAGGGCTGGGTACACACGATGTTCGGTGTGCCGCTGTGGATCAGCTCCAGCATTTCTCCTGTCAGGAACCATCCCTCACCGGTCTGGTTACCCAGGGAAACGATGTCTTTTGCCATGGCAGCGGTGTCCTCGATCCGTGCCGGCGGCGTGAAGTGACGGCTCTTCTCAAACTCTTTGCGGGCCGTGTTCCGCACCTTTTCCAGGAACCAGATGCCCAAATTGCACAGCCGGGCGGTCTTCTTGCTCATACCCAGCTTCTCAGCCTTGAAGTTGGCGTTGTAGAAGCAGTAGAAGAAGAAGTCCAGAAGATCGGGAACGACAGCCTCTGCTCCCTCGCTTTCCAGCAGATCCACCAGATAGTTGTTGGCTGCGGGCAGAAATTTGACGAGGATCTCGCCGACGATGCCGACCCGGGGCTTCTGCTCACCGGTGATGGGCAGGCTGTCAAAGTCTTCGATGATCTCCCGGCAGAGCTTCTTGAACTTTCCGTAGGAAACCTTGGGCGCTGTCAGGAACTTGATGCAGGCAGCCACCCATTTTTCATGCATGGCGTTGGCACTTCCGGGCTCTTTTTCATAAGGGCGCATCCGGTACAGGCAGCGCATGAAAATGTCGCCGAAGACGACAGCATACACGGCTTTCATGGCCAGAGGCAGCGTCAGCTTGAAGCCCGGGTTGGATTCCAGGCCGCTTAGGTTGATGGAAATCACCGGAATCTGCTCATAACCGGCTTTTTTCAGTGCCCGGCGGATGAAGCCGATATAGTTGGAAGCCCGGCAGCCGCCGCCCGTCTGGGAAATGATGACTGCTGTTTTGTCCAGGTCGTATTCTCCGGACAGCAGGGCATCCATGATCTGGCCAACCACCATCAGAGACGGATAGCAGGCATCGTTGTTGACATATTTCAGGCCGGTGTTGACGGCGTTCTTGTTGTCGTTGGGCAGTATCACCAGGTGATAGCCGCAGGAATTCAGGGCCGGTTCCAGAAGCTCGAAATGGATCGGGGACATCTGGGGGCACAGGATCGTGTAATTCTTGCGCATTTCCTCAGTGAATACCACGCGCTCGATGTTGGCCGGACGGATGGTACGCTCCTCGGGATATTTTTCCCGCACGCGCACGGCGGACAGCAGGGAGCGGATGCGGATGCGGGCGGCGCCCAGGTTGTTTACCTCGTCGATCTTCAGGCAGGTGTAGATCTTGCCGGAATTGCTCAGAATATCGTTGACCGCATCGGTGGTCACGGCATCCAGGCCGCAGCCGAAGGAGTTCAGTTGGATGAGATCCAGATCTTCCCGCAGCTTCACATAGTTGGCTGCTGCATACAGGCGGGAGTGGTACATCCACTGGTCCATGACGATCAGCGGCCGCTCCACCGGGTTTAAGTGGGCCACGGATTCCTCAGTCAGCACCGCAATGCCATAGGAGGTGATGAGCTCCGGGATGCCGTGGTTGATCTCGGGATCCAGATGGTAGGGGCGTCCCGCCAGCACGATGCCGCGGCGCTTGTGTTCCTCCATCCAGCGCAGCACTTCCTCGCCTTTTTTCTGCATATCCTTATGAAGCTGCTGCATTTCTGCCCAGGCAGCGTGTACCGCCTCCGTGATTTCATCCCTGGAAATGTGGAAATCATTGCCCAGCTCCTCATACAGCCGGGGGATGAGAACCTCTTCGCTCTGGAAGGAGAGGAAAGGATTGCGGAAATCAATGTCAGGATTTCGCAGCTCTTCTATATTATTTTTGATGTTCTCCGCGTAGGAGGTGACAATGGGGCAGTTGTAGTGGTTGTTGGCATCCGCATACTCGATGCGCTCGTAGGGGATGCACGGGTAGAAGATGAACTTCAATCCCTGTCTCAGCAGCCATTCCACATGGCCGTGGGCCAGCTTGGCCGGATAACATTCGGATTCGCTGGGAATAGACTCGATTCCCATCTCGTAAATTTTTCGGTTGGATTCCGGGGAAAGGATCACGCGGAAGCCAAGCTTTGTAAAAAATGTATACCAGAAGGGATAGTTTTCGTACATGTTCAGTACCCGGGGGATACCAACCGTGCCCCGGGGCGCTTCCTCCTCCGGAAGAGGATCATAGGAAAACAGCCGCTCGTTCTTGTATGTAAACAGGTTCGGTACATCCTTGCCGGTCTTTTCCTTACCCACACCTTTTTCACAGCGGTTGCCGGTGATGAACCGCCGGCCGTTGCTGAATTTGTTGATGGTCATGAGACAGTTGTTGGTACAGCCGTGGCAGCGGGCCATGGATGTGGAGAATGTCAGATTCTCGATCTCCTCAATGGAAAGCATGGAGCTGACCGTGCCCTCCTCGTAGCGCTCCCGGGCAATGAGGGCAGCACCGAAGGCACCCATGATACCGGCGATATCCGGGCGGATGGCTTCACAGTCGGCGATCTTCTCAAAGCTTCGGAGTACCGCATTATTATAGAAGGTACCGCCCTGGACAACAATGTTTTTGCCCAGCTCTGCGGCGGAAGATACTTTGATGACTTTAAACAGGGCGTTTTTGATGACAGAGTAGGCCAGCCCTGCGGAAATATCAGCCACAGAGGCACCCTCTTTTTGCGCCTGTTTTACCTTGGAGTTCATGAAAACGGTGCAGCGGGTACCCAGGTCGATGGGATGTTTGGCAAACAGCGCTTCCTTGGCGAAATCCTGTACAGAGTAATTTAACGACTGGGCAAAGGTCTCAATAAAGGAGCCGCAGCCGGAGGAACAGGCTTCGTTGAGCTGTACACTGTCAACTGTATGATTTTTGATCTTGATACATTTCATGTCCTGGCCGCCGATGTCCAGAATGCAGTCTACGTTTTTGTCAAAGAACGCGGCAGCATAGTAGTGGGCGACAGTCTCCACCTCACCCTCATCCAGCATCAGGGCAGCTTTGATCAGCGCTTCCCCGTAACCGGTGGAGCAGGAGTAGACGATATGGGCGTCTTCGGGAAGCAGCCGGTGGATCTCCCTGATGGACTCGATGGTGGTAGCCAGCGGACTTCCGTTGTTGCTGTGATAAAAGGAGTACAGAAGGGAGCCGTCCTCGCCCACCAGCGCCGTCTTGGTGGTGGTGGAACCGGCGTCAATGCCCAGATAGCAGTTGCCCTTGTAGGTGGAAAGATCGCCCTTCTTTACTTTATACTGGTTCTGGCGCTCCAGGAAACGGTCAAAATCCGCCTCATCGGTGAACAGCGGATCCAGACGTTCCACCTCGAACTCCATCTTGATCTTGCCGGAAAGCTTTTTCACCATGTCAGAGAGGGTCAGGGACACCTCCTCCTTGTGGTTCATGGCCGAACCGATAGCCGCAAACAGGTGGGAATGGTTCGGGATGATGGTGTGCTCCTCGTCCAGCTTCAGCGTGCGGATGAATGCGTTGCGAAGCTCCGGCAGGAAATGTAAGGGGCCACCTAGGAAAGCGATATGGCCGCGGATCGGTTTGCCGCAGGCCAGGCCGCTGATGGTCTGGTTCACCACTGCCTGGAAAATGGAGGCGGACAGGTCTTCCTTCGTTGCGCCCTCGTTGATCAGCGGCTGGATGTCTGTTTTGGCGAAAACGCCGCAGCGGGCTGCGATGGGATAAATGGCCTTGTAATCTCTGGCATATTCGTTCAGTCCCACAGCGTCTGTCTGCAGCAGTGCGGCCATCTGGTCAATGAAGGAGCCGGTACCGCCCGCGCAGATGCCGTTCATCCGCTGTTCCACGTTGCCGCCCTCAAAATAAATGATCTTGGCGTCCTCGCCGCCCAGCTCGATGGCCACGTCCGTCTTCGGGGCATAGTAGGTCAGCGCGGTGGATACGGCGATCACCTCCTGGACGAAGGGAACGCCCAGATGTTTGGCCAGCGTCAGGCCGCCGGAACCGGTGATCATGGGGGAAACCTGCAGGTCGCCCAGCTCCGCGTGCGCGTCGGAAAGCAGGGAGCTCAGCGTCTCCTGGATGTTGGCGTAGTGTCGTTTGTATGCGGAAAAAAGAATCTTCTGATCAGGGTCAAGAATAGAAATCTTTACTGTGGTGGAACCGATATCTATTCCGAGACTGTTCATCTTAGACTGTTCCATATGTAATCTTTACCTTACCTTTCTGAAAAAATATCTGTTTCATATGAAAAATTGCTTCTATATTAAATGGATAACCGCTAAAGGTCACGCATGATTCTCCATTATACGACAGATACCGATAAATGACAAATAAAATCTTTGTTTAAAAAATAAACAAAATATGGCAGGAGAGGAACCAGGAGACTGCCCGGCGAATAGAATAAGGTAACAATGCAAACCAGAGGATGCGCTGTTATGGAAGATCGAAACACAAATTTTGACCGCTGTTATGGGTTCACCCATGTGATCCAGAAGGGGGATACCCTTTATAAACTGAGCAAACAATATCATGTGAAGGTGTCAGCCCTCATTCTTGCCAACCCTTTTGTCAATATTTACAATCTGCAGGTGGGGGATGAGATCTGCATTCCCCGGATCCGTCCGGTGGTCATCCCGGTGACACCCTATCCCCAGCCGCCCTACACCCGCCCTGGCGTGATCCAGCCCCGAAGTGCGGAAGAGGACAATGGCAGGAGCGTGGACAGTGGAGAACAGATGGTCAGTGGGGAAATGGAGGATGCCATGCATGCGTATGATAACGGGATGCGGCAGAGAACCACGGATGACCCTATGCGAAGAGAGCAGGAGCGCACAACTGTGGTGCCGGAAAACCAGAAAATGTCCACTCCGGTTGGGGATGGCAGCTCGTGGGACAGGGAAGATGTTCCTGCAGAATCGGAAATGGAGCTGTCAGAGCTGCCGCCTGCGGGAACAGACAGAAAAATGCCGGAAACGGGAGCAGACAGTGCCTCCGTGGAAACCGCTTCCTGCCCCTGCGAGGAGGAGCGGATCCGGGCCATGACCGTGGACGCCCTGCTGGAGGAATGGGATCTCTCCTATGCGGCTTTCGCCTCCTGCCTGGAACTTCTGAAAAAAATGTGAAAAAAGTATGATAAAAGGCTAATCTGTGGGGCTTTCGTTGACAAACGTTTCACCTGTATTTATAATGGGTCATAGAACTTTTGAAGGACGAAGGAGAAGATATCCATGAATTTTTTAAATAAAATGGAACGGAAATTCGGGAAATACGCCATTCACAATCTGATGTTTTACATCATTGTGCTGTACGGCTGCGGTTTCCTCATCATGAACTTTGCACCGGCGATGTACTGGTCGTACCTGAGCCTGGATGTGCGGGCGATCCTGCACGGGCAGATCTGGCGGCTGGTGACCTTCCTCATGTATCCGCCCAGCAGTGATTTCCTGTTCATCGTATTTTCCCTGTATCTGTATTATATGATCGGGAGACAGCTGGAATACCAGTGGGGCGCGTTCCGGTTCAACGTGTATTTCTTTGTGGGCGTCATCGGCCACATTCTGGCGGCGTTTATCGCGTATTTTGCGCTGGGGCTGACGGGCATCACCTTCCCCATGACGACCTATTACCTGAACTTGTCCCTGTTCATGGCCTTTGCGGCCCAGTACCCGGATATGGAATTCCTGCTGTTTTTCATCATCCCGGTGAAAGCCAAGTGGCTTGGTATGCTGGATGGGGTGCTGTTCGCCTGGGATATTTTCCGTTCGGTGAAAAACGGCATCCTCATCAGTCCGTCCTACTTTGCGACGGCGGTGTGTGCACTGATGGCCGTCATGAACTTCATCATTTTCTTTGCCATGACAAGAAACATGAAGAAATACAGCTACAAGGAAGTGCACCGCAAGAAGGTCTATCGCCAGGAGGTGCACCGTGCGGCATCCGGCCCGCGGCACAAGTGCGCCATCTGCGGACGGACAGAGGCGGACGGCGACCATCTGGAATTCCGTTACTGCTCCAAATGCAACGGCAATTACGAGTACTGCCAGGATCATCTGTTCACACACGAGCATATAAAATGATTGACACAAATGTGAGAATCTGGTATCATATTTAAGTCAATCCGAGTTGCCGGTGTGGCGGAATTGGCAGACGCACATGACTCAAAATCATGCGGAGCGATCCGTGCCGGTTCGAGTCCGGCCACCGGCATGATAAGGAAGTCCATTTTATGGGCTTCCTTTTTTATGTGTTGTATTTCGTGTTATAATTTTATTTTTGCTGTACTTTCTGGAGCAAAGCTTCCTGCAGAACCTGTGAAAAATTAAGGCCCATGGAAGCGGCTGCTTCGTTGAGCCATTCCGGAATCGTCAATGTTTTTTTGACAGCTTTGTTGTTGTACATTTTTCTATAGCGCAAGGTATCGCAGGCAATATAATTAACGAAAGCATTTCCTGAAAGTGGGATAGCGGCAGGTACAGACGGAGCCGGAATTTCACGTCCATCTTTTTCATATCCATATAAAACTAAGGCGAGAGCATCCGCAGCCATTTCGATGCCATCTTCCAGGCTGTCCCCGCAGGTGTAGCAGCCTTCCAGATCAGGAAAGTTGATAGAATAAGAACCGTCTTCTTCCGGTGTAAAAATTGCAGGGTAAGCATATTTGGCCATTTTGAGTCCTCCTTTAATCAGAATAAAATATGAAGAATGAGAATTATTTGATTCCAGCATCCCTCAATATGTTGTTCAATGTTCCAAATGGAATTTCGGCTTTATGCCGGTTTTCATGATTCCTCCCTTATGATAATACGTGCAGATACGTGTGCCAACGAAAAACAAGTATAAGCACGTACAAAATGAGTTGTTTTTTGCAGGATGAGGGGGAACTGCATTGAAAAATACGGAAAAAGGGCTGACGCGTCACCTGATCGCCAATGTGATCCTGCTGCTTGTGGCAGTGTCGGCGATTCTGATGCTGTCGGGGCGGGAAAATTATGCAAGGCAGATGCAGCAGATGGAGGCGTACATCCAGGGGCTGAGCGGGCGGACTGCTCAGCATGCCAGCGATGTTTTTTGCGGATAAGCAGGCGGCCATCATGTCCATTGCCTATCTTTACGGGGAGGCGGCGCGTACCTCGCAGCTGGGGCAGGAGTGCCTGGCTGCGTTGGAGGAGAATTCAGGTTTCGACCGGATCAGGTTTGTGAATCTGGAAGGGGAGAGTTTTGCCAGCGACGGGAAGATTGCCGATGTGGCAGACCGGGATTATTTTACCCGCGGCGTGCAGGGAGAAAGCGGCGCGGCAGTGATCATGCAGTCCCATTTTGACGGGACAAAGCTCATCGGTTTTTATGCGCCGGTGCGGATGAACGGGGAGATCTGCGGCGTGATGATCGGTTTCCTGGAGGAGGAGACAGTGTCGGATATCCTGGAAACCGATGTGTACGGTTATTCGGCGTTTACGATGATCGTGGATCAGGATGGTGCCTCACTGGGCCAGTATCTGGCAGAAGGATATGAGAAAGCGACAGGATTTTCGTCTCTTTTGCCTTACATTCAGGAAGAGGAGCGGAAAACGACCCGGGAGGCGCTGGAAGCGCAGACAGCTGTCAGCTTTTCTTTCACTGGCTCTCATGGCCTTTCTGCCGGAAACATTCAGCCCATTGCCGGGACGGACTGGTCACTGGTACAGCTTTTTTCTTCCAAAATCACGAAACAGTTTGTGGATGAGGTGAACCGGGATGAGTGGTTTGCCATGCTGTTGTTTGCACTGGTGCTGGTGGCTTCCGGTGTGCAGTTTATTTATTTTTCCAGAAAGAAAGCGGCGCTGGAGCATCATAAGGAAGAGCGGGAACGGATGATTGGCCTGCTGCAGAGCGTGGCGGATGAGTATATCTGTCTGATCAGGGTGAACCTGCGGACGGGAAAGGAGGAACAGTTCCGGCTGTCCCGCGGAGGGGAACTGAAGGACTGGGCAGAGGGCAACTATACATACGACCACTGCATCGAAAGCTATGCGGATCATATTGTATGTGAGCAGGATCGCTCCCGGTTCCGCCATGCGACGCAGCTGGTCTTTTTGCGGGAAATACTGGAAAACAGAAGGATTTTATCATAGAATATGACGGTATGCTGGACGGAGAAAAACGCAGACTCCAGAGCCGGTGTACCATCAGCCGGGAGGAGCCGGATGGGCCGTACATGCTTGTGGGCATCCGGGACATCACGGCGCTGACAAGGGAACGGATCCGCACCCGGACGAGTATGGAGCTGATTGTGTCGGCGGCCAGCACGGTGTATCCGTTTATTCTGGAGGAAAATCTGACGAAAAACCGGGTGTTTACGATCTATAACCACGGCATTGTCCATGCGGGCAGAATGGATCATTTTACCATGGAAGAGATGCTGGAGAGCCTGAAGGACACGGTGGAGATTCCGGAGGATTACCGGACCCTTTACGACTGTATGAACCGGGAAGCGCAGCTGGATGCTTATGCAAGAGGAGAACGTATCCTGCATCTGCAGGTGCGCCAGCGCGGGGATGACGGCCGGATACATTGGATGGAGACACGGAACATTCTGATGAAAAATGAGGCCGATGACATCTGCTGTATTTCCATAACCCGCTGTATTGACGAGGATATGTAGCGTACTGCGGAGCTGGAGCAGGCGAAGGATGCGGCGGAGAGTGCCAACCGGGCCAAGAGTACCTTCCTTTTTAATATGTCGCACGATATCCGGACACCCATGAATGCCATCATCGGATTTTCTGATCTGGCGCAGAAGCATGTGGATGATCCGGCACGGGTGAAGGACTGCCTGCAGAAGATCCAGGTGTCAGGTTCTTATCTGCTGAAGCTGATCAACAATGTGCTGGATCTGGCGCGGATCGAGAACGGCAAGCTGGAGCTCCATGTGGAGGCCCATGATCTGGAGGCGGCTGTCAATCATGCCAGATATATTTTTGAAGCGGATCTGAAGAAAAAACAGCTGGAAATGACCGTTTTCTGTGAACTGGAGGATCGGATCGTTTTCTGCGATCTGCTGAAATTAAAACAGATCGAACTGAATCTCATCGGAAATGCCATCAAATACACGCCGGCCGGCGGCAGGATTTTCTGTCAGGTGCGCCAGCTGGGCCGGGAGGGTGCCTATGGCCGGTATCAGTGTGTTGTGCGGGATACAGGCATCGGCATGAGTGAGCAGTTCCAGCAGCATCTGTTTGCCGCCTTTGAGCGGGAAAGCAGCGGCGTGACTACGGGGATCGAGGGATCCGGCCTGGGTCTTGCCATCACGAAACGGCTGGTGGAGGCGATGGGAGGAACCATTTCCTGCGAAAGCACCAGGGGAAAGGGCACTGTTTTTACATGTACATTTTCTTTTGCCATTGGCACAGAGGCGGATCTCGCCGGTGAGGCCCAGGAGGAGTCCCACAAAGATATGCGGGGCAAACGGGTACTGCTGGTGGAGGATAATGCGCTGAACCGGGAGATTTCCAGGGAGCTGCTGGAAGGAGAAGGATTCGCGGTGGAGGAAGCCGCGGACGGCGACGAGGCGGTGGAAAAGCTCTGGCAGGAGGGGCCGGGCCGGTACGACCTGGTTCTCATGGACATTCAGATGCCGCGGATGGACGGATTTACAGCGACGAGACAGATCCGAAAGCTTCCGGATCCATACTTTTCTTCGGTACCGATTGTGGCGCTGACGGCCAATGCGTTTGAGGAGGACCGGAAAGCGGCGCTGGAGGCAGGCATGAACGGCCATGTGGCCAAGCCCATTGATATGCGGGAACTGCGCAGACAGCTGGATCAATGCTTTTAAAATTATTTGAAAAAAATCTGAGAAACAGTGTTGACAAATACAAAACAGAGTGTTATAACACAAGTATAGCAGATAGAGCTAATAGAACTTGATCCGCTAAATCAGATTTTTGGAGGAAAAGATAAATGAATACTTTAAAAGCTGAAAAAAGAGATCTGGCCGTGAAGGCAAAACGACTGAGAAGAGAAGGTTACGTGACCGGTAACATATTTGGAAGGGAAGTGAAAGGCTCCATTCCGATCAAGATAGAGCGCAAGGACGTGGATCGGCTTCTGAAAACGGACAATAAGGGAAGTCAGATCATGCTGGATGTGGAAGGAACCATGTATGATGTCCTGATCAAGGATGTTGAGTTCAATCCGCTGGCCGGCAAGGTAGACGAGATTGACTTCCAGGCGCTGGTAAGCAATGAGGAAGTACATTCCACCGCAGAGGTTATTCTGCTGAACCATGAGAAGATCGTGGAAGGCGTCCTGCAGCTGGAGATGGAAGAGGTTGCCTATAAGGCACTGCCCGCAGCCCTGGTAGATAAGGTGAAGATTGATGTGGCCGAGATGAAGATCGGTGACGCTGTGAAGGTAAAGGATCTGCCGCTGGCATCAGCGCCTGGTATTACACTGATTTCCGATCCGGAAGCCGTTGTTGTACGGGTAACACCGGTTCGCGGCGGTGAGGTTCCGGAGGAAGCAGAAGAGGAAGCTGCAGAATAATATTTTAAATAAAGAAGTCCCGGATGGTTTCAGATATGCCTGAAGAAGGAGAAAAGAAACCGTCCGGGGCTTTTTTTGTATAAGCATACCGACCGAAGGGAAACGGAGACGCACGCGGTACTTTCCCTGTTGTCCTTACAGCACAGGTATGTTAAAATAAAGACAACCGGAAAGCGTGACAAAAGTATAAAAATCAAATAAAAGAAAATGCTATATGATGACAGGGACAAAGGGTATCAGGTCATACGAAAGAAAGGAGAGGGATCACTATGGAAATGAAAATCAGGCTTGCAACCGTACAGGATGCCGCAATGTTTGTGACGAAGATGGAGAACATTGCCGGTGATGCGGATCTGAAGCTGGGGAGCCGTACCGTGGATGCCAAGTCATTGATCGGTGTGCTGCAGCTCGGCGTGGGTCAGGAGACCGTTCTGGATATTCACAGTGATCAGGAAGGTGAGCGGATGAAGGATGTGTTAAAGGCATATATCGTCTGATACGGAAGGCCAGAAAAATAAAGGAATGATTGCGGCGGATCCATGGGAATGGCCAATACGATAGCAGGAGACAGAAGATGAATACAAATCTGGAGCATTACCGGATCTTTTATTATGCAGGAAAATATGGTTCTATCACCCAGGCTGCGGAGGAACTGTCGATTTCGCAGCCTGCGGTAAGCCAGGCGCTGAAGCAGCTGGAGCACACGCTGGGGACAGCACTTTTTATCCGCACGGCCAAGGGCGTGCGTTTCACGGCGGAGGGAGAGATGCTCTATTCCTACGTGGCCCGGGGGTATGAGTACATACAGAACGGGGAAGAGAAGCTGATGCAGATGCTGAACCTGTCCACCGGTGAGATCCGGATCGGCGCCAGTGATATGTCCCTGCAGTATTATCTGTTGCCCTATCTGGAACAGTTCCATGAAAAATATCCGAAGATCAAGATCACCGTGTCCAATGCCACTACGCCGGAGACGCTGGTGAACCTGCAGGAGGGGAAGATTGACTTTGGTCTGGTGACAGCGCCTTTCCATATGAGAAAGGATCTGCGCATCCAGGAGGTGCGGAAGATTCAGGATATTTTTGTGGCGGGCAGCCGTTTCGCCCATCTGCAGAGGAAGAAGCTTTCCTATGAGGAGCTGCTGTCCCTGCCGCTGATCCTGCTGGAGGATAATACGAGTACGAGAAGATACACCGATGAATTTCTGCGGGAACAGAATGTGGTCATCCGGCCGGAGTTTGAACTGGCTACCAGCGATATGCTTGTGCAGTTTGCAAGGAAAAATCTGGGGATCGCCTGCGTGGTATCGGACTTTGCGAAGGAGTACGTGGACAGTGGAGAACTGTTTGAACTGGAATTTGACCGGCGTATTCCCCAGCGCAGCATGTATATGATCGTGGACCGGCACAACCCCGTGTCACTGGCGGCGAAGAACCTGCTGCAGATGCTGCACGTGAAGTTGATATGAAGGAGCAAAAGAAAAATAAGCGACGCGTCAGCGGCATTTATTTTTCTTGCGACTTCATCGAACGAACCGCCTGCGGGGCAGGCGAATGAGCGCGTCAGCGCGGGTTCGTGAGATGGACCTTTGAAACGATATAAACAATAGTTATGGAAAATATAATAAATATTGATTTTACTTATGCAGACTCCTGTAGTATACTTGTGAAGTAAAAGGGCTTGTATCTTTTACAAAATTACATGATACGAAAAAAGGTATCCATTTAGGAGGAATTTGTAATGGTAAAAGCAGTTGTTGGAGCAAACTGGGGCGATGAGGGCAAAGGTAAGATCACAGATATGCTGGCAGAGACCGCTGACATTATCGTTCGTTTTCAGGGCGGTGCCAATGCGGGACATACGATCGTAAATAACTACGGTAAATTTGCACTGCATACCCTGCCGTCTGGTGTATTTTACAACCACACCACCAGCGTGATCGGCAACGGCGTTGCGCTGAATATCCCTGTATTCTGCAAGGAGCTGGAGTCTGTTGTATCCAGAGGAGTTCCCATGCCGAAGATCCTCGTTTCTGACCGGGCACAGATGGTGATGTCCTATCACATTCTGTTTGACCAGTGTGAGGAAGAGCGCCTGGGCAAGCACTCCTTCGGTTCCACCAAATCAGGAATTGCCCCATTTTATTCAGATAAATATGCGAAGATCGGTTTCCAGATCAGCGAGCTGTACGATGAGGAATCTCTGATGGAGCGCGTGAAGAGCGTATGCGAGCAGAAGAGCGTGATCCTGGAGCATCTGTATCACAAACCGGCACTGAAACCGGAGGACGTTTTCGCAGAACTGATGGAATATAAGAAAATGATCTCTCCTTATGTATGCGATACATCCGCTTTCTTATATCAGGCCATCCAGGAAGGCAAGACCATCCTGCTGGAGGGTCAGCTGGGAACCCTGAAGGATCCTGATCACGGCATTTACCCGATGGTTACTTCCTCTTCCACACTGGCTGCTTACGGCGCCATCGGCGCAGGCATCCCGCCTTACGAGATCAAGCAGGTGGTAACGGTGTGCAAGGCATATTCCAGTGCTGTAGGCGCAGGCGCATTCGTCAGCGAGATCTTTGGCGATGAGGCACAGGAGTTGCGTGACCGTGGCGGCGACGGCGGAGAGTACGGCGCTACTACAGGCCGTCCGAGAAGAGTGGGCTGGTTTGACTGTGTGGCTTCCAAATATGGCTGCCGCCTGCAGGGAGCCACAGATGTAGCCTTCACCGTACTGGATGTACTGGGCTATCTGGACGAGATTCCGGTTTGCGTCGCTTACGACATCGACGGCAAGATCACCACCGAGTTCCCGACTACCGCAATGCTGGAGAAGGCAAAACCGGTGATCGAGAAGCTGCCTGGCTGGAAGTGCGACATCCGCGGCATCAAGAAGTACGAGGATCTGCCGGAGAACTGCCGGAACTATATTGAATTTATTGAAAAGAAGATCGGCTTCCCGATCCGCATGATTTCCAACGGACCGGAGAGACACGACATCATTTATCGTTAAGATTGCTTGCGTGAAAACTGGCAGAAAAACGGGCTTGGACGGCGGCTGCCGGAGAGCCCGTTTTTCGTATGCATGGGGAAAAACTGCTGATGACAGGGAAGATATGTCTGTATAGGCAGCGCTGAGAATCTGCACGGGCGAATCGGAAAGGAAGAAAAAGGGGAGGACTTTACGGATGGTAAAAAATATTGTGTTTGATATTGGCCGTGTGCTGGTAGACTATGACTGGGAAAGCTATCTGGATTCGTTCGGATTTTCGCCGGAGGTGCGCGCCCGGGTGGCAGCAGCGGTATTTCAGAACAAGGACTGGGGAGAGCTGGATCGGGGCGCGATCCCCGAGGAAGAGGTGCTGGCCCGTTTTATCGCGAAAGCACCGGAGGTGGAGACAGAGATCCGTAAGGTCTGGGGCCATGTGTTTGAGACGATTCATGAACGGCCCTATCCGCCCCAGTGGATACAGACCTTGAAAAAGAGAGGCTTCGGCGTCTATTATCTGTCCAACTATTCCTGGCGGGGCTGTAAGGATACGAAAGAGATTCTGGACACCTTCGTGCCGCTGATGGATGGCGGTATTTTCTCCTGTGAGGTGGAGCTGATCAAGCCTGATCCGGCCATTTACCGGACATTTGTGGAGAAATTCGGTCTGCGGCCGAAGGAATGCCTGTTCGTGGACGACATCCCGGCCAATGTGGAGGGAGCCAGATCCATTGGTATGCGGGCAGAGGTGTTCACTACAGCGGAAGAGGTGTGGAAGCTGCTGGAGGCACTGCCGGATCCCCAATAAAGATTTCTGTGGCTGCAGCATGAAATTTTATTTGTCGTCGGACTTTTTTTCGTGATCTCTGGTCACGACTTTATAGATCCACAGATAGATGTACAGCAGCGCTGGGAACAGGAAGGTGCACGCCAGGGAGGCGATGAACCACCGGCCGGCGGCTTCTGATCTGGAGAATGCCAGGATCAGGGTGACCACATACATGGCAGCGATGAGGATGAGTGCGATCACTGCCAGAATTCGTTTTATGGATTTCATGGAAAATGCTCCTTTCGGATAAATTGCTATCTGTTATTATACATGAATAAAAGGGATGAAACAATCATGGATATACAAAATCACCCCATCGGGGTGCTGGATTCCGGCCTTGGTGGCATCAGTGTCCTGCGGGAGCTGGTGCGGCTCATGCCGGAGGAGGATTATCTTTATTTTGGGGACTCGAAAAACGCCCCCTACGGGACGAAGACCGCAGAGGAAGTGCTGCGGCTGACACGAAATACCGTTTCCTTCCTGCTGGAGCAGGGGGCCAAGGCCATTGTGGTCGCCTGCAATACCGCCACCAGTGTGGCGATCCGGGAACTGCGGCAGGAATACCCTTCGATTCCCATGATCGGCATTGAACCGGCGCTGAAACCGGCGGTGGAGGCCAAGGCCCATTCCACGGTACTGGTGATGGCCACGCCCATGACGCTGAAAAAAGAGAAATTTTCGGATCTGATGCATCGCTACGAATCCGACGCGAAGATCATCAAGGTGCCCTGCCCGGGGCTGGTGGAGCTTATTGAGGGAGGCGTTCTGGAAGGCCCGCAGATGGAAGCTTATCTGCAAAAGGTGTTTGCCGGGTTTGGCAAAGAGCACATGGACGCGGTGGTGCTGGGCTGCACCCATTTTCCGCTGGTGAAGGAGGAGATCCGCAAAGCACTGCCCGCGGAGGTAAAGATCTATGACGGCGGCGCCGGAACGGCCCGGGAGACGAGACGGCGGCTGGTGGCAGCCGGGCTTCGCCGGGAACGGAAGGAAAAGGGCCGGGTGATCTTTTACAACAGCAGCGAGGATGAAAAAATGCTGGAGCTGAGCAGATATCTGCTGGATAAAGCCGGAGAGGAAGAGAGAAAATCATGAGCAGAGTAGAAAAGTTTAAAATGGAGCGGGAGGGATTGGTAAAGCCCGGGGACGAAGTGCATATTTCCGAGCACAAATCCGGTCTGTATGCCTATATCATCGAACCGGCCGTGGCCATGTCCGGCTGCTATGCGTTCCGCGACCGGATCTTAAGCCGCACCGGAACGGTGGTGCAGGTGGAGACGCTGGAGAGCGGCTTCATGGTGTACGTGGAATTCGAAAATTAGACAATCCATAAAAAGAATATTCGATATTGACAATGCGTGTCTAATAGTGTTAGACTAAAGAAAGAGATAAGTCTAACACTATTAGACACGCATTTTTTATGGATACACCAGGGAACATGCTTTATCACAGAAGGAGGAAGTGGGAGTGGAACAGTATCAGTTGGGAGAAATGGAAGAACGGCTGGCGGATCTGATCTGGGAAAAGGAGCCGCTGACCTCCGCAGAGCTGGTGAAGGCCTGCGGGGAGGCTTTTGACTGGAAAAGAACCACCACCTACACGATGCTGAAACGGCTGATCGTGCGGGGGATTTTTGTCAATGAAAAAGGTGTGGTGAAAGCCTGCATGACAAAGGAGGAATTTCTGGCGGCCCAGGGAGAACAGTTCCTGGAGGAACGGTTTGAGGGGTCGCTCCCGAAGTTTCTGGCGGCCTTTTCCAAGCGAAAGAAGTTCAGCGACGCGGATGTGGCGGAGCTTCGGAAGCTCATTGACGAATACGAGGAGGAGTAGCGGATGGTCGGATGGGAGGGTGCTTTGACAGGGGCGTTTATCGGTGTGCTGAATATGAGCCTCACGGCCTGTGTGATGGTGCTGGCTGTTCTGGTGATCCGGGCGTTGCTGTGCCGGAGGGCGCGAATTTTTTCCTATCTGCTCTGGGCGGTGGTACTGTTCCGGCTGCTGTGTCCGGTGTCCATACCGGGGCCGGGTTCGCTGCTGGGGATGCTCCAGAGTGGCACAAATGTACATGGACGGATGGAATATGTGACGGAGGAGCTGGGCTTTCAGGCGCAGCCGGAGGTGAAGCTTTCCGAGCTTGGCGGCGGAGACGGGATCCGCGTGAAGCTGCCGGAGGCGACACCGGAGACCACGGTGAATCCGGTGCAGTTGGGGCTGTTTGCGGGAAGCGTGATCTGGGTGCTGGGAATGGCAGGGATGGGGTGCTATACGGCTGTGTCCTGGGGAAAGCTTCACAGACGGCTGCGAAATGGCAGGCGGGAGCGGGGACGAATCTACCGGCTTCCGGGTGCGGGAACGCCCTTTGTATATGGTGTTTTTCGAACGAAAATTTTTCTGCCGGAGGAACTGGAGGCAGAGGAGGAAGCCTTTGTTCTGCGCCATGAGGAGATTCATGTCCGAAGACGGGATCCTCTCTGGCGGATGCTGGCCTGGCTGGCACTCTGTATCCACTGGTTCAATCCGCTGGTGTGGCTGGCCTACGGGCTCAGTGAAAAGGATATGGAAATGTCCTGTGATGAGGCCGTGATCCGCGAGCTGGGGCCGGGCGTGAAAAAGGCGTATACCACCTCTCTGCTGTCCATGGCAGCAGGGCGGAGCCGGCTGGCCAGGACGCCTATCGCTTTTGGCGAGCAGGATACGGGCAGCCGGATCAGGCATGTGCTCCGGTATAAAAAGCCCGGGAAGTGGATGACGGTTCTGCTGACGTTCCTTTGCGCGGTGCTGGCGGGCTGGATGCTGGTGAATCCGGGCAGCAGCGCGGCAGGCGAGGATACGGCCTCCGGGACGATGGATGACGGGCAGGGCAATTCCGGCGCAGTGGACGGGCAGGGAGATTCCGGTGTGTCAGACGGCGTTGCGGCGACGGAAGCTGTTGCCATGGATACGGGGAGCTATGCGGAAATGGCAGAGGTCACACTGAAAGACGGCCAGGTGCCGGATGGAAATTACGCTGTGCGAGCCCTTTCGATAGACTGGACGGAAAAAGCCGTTGACCGGTATCTGATAGAGGACATAGAAGCGGCGGATCATTATCCGGCCCTGCCATTTTCCGAAGACTGTACCTATAAAGGAAATAGTTCCATGAACCGGGTGGAGATCCGGGAGTTCAGTTACGATGCGTTTGAGCGCATGATCCGGGAAAATGGGATCGACAATTATGTGGTTTTGTACTGTGTGATCAAAGACGGACAGATTCGGCAGGTGTATATGCCCGGCAGTTATTATGGCTACGGGATCGCCTATGCCGCGCCGTCGGACTGGGATGAATTTACATGGCAGCAGGAGGCGGTGGGAATGGATGGGGAAGAACTGTTGGAGACCTATTATTCCCTGGACAACACAGAAACGGCCGATGTCAGTGATGCGCCGGGCACAGAACAGATCCAGGTCTATACCGGCAATGTGGGTGACGGCCAGAGCGGCTACGTCCTGATCCGGGATGCCGAAGGGAGTCTCCTGCACGTCGAATGGGCCCATGAAAGCCGGGCAGGCTGGAACAATATCTATCTGGGCGAACAGGACGGAGTCTCCTATCTCATGACCCTCCACGTGGAGAACCGGGAGGAGTACGGCTCCTACGGTTATCAGGTCTACCGGCTGGCTGCAGACGGGGCAGTACGCCAGATCGCGGGCAGTACCCTGGACTGGAACGCGGGCGTTACCCGCTACAGGGAAGATCTTTTCCGGCAATGGGCCGACCAGATGAGCGCCTATCTGGAGAACAGCCACCTCCTTCTCAGTACCCAGGATGGCATCTTGCGGACAGAGAAGGTGAACGAGGCAGATCGGTATGATTTTGATGCCTGGAAAGGCTATGGGAACGATTGCAGACAATAAAAACAGAAAAGAAGAGGGATATGCCTGAAAAACAGACATATCCCTTTTGAATAACGATAAAATAAGGATTATCTTCCGCAGCACTTCTTGTACTTCTTTCCGCTGCCGCAGGGACAGGGATCGTTACGGCCAATCTTGGCGCCCTTGACGATGGTGCCGGACTTCTTCTGCTCCAGGTAGAGCTCTTTCTGACGCTCCTTTGTGAAGATCTCATCCCACTGAGGAAGCTGATACAGCCAGTCTGCCTTGGCATCCACCATGTTCTTATATAATTTCTCTTTGTCGTAGATCAGGTTGACTTCGGTGTCTTCCTCCATTTCTTCGATGGGATTCGGGGTTACCAGGCTGTCATTGATGCCGTCCAGGAAACCGGTCATGGTAAATACATCCAGCCCCAGGCGTTCAGCCAGCTCCTTTACTGTGCCCTTGTATTCTTCCTCGGGATTGGACAGAAGACGGATATAAATATTCTTCTCTGTCTCAAAATAATTTGCCCAGAATCTCTGCAGATCCCCTTTATTTGCTTTCTCGTTGTAGGCAACGTCTCTCCATTCCTTTAATAATGCCATGTTTTCTACCATCCTTTGTTCTTGAAACTTTCTGCGGTTCCATCCGCAGGACAGATATAGTATATACCATTTTGTTCGAATAGGCAAAATATTTTTTCACGGCGGTGTATAAGCCGGGCAAAAGGGGACATACTGATAATATCTTATCGGACAGGCCGATGAAAAAAAGCCTGCCGGGTAAGATAACAGCGTATGCTTTTGGCAGTCTGGAATCCCCCTTTCCGACTGCAGGGACAAAAGAAAAAAGTAATACTTATCCTCCCCTTTTTGGAAATCCTCCGGACATGTCAAAGGTGATGTGGCCGGGGGATTTTTTCGGCTGTGCAGTGCCTGAGGGAAGCGGCAGGAAGCGGATGCGGACAACATCGGCTGTCCGGGAAAACATGGAACGCCCGGTTGACAAAACCTGATAGGACTGCTACGATTACGGATAGAAAAGGAGAGAGAAAAATGTCTGAATTAATGGATATCATCAAAGATCCGACAATGGATTATCAGCAGCGCTGCATCGCCCTGGCAAAATATGCAGAGAATTTGGAGGATCACATTGTCCTGAGTGATCGTACAAAATATTTTCAGGAAAAACAGGTGGTAACGGCGATGGGAGAAGGGGCATCCCCCTATCGTCCCCGCTATGTGACTATGGATTTTGAGAAGTTTTTTGCTCAGGGAAGCAAATTTCTGGAGCTGGAACCGCCGAAGGACATCTGGGAGGCGGTATCCGATCTGATGATCATTTACCACCATATCCCCGGCGTGACCATGCAGCCGGTGTATATCGGTCATTTGGATCGCCTGCTGGAGCCCTTTTATACGACCTATGAGGAAACGAAACGTGCGGTGAAGATGCTGCTCATGCATCTGGACCGCACAATCCCGGACTCCTTCTGTCACTGTGATATCGGGCCGAAGGACACGAGGGTGGGAAGGATCATTCTGGAACTGTCCGCAGAGATGCAGCGGCCGGTACCGAATATGTCCTTGATTTATAATGAAGAGACACCGGATGATTTTGCACTGGAGGCCATCAAAACCGGCCTGATCACGGCAAAACCCAGCTTTGTCAATGATGCCATGTACCGGAAGGACTGGGGAAGCAATTACTGTATTGCCAGTTGCTATAATGTGTTGCCGGTGGGTGGCGGCGGCTATACGCTGGGCAGAATGAATCTGCGGTATCTGGAGGAGATTACCCACAGCCGGGAAGAACTGATGGGAGGCCTTTTGAAAGAGGCGGTGCTGTGCGAGTGTGAGATCATTGATAAGCGGATCCAGTTCATTGTGGATGACTGTCATTTCTTTGAAAACTCCTTCCTGGCAGAGGAAGGACTGATCTCCCGGGATAAATTTGTGGGTATGTTTGGCATCGTGGGGCTGGCAGAGCTGGTGAACGGTGTGCTGCATGCAGAGAAACAGGAGGATCGGTATGGTACCGGTGAGGAGGCCAATACCTTCGGGGAGCAGATCCTGGATGTGATCCATGAGACTGTGGCTTCTTACCAGCCGAAATACGGCAAGATTTTCATGCATGGTCAGGTGGGTATTTCTACAGATGTCGGTACTACACCCAACGTGCGGGTGCCTGTGGGTGAGGAGCCGGAGTTTTATCAGCATCTGGCGGTGACGGCGAGAATGCAGAAGAATTTTGAGACCGGTGTGGGCGATCTGTTCCCCTTCGACGCTACGGCCAAGAAGAATCCACAGGCAGTGCTGGATGTGATCAAGGGTGCCTTTGCCATGAACATGCGGTATTTTTCCTTCTATTCCAAGGATACGGATGTGATCCGCGTCACCGGGTATCTGGTGAAGCTGTCCGAGATCGAGGAGTACAACAAGGGAAAAGCCGTTCTGGACAACACCACCAACTTTGGCAGCGGTGCCAAGGAGGGGTTGAAGATCATGCAGCGTAAAGTGAGAGGTTTTGAGTATGCATAGACAACAGGAGAGGGGAGCGCTGACGGCGCCGGTCAATAAGATCATCCCTTTCAGTGTTGTGGACGGACCGGGCAGCCGGTCCGCCGTTTTTTTTCAGGGATGTGATTTTCACTGTGCCTACTGCCACAACCCGGAGACCATTGGCCTGTGTGCGCACTGTGGGGCCTGCGTATCGGTCTGTCCGGCGGGGGCGCTGGAAAACAGAGAGGGGAAGATTGCCTGGGATCCGGCAAAGTGCTGCGGCTGTGATGCCTGTATCCATGTCTGTCCCCACAGCAGCTCTCCCCGCATCCGCCAGATGACAACAGACGAGGTGCTGGCAGAGCTGAAAACTGCCCTGCCCTTTATCCGGGGGATCACGGTGTCCGGCGGCGAGTGCACCCTGCAGGAGGCATTTATTACGGAGCTTTTCGAAAAGGTAAAAGCACTGGGCAAAACGGCCTTTGCGGACACCAACGGTCAGAAAGATTTCCGGCAGATGGAGGCGCTGACGGCGGTCATGGACAAGGCCATGCTGGACGTGAAAGCCTGGGACGAAGAGACCCACATCCGGCTCACGGGCAGCAGCAACCGGCTTGTGCGCGCCAATCTGGAATACCTGGGAAGCATCGGCAAACTGTACGAGGTGCGCACGGTCATCGTACCGGATTTTCTGCCCAACGAGCAGACGGTGGAGGAGGTCAGCCGCCGGATCGCCCGTTTTTCGGGGGTACGCTATAAGCTGATCAAATTCCGTACCTTCGGTGTCAGAGGAGAATTAAAGGAACATGCCTCCCCGGACGACGCCTATATGCAGAAGCTGGAAAAAATGGCGAGAGATCTGGGCGTGCAGGATATCGTAGTGACGTAGAGAAAAATATGAAAATCAAAGATTTTTTGTTCCTGCATGGGAGTGAAAGAACAAAAAATGGGCATAGTAATCCTGAAGCTGCCGGACAGATGCGGCAGCGGGAAAGGAGATTACAAATATGCCTGATTTAAGTTGTGCGGTAACCAGCTGTTTTTACAACAAGACCGATCGATGCTGTAAGGAAAACATCCAGGTGGAGGGCGCCGATGCCCGGGTGATGAATGAGACGAGCTGCGGAAGCTTCCGTCCCAGAAGAGGGGATTCCTTCGTAAACATGGAGGCGGGAACCCCGGAGGCCAAAACCAGCGTCCACTGTGAGGCACACGAGTGCGTGCACAATGACAACTGTAACTGTGTGGCTGACCGTATCGGCATTGCCGGTGCCCATGCCTGTGATTGCAAGGAGACCGAATGTTCCACCTTCTCCTGCGGATGTCGATAGGGGAGAATACTTCCCCGGGGTGATGCTCCCCATCGTGCAGCGGGATTTTCCTGCGAGAGCGTGATGCACTGCTGGTGTAAACTGGCAGCGGCGTATCCGTCAGGGAAAACGCAGAACGACGGTGAGCTTTGAGACTGAAAAGGCTGGTTTTCTGTAAAAATGCGGGAGGCCAGCCTTCTTTGTTGCTGGTTTACAAAGACTTTCGTTGCGGCAGCCCGGGTTTCATGCTATAATAGCATACGCAAAATAAAATAAAGGGGACGTACATATGGATATATGGAATATTTTAAAAGCAGTGTTGTTTGGTATCGTGGAGGGCATCACCGAGTGGCTCCCCATCAGCAGTACCGGACATATGATCCTGCTGGATGAGTTTATCAAGCTGAACGTCAGCGAAGCCTTTCTGGATATGTTCCTGGTGGTGATCCAGCTGGGCGCGATCCTGGCAGTGGTGGTGCTGTACTGGGATAAACTGTGGCCTTTTCGTTTCGGAGGCGGCCCGATCATCAAGAAGAAAACCTTCAGCATGTGGTTCAAGATCGTGGTGGCCTGCATCCCGGCAGCCATCGTGGGTGTGCTGTTCGACGACGTGCTGACAGCGCTTTTCTACAATTATATTACGGTAGCGATCATGCTGATCCTGTTTGGTATTCTTTTCATTATCATTGAGAATACGAACAAATACAGAAGACCGCATATCCGCAAGATCAGCCAGATCACGTACCCGACAGCCATCATCATCGGTATTTTCCAGCTGATCGCGGCTGTATTCCCGGGCACCTCCCGTTCCGGTGCCACCATCGTGGGCGGTCTGCTGTGCGGTGTTTCCAGAACCGTTGCCGCTGAGTTTACGTTTTTCATGGCTGTGCCGGTGATGCTGGGCGCCAGCCTTCTGAAAATTGTGAAATTCGGTTTCGCGTTTACCGCCGGGGAACTGGTGGTGCTGGTGATAGGCATGGTTGTGGCTTTTGTGGTATCTATCCTGACCATTCAGTTCCTGATGGGATATATCAAAAAGCATGATTTCAAGGTGTTCGGCTGGTACCGGATCGTCCTCGGTATCCTGGTGCTGGTGTACTTCCTGATTTTCAACTAATACGTGTAGACCCTTGAATCGTGGAAAGATACTTGAACTTTCAGCGATGATATGTGCGATATAAGATTTTGATGATTGTTATATCGTGGAAAACGGCCGAAAGAGGGGGGAGAGCAATGGAATATTTTGGAACGATCGGTCCGGCCTGTGACCGGGAGGATATCCTCCGACAGATGTTCGTGGCCGGCATGACGGGCATCCGCATGAATATGTCCCACGGCAGTCTGGCAGAGCATCAGGACTGGGTGGAGTTGCTGCATCGGGCGGCGGCAGAGGCGGGACGGCCATTGAAGCTGCTCATCGATCTGCAGGGGCCGGAGCTTCGCATCGGCAAACTGCCCGGGCCGGTGGAACTCACCGATGGCAGTGAGGTACTTCTGGGCAAAGGCGTCATTTCCATTCCGGAGACGATCTATGATTATGTACAGCGGGGCAGCAGTCTGTTGCTGGATGACGGCAAGATCCTGCTGGAGGTGCTGGAAAATTTCGGCGACTGCCTCAACTGCGAGGTGAAGCGGGGCGGCACCCTGCTGTCAGAAAAGAGCATTGCCGTGCCGGACAGCACCCTTCGTCCCCCCACACTGACAGAATCCGATTTGGAAAATCTGTCGCTGGCTGCAGCCTGCGGGGTATCCGGTGTGATGCTGCCCTTCGTGCGGGATGTGCAGGATCTGGTGGCTCTGCGGCAGGCGTTGACGGATGCCGGGGCAGAGCATGTGCGCATCTATGCCAAGCTGGAGAACCGACAGGGCATCGCTTCTCTGCCGGAGCTTCTGGACTATGCGGATGTGTTTGTCATTGCCAGGGGCGATCTGGGCAATGATGTGCCGCTGTGGGAGCTTCCTGCGGTGCAGAAGCGGACGGCAGCATTTTTGCGGGCGGCAGGAAAGCCATTCGTCATCGTGACCCAGATGCTGGATTCCATGGAGCGTCGGCCGGTGCCCACCCGGGCAGAGGTGTGCGATATTTTCAATGCCGTGCTGGACGGGGCGGATGCGGTGATGCTCACGGGCGAGACGGCTGCGGGAAAATATCCGGTACAGGCCATGGAGTATCTGGTGAAAACGGGAGAAGCAGCAGTAAAATACCTGAAAGAACCGGTATGATAACTTTGTATCCTGCGTTTTTTACTGCTGTGCAGCTGCATCTGGCGCATGATCGGGAGTTTCATGCATATCTGTGAAATTTTCCTTGACAATGTGTATAGAGTATGGTAATTTATTAATGTTGCGAGAGCATAAAACAAAGCAGAGTATCCACTCTCACCCTGGCACGAGACAGTGACCCGGCGTTTATAGAGCTTTTGTACGGCGCAGCCGTATGTATGAGATTTCTTGTGGATAGTCTGACTATCCACTTTTTTTATATTCAATATTTATTTTGGAGGTGTACTGTTATTAGCGAATTAATGATTAACGAGCAGATCAGAGACAGAGAAGTACGTCTGATCGGGGAAGATGGCGAACAGCTTGGCATTATGTCAGCGAAGGATGCAATGAAGCTTGCCAGAGAAGCAGAGCTGGATCTGGTGAAGATTGCCCCGACTGCTAAGCCGCCGGTGTGTAAGATTATCGACTATGGCAAATATCGTTATGAGATGGCCCGTAAAGAGAAGGAAGCACGCAAGAAGCAGAAGATTATTGACATCAAGGAAGTGCGGCTTTCACCGAACATTGATTCCAACGACCTGAATACCAAGGTCAGCGCTGCCAAAAAATTTATTGAAAAAGGGGATAGAGTAAAAGTGACCCTGCGTTTCCGCGGCCGTGAGATGGCGCATATGCAGAGCAGCAAGCAGATCCTGGATGTGTTTGCAGAGAAGCTTGCCGACATCGCGGTGGTTGAGAAAGCCCCGAAGCTGGAAGGCAGAAGTATGACGATGTTCTTAACCGAAAAACGTTAGGAATATTATAAGATTTATATTTAAGGAGGAAATCATAAAATGCCAAAAATTAAGACAAACAGAGCTGCTGCAAAGAGATTTAAAAAGACAGCATCCGGACAGTTAAAGAGAAATAAAGCTTACAAGAGCCATATTCTTACAAAGAAGAGCACCAAGAGAAAGAGAAACCTCAGAAAAGCTACGATTACGGATGCAACAAATGTTAAGAATATGAAGAAGATTTTACCGTATCTGTAAGAGAAAGTAGTTAAGGAGGAATATTGAGAAATGGCAAGAATTAAAGGCGGTTTAAACGCAAAGAAAAGACATAACAGAACATTAAAGCTGGCTAAGGGTTACAGAGGAGCCAGATCCAAACAGTATAGAGTAGCAAAACAGTCTGTCATGAGAGCACTGACCTCTTCCTACGCTGGAAGAAAAGAGAGAAAGCGTCAGTTCAGACAGCTGTGGATCGCACGTATCAACGCTGCTGCAAGAATCAACGGCCTTTCCTACAGCAAGTTCATGTTCGGCCTGAAGCAGGCTGGCGTTGAGCTGAACCGTAAGGTTCTGGCTGACATGGCTGTGAACGATGCAGAAGGCTTTGCAACACTGGCAGAGCTTGCAAAGAGCAAGATCGCTTAATCGATACAGACAATGCCCCAGAGGCGAAGAGCAGAGAAGCTTTTCGCTTCCAGGGCATTTTTTATACCCGAAAGAATACGAAAGACAGAGAGGGAATGTATGCGGATCAGTGTAAATGACATCATTATGTGGATCATGGCCATCGGCTTTGTGATCGGCGGTCTGGACTATATGGCGGGAGACCGGATGGGCCTGGGGAAGAAGTTCAAAGAGGGCATTGATTTTCTGGGAGCAGCTACGTTGAGCATGGCGGGCCTCATGTGCCTGGTGCCGGAATTTTCCGAGGGCATCAAGGCGATCCTGCACCGGACAGGAACCGGAGCCATTGATCCGGCCATGGCGGCCAGCGTTATCGGCATCAATATGGGTGGCCATGCCCTGGCCATGGAGCTGATGGAAAGCCGCCAGATCGGTGTATTCTGCGGCATCGTCGTCTGTTCCATGCTGGGTGCCACCATCACCTTTACTATTCCCACGGGGTTATCTATCATTGAGAAAAAAGACCGTTCCTATTTTGCCAAAGGGCTCATGCTTGGGCTGATCACCGTGCCGGTGGGCTGCTTTGCGGGTGCTCAGGTCATGGGCATTTCGGTGCGGGAGACACTCATCAACGAGATTCCGGTGCTGGTGCTGGCGGCGGTGCTCATCCTGGGGCTGTATTTCATCCCGGAACGGCTGACCGTGGGATTTGTCGGCGTGGGGCATCTCATTCAGCTGGCTTCCCTGGCAGGGCTGGTACTGGGCGGATTTTCCTATATCAGCGGCTGGAAAGTGCTGGGCGGCATGAAAGATCTGATGCCGGTGATGGAGGTGGTCAGCGGTATGTGCGTGGTCATGGCGGGCAGCTTCGTCATCATGGAGCTGGTCATGCGTGGGGCGGGAAGCCATCTGGAAAGGCTGGGCCAGAAGGTGGGCATCAACGGCACGGCAGTCAGCGGCATGCTGTTTTCCTTTATCAGCCTGTTCCCGGCGTTTTACATGATGAAAGACATGAATCCCCGGGGAAAAGTGGTGTGTACAGCCTTTTTCGTGGGAAGCACCTGTGCGGTGGGCGGCCATCTGTCCTATGCGGCAGCGGAAGAGCCGGATTTCATTGTCGCCATGCTTGTCGGGAAAATGACGGCGGCGGTGCTGGGAGCGGTGCTGGCCCTCGTCCTGGAAAAACCGGATAAAATCATTTCAGAAAAAATGGAAAAAACCTCTTGACAGAATGAAAGTCTGTACTATAATAAGTTTATAAAAATTCCTCGATAGCTCAATGGTAGAGCATTCGGCTGTTAACCGAAGGGTTGTTGGTTCGAGCCCAACTCGGGGAGCTGAAGAAGTCCTGCAGATGACAGAGTCTGCAGGGCTTTTTTGCTTGCGAATGGCGCGGGTGAACTGGTGAAATTTCAAGACAGACAGTTGCGGCCATGCGAAATTTTCTGTATAATAAAGACATAGAAACAGACACAGCAAAGGAGAAATGACATGACGAATCAGACACCGACTGCGGCAGATCAGCAGCCTTTGGTACAGAAGCTGACAGGTGCGCAGGAATTGTATACATTGCTTTCTCTCTGCTCCAAGGCACCGTATGTGATGTGCGACGCAGAGACATTTGATGACGAGATTTTCCTTTTTTTTAATGAGGCGGATGCGAAGGCCGAGATGGAACAGCGCAAGGCACACAATGAGCCCACAGGCCCGGTAAAACTGGATCAGAAGCAGCTGCTGGGCTTCCTGGGAAGTCTTTACACGTTAGGCATCAACGCCCTTGTGCTGGTGGACGGGGCGCGCAGGGAACAGGTACAGCTGGATGCGGTGGTGAAGCGGAACATCAAGAAGGATGAGAAGAACACCTGGATCGAGAATCCGGCCCTGCATCTGACGGCCCTGACCTTTGCCCAGGAGCTTCGAAGACCCAAGGAGAGCCGGGATGCGCAGAAGCTGGCAGAGCTGCAGGAGGAATTGCAGGCAGATTTCCTGCGGGGTACCTTTATCGCAGCCGTACAGAAGGATACACCAGGGATTCCGCTGGTGAAGATGCCGGATGGCTCCCTGAACCAGCCACTGTTTACCGATATCATTGAATTTCAGAAATTCAACCGGGAGCAGAAGTTTAAGGCAGTGCCGGTACCGGCTGGGAAATTGCCGGATGTGATGGCCAAGGAGGCCAAAGGCGTGGTGTTAAATCCGCTGGAGGTGAGCCTTTCCCTGACGGTGACAAAGAACCAGCCCAAGCCCAAAACGGCGGAGGAAGCTGTGAACAGAGCGCTGGCGGAGATGGAATAACCGACAAAAGCAGCAGATGATTTTTTCATGACATACACAAAGGGGGACTGTATATGGCAAGACACTATATCATCACGATTGGAAGAAGTTTTGGAAGCTGTGGCCGTGAGATCGGAGAGAAGCTGTCGAAGGAGCTGGGGGTATCCTTCTATGACCGGAATCTGATCCTGATGGCTGCCAAGAAGAGCGGCATGAAGATGGAACTGCTGGAGAGCGCCGATGAGAAGCTGCTGAACCGGTTTCTGGATCCGTATGCATCCATGAATTCCACCATGGGCACCACCAATGACCGTCTGTTCCGGGTGCAGTCTGAGATCATCCGGGAGATCGCGGGCCGGGAATCCTGCGTCATTGTGGGACGTCAGGCGGACAAGGTGCTGGCCGGATACGATAACTGCACGAAGATCTTTATCTATGCGCCGCTGGAGCGCCGGGTGGATACGATCATGAAGCGCCATGACCTGAATGAGCAGGAAGCACGTCGCCTGATCCGTCGGATGGACAAGAGCCGGAAGAACTATTATTCCTATTTCTCAGACGGAGAGTGGGATTCCAAGGACGGCAAAGACCTGATGATCGACAGCAGTTACCTGGGCGTGGACGGTACGGTGAAATACCTGGCAGAACTCATCCGCTGGAAATATCAGCTCCAGGCATAAGCGGCAGAATGGGACAAAGGTGCAGCTTTGTGAATGCGGGTGAGAACCATAATAAAGTGTGCACAAAAACGTGTGCAAAAAACGTGCGCAAAAAAATGTAAGAAATTGCGAAAAAGGGATTGACATTTAGATAAACATCCCTTATAATAATCATCGTTGAGCAGTTGTGGCGGAATTGGCATACGCGCATGATTCAGGTTCATGTCCATGTAGGTGGGTGCGGGTTCAAGTCCCGCCAACTGCATACGATGAAGATCGGAGATTCGAGAGAGAATCTCCGATTTTTTCATCTCGTTTTCTTTTTGGAGAATACGGTCCTGTTACCGGCAGACGGAAAAGGAAATTGACCGGAAAAAATATATTGTATAAAAAAATGAAAAAAGTGTTGACAATTATATTGGAGAGTGTTATTATAATATTCGCATCAGGTAATACCGATGCAGGCAACACACCGAATGAGCAGTTGTGGCGGAATTGGCATACGCGCATGATTCAGGTTCATGTCCATGTAGGTGGGTGCGGGTTCAAGTCCCGCCAACTGCATATCGAAGAAGATCGGAGGTTCGAAAGGATCTCCGATTTTTCTATTCTGTTCTTTCTTTCGATTTCGCAGAATTTGGCACCGGCAGTTTCCGCAGGCATTCTGCATAAAGCAAAAGACAGGATGGGGCGGTGGTCAGTCTGTATTTTTGGTATTGTAAAAATAGTTCAAAAAATTTGTGAAATTATTTTTCAAAAAGTGTTGACATTCCACGGACACCGTGGTATTATAATATTCGCGTCAGGGAGTTACAGAAAAGCTTCCCAAGCGCATGAAACGCAGTTGTGGCGGAATTGGCATACGCGCTAGACTAAGGATCTAGTGAGCATTGCGCTCGTGCGGGTTCAAGTCCCGCCAACTGCATAGGATACTCTGTAGATGTTGTGTCTGCAGAGTATTTTTTATTTTTCATTCTGAAATTCTATTGTATCTGATACTCGAAGCTGTCTTTTCTGTTGCATCCCCTTTGTTTCTGATGTAAAATAACGTCGAAAACCCTACGGGGAAAAATGGATTTTTACAGCAGGAGGAACAGACAATGCGTTTGGTAGTCAAGGTCGGGACATCTTCTCTGACACATAAAACAGGACTTTTAAATATCAGAAAGGTACAGAAGCTGTGTGTGACACTGTCGGACATTCAGAATGCGGGACATCAGGTGATCCTTGTGTCATCGGGTGCCATCGGTATGGGTGTGGGCAAGTTGCATCTGGACCGGAAGCCGACAGATATGGCGACGAAGCAGGCAGCGGCGGCTGTGGGCCAGTGCGAGCTGATGTACGTGTACGACAAGCTGTTTGGGGAATACAACCATACAGTGGCGCAGATTCTGCTGACGGGCAATGATGTGGGCAATGAGATCCACCGGGAAAATATCCGCAGCACCATCAGTCGTCTGCTGGAGCTGGGTGTCATTCCCATCATCAATGAGAATGACTCGGTGGCAACGGCGGAGATTGACGAGATCAATGCCCTGGGCGACAATGATACACTGGCAGCCATCGTTTCTGTGTGCATCGGCGCGGATCTGCTGGTGCTGATGAGTGATATCGATGGGCTGTATACCGAGGATCCCCGGAAGAATCCGGATGCGAAGCTGATCCATGAGGTGGAAAATCTGACGGAAGAAATGATGGAAAGCGCCGGAGGCGCAGGCTCCTCCCAGGGAACCGGCGGCATGCGCACGAAGTTAAAGGCAGCGAAGCTGGTGTGTGAGAACGGTATCGACATGGTGATCACCAACGGGGATACGCCGGAGAACCTGTACGGCATTGTGGACGGCGATCCCATTGGCACCCGTTTTTTAAAGAAAAAATAAGCTACATATTCTTTTCTAAATATGCATCCGTCTGCGCACTTCTTCTCGGAGACGGGCACGGGTGAGGATGGTGCCCAGAGCAGCGGCGATGACAGCGCAGCAGGTGAGTACCACGGCGGACCAGGAAAGCTCCAGGGGCGCGTGGGCGAAATGTCTTGTCAGAAGTTCTACCAGCACGGTGAAAGCGGCGATCTCCAGCACGATGACCACGGCCATGGACAGGATGGAACGGCTGACTTTCCGGTAAATGAGGGCGAACAGCAGAACCAGCACGGTGAGGGCGCCGATGATGGGCAGGGCCACCTGGGTAAACCAGGGGGAACCCGGGAATTCATAGGCCACGATACCGGCGTACAGCGCCACCGCGGCTCCGTCAAAGAGGATGGTCAGGTAGACGGACAGGCGGCTGTAAATGAGCATGGGCGTGCAGAAGATCCACAGCAGGATGCAGGCGCCGATGACATAGAAGGACCAGTGATTGGAACGAAAGACTAGGAGATTTAAGAGGCCGCAGGCGATGGCGGTCCCTGCCAGAACGACAGAGATCAGGATCGCCAGATCTGTGCGCTTCACCGGATCTACCTGGCCTTTTTTGCGTGGATAAGGGTAGGGCGGAACCGGCTCCTGAGGGTTCATCAGGTTCGGGTTGATTACCGGCGTGTTGCATAAAGGGCATCGTTTTAACGACGGATCCAGTTTCACGCCGCAGTTGACACAGTAGGACATGGTTTATACCTCCATAGACCGGTTGGACCGGATGGTGACGGGTACCTGATCTTCCACCAGCTTGCAGAAAAACAGGCGTTCAATATCGGTTTCGACGATGCTGCTGGCAAAATTGATGACCAGCGCATCCTGAAAGCTTGCAATGGCGCAGTTGGTGCGGGCGGAGAATGGCTGCCCCATGATCGCTTCGAAATGATCGACGAAGGGGGCCATTTCCGGCGGCACATCAATGACGCCCAAGTTGGTCAGCCCCGCCGAGGACTGTTTGTCCTGAATCCGGATGTAAAACTGCCGGACGAACAGATCCTTGATGAACAGCGGGACAGTACGGATCACCGGGTGCCGCTGGGTGGCGGCGTTGGTGGTGATGTCTGCATTTAAAAATTTATTGTTCAGGTAATACCGCATATAATGATGTACCTGCGTGATAATATCCTCAAAGGTGTAATCGCCCATGCGGGGATCGATGGACGGATAAACCATGGAAATGAAGTTCCGCATGGTTTTGGACGGGAAAAACCGCCGCAGGTTCACCGGCATGGCCAGTTTCAGCGGGCGTTCCCGGAACGGATGCTGCTCTTTTTGCTCCTGCATGAGAGCGTACAGCAGAACCGCATTGAGATATTCTGTCACGGACGCCTGATAGCGGGCGGCTGTTTTTTTCAGATCCTCCACGGAAATGGTGCCGCTGATGATGTTCAGTGTGTAGAAGGGTTCCTTCGTTCCCCGGAAGCGGTAAGCCTGTTCCTGGCTCCGTTTGGAACGGAAGCGGGAGCGGGCGTAACGCATGTAGGAATCCTCCAGCTCCTCCGGGTCCGGCTCCTGATGGATGTCCAGTACCCCGTGGCCGCAGGGGATATCGTGGCCTTTTAACCGCAGATAGACAGCGGTCAGCGTCCGCAGGAAATACATGCCGCCGGTACCGTCGGTCAGCGAGTGAAAAGCCTCCAGCGAGATGGTATTTTCAAAATAATACAGCCGGATGAGATACCGGTTGTTGCTCTTGAAGGGCATGGGCATGCACGGATTGCTGATGTCTTCCCGAACCGGCGGCAGCGGCCGGGGATTGGGTTCCAGATAGCGCCAGAACAGTCCGGCCCGGATGGCCGAGGCAAAGGTGGGAAAACGCGGGATGGTAAGATGGAAAGCCTGTTCCAGAAGAACAGGATCCACCGGTTCTGTCAAAGTCACGCTTAAGCGGAACACGGAAGAAAAATCTTTTCGCTGCAGCGTCGGATAGACGTTGGCGGACAGATCCAGCTTGTACCATTTCTTGTGATATTTTTCTGTGTTTTTTCCAGCTTTGCTCATCAATGTTGGCCCCTCATTTTTTCAAAACAGCTTCTATTTCATTTAGTATAGCCCCGAAAGAAGAAAGGCGCAACCAAAAGCTTGCGAAAGAGGGGGAGCTCTGGTAGAATCTGTACATAACACGCAAAAGGAGGCGCAAAATGGAGAGAGAAAGACGCAATGAGCAGCTGATGAGACTGATCCGTGCCGTACACAGTGTGGTGGGCAGCGAGGATATTGAAAAAAACCGGATTTCCCAGGAGCAGATGGCGCGAACGCTGGGCCATTCCCGGGACATTACCTATACAGAATTTGAGATAGGCGGCATCCCGGCCCAGTGGAGCTGTGTGAACCGCAGACATATGAAGAAATATGTGATCCTGTACTGTCATGGCGGCGGCTATTTCACCGGCAGCATGCATTATGCCCGGATGATCACCAACCGGCTGGCGGAGAGTACCTCCATGGATGTCCTCTGTTTTGAGTACCGTCTGGCGCCGGAGCATCCGTACCCGGCGGCGGTGGACGATGCGCTGGCTGTGTGGGACCACCTTATGTATCTGGGCTATGGCAGCCGGGATATCATTGTTGCGGGGGATTCTGCAGGCGGCAATCTGGCACTGGAGCTGGGGCTGACGCTGAAAAAGCAGGGCCGCCTTCTGCCCCGGGGCTTCGTGCTGTTTTCTCCCTGGACGGATATGACCTTCACCGGCAAGAGCCATGAGGTGAAGCAGAACGTGGATCCGGTGCTGACGCCGGACTATCTGGAACGGGCCAGAAGCGCCTATGTGGGAAATTGCGGGCTGCCTTATGCGGATGACCGGCTGTCCCCGCTGTTCGGCGATTTTGCAGGCTTTCCGCCGGTATATATCCAGGCCGGGGGCAACGAAATGCTGCTCAGCGATTCCGTGAATCTGGCAAAAAAGCTTGTCAAGTCCAATGTTTCCTGCAAAATCGACGTGTACAGGGGCATGTGGCATGTGTTCCAGATGTCGCCCTTCAAGACGGCCTATGACGCCATGGACAAGATCGCGGAGTTTATTTTTGATATCTGCCGGTAAACGAACATTGACCGGCAATGAATTTTCTGCAAATTTTTTTGAAATAAAAAAAGGATTTTGCAGGTTTGTGTAGAAAATATAATGTGAGAGATATTGATAAAGCAGCCCGAAGAAAGGGTGACGGATATGACGATCAGGGAGAAACAGGAACTGTGGGAGCGGAAGTACTTAAGTCCGTATGCATCTCTGAGTGAGAGATCCAGAGGAAGGGACCGGGAGGAGGAGCCGTGCGACATTCGCCCGGTGTACCAGCGGGACCGGGACCGGATCCTGCATTCCAAGGCATTTCGCCGGATGAAGCATAAGACCCAGGTGTTTCTGACGCCCATGGGAGATCACTACCGCACGCGGCTGACCCATACGCTGGAGGTTTCCCAGAATGCCCGGACGATCGCCCGGGCGCTCCGGATGAACGAATCTCTGGTGGAAGCCATTGCGCTGGGCCATGACCTGGGGCATACGCCTTTTGGACACGCGGGAGAGCGGGTGCTCAACGAGCTGTGCGAGGGCGGCTTCGCCCACTATGAGCAGAGTGTCCGCGTGGTGGAGGTGCTGGAGAAGAAGGGCCAGGGGCTGAACCTGACCTGGGAGACGAGAGACGGCATCCGCAACCATGGAACGGCGGGCCATCCCCATACGCTGGAGGGCAAGATCGTCCGTTTTTCCGATAAGATCGCCTATATCAACCACGATATCGACGATGCGATCCGGGCCGGGATCTTGCGGGAGGAGGACATTCCTGCCGAGTACCGGGAGATTCTGGGCAATTCCACCAAGGAACGCCTGAACACGCTGATCCACGATATGATCTGGAACAGTGAGGGGAAGGATGATATCTGCATGTCCGCCCATGTGGAGGGCGCCATGCGGGATTTGCGCAGTTTTATGTTCGAGCATGTGTATACCAATCCGGTGGCGAAATCGGAGGAAGCCAAGGCGGCGAACCTTCTCACGGGTCTGTTTGAGTATTATATGAAGCATCCCGATGAGCTGCCGGCGGAATATCTCGATATGATGAAGGAAAGAGAGCAGGCGATGGACCGGACGATCTGCGATTATATCGCGGGGATGACGGATCAGTACGCCATTGCCAAATTCCAGGAATTCTATGTACCGAAGGCCTGGAGTGTATAGAGCAGGAGGGATTCCATGCGTTATTCGGAGGATCTGATCGAGGAAGTAAGATCCAGGAATGATATTGTGGATGTGGTTTCGGGTTATGTGAAGCTGACGCGCAAGGGAAGCAATTATTTCGGGCTCTGTCCGTTTCACAATGAAAAGTCCCCTTCCTTCTCGGTGTCCAGAGGCAAGCAGATGTATTACTGCTTTGGCTGCGGCGCCGGAGGAAATGTCTTTACCTTCCTGATGGAGTATGAGAATTATTCTTTTCAGGAGGCGTTGAAGGAACTGGCGGAACGGGCGGGGATCGAGCTGCCCGACCAGGAATACTCGGAGAGTGAGAAGCGGGACGCGGATCTGAAAAGTCAGATTCTGGAGGCCAACAAGCTGGCCGCCAAATATTATTATTATCAGCTGCGCACCGAGGGCGGGCACAGCGCCTGGAAATATCTGACAGACCGGAAGCTTTCGGAGGAGACGATCCGGCATTTCGGCCTGGGATATTCGACGAAATACAGGGATGACCTGTACCAGTATCTGAAAAAACAGGGATTTACGGATGAACTGCTCCGGCAGTCGGGGCTCATCACTATGGACGAGAAAAACGGCGTTTATGATAAATTCTGGAACCGGGTCATGTTCCCCATCATGGATGCGGGCAGCCGGGTCATCGGTTTCGGCGGCCGGGTCATGGGGGATGCCAAGCCCAAGTACCTGAATTCGCCGGAGACGAAGGCCTTTGATAAGAGCCGGAACCTGTACGGCATGAATTTTGCCAGGACATCGCGGAAACCGCAGCTCATCATCTGTGAGGGCTACATGGATGTGATCGCCCTGCATCAGGCAGGGTTCAACCAGGCGGTGGCTTCTCTGGGAACGGCGCTGACGACCCAGCAGGCCATGCTCATGAAGCGTTACACCGACAAGGTGCTGCTCACCTACGACAGCGACGGCGCCGGTGTGAAAGCGGCCATGCGGGCCATTCCGATCCTGAAGGATGCCGGGATTTCCGCCAAGGTCATCAATATGCGCCCTTACAAAGACCCGGATGAGTTTATCAAGAATCTGGGTGCGGAGGAATTTGAGAAGCGCATGGAGGAGGCCCAGAACAGCTTCCTGTATGAGCTGGCAATCCTGGAACGGGATTATGACCTGAAGGATCCGGAAGGCAAGACCAATTTTCAGAATGAGATCGCCGCAAGGCTTCTCCAGTTTTCGGAGGAGATGGAGCGGGAGAATTATATCGAGGCCGTGGCTGACCAGTACCATATCAGCTATGAGGGCCTGAAAAAACGGGTGAACGACCTGGGCAACCGGGGCGTGACGGCACCGGGGCTTCGAAGAGAAGACAGCCCGTCCGGCGCCGACCGGAAGCCGGCTGGAAAGCGGGAGAAGGAGACGGGAGCGGATGTTTCCCAGAAGCTGCTTCTCACCTGGCTCATTGAAGTACCGGCCCTGTACGGGCAGTTAAAAGATTACTTAAGCCCGGAGGATTTCACCGGGGATCCGTACAGCACCATTGCGCAGATGCTGTTTGCACAGCTGGAAAAGGGAGAACTGAATCCGGCCCGGATCATCAGCAGCTTTGAAGATTCGGAGGATCAGAATAAGGCGGCGTCCCTGTTCAATGCCAGGCTCAAAAGGCTGGAGACAAAGGAAGAACAGGAGAAGGCGGTGTCGGAGACCCTTCGCAAGGTGAAGAAATACAGCCTGGATGAACGGGCGAGACAATTAGATGTCACCGATATGGAAGGATTCCAGAAACTGATTCTGGAACGCAGTAATTTACAGAAACTGGAAAAACTGCATATTTCGATCGATTAAGGACAAACTATAAAGAGCGTAAGGAAGGATGGAACTTACATGGAAGAAAATGTGGCAAAATTCGGAGAACGGCTGAAAGAGCTTCTGGCGATGGCCAAGAAGAAAAAGAACGTACTCGAATATCAGGAGATCAGCGACTTTTTCGCAGATATGGAACTGGATGCGGACAAGTTTGAACGCATTCTGGATTTTCTGGAAGCCAACAATGTGGATGTGCTTCGGATCACGGACAATGATGATGACATTATCCTGGATGATGATGACGATGTGGATATGGAGCAGATTGACCTGTCTGTGCCCGACGGCGTCAGCATCGAGGATCCTGTCCGCATGTACTTAAAGGAGATCGGCAAGGTGCCGCTCTTAAGTGCGGAGGAAGAGATCGAGCTGGCAAAACGGATGGAGCTGGGCGACGAGGACGCCAAGAACCGTCTGGCAGAGGCGAACCTCCGTCTTGTTGTCAGCATTGCCAAGCGGTATGTGGGCCGCGGCATGCTGTTCCTTGACCTGATCCAGGAGGGGAACTTAGGGTTGATCAAGGCCGTGGAGAAGTTTGATTACCGCAAGGGTTACAAGTTTTCCACCTATGCGACCTGGTGGATCCGTCAGGCCATCACGAGAGCCATCGCGGATCAGGCGAGAACGATCCGTATCCCGGTACACATGGTAGAGACCATCAACAAGCTGATCCGTGTGTCCAGACAGTTATTGCAGGAGCTGGGACGTGAACCTACCCCGGAGGAGATCGCCGAGGAGATGAAGATGCCGGTGGAGCGTGTCCGCGAGATCCTGAAGATCTCCCAGGAGCCGGTTTCCCTGGAGACCCCCATCGGTGAGGAGGAGGACAGCCATCTGGGCGACTTTATCCAGGATGACAATGTACCGGTGCCTGCGGATGCGGCAGCCTTTACCCTGTTAAAAGAACAGCTGGTGGAGGTGTTGTCCACACTGACTGAGAGGGAGCAGAAGGTGCTCTGTCTTCGGTTCGGTCTGGAAGACGGCAGAGCCCGTACCCTGGAAGAAGTGGGCAAAGAGTTCAATGTGACCCGTGAGCGGATCCGTCAGATAGAGGCAAAGGCACTGCGCAAGCTCCGTCATCCCAGCAGAAGCCGGAAGCTGCGGGATTATCTGGATTAAGGAGAAAACCATGCAGCAGTTGTCAAAACGGCTGACGGCAGTGGCTGCGCTGGTGAGCAGCGGCAGCCGCCTGGCAGATATCGGAACCGACCACGCCTATGTGCCGATCCGGCTGGTGCAGGAGGGACGGATCCCCGGCGCGCTGGCCATGGATGTGAAGGATGGCCCTCTTGCCAGAGCGAGAGAGCATATCCGGGAACAGGGGCTGGAGCAATACATACAGACAAGAAAGAGTGACGGCCTTGCCGCACTGCAGCCGGGGGAAGCGGATACGGTGCTCATGGCCGGCATGGGCGGTCTTCTCATGATCCGCATTCTGGAAGCCGGGCGCTGCCACTGGCAGCAGGTGCCGGAGTGGATCCTGCAGCCTCAGTCCAAGGTGGGCGAGGTGCGAAGATTTGTACGGGAAGCGGGCTTTACCATCGAGGATGAGGATTTCGTGGAGGAAGACGGGAAATACTATCCCATGATGCGGCTCATCGGGCCGGGAGCCGAACAGAAAACGGGTTCCTGCGATGCGGGGAGTTCTGGAAATGCCGGGATCAATGTCGGAACGGCAGAGTCCTGGAGTCAGGTGGAATACGCGTTTGGAAAACTTCTTCTGCAGCGCCATGATCCGGTACTGCGGGAGTTCCTTCTGAAAGAAAAGGCCCAGTATGCGCAGGTGCGCCGGACGGTTTCTGACAAAATGGCAGAGGACGGCCGGGGCCGCGTGCAGGAGATTGATGCATATCTGGCACTGATCGGGGAGGCGTTGGCATATGATGGAATGTAAAGAGGTCATGCGCAGACTGGAAGGGCTGATCCCTCCGGCCTGCGCTTCGGACTGGGATAACGTGGGTCTCCTGGTGGGAGATCCGAAGAAAAAAGTGGATAAGATACTGGTGGCGCTGGATGCGTCAGATCAGGTACTGGATCAGGCGGAAGCAGTGGGGGCGGATATGCTGCTCACGCATCATCCCCTGATTTTTTCGCCTGTGAAAAATGTGCGGGAGGATGATTTCATCGGCTGGCGGATCCGCCGGATGATCCGCATGGATCTTTCCTATTATGCGATGCACACCAACTATGATGTGTGCCGGATGGGAGAGCAGGCGGCTGCACGGATGGGGCTTGACCTTTCGACGGTGACATTTCTGGCGCAGGAAAAGCCGTTTATTTATGAGGGAAAACCGGCAGGCTTTGGTGCTGTCGGTGATCTGGAAATACCCATGTCTCTTGGTGACTATGCAGCATTTTTAAAACAGCGATTTGGGCTGCCGGGGGTGATCGTCTATGGGGATGCCTCCCAGATGGTTTACCGGGCGGCCACCTGTCCGGGTTCCGGCAAAAGCTTTGGCAGGGATGCCCTGGCAGCCGGGGCAGATGTGTATGTGACCGGAGATGTGGATTATCATTTCGGCACCGATATGGTGGCCCAGGGGATGGCGGTCATCGACGCCGGACATTATGGCATCGAGCATATTTTTATCGCGGATATGCGCCAGCAGGTGGAATGGCTGCTGGAAGGAGAGGTGCAGGTGGAGGCTATGCCTGTGCAGCATCCGTACACGGTTATTTAAGGGAAAATCAGGAGTGTCTGACTGCAGAATGGATAGGCGACAGAGAAAGCGTATCCTTCTGCAATGTGGGTATATAGAAACGGGGAAAAACAGGATGTAGAAGGAGGTGCTTCTGTATGGAAATGCAGAAAGTAATCATCAACGGGGAAACCAGGGAATATCCCAAGGGAACAAAGCTGAAAACCATTGCGGCAGACTATCAGCAGGGATTTGCACAGGACATTTTGCTTGTGTCGCTGAATGGCCGCCTGCGGGAGCTGAACAAGGAGCTAAAAGAGGACGGTACCATCGAATTTCTGACCGCGGACACGGAGGCCGGGATCAACACGTACCGGAGAAGTGCCATGCTGCTCATGATCAAGGCGCTCTATGACATTTCCGATAAGGAGACGGTGGATCGGCTGTTCGTACATTTTTCCTTAAGCAGGGGCTTATATTGCACGATTGGAAATACGAAGGGCGTGGACGAAGCATTTTTGCAGAAGCTGGAGGCACAGATGCGCCTGCTGGCAGAGAAAGCCATTCCCATTGAGAAATTTTCCGTGGATACGAAAGACGCCGTGCGCAGATTCCGGTTTCACGGCATGGAGGACAAAGTAGAGCTGTTCCGCTATCGTCGGGTATCCCGGGTAAATATTTACCGGCTGGATAATCTGGAGGATTATTACTACGGCTACATGGTGCCGGATTCCTCCTATATCAAATACTTTGCGCTGTATCCGTACGACGAGGGTTTTGTTTTGCAGATGCCCCAGAAGGAAGCGCCTAAAGTGGTGCCGTCCTTTGTGCCGCAGCATAAGCTGTTCCATGTGCTCAAGGAGTCCTGCCAGTGGGGAGAGATGCTGGGCATTCCCACCGTCGGTGCGCTGAACGATCAGATCACCGCCGGCAAGGTGAGCCAGATGATCCTTGTGCAGGAAGCGCTGCAGGAGAAAAAGATCGCGGAGATCGCCCAGACCATCAGCAGCCGGCCCGACGTGAAGCTGGTCATGATCGCAGGGCCGTCCTCCTCCGGCAAAACGACCTTTTCCCATCGGCTGTCCGTCCAGCTTATGGTGCACGGCATGAAGCCCCACCCGGTGGCAGTGGACAATTATTTCAAAAACCGGGAGGATACGCCGGTGGATGAGTTCGGTCAGAAGAATTATGAGTGCCTGGAGGCCATCGACGTGGAGGGCTTCAACCGGGATATGACCCGCCTGCTGGCAGGGGAGACGGTGGAGATGCCTACCTTCAACTTCAAGACCGGTGTCCGGGAATACAAGGGCGATACGCTGACGCTGGGCAAGGACGATGTGCTGGTGCTGGAGGGCATCCACTGCCTGAATGACGCCCTGTCCTATGCGCTGCCCAAGGAAAATAAATTCAAGATCTATATCAGTGCGCTGACCCAGATCAACATTGATGAGCATAACCGGATCCCCACCACAGACGGCCGTTTGATCCGCCGGATCGTCCGGGATGCCAGAACAAGGGGCACTTCTGCGAAAAATACCATCGCCATGTGGCCTTCCGTGCGTCGGGGCGAGGAGCAGAACATTTTCCCGTATCAGGAAGAGGCGGACGTGATGTTCAATTCGGCGCTGATCTATGAACTGGCGGCGCTGAAATGCTACGTGGAACCGGCACTGTTCGGCATCCGGCCGGAGGAACCGGAGTATATGGAGGCCAAGCGCCTGCTGAAATTCCTGGATTATTTTGTGGGAATCCCCAGCGAAGAAATACCGAAAAATTCGCTGCTGCGGGAATTTGTGGGCGGCGGATGCTTTAAGATCTAAAAGGAGAGAAACAGGATGGAAAAATTGGAACAGGTTCGCCGGCAGATCGTTGTCGTGTTCTTTGCGGCAGTCTTTCTGCTGGGCATGTTCCTGGCAAAGGACTATGGGATGCCCTGGGATGAGACAACGGAATTTGGCATTTTTGCCGCCAATATCAAGGAGTATGCCCGGGTGCTGGAGGGCGAGGACAGCACTTTTGTGCGCTGGGCAGATGAAAAGGATTACCCGTATATTTCCGAATATATCGAAAAAGACCACGGGCAGTCCGCCTATTATCCGTGTACGCCCTGGTTTATCAAATACGGGTATGCGGATGATATGCGTTCCTTAAGCCATGCCTGGCACCGGTATACGTTCTTTGTCACCTTCCTGGGGCTTTTGTCCCTGTATGCCATCATCAAGCTGCTGTTAAAGGACTGGAAATATGGCATTGTGGGCGTGCTCATGTACTGGCTCAGTCCCCGGATGTTTGCGGATGGTTTTTACAACAACAAGGATATGGTGTTTGCCTCCCTGCTGCTGATGGTGGCTGCGCTGGGCATTTACTTTATCGAAACGCGGAAGATCCGCTACGCGGTGCTGTTGGGTATTGCGGCCGGTTTTGCGGCCAACACCCGGGTCATCGGCTTCTGGGTGCTGGGGCTGGTGGGCCTTCTTTACCTGGTGGTGCTGACGGCGCAGAAGCAGTGGAACCGGAGCAATTTTCTGAAAGGCGTCCTGATCGTGGCCGTCTTTGCCGTCACCTTTTTCCTGATCACACCGGCCTGCTGGCCGTCCATCGTGGGATACTTCCAGTACGTCATTTCCCAGTCCATGGACTTCGTGCGCTGGGAAGGCTCCCTGCTCTATCAGGGCCAGATGTTCGGCAACAGCTTCCGGACACTGCCCTGGCATTACGTGCCGGTACTCATTTTCCTCACCAGCCCGCTGATCTTTCTTATGCTGATGGTGGCGGGCCATGTGCTCACTGCAGGAAAATTCCTGCGTTTCCGGGAAATTTTAAACGGCTGTGAAAAATATTATCTGCTGCTGATGGCCATTGTCTGGCCGGTGCTCATCTACACCATGATCGGCGATCCGGTCATTTACAACGGCTGGCGGCATCTGTATTTCGTGTACGGCCCCTTCGTGGTGTTCGGTGCCCGGGCGCTGCAGGTGCTCATGCACGCGGACAGCAAATGGATCCGGCGGACGGCAGCCTGCGCCGTGGGCGGCCAGATGCTCTACCTGGTGGTCATCATGGCCATCTGGCATCCGAACCAGTTCGGGTATTACAACCTGCTGGCCGGCGGCAATGTGGAAAAACGTTATGAGCTGGACTACTGGGACACGGCGGCTGCCAGCTGCATCAGACATCTGGTGGACAAGGTCAACCCCACAGAGCCTATTGTCATCGGCGCCTACGATGGTTACAGCTATGCGGGACTTCCCTGGGGCGCCATGGTACTGCCCAAGGAATACCAGGACAAGCTCATCATTCTGCCGGAGGATACATACCTGACTGCAGACTATCTGTTTGTGGATACCACCTACCGGGAGATCACCGAGAAGCGCTATGAAATGCAGCTGGGCGGCTATGAGCCCTTTGACTATGACAGTTGGGGCGATGAATACTACAGTGAGGATTTCCTGGATAACCGGCTGTGGGTCGTGTATAAGAGAAAGGGACTGGAGTAAAATATTGTTTGCATTTACCATGCAAATATGCTAGAATTCCAGAGGTGAAGCAGAATAAATGATCGCGGGCGGCAGGCCGAAAGGTGCCGTCTGAGGAAAGTCCGGGCTTCATAGGGCAGGATGCCGGATAACGTCCGGTGGAGGTGACTCCAAGGATAGTGCAACAGAAATGTACCGCCGGGAGCATTCCCGGTAAGGTTGGAAGGGCAGTGTAAGAGACTACCGCCCGCCTGGTAACAGGCGGGGCATATGTAAACCCCATCCGAAGCAAGACCGAACAGAAAGCGATACGGCGGCCCGTCGTGCTTTCAGGTAGGTCGCTAGAGACCGGTGGCAACATCGGTACCAGATAGATGATCATTCACGACATAACCCGGCTTATCGTTCCGCTTTATTTCAAAAAGAAAAGAACCGATAGCATAACCGATTTTCGCAGTCGGCTGTGCTGCCGGTTCTTTTTTAATGGAAAATTTGATTTACGGGTGCCGGTGGTATTTTTCCTCGCAGTAGCGGCAGCGGTATACCTGCCGGTCGGGATCTGTCAGGAGGAATTCCTGTGGAAGGCCACGCTCAATGGAAGTGATGCACCGGGGATTGGTGCATCGGATCACGTTGGTGAGGCGGGCGGGAAGCTTTAATTTCTTTTTCTCCACGATAACGGCATTTTCGATGATGTTGACGGTGATGTTGTGGTCGATGAAGCCCAAAATGTCCAGAATGTTCATGTCCAGGCTGTCTATGGGGCACTCTGCTTTCAGAATGTCCTTGCGTCCCATTTTGCTGCTGGTGGCATTGCGGATGATGGCAACGCCACAGTCCAGTTTATCCAGACCGAGCATCCGGTAGATTTCCATGCCTTCTCCGGCCGGAATGTGATCCAGCACGAAGCCTTCGTTGATTGCGCCTACATTTAACATACGTGCACCTCCAGTAATGTGAGAATCAGCGCCATGCGGACATAAACGCCGTACTGTACCTGTTTGAAATAAGCGGCCCGGGGATCGTCATCCACCTCCGCGGCGATCTCGTTGACCCGGGGCAGGGGATGGAGGACGATCATATCCTGCGGCGCCAGCTTCATTTTCTCCCGGTCAAGGATGTAGAAATCTTTCATGCGCACGTAGTCCTCTTCGTTGAAAAAACGTTCCTTCTGGACTCTGGTCATGTACAGCACATCCAGATCGGGCAGGGCGTCCTCCAGCCGGATGACCTCCTGATAGGGAATGTGGTCTTTCTCCAGAATATCCTGGCGGACGTAATCGGGAATGCGCAGCTCTTCCGGGGAAATGAGCACGAAGCGGATGCCGGCGTACCGGGACAGGGCGCCGATGAGAGAGTGCACCGTCCGTCCGAATTTCAGGTCGCCGCACAGCCCCACCGTCAGATGATCCAGGTGACCTTTTAAGGAACGGATGGTGAGCAGGTCGGTGGCTGTCTGGGTGGGGTGCTGATGGCCGCCGTCCCCCGCATTGATGATGGGGATGGAGGAATACATGGAGGCAACCGTGGCGGCGCCTTCCTTGGGATGGCGCATGGCGCAGATGTCCGCAAAGCAGGAAACCACGCGAATGGTGTCTGCCACCGTTTCGCCTTTGGCGGCGGAGCTGGAATCGGCAGAGGAAAAGCCCAGGACGCTGCCGCCCAAATTGAGCATGGCAGCTTCGTGGCTTAAACGGGTGCGGGTGCTGGGCTCATAGAACAGGGTGGCCAGCTTCTTCCCGGCACAGGCGTGGGCGTATTTGTCCGGGTGCCGGCGGATGTCATCGGCCAGATCCATCAGCGTGTCCAGTTCCTCGATGGAGAAGTCCAGGGGATTTAAAAAATGTCTCATAAAAGCTCCTTTCATGTTATCATGGCAACCGTCAGAGCCGCTTGGAAACACAGGCTCCAGGGCTTTGGCTGCGCAAAAAAAGAGGCTGTAAAAAACAGCCTCTTAAAATCAACAAAAAGTAAGAAGATCAGAAACAGCCTTCCGTCTCGGTGCGGCAGGCTCTTCATCGGGATATCCAAATGCGATCAGTGCGGTAACAACTTCATTCTCGGGAATGTGAAGAAGCTCAGCCACCTTGTCAGCATCAAAGATGCCCATGATCACGGTACCTACGCCGTAATCGTAAGCGGCAAGACAAAATGTCTGGGCGGCAATGCCGGAATCGAACATAAGCCAGCTCTCACCTTTGGATGTGGTGCAGGAGCCATCCTTTTCCATGCCGCTGCGACCCTTCACTGCGGTGAGGGCAACAACCTGGGGCGCATGCTCCAGAGTACCGGTATTATAAGCAAAACCGAGGGTATATTTGTTGGCAATGTCAGACTTGATCTGCGGGTCGTCAAATACATGGTAGCGGACAACCTGGGTATTCTTCCAGGACGGTGCGTAGGAAGCGGCAGCCACGATCTTCTCGATGGTCTCCCGGTCAACCTTCTGCTCCTTGAATTTGCGGATGCTTCGTCTGCCATTGATAGCCTGTAAAGTTTCCATAGCGGTTCAACCTCCTTTGTAATCTGATTTATTATAGCGTACCTTCTTTTCAAATTCAATGAAATATTTATGAAAATTTGTATCATCAGTCTTTGCAGACCCCGGGAAGTCGTGGTATCATGATACCAGTGGACAAAGCTCTGAGACTGCGCATGCTCGCATGCAGGCGGGCGAAAGAGCTTGGGACACGCCCCGATATGAGCATAAAAGTGAAGCGATAGCTTCACGATATGCGAATCGTGGCGAGAATTGTGAGAGTGCGAAGCACGGAGCAATTCGTGAGGTATCATGATTAACACATCGAGAAAAATCGGAGGAATAAAGATGGGATTCACAGAGAAGAAGCGCCTGGTTCTGTTCGGGCTCCCCTGGACATTTACCAGCTATCACATAGAAGAAGACATTTTGACCATTGACGAGGGATTTTTGAAAAAAACGGAGAATGACTGTTACATGTACCGGATCCAGGACGTGGTGTTGAACCGGAGCCTCCTGGAGCGGTTGTTCGGTTTGGGCACGGTGTCCTGCCTGACGTCTGATAAGACCCATCTCCGGCTGGAGCTGGTACATATCAAGAATTCCAAAGAAGTGAAGGAGTTCATCCTGCGCAAGTCCGAGGAAGCCCGGATGAAGCGCAGAACGGTGGGCATGCAGAATCTGGATGGCGGGCCGGAAGCCCCGGAACCGCCGGAGGATATGGATTTTTACGACTGACGGGGGCGGGTCAGTATTTTTTCATAAAGAAGGCCCACGAAAAACCAGAGGAAAAAGTAATCCGGGCGGATGAGTCCCTTATAATGGAACCGCGCCCGGCTGTAGTCCCAGGGACACAGGCCATGCCGGGACAGAAGCGAGCCGGACAGGAATTCGCCTGCCAGGATGAGAAAAGAATAGATGCTGCCGCGTAAGATCGCGGGAAAACGCCGGATCAGACGGCTTACCGGGGACAGAAGCGCCGCGCAGCCATAGATAGGGAACATCCAGGCGGATGTGGTTCCCATGAGTTTCATTTGTCGTTTGCGAAGGGCACCAAGGGAGGTCCAGAAGATTTCCAGACACCAGCCCATGACGCCGCAGGTCAGAAATTTTTTCATACAATGCTCTCCACAGGGACAGTATGCGCCAAAATGGCAGATGTGATACGGGTAAATTTTGGAAAAGAGGAAGAAAGATGAGTTATGCAGTTGCACGAATCAAAAGAGGAGAGGCCAGAGCCCTGAAAGCAGGGGGCCTGTGGATCTATGACAACGAGATCGCAGGGGTGGACGGTTCCTTTGAAAATGGAGACATTGTAGCCGTGGAAGATTTTGACGGCTATTTTCTTGGTTATGGGTTCATCAATATGAATTCCAAGATCCGCATCCGGGTGCTTTCCCGGAAAAAGGAGCACGAGATCACGGAAAGCTTTATGGAGCAGCGGGTGCGGGACTGCTGGGAATACCGCAAGGCCGTGGTGGACACCGACAGCTGCCGTCTGATCTTCGGGGAGGCGGATTTCCTGCCCGGTTTCGTGGCGGACAAGTTTTCGGATGTGATCGTGGTACAGTCGCTGGCGCTGGGCATTGACCGGTGGAAGGAATTCCTGGTACAGACACTGATCAAAGTGCTGGCGGAGGACGGCATCACCATCCGGGGCGTCTATGAGCGCAGCGACGCCAAGGTGCGTACCCAGGAGGGCATGGAGCGGGTGAAGGGCTTTATCGGCCCGGCATTCGATACCAAGGTGGAAATACAGGAAAATGGTGTGCGCTATTATGTGGACGTAAAGGAAGGCCAGAAGACCGGATTTTTCCTGGATCAGAAATACAACCGGCGGGCGGCGGCAGCACTCTGTAAGGATAAGACGGTGCTGGACTGCTTTACCCATACGGGTTCCTTTGCGCTGAATGCGGGACTGGCAGGAGCAAGGCGTGTGCTGGGTGTGGACGCTTCCCAGCTGGGTGTGGATCAGGCCACGGAAAATGCGGCCCTCAACGGCCTGTCTGACCGGGTGACATTTACGTGCGCGGATGTGTTTGAACTGCTGCCTCAGCTGGAACGGGAGGGCAAAAAGTTCGATGTGGTGATCCTGGATCCACCGGCTTTTACAAAATCCCGGAATTCTGTGAAAAATGCCACCAAGGGGTACAAGGAGATCAACCGGCGGGGCATGGAGCTTGTAAAGAACGGTGGATATCTGTGTACCTGCTCCTGTTCCCATTTCATGACGCCGGAGCTGTTTTTACAGGCCATCAGGGATGCGGCCAGGGATGCCCACAAGCGGCTTCGACAGGTGGAATACCGCACCCAGGCGCCGGATCACCCGATCCTCATGAGCGCGGATGAGTCTTATTATCTCAAGTTCGTGATCTTCCAGGTCGTGGATGAAAAATAGGGAGGAAACAAGTACAATGGCGATAGATTTACTGCAATTAAGAGATCAGCTGGACGATATCGACGAGCAGATCGTGCATTTATATGAGAAACGGATGGATATCTGCCGGGAGGTGGCAGAGTATAAGATCGAGAACGGCAAGCAGGTGCTGGACAAGGAGCGGGAGAAATCCAAGCTGCAGACATTGAAAGCCATGGCTTCCAATGATTTTTACCGGCACGGCGTGGAGGAGCTGTTTGAGCAGATCATGTCCATGAGCCGGAAGCTGCAGTACCAGCTGCTTTCCAAACGGGGCGTGATCGGCCGTCTGCCCTTTATGGAGGTGGACAGCCTGAAGCAGGCATCTGCCCGGGTCGTTTTTCAGGGCGTAGAGGGTGCCAACAGTGAGGCGGCCATGCGTGCCTATTTTGGCGATCAGGTGAACAGCTTCCATGTGGAATCCTTCCGGGACGCCATGGAAGCCATCGAGGAGGGCATGGCGGATTTTGCGGTACTTCCCATTGAAAATTCTTCCGCGGGCATTGTCAGCAGCATTTATGACCTGCTGGTGGAGTTTGAGAACTACATTGTGGGCGAGCAGGTGATGAAGATCGAAAACTGCCTCATGAGTGTCAAAGGGGCAAAGCTTTCTGATATCCGCACCGTCTATTCTCATCCTCAGGCGTTGATGCAGTCTGCCAAATATCTGGAGGAGCACCGGGAGTGGCAGCAGATCAGTATGCTGAACACCGCGGAGGCGGCAAAAATGGTTGCCAGAGAGCAGGATCCGTCCAAAGCGGCCATTGCCAACAGCCTGGCGGCGAAGCTTTATGACCTGGAGATCCTGGAACCGGAGATGTGCAGCAATGCGGCCAATTCCACCCGGTTTATCATCGTCACCAACCAGAAGATTTACCGGAAGGATGCGGGAAAGATCAGCATCTGCTTCGAGATCCCCCATGAGAGCGGCTCCCTGTATCACGCCATGTCCCATTTTATTTATAATGGATTAAATATGTGCAAAATTGAGTCCCGCCCCATCGAGGGCCGGAACTGGGAATACCGGTTCTTCCTGGATTTCGAGGGCAATCTCAATGACAGTGCGGTGAAAAATGCCCTGCGGGGGCTCCGGGATGAGACGTGCAACATGCGGATCCTTGGTAATTATTAGAAAAGAGAAAGAAGAGAAAAACATGAGTAAAGTAAACCAGCTGATTTTGTTTAAACATTTTGAGGACGGCCAGATCTTGGATGATATGACATGGATCATGGACAATTATGACAGCGATTATTATAACAAAGAGGATATCACGGCCCTTCTGTATGACTGCATCAACGGCATGGTGGAGCTGGCCGGGAGCCATGGCTTTGAGGGAAATCTGTGGCACAATTATCTGACATATCTGCTGGTCAATAACGAAAATGCGTTCAGCATGGCCTGTGAGATCGTGGGCCCGGTGGAGGGCAGCATCAACCCGGTGGCGCTGAATGACTTTTCCATTTTCAAGGAATTGTTTGACTATGATCTGGACAAGATCGATGAGGCGCTGGGGGTCAACGGTCTGGCCCTTCTGAAAAATTATAAAAATGTCAACGAGCACAGCAAGATGTTCAACAAGCGGATCCGTGACCGGATCTGTGAGACGAGCCGCAGACTGGCGGCAGCAACCGATGAGCACACATTCATGGACATCATGACCGCGTTTTACAAGGATTTCGGTGTGGGCAAACTGGGCCTGCACAAGGCATTCCGGGTGGAGCACACCGAGGAGGGCGCCGAGATCGTGCCCATTACGAATATTGCCCACGTCAGCCTGGACGATCTGGTGGGCTATGACATTCCGAAGAAAAAGCTGACGGACAACACCGAGGCCTTTGTGGAAGGCCGTCCGGCCAACAACTGCCTGCTGTTCGGTGACGCGGGCACCGGCAAATCCACCAGCATCAAGGCCATCCTGAACCAGTACTACGATCAGGGCCTGCGGATGATCGAGATCTACAAGCACCAGTTCCAGGATCTCAACGATGTGATCGCCCAGATCAAAAACCGGAACTACAAATTTATCATTTACATGGATGATCTGTCCTTTGAGGAATTTGAGATCGAGTATAAATATCTGAAAGCCGTCATCGAGGGCGGCCTGGAGAAGAAACCGGACAACGTGCTAATCTATGCCACCTCCAACCGTCGTCACCTGATCAAGGAGGAGTACGGGGACAAGGATGGCCGCAGAGAGGATATGCACACCTCTGACACCGTTCAGGAGAAGCTGTCTCTGGTGGCAAGATTTGGTGTGTCTATTTTCTTCGTGGGCCCGAGCAAAAAGGAATTCATGGAGATCGTAAAGACACTGGCTGAAAGATACGAATTGCATATCCCGGAGGAGGAGCTGTTGCTGCAGGCCAACCAGTGGGAGTTGAGCCACGGCGGCCTTTCCGGCCGGACAGCCCAGCAGTTCATCGACTACCTGCGGGGGCAGAAAAAATAGAACGGAGGAGCAGGGATGGAAGATCTGAAGGAATTATACGAGAAGAAAAAATATACGGCACTGGAAAAAGCCTGCCAGAAGGCAGAAAGCGCAGGCAGTGCAGATTTTACGGTATATCTGTATCACGCATGCACCCAGATGGCCAGAAGCAATTTTTCCCGGTTTACGGCGGCTCAGGGCATCTCTCTGTTCCAGAAAGCCCGGGAATTGAGCCAGGGACAGACGGCGGCGCAGAAGCAGTTATATGAGCTGTTTGCGGAAGCGGTGCTGCAGGCGGTGGCGCGTTATGAGAGCACGTTTTCTTCGGTGAGCATGACCAATGAGATCGTGGAAGCTTATCGCAACAGCATGCAGCAGGCAGCAGACGCCCTGTGCGAGACCGTTTCTCTGGGAGAAGTGCTGGAGCTTTCCGATGCGGAAGCGGGGAAGGACGTACTTTCCCTGAAAAAAATGGCGGTGCACTGCATGGTGGAGCTCTGCCAGGTGCGAAAGTACGAGGTGGATATGGGCAAGGCCATTTCCAAGCGCACCAACAATGCGCCGGAGAACATCCGCGTCACCTACGGGGAAAAATATGACCGGCTGGTGCAGGAGATCCAGGCGGTGGATGCCGGGTACGAACCGGAACCGATCCAGCGGGAGCATGTGGCTGCCGAAGAGGCCAACGCCTGCCAGCTGAAGCTGCCGCCGGAGGGAGAAGCCGCAGGGACAACTGCAGCCGCTGATCCGCAGGCACAGACCGCCGGTGCGGCGAAAGGTACAGACGCGGCCGGGCAGAAGCACCCGGATGCCGCAGATCCGGGAACGGCATCCAAGGGCTTCCTTGGCTGGCTGAAAGGGCTGTTTTCATGATTTATCTGGAAAGCCCTTCCACCGATCCTTTCTTTAATCTGGCGCTGGAGGAGTATGCCTTCCAGAAGCTGGATCCCGGGGAAGAATATTTCATGCTCTGGCGCAACCGCCCGTCGGTGATCATCGGCAAGCATCAGAACGCGCAGCAGGAGGTCAATCTTCCCTATGCAAAACTGCATCATATTCCTGTCGTCCGTCGCCTTTCCGGCGGCGGCGCTGTTTATCACGACCTGGATAATCTGAATTTTACTTTCATTGTGCAGGGCATGGTGCCGGAGCTGTCCATGGAACGGTTTGCGGCGCCGCTGCTGGCTGCCTGTCAGCAGTTTGGCGTCTACGCACGGGTGGAGGGGCGCAACGATGTAACTGTGGATGGAAAAAAGATTTCCGGCAACGCCCGTTATATGGAAAACGGACGCACCATGCATCACGGTACCATTCTGCTGAAGACCGATGCGGAGACCATGAGCCAGGTATTGCAGGTATCAGAGGATAAGATCCGCTCTAAGGGCGTATCGTCAGTGAAAAGCCGGGTGACCTCCCTTTCTGCCTGTGCGGGATATCCCATCGGGCCGGAAGAGTTTGGCTCCGTTCTTCGAAAAGAAGTGTTCGGTACTGCTTCTCCCCGGACCTATGCGTGGACGGAAGCAGATCTGGCGCAGGCGGAGCAGCTGAAAAAGCGCCGCTATGAAACGTGGGAGTGGAATGTGGGCACCTTTCCTCTCTATGAGGTGACCCGAGCCAGAAGGATCGAGGGCTGCGGCACCGTGGAGGCCGGATTTTCCGTGCTGGGCGGGCGGATCAGCGAGATTTCCCTGCGGGGGGATTATATGGAATCCGCGCCGGTATCAGAGCTGGAGGAGCAGCTGCAGAACTGTCAGCTGGAGTTGGGAGCGCTGGAAAGCTATCTGAAAAGTGTGCATCCGGAGCAGTATATCTGCGGCCTGACGGCAGGTGTGCTGGCCCGGCTTCTCTGTGGCCTTTTGTGACGAAAAGGGTACGAATTTGTCTAAAAATAAGAAATAAACACACAATTTACACAATAATGTCACAAGATGCAAATAATTTAAAAAATATTTCAAAATAGTATTGACAAAATGGGGATGCTAAGATATAATCAAATCATCAAAAGGAAATACATAAAACAAACAGATATTTCCAAGAAGACAGAGGTGATTCCAATGGGTCAGGAAGCAGAGCTTAGCCTCATCAGTTACTTTGGAAGATATGAAGTAATTGATGAGATCGACAACAACCTTCACATGGCAGAGGATAAGAGCGCAGAAGAGATGTAAGAGCTTCATCTGTAAAGAAAGATGAAAGCAGGAAATGATCTTACAGAACAGGAGAAATGGAATCAGTAGTTGCCGCCATCCTCAGCAGACAGGCGAAGGAAAGACAACTGAATAAGTACATGTATTTGATATCAGTCATGGTATGCAGCTTGTACACAAACCTTCTTCCATCATAAAATAACAGAAAGGAAGGTACAGACCACCAGATAATTAGATTTTTTATTCATAATCTGACGAAAGGAAGGTACGGACCACCGGATATTTGATTGAATGGTAAGATGAAGGAACCGTGAGAAGAGGATTGATTACCGAAGTTTATCGGAAGACGAGCTGCTCACCCTCGAAGAAAGAGAAGTGTAACCGCCGCAGGCGGCAAACAACAGAAGCTCTGAGATGAAAGCTGTACCGCGTGCCCCGAAGTGTCCGGGGAGATAGGACAGGCGGCAGGCAGGACAGAAGATTTTCAGAAGGGAACGTTGGAGAAGCTGCCGGGGAAAGGGAAAAGCTTTTCCAGGAGGGCAGAGGGAGTCTGAAGAAAACCGGTGTATGAGATAGACCGTCTCCACAGAACAGACAGTCATCTGTTTATAATCTGAGAAAAGGAAGGTATAGACCACCGAAATAGTAATGTTTTCAGACGGTTTGTGCATACAGGAAGCAACCAATGGAATAAATGAGCAAATTACATAATTGATGATAGGGGAGCGTCCATTCGGACGCTCCCTTTTTGCGAATGGTGCGACTGAACGTTGCCGATTTTCCACTTCGTAAACTCCTTGTAAATTCTTCCCCTTTTCTATGGAGTTTTTCCCCTGAAACGTGTAAAATAAAATCAAAACCTTCCGAAAGAGGTGTGTGTATGCAGATTACAACATTTGCAGGTGTTGATATTGGTTCCTACGAAGTGGGAATGAAGATTTTTGAATTATCATCCAAGTATGGCATGCGAGAGATTACCTATGTCCGTCATCGGATCGATCTGGGAAGAGACGCCTATACGACAGGCAGGATCAGTACAGAGGTAATGGATGAACTGTGTGTCATTCTTACGGATTTTATGCATATCATGAAAGAGTACCAGGTGCAGGCGTACCGGGCCTGCGTGACCAGTGCCATCCGGGAGTCGGACAATGCGCTGATCGTGCTGGATCACATCAAGGTGCGCAGCGGCATGACGGTGGAGGCACTGAGCAATTCCGAACAGCGGTTCCTGGGTTACAAATCCATTGCCTACCAGGGCAAATCTTTTGAAAAAATGATCCAGAAGGGCACGGCGATCTTCGATGTGGGCGGCGGAAGCATCCAGCTGTCCCTGTTTGACAAGGATCGGCTGGTGACGACGGAAAATATCCGCATGGGCATCATCCGTATCCGGGAGCGGCTGCAGCGTCTGGAAGACCGGCCATCTTACATGGTGCCGCTCATTGAAGAGCTGGTAAATAGTGAGATCGGTGCTTTTCAGCGGATGTATGTGAAGGACCGGGAGATCCGCAGCGTCATTCTCATCGGCGATTACATCAATTATGTGGTCAGGCGTTACCGGAAGAAGCCGGAAGGGGATACGCCCTTTGTGACGAAGGAAGAACTGATGGCGGATATGGAGCAGCTCATTGCCCTGTCTCCGGCGCAGATTGCCAAGCGGCTGGAGATCCCGGCGGAGAACGAGTCCATGATCCTGCCGGCGCTGGTGGTATACCGGAAGCTTCTGAAGGATACCCCGGCGGAACTGATCTGGGCGCCGGGCCTGAACTTAAGCGACGGCCTGGCATACGACTATGCGGAGCAGCATAAGATCATCCGGGGCAGCCATAATTTTGAAAATGATATCCTGGCGGCAGCAAAAAATATTGCCAAGCGTTACCAGGCAGACCGGCCCCATGTGGCCCATGTGGCGGATCTGGCGCTGACGATCTTTGACGCCATGCGAAAACCTGCGGGGCTCAAGGACAGAGACCGGCTGCTGCTGAATATTTCCGTGCAGCTCCATCACTGCGGAAAATTCATCACCATTTCCAAGGCGCCGGAGTGTAACTATAATATCATCATGTCCACGGAGATCATCGGTCTGTCTCACAAGGAGCGGAACCTGGTGGCCAACATTGTGCGCTACGTGATCACAGATTTCGCCGGGTTTGATGAACTGGCAGCCAAGGAAGACATCGAGGAGGAAAGCTATCTGAAGATCGCCAAGCTGGTGGCCATTCTCCGGGTAGCCAACGCCCTGGATCGCAGCCACAAGCAGAAGATCCGGGAGATGAAAGCCTCCCTGAAAGGAAGCCAGCTGGTGCTGACGGTGGATACGGACGAGGATATGACACTGGAGCGGGGACTGTTCCCGGATAAAGCGGAGTTTTTTGAAGAGGTATTCGGGATCCGCCCGGAGATCCGCATGAAAAAAAGACTGAACGGATGAGGATGAATGATGAAGCAGGAGAATAGAAAAATGAGCACGGATGTTTTTTTGAAACCGGAATATTACAAAAACCGGGAACTGAGCTGGATCCAATTTGACGACCGGGTACTGGGGGAGGCCAGAGACAAGACGCTGCCCCTGTTTGAACGGCTGAAATTTCTGAGCATTTCCGCCTCCAACCTGGATGAATTTTTTATGATCCGGGTGGCTTCTCTGAAGGATATGGTCAATGCGGGTTACACGAAGAAGGATATGGCAGGTATGTCTGCCTCGGATCAGCTGGAGGCCATCAGCCAGGATGTGCATGAGCTGGTGAACGTACAGTATTCGACCTTCCTACGTTCCCTGGTTCCGGCGCTGCGCGGCGTGGGGCTGAACTTTATCAAGGAGCATGAGGATCTGCGGCCGGATCAGGCTGAGTATGCAGACCGTTATTTTAAAGAAAATGTGTACCCGGTGCTGACACCCATGGCGGTGGATTCTTCCCGGCCGTTTCCGCTGGTGCGCAACAAGACGCTGAACATCGGTGCGCTGGTGCGTAAGAAGGATCAGCCGGACAGCGAGGTGGAGTTTGCCACGGTACAGGTGCCGTCGGTGCTGCCAAGAATCGTGGAGCTCCCGGCTTCGGATGACGGGGTGCGCAGCGTGATCCTGCTGGAGGAGATCATTGAGCGGAATATTTCCCGGCTGTTTTTAAGCTACGATGTGATCTGCGCCCATCCGTACCGGGTCATGCGAAATGCCGACCTGACCATCGACGAGGATGAGGCCGCCGACCTTCTGAAGGAGATCCAGAAGCAGCTGAAACGGCGGCAGTGGGGCGAGGTCATCCGTCTGGAAGTGGAAGACCGGATGGAGAAACCGCTCTTTAAGATTTTGAAAAAAGAATTCCATGTCCATGAGTCGGAGGTCTACAAGATCAACGGGCCGCTGGATCTGACTTTTGCCATGAAGCTGTATGGTCTGAAGGGTTATGAGGAGCTGAAAGCGCCTGCCCATGAGCCTCAGCCGGTACCGGAGACCATGACAGAGGAGAGTATTTTTGATCAGATCCGTCATGGCGATATTCTGCTGCACCATCCGTATCAGAGCTTTGATCCGGTGGTGGGCTTTGTGAAGCAGGCGGCGCGGGATCCCCAGGTGCTGGCCATCAAGCAGACGCTGTACCGGGTCAGCGGCAATTCTCCGATTATCGCGGCACTGGCCCAGGCTGCAGAGAACGGTAAGCAGGTCAGCGTGCTGGTGGAGCTGAAAGCCCGTTTTGATGAGGAAAACAATATCGTGTGGGCGAAGATGCTGGAAAAAGCAGGCTGCCATGTGATCTATGGTCTGGTGGGGCTGAAAACCCACAGCAAGATCACCCTGGTGGTGCGCCGGGAGGAGGAGGGCATCCGCCGGTACGTCCATCTGGGTACCGGCAACTACAACGATGCCACCGCCAAGCTGTACACGGACTGCGGACTTCTGACGTGTTCCCCGGCCATCGGCGAGGATGCCACGGCCGTATTCAACATGCTTTCCGGTTATTCGGAGCCCATGTCCTGGAACAAGCTGACATTGGCGCCGCTCTGGCTGCGGGATAAGTTCCTGGAGCTCATCGGCAGAGAGCGGGACAATGCGAGAAATGGCCATCCGGCCCGGATCATTGCCAAGATGAATTCCCTCTGCGACCAGGAGATCATTGCGGCGCTCTATGAGGCATCGGCGGCCGGGGTACAGATCGACCTCATCGTCCGGGGCATCTGCACGCTGCGGGTGGGCATTCCCGGTGTTAGCGAAAATATCCGGGTGCGTTCCATCGTCGGCAATTTCCTGGAGCATGCCAGAATCTTTTATTTCCTGAACAACGGCCAGGAAGATGTGTATATGGGAAGTGCGGACTGGATGCCGCGAAACCTGGATAAACGGGTGGAGATCATGTTCCCCATTGAGGATCCTGACAAAAAGGCTGAGGCCATTCACATTCTGGAAATCCAGCTGGCGGATACGTGCAAGGCCCATCTGCTCATGCCGGACGGCAATTATGAGAAGGTGGACCGCCGGGGCAAGGCGGCGCTGATCGCCCAGGATTATTTTGTGGAAGAGGCAAAAGAAAAGGCGAAGAAAAAACAGGAACCGGATGAGACCCATGACCGGGTATTTGTTCCGGAGGAACCCGTCCCGGATGTGGAAGATTAACAGAAGAGGCAAACTGCCTGCTGAGATTATTTCAGCAGGCAGTTTTTAATGATCTCGGCAAAACCGTCATGATCGTTGTCGGCCATGGTCACATAGTCAGCAGCATCTTTGACCGGTACCATGCTGTTGGCCATGGCAGCGCCGATGGCCGCTTCCCGGATCATGGACAGATCGTTCTCTGAATCTCCGGCAGCCACCGTGTTGGCCACGGGAATGTTCAGGTAATTGCACAGAAAATGCAGGGCATTTCCCTTGGATGTCCCGGCGGGAATGACCTCCAGATAGGTATTGCTGGAAAAAACAAACTGAATGCGGCCCTGGAACTTTGGCTCCACAGCGGCGCGGAAATCCTCCAGCTTCTGGTGATTGTGCAGGTCGATGAGCAGCAGTTTGTTGGGTTCCTTGGAAAGCTCGTCTGTTCCGGCAATGATCTGGCAGGGGGTGTGGGTATGCTCAAAGTAGGAGCGCCCTTCCTCATCGTCCCGCAGGTAGAGCACATGGTTCTCCTCATAGGACTGGCAGTGGATGCCGGCTTTTTCCGCCGCATCGAAAACGGAAAGCACATCGTCCAGGGAAATGGTGCGGTTCATGAGAAAACGCTGTTCCCCGCAGTCATACACAACGGAGCCGTTGAAGCCGATGATATAGCTGCCGGGGCCATCCAGCTGGAGGTCCTGAGCCAGCGGCAGAATGGAAACCATGGGCCGCCCTGTGGTGAGGACGATGATATGTCCGGCTTCCCGGGCCAGACGGATAGCTTCCCGGTTGGCAGGGGAAATCTCCTTGTTGTTGTTCAGCAGCGTGCCGTCCAGATCGGTAAACAGGATCTTTGTAGGGCAGGCGAGATAGGCTGCCTTCTCCTTTTCCAGCAGCGCCTCCAGCGCCTCGTCACTCTGGCTGATCCACACATCCTCTTCTTCACCGTTCAGGCCAAGGTAAGCGGCCAGAGTGCACGTCTCATCGCTGAAATTCCAGCGGCTCGTATATCGGTCAATGTCCTCGAAGGGGATCTCTCCGAGGAAAAAACGTTCTTTAAAAGTCATAGGATTCTCCTTTTTCATTGCCTGCATACACAGGCCGTTCGTTCGATATTCACCGTTCGTCATTTATGCGAGCATAATGACTCACTTGCGTTCATATTATAGCATGTTTTCTTGACAAAAGGGAAGATATTTCGTATACTGACGATAGATACTTTGACAATCAAAATAAAAAGAGGAATCGAAAATGGGATTGAAAATACTGGGAACGGGCAGCGCCCTTCCTTCCAATATGGTAACCAATGAGCAGCTGACGAAGATGGTGGACACTTCGGACGAGTGGATTGCATCCCGGACAGGCATCCGGCAGCGGCATATTTCCACAGGGGAGACGACGACGGAGCTGTGTGTGCGCGCGGCCAGGCGGGCGCTGGAAAATGCCGGGATGCAGGCGGAGGAGCTGGAGCTGATCGTGGTGGCGACGCTTTCCGGTGACCGGGCACTGCCTAACACCGGGTGCGAGGTGCAGCGAGAATTGAACGCTGTTCATGCAACCGCCTTTGAGATCAATGCGGCCTGCTCCGGTTTTCTGTTCGCGTTGAACACAGTTCAGGCGTATATGGCTGCGGGGCTGTACCGGAAGGCACTGGTCATCGGCGGAGAGGTGCTGTCCAAGCTGGTGGACTGGCAGGATCGGAACACCTGTGTGCTGTTTGGGGACGGCGCCGGTGCCGCAGTGGTGGAGGCAGATCCGGCGCGGATGTATTATTTCGACCAGGGAAGTGACGGCAGCCGGGGAGAGGCGCTGTCCTGTCCGGGAAGACCGTTACGAAGTCCGTTTGTTGCGACAGATCAAGGTTTTGCTCCCTATATCTTCATGGACGGCCAGGAGGTTTTCCGGTTCGCAGTAAAAAAAGTGCCGGAGACGGTGGCGCTGGTTTTACAGAAGGCCGGTCTGACGGCAGAAGACGTGGATCTTTTCCTGCTGCACCAGGCCAACGAGCGCATTTTGCAGGCGGCGGCCAGAAGGATCGGGGCGCCGGTCAGCAAGTTTCCCATGAATATGCAAGCCTGCGGCAATACATCCGCAGCCAGCATTCCGATCCTGCTGGATGAGGCGAACCGCAAAGGACTGCTGAAACGGGGACAGACCGTCGTTCTGTCCGGTTTTGGCGCCGGGCTGACCTGGGGAACCGCTTTGTTTCAGTGGTGATCCTATGAATAAAAATCCCACATTCACAGACAATAGGAAGGACGATTGCGAAAGGAATGTGGGATTTTTTATGGAAAAAAACAGACCGGAAAAGATTTCGAAAAATCTGGAAGAGAATATGAAAATATGTGAGCAGATGCTTGCCATCAGCAAAAGTTTTGACCTGCTGGAACGGAAAATGACAGTGGGCGGTCGGGCGTGCTGCTTTTATTTTGTGGACGGGTTTACGAAGGATGAGGTCATGCTGAAAATCATGGATTCTCTGTATGGCATTGCAGAGGCGGATATGCCGGCCACCGCCAGGCAGCTGGTGGAAGACCATTTGCCCTATGTGGAGGTGGAGCTTCTTGCGCGGTATGAGGATCTGGGGAAAAATCTGTTTGCCGGCGTGCTCTGTCTGTTTGTGGACGGATATGACTGCTGCATTGCCATCGACTGTCGGACGTACCCGGCCAGGGGAGTGGAGGAGCCCCAGAAGGACAAGGTGCTGCGGGGCTCCCGGGATGGCTTTGTGGAGACGCTGATCTTTAATACGGCACTGATCCGCCGCCGGATCCGGGATGCAGATTTCCGGGTGGAGATTCAAAATGTGGGGCGGGCATCCAAGACCGATGTGGTACTGTGCTACATGGATGGGCGGGTGGATCAGCAGCTGCTGGGAGAGATCCGAAAGCGCCTGCAGACCGTGGATGTGGATGCGCTGACCATGAACCAGGAAAGCCTGGCGGAGTGCCTGTACAAACGGCGATGGTACAATCCGTTTCCAAAATTCAAGTACACCGAGCGGCCGGATACGGTGTCGGCCTGTATTCTGGAGGGAAATATTGTTGTTCTGGTGGACAATTCCCCGTCGGCCATGGTCATTCCCACATCCATTTTTGACATTGTGGAGGAGGCGGACGACTATTATTTTCCGCCTATTACGGGCACCTACCTGCGGCTGTCCCGTTTTCTCATTGCCATTGTGACGCTGATCATCACGCCGCTGTTTCTGCTGATGATGCAAAATCCGGAGGTGGTGCCGGACTGGCTGTCCTTTGTCATGGTAAAAGAGGAGATCCATGTGGGGCTGCTGTGGCAGTTTCTCATCCTGGAGCTGGCTGTGGACGGTCTGAAGCTGGCGGCACTGAACACGCCCTCTGTGCTGACAACGCCGCTGAGCATCATCGCGGCGCTGGTGCTGGGAGAATTTTCGGTGAAATCCGGCTGGTTCAATTCCGAGGTGTTGGTCTATATGGCCTTTGTGGCGCTGGCCAACTATACCCAGGCCAGTCTGGAACTGGGGTATGCGCTGAAATTTATGCGGATCATGCTGCTGTTCACCACCCGGCTCTTCGATGTCTGGGGATTCGTGGGCGGCCTCATCGTGGTGATTTTATTTATCTGCTTCAACAAAACCGTGGCCGGGAAGAGCTATATTTATCCGCTGATCCCCTTTGATCCCAAGGAATGTGCACGACGTTTTCTGCGGGTGCGGGTGCCGCACACCTATGAGGAAAAGAAAGGAGAGGGTGGAGGAAAATAATGAACAAATAATGGGATGACTGTTTGAAAAACGGCAGACAAGAAGCGGAATATGCAGTTCAGTATTTACTTGCAGGTGAAGGAAATGGTATAATGATACAGATGAACGAACAGCCTGCGCAGCAGGCAATAAAGCGCGGTAGCGCGTGTTCGTGAGATGATGAAGAAGAATTTTCGGAATAAAAATAAAGGAGTACGCTGCATATGAGAGAATTCAAAATTTTAACGGATAATACCGCAGATCTGCCGGAAAGCTATATCCAGGCGCATGATCTGACGCTGGCCTGGCTGCCCTATCTGCTGGACGGAGAGACGTACACAAGAGAAAATACGCTGGATTACCCGACTTTTTATGCCAGGATGCGTGCGGGCAGCATGCCCACCACCTCTCAGGTGAATCCGCAGCAGGCAAGAGAGGTACTGGAGGCAGTGCTCCGGCAGGGATACGATGTTCTGTACATCGCTTTTTCCTCCGGGTTAAGCGGCACCTACAACAGCGTGCGTATGGCGGTGGAGGAGTTGTCCGGGGAATATCCCGAGGCGACCATTGCGGTGGTGGATTCTCTCTGTGCATCCCTGGGCGAGGGACTGCTGGTGCACAAGGCTGTGCAGATGAAGGAGGCAGGCAAAAGCCTTGGGGAAATCCGGGAATGGCTGGAGGCCAACAAGCTGCACCTGTGCCATGTGTTTACCGTGGATGACCTGAATCATCTGTACCGCGGCGGCAGAGTATCCCGGACGGCGGCATTTTTAGGGACACTGGCCAACATCAAGCCCATGCTCCATGTGGATGATGAGGGACATCTCATCGCCCTGTCCAAAGTCAGAGGCCGGAAAAAATCCATTTCCAAGCTGGTGGATATGATGGAGGAGCGGCTGGGAGACTGGAAGGACAAAAATGATATCATCTTTATCAGTCATGGGGACTGTATCGAGGATGCCAACCGGCTGAAAGAGCTGGTGGAAGAGCGTACCGGCATCCAGGCGTACCTCATTGATTATGTAGGGCCCACCATCGGCGCACATTCCGGCCCTGGTACCCTGGCATTGTTTTTTATGGGGGAGAAGCGATAATTTATGGCAAAAAAACGCCTTCTTTTTATCGGGGACAGCATCACCGACTGCGGCCATCTGTGGGATTTTCATGAAAAAGCCCTGGGTGACGGGTATGTGCGGCTCATCTCTGAATACATGGAGCGGCTGGATCCGGACTATGAGGTGATCAACTGCGGCTTCAACGGCTTTACCGCCGGAGATCTTTTGCATTACTGGCAGAAAAACGGCAAAGCACTGCGCCCGGATGTGGTGACAGTGCTTGTTGGCGTGAATGACATTGCGGAATATTTTGACATGGATTACACCGGCGGCATGTGGCGGTTTTCCAACGATTACCAGCGGCTGCTGGCAGATATCCGCCGGGAGACGGAAGCAAAGCTGATCCTCATGGAGCCCTTCGTCTTCTTTCACCCGCCCTATCTGCAGCAGTGGCATGTGTATGTCCGGGAGGAGATACGCCTCATCCAGACCATGCAGAAAAAGTATGGGGCGGGCTATGTGCCCCTCTATGATGGCATGATGAAAGCCTGCCGGGAATTCGGGGAAAATGCCCTGACGGTGGACGGCATGCATCTGACCCGGAAGGGCAATGAGCTGCTGGCGGCGCTGTGGACGCAGTCCGTGGTGAAAAGAGAGGAAGATGGCCGGTGGCGCGTGATGGGCGTATAGAAGTATTTCCACGGCCAGAATGCTGCGGAGGTGCAGAATGTTATTTGGAACGGAGAGGAATGCGGTATGATATTTGAAACGTTTGGCAATAAACAAAATCCGGCGATCCTGTTTTTTCATGCCATGGGCGTTACCGGGGCGAGCAGCGAACCGGTGGTGCGGTATTTGCAGGATCGCTATTTCTGTATCCTTCCTACCTCTACGGTTTACTGTGCCGGACAGAAATACAGGGGCAAGACCGATGAGGTGCGGCAGGTAGAGGCATTCCTGCGGGCGCAGGGTGTGGAACGTCTGGCGCTGGTGGTTGCCTCGTCCATCGGTGCAGACCTTGCCAGTGCGTTTCTGGCGCAGACCGGGTTATCCGTGGAGCATGTGTTTTTCGATGGCGGACAGTTTGCGCAGATCGGCAAAGGAACCCGCCGTATCATGACGCCTTTTTTGTACCTTGCCATCAAGAGTCTGTACTGGTCCGGGGGCGGTACCCTCAAAAAGATCCTCTGGTGTGAGGATGCGGCCATCAAGCCCTATTTCATTGCGGCTGGCAAAGCGCTGACCTATGGCAATCTGCGCCGTCAGTTATCAGACAGCCTGGAGGAGGGGCCTTTTCTCATGCTTCCGGAAGAACTGCAAAGACATACCTATTTTGCATTTGGAAGCATTGAGGAGCATTTCAAGTATCGGGATGCCGTGATAAAGGCATATCCGTATGGCAATTTCCCGGTGTTCGAGGAACATCAGCATATGCAGTATCAGATCAGAGATCCGAAGGGATTTGCAGATATGCTGTGCTGTATCATAGAGGAGGATCGTTTGCCGGAGCTTCCGTTCATTAGAAAGTGAGAAATGGATATTTTATAAAATAAAGAAAACCCCGGAAATACGGCCCATTCCGTATCTTTCGGGGTTTTCGTGATAGTGGAAGTAATGGGGCTCGAACCCATGACCTCTCGCGTGTGAGGCGAACGCTCATCCCAGCTGAGCTATACTTCCATTTCTTTTCTTATTGTATACCTTTTTTGAAAAAAATCAATACCTGACTGAAAAAATATTGACAGAAAAAACGGCAGCCGGAAAACGCCGTGGACGGTTTCCGGCTGCCGCTTGCTGTGCAGGCTATCGGGCATTTCTGCCACAGGGATTGTCGCAGGGGCTGCCAGCATGATTTCCGCCTCTGTTTGCGGCGGAGGAGATGGAGCAGTCGAAGGACGGATTGAAGGCATAGAAGTTCCGGGCGTTCAGATCATCCTGGAGCATCCGAAGCGCTTCCCCGAACCGGGCAGGATGGTATATCAGGGAAAACACAGGAGGTTAATGGCTGTCTGGGACACCGTGGATTCTGGCAGGCCAGCCAGAGATCGGCAGGGACAATCCCTTCATGCGGGGCAAGCACCAGAAAACCTTTCCGGGCGTTTTTCTGCCCGGGGGCGAGGGCAGAGGCGGAGGAACGCGCTTCCTGTTTATCCCGGTAGAAGTAGCAGCCGTTGGTGCCGATGAAGTCCTCCGGCGGATTACAGATAACGGTACTCTGATTTTGGAAAAAGTGAAGGACAGAAGGATCAGCTTTCACGTAAATGGGGTTGCGCAGCAGCTCGCTGAGGCGGGCGGTATTCCAGGGGTGTCCCCGGTGCTTGGCGATGTGATGATTTTCCAGATAGCGGACCACATCGGCAAGGGAGCGGTCGGGATCTGCGTACAGGCGATAGACCAGCAGGATCTGCTGTGCCTCTTCGGGGACAGGCACGTAGCAGGAGGTATGGATGCCCTGAAGCACCGTGTCTGCCAGCTGAAAACCGTAGGGGATCCGGCCGCCCATGTACAGACCCAGGCGGCAGCGGGCATAATAGGCGTCGGACACCCGTTTCTGGATGGTTTCCCGTTCCAGCTGGGCAAACACGATGCAGATGTGGAGCATGGCCCGGCCGATGGGGGTGGAGGTATCGAATTTTTCCGTGGAGGAGACGAATTCCACATGAAAGGTCTGAAACTGTTCCATCATGTTGGCAAAATCGAGAATGGAGCGGCTGATCCGATCCAGTTTGTAGACGATGACCCGGCGGATTTTTCCGGCCTGAACATCGTTCATCATCTGTGTAAATCCCGGCCGGTGGGTGTCTTTTCCGGAAAAACCCCGGTCGGTGTATGTAAGAAAGGGCGCTCCGTGGGTTTCGTACTGGCAGTAGGCCAGCTGGCTTTCCACGGAAATGCTGTCCTGTTTTTCTATGGACTGGCGGGCGTACAACGCATCATATAACATGGGCAAGGGAAGCCGCCTTTCAATGTTTTCTCTATACCATATGCGGACGGTCTGATAAAAAATGCGGTTGAGGGAAGCGCGATGGCAGAGTATAATAGCTGGAGAATATGCGGAGAAAGGATGGAGAAAACTTTTATGGATATGATCATGCTGGGAACCGGAAATGCTATGGTGACAAACTGCTATAACACCTGTTTTGTGCTGCGGGACGAGAAGGGATATTTTATGGTGGATGCGGGCGGCGGCAACACGGTGCTGCATCAGCTGGAGCAGGCCGGGATTGACTGGCAGGACATTCATACGATGTTCGTCACCCACAAGCATATCGACCATCTGCTGGGTGTGATCTGGATGATGCGCCGGATCTGTCAGGGGATGAATCAGGGAAAATATGCGGGCGAGGCTGTGATCTACGCCCATGAAGAGGTCATCGGCCTTTTGCGGGGTATGGCCGGTGCGCTGCTGCAGAAAAAACAGGCCGCCTGCATTGACAACCGGCTGTATCTTGTTGCAGTGGAAGACGGGGAGAGCCGGGAAATCCTTGGAAAGCAGGTGACATTTTTTGATATCCAGTCCACCAAGGCGAAGCAGTTTGGGTTTTGTATGGAGCTGGGCAATGGAGAAAAGCTCACCTGCTGCGGGGATGAGCCGTACAACGAATGTGAACGGAAATACGCGGAAAACAGCACCTGGCTGCTGCATGAGGCGTTCTGCCTGTACAAAGAGGCAGATATTTTTTCACCCTATGAAAAACACCATTCTACGGTGAAGGATGCCTGCCAGCTGGCGGAGCAGCTGCATGTGAAAAATCTGGTGCTGTACCACACGGAGGATAAAAATATAGCGAACCGGAAAGCGTTATATATGGAAGAAGGACGGCAGTATTATACCGGCCATCTGTACGTACCGGACGACCTGGAGGTGCTGCATCTGTAGGGATCTTCCCGTTTTGCTTCCCCGAAGCGTTGGAAGTGTACGATTTCCCGTTCCCGCAGGAACCGGATGGGGTCTGCCACCTCGGGATCCTTCACCAGTCGGAGGATATTATCGTAGGTGGAGCGGGCTTTCTGCTCCGCAGCCATGTCTTCCATCAGATCGGTGATGGGATCGCCCTTGGACTGGAATTCGCAGGCATTGAAGGGAACGCCGCCGGCGGCCTGGGGCCACAGAGCTGTGGTATGATCCACATAATATTTCTCAAAGCCCGAGGACATGACCTCCTCCGGTGTGATGCCTTTGGTCAGCTGGTAGACGATGGCGCCGATCATCTCGAGATGGCCCAGTTCTTCCGTGCCGATATCGTTTAATACTCCGGCAATTTTTCGGGTAGGAGCTGTATATTTCTGGGACAGATATCGCATGGAAGCAGCCAGTTCTCCGTCAGGACCGCCGAACTGGCTGAGGATCACCTGTGCGATCTTTGGATTGGGCTTTGTGATTTTTACCGGGTATTGCAGTCGTTTTTCATAATTAAACATTTAACATCCTCCTTCCCAGGGAAGCGGGGATGTGGCCCATTCCCAGCTTCTGGCGCAGGCGGGTACCGTGTCGATGGTCAGCGGATAGTATGCCTGCGCAAAGTCCTCCAGTGCCTGTCTGCGAAGCTCGGAATAAGTGTTGAAATATTCCAGCGCCGCCGGATCCTGGGGGTGCGTATCGAGAAACAGTTTGATATCGTCAACGGCAAAGCTTACCATGTTGATCCAGGAGAGCAGGGAAGCTCTGGAGCGTCCAGTTCCATTTCTGTCAGGGATTCCATTCACATCTGACACCCCCGTTTCCCAAGGAAAGGCATATTCAATTCCGGAAAAATCGTTCCGATCTGCAATGCCTTTTCCAGATCATAGACAGAACCGAAATGCTGCCAGGGAACGTATGCCATGGCAATCGGCGTATATTTTTGCATAAAAATGGCTCCTTCCTCACATAAAAAACTTGAAATTCAATAATATATTATGTTGGGGCTCCGCAAATGTGCTATAATGGGGAGCATAAACAGTTGGAAAGACAGGAAACAGGATGAAAGAATATTTTCAGATTCTGAAAAAACTTCGCACAAATTTGATCAATTTGCTCTGCTTTGAGCTTTTATACCGGGCGGCATTGTTTGCTGCTGTGCTCCAGGGGGCGCGGATCTGGTTTAACTATGCGCTGAAACGGATGGGGTACAGCTATCTGACGGCAGAGAATTATCCGGTGTTTATCCGAAACGGCTGGACGCTTGCGGGACTGGCCGTTTTTCTTGTGGTGATCCTTGCGGCACTTTTTCTGGAAATCTGTGTGATCTCCAAGAGCTGGTTTTACGGTTTCGCGGGGCAGAGCCGGGGCATCCGGGAGACGTTTTTCTCGGGCTTTCATCTGTTTTTGTCTCTTTTACGGAAAAATTTTCCGGGCTGTCTGGTGATCTCGGCCATGACCGGTGTTTTTGCCTGTACGCATTTTATGATCCGGGAAGTCATGGATATCAAGATCCTGAATTATGCCCTGCTGCGGATTTATAAATGGGGCAATGACAAATATATTCTGATCGGTGCGCTGGTGCTGTTTCTGATCCTCAGTGTGGCCTCTTTATTTACCGTTCCGGTGATGATCTGCGAGGGAAAAGGGTGCCTGGCGGCGTTTCGAAGGAGCCTGTCGATTTTCCGGGCGCATGTGTGGGAGTGCCTGCGGACGGTGATCCTGTGCAATGCGGCCATCACGGTGGGGATTCTGGCTATTTATTATGTGCTCATGTTCGGCGCGTCGCTGTTTGTGTCCACGTTCTGGGATTCCCATGTGGCTATGGGCGTGCTGTTTTCCTTAAGTGACGGCATCGGCGTGGTGACGGGATTCCTGTCCGGGGTCATCGGCATTACGCTGAATCTGCAGAATATCGTCTGCCTGTATGTGAAGCTGGAGCAGTCCGCAGGAGATCCGCTCTGCATCGGAAGAGCGGAGGAATGTGCTGCTTCCGGGAAGCCCTTTTTTGAAAAACAGCAGAGAAAAGGGGTATTTGCTTTCCTGCTTGTGATCCTGCTGGAAGTTTTTTATGTATATTCGGTGATTTCCAACGGCACCCAGATTTTCCGGGATCTGTATGCAGGCACGCTGGTGACTGCCCATCGGGGCGGAGCCAAGACGGCGCCGGAAAATACGTTGGCATCGCTGGAGGCTGCCATCAATAATTTATCCGATTATGCGGAGATCGATGTGCAGGAGACGAAGGACGGGGAGCTGGTGCTGCTCCATGACAACAATCTGAAGCGTACCACCGGCGTGAACTGGAAGATCTGGGAGACGACGCTGGAGGAAGTGAAGACACTGGATGCGGGCAGCAGTTTCAGTGCGGATTTTGCCGGAGAGCAGGTTCCCACGCTGCGGGAGGCGCTGGAGCTGTGCCGGGGCCGTCTGGAATTGAATATTGAGGTGAAGAACAACCATCACAATGCGGATGTGGCGGTGAAAACTGCTGAGATGATCACGGAGATGGGCATGGAAGATCAGTGCGCCATTTCTTCCATGAGCTATGATTTCCTGAAAGATGTGAAGGAAGTGAATCCTCAGATCCGCACCGGCTATATCATGAGCGTGGCCTACGGAAGAGTGGAGCTGCTGGAATACGCGGATTTCCTGAGCGTGCACTATGACTGCGTCAATGAGCGATTTATGGAGCGTGCCCATGAAGCCGGTAAGGAAGTCCATGTGTGGACGGTGAATTCCCGAAAACTTATGCGGCGCATGAAGGCGCTGGGGGTGGACAATATCATCACCGACCGGCCCGGCGTGGTGCGGGAGATCCTGCTGGAAGACAAGACCCGGGCGGGCTTTTTGGAACTCATGAGATTTGCCATGGAGTGAAAACAGCTGCGCCATGGAGCCTGGTGGGCGGATGCGGTGCTTGCACAGAAATCCGACCGACAGGCTCCATGGGCGGAGCGTCACGTATGAGCAGAAATGAGCTGCAACGCAGCGGAGAGCGCGTAAGCGCGGTTCTGCGAAGAGTGACGAGCCGATAAGCAGATGAGCGGAGCGTCACGTATGAGCAGAAATGAGCTGCAACGCAGCGGAGAGCACGCAAGTGCGGTTCTGCGAAGAGTGACGATACGTAGCTGTTGGTTTTTCACAGAAATCATGATATAATGAGCGCAAGCGAGGCATCATGCTGGCATGAATGACGAGCGGCGAATTGGATCATGATAGCTGCAAAGCAGCGTCAAGCACAGAATGTGCGAATCATGATATAATGAGTGCAAAAGAAAAGAAAGATAGGAAATGCAGGGAAGGAGGCCGCCTCATGTCCGAGAGAAATCGGAGGAGACGTACAGAAGATCTGCAGATGTCCGACAGGAGCCGAAGAAGACGGGATGCATATGCGCCGGAGACTTACGGGAACCGGGAGCAGCGGGCACGCCGTCCGCGCCCATCCGGCGGAAAGCGGCGCCGGACATCGAAAGGAAGAATTCCGCGTCCGAAGGGCGCGATGGATTATAACCTGCTGACGGTGATCATTTTCCTTGTCTGTTTTGGACTTGTGATGCTGTACAGCACAAGCTATTATCAGGCACAGCTGAAATTCAATGACGGATTTCATTATTTTAAGAGGCAGGCAATATTCAGCATCCTCAGTATGGGTGCAATGATTTTTGTTTCCAAATTTCACTACAATTTGTGGAAGCGTTTTGCAGCGCTGGCATATCTGGCGGCAGTTTTTTCCGTACTGCTGTTAAAGACGCCGCTGGGCCAGACCAGAGGCGGTGCGACCCGGTGGATCGGGATTACGGAATCCATATCCTTTCAGCCGGCGGAGCTTTGCAAGATCGCGATGATCATTTTTATTCCGTTTATGATCGAGAAGATGGATCGGAAAGCGCAGACGCTGAAAGGCGCCTTGCTGCTCATTGCGCTGGGCGGCCTGGTCAGCTTTCTAATCTGGAAAATCTCCGATAATATGAGTTCCGCCATCATCATTGGCGGTATTGCCGTTGCGGTTGTCTTTATCGTATCCCGGCGGGTATGGCCCTACCTGCTGATGGGCGGCCTGGGCGCTGTTGGTATTGCGGCATTTGTCCATTTTGTCATCAGCGGGATGGAGAACAGTGAGAACTTCCGTTTTCGTCGGGTCATCGCCTGGCTGAATCCGGAAAAATATGCCTCTGACCTGGCGTATCAGACCATGCAGGCGCTGTATGCCATCGGAAGCGGCGGGCTTTTCGGCAAGGGACTGGGCAATAGTACCCAGAAAATGGTGCTTCCCGAGGCACAGAACGATATGATCTTCTCGATCATCTGCGAGGAACTGGGGATTTTCGGCGTGTGTATCGTGATGGTACTGTTTGTCATGCTGCTGTACCGGCTGCTGGTCATTGCGGAAAACGCGCCGGATCTGTACAGCTCCCTCATGGTGACGGGTATTTTTGCCCATATCGCGATCCAGGTGGTGCTCAACATCGCGGTTGTCACCAACACGATCCCCAATACGGGGGTGACGTTGCCGTTCATCAGCTATGGAGGAACTTCCATTCTGTTCCTGATGGCGGAGATGGGACTGGCACTGGGCGTGTCCCGGCGGATTGAGTGGGAATAGGCATCTACATAAAACAGAATAGGAAAATACAGATCCCGGACGGTGGGCAAGAATATGTCTGCCGCCCGGGATTTTGCTGTCCTGTGCGGGCTTTTGTTGACAAGAAAGCTGGAAGCCTTTATCATATAAATGATAAACGATAATCAATATCATAAAATACAGTCAAAAACGGGAGACAAAAGATGAGCATTGATGATGGTGCAGTGAATGCTTTGTATGAAGTGACAGAGCTTCACGTAAAGGATGAGATCATGCGGCGGCTGGAAGCACTGGGGATCACGGAAGGCACAAAGATCCGGATTCTGAACCGGAAGAGAAATGGTGCCTGTATCATCCAGGTGCGGGGAACCCGATGGGCCGTGGGACGGCAGATCGCCCGCGGCATATGGATCAGAGAACAGGAGAGCTTGGGATAAATGGAAAAAGAACTGACAGTGGCGTTTGTGGGCAATCCAAACTGTGGAAAAACGACGCTTTTTAATGCTTTTACAGGTGCGAATCTGAAGGTGGCCAACTGGCCCGGCGTTACGGTGGAGAAGAAGGAGGGAGAGACCTCCTACAAGGGGCATCGCATTCGCCTCATCGATCTTCCAGGCATTTACAGCCTGACCTCCTATTCCATTGAAGAGCGGGTGACGAGAAAATGTGTCATGGAGGACGAGGTGGATGTGGTCATCAATGTGGTGGATGCCTCCTCCCTGGAGCGGAACCTCTATCTGACGATGCAGCTTCTGGAGCTGGGAAAACCGGTGATCCTGGCGCTGAATATGATGGATATTGTAAAAGAGCGTGGCATGGAGATCGACATGCACCGTTTGCCGGAGATGCTGGGCGGCATCCCGGTGGTGCCGGTATCTGCCAGAAAACGGACCGGACTGGATGTGCTGATGCATGCGGTGCGTCACCACTATGAGGAAGGCCCCTCCGGGTCCGTGATCTCTTACGGGGAGGCGCTGGAGGAGAAGATCGGGAAGCTGGAAACGGCGTTGGAGGCAGCATCCCCCGGCATCGCCAATCCACGGTGGCATGCCATTAAGTGGCTGGAGCATGATGAGGAAGTGATGCGCAATCATCCGATAGATGTGACGGGCATTGCGGAGCACAGCTATGAAAAAGAGATCATCAACCGGAAATATGCGTACATAGAAGAAATCCTGGAGGAAACGATGTTTTACCGGGATGAGAAAGCGGCGGCCACTGACCGGATCGACCGGTGGATGACCCATCCGGTGTGGGGCGTGCCGATTTTTCTCTGTATCATGGCTTGTGTCTTTTTCCTGACCTTCACGGTGGGAGATCTGTTAAAAGGCGGATTTGAGGCGGCCCTGGCGGTGCTTTCCCATGCTGTTGCCGGTTTTCTGACTTCCGTGGGTGCGGCAGGATGGCTGAATTCTCTCATTGTGGATGGCATTCTTGCCGGTGTGGGCGGGATCCTGACCTTTTTGCCGAATATTTTTATCCTTTTCCTGGCGCTGGCGTTTCTGGAGGACAGCGGCTATATGGCCAGAGTGGCTTATGTCATGGACGGCATCATGGGAAAAGCGGGGCTGTCGGGAAAGGCATTTCTGCCCATGGTGCTGGGCTTTGGCTGTACCGTGCCGGCCATTATGGCAACCCGGGCGCTGGAGACGGAGAAGGACCGGCTGAAAACCATGCTGGTGACACCGTTTATGTCCTGCTCGGCCAGACTGCCGATTTATGTCTTATTTTCGGATATCTTTTTTGAAAAACATGCAGCGCTGGCAGCGTTTTCCATGTATGTCATCGGACTGGCGGCAGCCATTCTCATTGCGCTGACCGTGAACAGACTGGACAAAGGCCAGTCGGAGAACACACTGCTGATCGAACTGCCGGAGTATAAAAGGCCCAATGCCAGAACTATCGCCATCTATGTGTGGGAGAAGGTGAAGGATTACCTGACCAAAGCGGGAACCACGATTTTTCTGGCATCCATCGTGATCTGGTTTTTGCTGAATTTTGGAAGCACCGGCATGGTTACCGATGTGTCCCAGAGCTTCGGGGCTGTCATCGGACGCTGGATGGAACCTATTATGGCTCCGGCGGGACTGGGACACTGGCAGCTGGGCGTGGCGCTGATCTCCGGTATTTCGGCCAAGGAAGTGGTGGTGTCCAGCTTCTGCGTGCTGTTTGGCATCAACAATGTAAATTCGGCCCAGGGGATGCAGACGCTGGCTGCCAATCTGGCAGCCATGGGATTTGGCGCAAGAAATGCGTATGCCATGATGCTGTTCTGTCTGCTGTACACACCCTGTGCGGCAACCATTGCAACGATCCGAAAGGAGACCTATTCCACCAGATGGACGGTTGGCGTTGTGATCTTTCAGTTGGTATTTGCCTGGATCGCAGCCACGCTGTTTTTCCAGATCAGTGGACTTTTTATCGGATAACGGGTATAATGAGTGTTGAGAAACGCTGGTAATCAGGAGGAAATGATGGCAACCGTGATCATTGGCGGATTGATTATTTTATATGCGGTGTGGGTACTGGTGCGCAGGCACCGGGACCGCAAAGCCGGAAAAATGTGCAGCTGCGGATGCGGCGGCTGTGCGTCCGGCTGTCAGGAGCGCCGCAGCCAGGGAGGCCAGGAAGATGGGGCAGGGAAATAACTGCGAGAGCTGTGCGTATTATCTGTACGATGAAGATTATGAGTGTTATGTGTGTGACATGGATCTGGACGAGGATGAGATGGCCCATTTCATGATGGGAAATTTTTCCCACTGTCCGTATTTCCAGCTGTATGATGAGTATAAGATTGTCAGGAAACAGATGTAGCACCAGTTCAGTTATCCCTCAGGCAGACAGCGTTCATGCTTGCATGAAAAGATGGCTGTTGAGGGATAAGCTGAGCGCAAGAACATGAGCAAAAATTATTTTACCACTTGACATTTCTTTTTTTTATCTATATACTTTGAATATCAAAATATTAGAAACACAAAACAATAACCAATAAAGGAGAATCATCATGTTAGAGAAAATCAGAGAGATCATTGCAGATCAGTTAAACATTGAGGCGGACACCATCACTGAGGAAACCGCCTTCAAAGAGGATCTGGGTGTGGATTCCCTGGATCTGTTTGAGATCGTCATGGCGTTTGAGGAGGCTTACGGTATCGAGATCCCGTCCGAAGATCTGGAGGGACTGACAACGGTGGGCAGCGTTATGAATTACCTGAAAGAAAAAGGCGCAGAGTAAGCAAAACGGAGGACGAGAACGATGGATACACAGATCACAGAGCTTTTGGGCATCCGTTATCCGATCCTGCAGGGCGGTATGGCCTGGGTGGCGGAGCATCATCTGGCGGCGGCTGTTTCCGCCGCAGGCGGTTTTGGCATTCTGGGGGCGGCAGCGGCTCCGGCGGAGGTTGTCCGGGAGGAAATCCACAGGGTGCGAGAGCTGACAGATCAGCCCTTCGGCGTCAATGTGATGCTCATGAGTCCCCATGCAGCGGAGGTGGCCCAGGTAACGGTGGAGGAAAAGGTGGCAGCAGTCACCACGGGAGCCGGTAACCCGGAAAAATATATGACAGCCTGGAAGGCAGCCGGGGTGAAGGTGATCCCGGTGGTGGCATCGGTGGCGCTGGCCCGGCGGATGGAGCGCTGCGGCGCGGACGCGGTCATTGCGGAGGGCATGGAGTCCGGCGGTCATATCGGCAGTCAGACGACCATGACGCTGGTGCCCCAGGTGGTGGACGCCGTCAGCATCCCGGTCATTGCCGCAGGCGGCATCGGCGACGGAAGAGGTTTTGCGGCAGCTATGATGCTGGGGGCAAAAGGAGTACAGATGGGCACCCGGTTTGTGATCGCCAGGGAATCCATCGTTCATGACAATTACAAACAGCGTATTTTGAAGGCAAAGGATATTGATTCCGAGGTGACGGGGCTGTCCGGCGGGCATCCCATTCGCAGTCTGCGAAACCAGATGACAAGAGAATACCTGCGTCTGGAAAAAGAAGGGGCATCGATGGAGGAGCTGGAGCTTCTGACGCTGGGATCCCTTCGAAAAGCGGTGCAGGAGGGGGACGTGAAAAACGGAACCGTCATGGCAGGGCAGATCGCGGGTCTGCTGAAAAAAGAGCAGACCTGCCGGGAGATCATAGAAGAAGTGATGGCAGAAGCCGGGACGCTTCTGGGAGGAACAGCAATATGGGAAAAATAGCATTTATCTTTCCGGGACAGGGCGCCCAGTACCCGGGAATGGCAGAAGATTTCTGCGCACAGCGGCAGGAAAGTCGTCTGGTGTTGGATCTGGCGGAGCAGGTGTCCGGGCTGGATATGAAAAAGCTGTTGTTTGACCGGGAGGATCAACGGCTGAACGAGACGGCATACACCCAGATCGCACTGTTGACGGCAGAGCTTGCCATTGCGGAGGAGGTGAAAGCCTGTGGCGTCCGGCCGGATATGACGGCGGGACTGAGCCTGGGAGAATATGCGGCGCTGGTGACAGCAGGGGTATTTTCCATGGCGGATGCCCTGCGCATCGTGCGGAAACGGGGGATTTTCATGCAGGAGGCAGTGCCCACAGGCGGTGCCATGGCTGCGGTACTGGGCCTGGATGGCGCGGTCATTGCAGATATCTGCGAAAAGACACCGGGCATCGTTTCCATCGCCAATGATAACTGTCCGGGACAGATCGTCATCACCGGGGAAACGGCGGCGGTGGAGGCAGCCTGTGAGGCGCTGAAAGCTGCCGGAGCCAAACGGTGCATCCCCTTAAAAGTCAGCGGCCCCTTCCACGGCAAACTCATGGAACCGGCGGGAGAACAGCTGGAGCAGGAGCTTTTGCAGGCACAGGTGGGAGAGATACAGCTCCCCTTTGTCAGCAATGTGACGGCAGACTTTGTCACGGACAAAGACGAAATCAGAGGGCTTTTGAAGCGGCAGATTTCTTCTTCCGTGCGCTGGCGGCAGAGCATGGAGCGGATAATCGCAGACGGTGCCGACCTGTTTCTCGAACTGGGGCCCGGCAAAACGCTGAGCGGGTTTTTACGAAAAATCGACCGTAATGTGAAGGTGCTCAACGTAGAAACGATACAGGATCTGGAAAAACTGACGGAGGTGCGGGAATGGAACAGAAAGTAGCGCTGGTGACAGGTGCCAGCAGGGGCATTGGCCGGGCCATCGCCTTGAAACTGGCGGCCCAGGACATGTATGTCATTGTAAATTATGCAAGTTCTGCCGAAAAAGCCCAGGCCGTGCTGGGAGAAATCCGCGCAGCCGGAGGGGATGGCTGCTGTATGGGCTGGGATGTCAGTGATTTTACAGCCACAGAAAATGCCATGAAAGAGATCATCCGCACATGCGGCCATCTGGATGTGGTGGTGAACAATGCGGGCATTACCCGGGACGGCCTGCTGATGAGCATGAAGGAAGAGGATTACGACCGGGTGCTGGATGTGAACCTGAAGGGCGCTTTTTTCGTTATCCGGTTTGCAGCCCGGCAGATGTTAAAACAGAGAAGCGGCCGGATCATCAACATTTCTTCGGTGAGCGGCCGCCTGGGAAATGCCGGACAGGCCAACTACTGTGCCGCCAAAGCGGGACTTCTGGGACTGACGAAATCCGCTGCCCGGGAGCTGGGCAGCCGGGGCATCACAGTCAATGCCATTGCGCCGGGATTTATTGAAACGGAAATGACGGAAGGACTGTCAGAGGAGCTGCGGGCAAAGATGCAGGAGCGCATTCCGCTGGGACACATGGGAACTGCAGAGAATGTGGCGGATGCGGCGGCATTTCTGGCGTCCGATCAGGCGTCCTACATCACCGGGCAGGTGCTGTCCGTGGACGGCGGTATGTATATGTAGACAGAAAGGCAGAAAATATGAGACGAGTGGTAATCACCGGCATGGGCGCCATCACGCCGCTGGGCAACAGTGTGGAGGCGTTCTGGAACGGCATAAAGGAGAAAAAAACAGGCTTCGGGCCTATCACAAAATTTGACACATCGGCGTATAAATGCAGACTGGCGGCGGAAGTGAAGGACTTTGATCCGGCCCTTTCCATGGACAAAAAGGATGCCAGAAGAATGGAGCTTTTCTGTCAGTATGCGGTGGCTGCGGCGAAAGAGGCGTACGGGCAGGCCGGGCTTTCCATGGAAAAGGAGGATGCTTACCGGGTGGGCTGTGCCATCGGCTCCGGTATCGGCAGCCTGCAGACCATGGAGCGGGAACACAGCCGTCTGCTGGAAAAAGGGCCGGGACGGATCCATCCGCTGATGGTGCCCATGATGATTTCCAACATGGCTGCGGGCAATGTTTCCATTCAGCTGGGGCTGAAAGGGAAAAGCATCAATGTGGTGACGGCCTGTGCCACAGGAACGAACAACATCGGGGAAGCGTTTCGGACGATCCAATATGGAGATGCGGATGTGATGCTGGCGGGCGGTACGGAGAGCTGCATTACCCCGGTGGGCATCGGCGGCTTTCAGGCGCTGACGGCGCTGAGTACCAGCGAGGATCCCACACGGTGTTCCCTGCCCTTTGATAAAAACCGCAGCGGGTTTGTCATGGGAGAAGGGGCGGCGGTGCTGGTACTGGAGGAACTGTCCCATGCCCGGGCGCGGGGGGCCCGCATTCTGGCGGAGATCGTGGGCTACGGCAACAGCAGCGATGCCTACCACATCACTTCCCCGGCGGAGGACGGCGCGGGTGCGGCTTATGCCATGTGCCAGGCCATCCGGGACGCCGGGATCACACCGGAGGATGTGACGTACATCAACGCCCACGGAACGGGCACCCACCACAATGACCTGTTTGAGACCCGGGCCATCAAAAAAGCTTTCGGGGCTCATGCAAAGGCATTAAAGATCAATTCCACCAAATCCATGATCGGCCATCTCCTGGGGGCGGCAGGGGCGGCAGAATGCATTGCCTGTGTGAAAGAACTGGAAGAGGGATGGCTGCACCCCACGGTGGGACTGACGGAAACGGAAGAAGAGATGGATCTGGACTATCTGCCGGGCGACGGCGTCCATGCGGATGTCACCTATGCCCTCAGCAATTCTCTGGGGTTTGGCGGACACAATTCCAGTATTTTACTGAAAAAATATGATGCGAAGCAGGAAGGTGGGATGTGAGGATGGATATGCAGCATATTCTGACACTCATTCAGGCGGTGTCGGATTCATCCTTAAGCGGATTTGCCTTGGAAGAAGGGGATTTCCGTCTGTCCCTTTCCCGGGGCGGGCAGCCGTTGACAGGAGCCATTGGAGCCACAGGTCAGTTGGTGCCGGGAAGCCAGGATTATTCGACGGGACAGCATTTGTCCAGTCAGGTGAGCAGTGGAAGTCCTGACCGTTTGGCGGGGCAGCAGGCAGTTGCAAATGGGCAGTCAGCGCCCGGTATGGTCGATTTGGCTGGAACAGAAGCAGAGACAGCTTCCGGCACCTGTGTGAAATCCCCTCTGGTGGGCACTTTTTATGCGTCTGCGGGCCCGGAGGAAGCGCCTTTCGTGTCTGTAGGGGATATGGTGAAAAAAGGCCAGGTGCTGGGCATCGTGGAGGCCATGAAGCTGATGAATGAGATCGAGAGCGAGGCGGACGGCGTGGTGAAAGCCATTTATGTGGAAAATGAGCAGATGGTGGAATACGGTCAGTCCCTGTTTCTCATCGGATAGAAGGAGAAGAAAATGGCAGTACTGCGAATCAAAGAAATCATGAAGCTTCTTCCCCACCGGCAGCCGTTTTTGCTGCTGGATACGGTGGAGGAGCTGGAACCGGGCAAACGGGCAGTGGCGCGAAAATGCGTGACCTACAATGAACCGTTTTTCAACGGGCATTTTCCCCAGGAGCCGGTGATGCCTGGGGTTCTCATCATAGAGGCCATGGCACAGACCGGCGCGGTGGCTGTGCTGTCGCTGCCGGAATATCAGGGAAAAACAGGGTATCTGGGGGGCATCCGTTCTGCCAGATTCCGGGGAAAAGTGGTGCCGGGCGATGTGCTGGTGCTGGAAGTGGAAATGATCCGGCAGAAGGGCCCGGTGGGCATCGGTGCGGCAAAAGCCATGGTAGACGGGAAGATCGTTGCAGAGGCAGAGCTGACTTTCGCCATTGGATAGCGTGTATTACAGGCGTGCAGGCAGGCGGAGAAACGACGGATGCAGAAGCCGGACAGAGAAGGAAGGATATATGAGAAAATGTTTCAGAAAATTTTGATTGCCAACCGGGGAGAAATCGCGGTGCGGATCATCCGCGCCTGCCGGGAAATGGATATCCGCACGGTAGCCGTATATTCGGAGGCGGACCGGGAGGCGCTGCATACCCAGCTGGCGGATGAGGCCATCTGCATTGGCCCGGCACCGGCGAAGGACAGCTATCTGCATATGGAACGCATCTTAAGTGCGGCGGTGGTCAGCGGCGCCCAGGCCATCCACCCGGGCTTTGGCTTTCTGTCAGAGAACAGCAAATTTACCCGGATGTGCGAGGAATGCGGCATCACCTTCATCGGGCCGGATTCCCGGATGATGCTGGAAATGGGGGATAAGTCCCGGGCCAGAGCCACCATGGAAAAGGCCGGGATTCCGGTGATTCCCGGGGGAAAAGCGCCGGTACAGGATGTGGAGGCCGGGAAAATTGAGGCTGCGCACATCGGTTACCCGGTGATGATCAAGGCTGCGCTGGGCGGCGGCGGAAAAGGCATGCGGGTGGCAGAAAACGAGGAGGAATTTACAGAGCGTTTTCAGACGGCCCAGAAGGAGGCACAGGCGGCTTTTGGCGACGGCACCATGTATCTGGAACGGTATATCCGTCACCCACGGCACATCGAGGTGCAGATTTTGGCGGACAGCTTCGGGAATACCGTATATCTGGGCAACCGGGACTGCTCTGTGCAGCGGCGGCATCAGAAGGTGCTGGAGGAAGCACCCTCCCCGGCGTTGAATGACGTTCAGGCAAAAGAAATCGGAGAGACGGCGGTGCGGGCGGCGAAAGCCGTGGGTTATGTGAATGCCGGAACGCTGGAATTTCTGCTGGACGCTTCCGGAGCCTTTTTTTTCATGGAAATGAACACCCGTATCCAGGTGGAGCACCCGGTGACAGAGATGATCACGGGGCTGGATCTCATTCAGGAGCAGATCCGGATTGCGGCCGGGCTGCCGTTGTCGGTACGGCAGGAAGACATTGTCTGCCGGGGGCACGCCATCGAGTGTCGGATCAACGCGGAAGATCCGCAGCATCATTTCCGGCCGTCTCCGGGAACCATTTCCTATCTTTATCTGCCCGGCGGCAGAAATGTGCGCATTGACAGTGCGGTGTATCCGGGCTGTGTGGTGCAGCCCTTCTATGATTCCATGCTGGTGAAAATCATTGTGCACGGGGAAAACCGGCAGGAAGCCATCCGGCGGATGAAGCGGGCACTGGGCGAGGTGGTGCTGGAGGGCATCACGACGAATGTGGATTTTCTTTATGAAATCCTGGAAAACCAGGTGTTTGAGAAAGGCGAGGCAGACACCGGATTTCTGGAAGAGCAGATGGGCATCAAAGGATAACGCAACAGATAAAAGGAAGCAGAAACAATGGCAATACTGAAATTTCGAAAAGGCAATTATATTTCGCTGAAAGGGAGCCGGGCGCAGGAGACGGCGGTAAATGTACCGGACGATCTGTTTATGAAATGCCCGGCCTGCGGAGAAACCTTGTACCGGCCGGACGTGGTGGAGCATGCGTATTGCTGCGGCAAATGCGGCAAATATTTTCGGCTGGGAGCCAGAAACCGTCTGCGGATGGTGCTGGATAAGGGAAGCTTTCAGGCGTGGGATGAGGGCATCCGGGAGCGCAATCCTTTGCAGGATGCGGCATACGGGGAAAAACTGGACAGCCTGAAAGGAAACAGTGGTCTGGATGAAGCGGTGATCACCGGTGTGGGTACCATCGGCGGTATCCGGTGCGCCATTGCCGTGTGGGACACCCGGTTTCTCATGGGAAGCATGGGTACGGTGGCAGGCGAAAAGCTGACCCGGGCCTTTGAGCGGGCCCAGCGGGAGCGGCTGCCCATCGTTGTGTTTGCCTGCTCCGGCGGAGCACGCATGCAGGAAGGGCTGGCCTCCCTCATGCAGATGGCCAAAACATCCGCAGCAGTAAAGCGGCACAGCGAGGCCGGCCTTTTGTACATTTCCGTGCTCACCGATCCCACCACCGGCGGCGTGACGGCCAGCTTTGCCATGCTGGGGGACATTATTCTGGCGGAGCCCGGCGCCCTCATCGGTTTTGCGGGCCCCCGGGTCATCGAACAGACCACCGGACAGAAGCTGCCGGAGGGCTTTCAGCGGGCGGAATTCCTGCTGGAACACGGGTTCGTGGATAACATTGTGGAGCGCCCCCAGCTGAAAGCGACACTGCATCAGCTGCTGCAGATGCATGGATATCCGGAAAACAGCGAATCTGCAAATAATCCGACGGCTGACAAGGCTACCACTCATGCTGACAGGAAAGTAGATGTGGAAGGAATGGCGTTCGGACAGAAAAAGACAGAGCAAAGAGAGGCCGTATCCTGGGAACGAGCGGAAGCAGAAGGAAAGCGTGATTTCAAAAGAAGACAGGAGAAATGGGAAGCGTGCCAGCGAGAGACAGAACAAAGAATCCAGTGGGAAAAGGCAGCCGCAGATGAAGTTTGGGAAAGCAGTAACGATTTCTTCCCAGAGAAAAAAAGTGCCTGGGAGCGGGTGAAGCTGTCCCGCCGCAAAGACCGGCTGACGGCGTTAGACTATATCAACGGTATTTTTGCGGATTTCACAGAACTGCACGGCGACCGGGGATGCCGGGATGACGCGGCCATTGTGGGCGGCATCGGATTTTTCAACGGCCGTCCGGTGACGGTGATCGGTGTGCAAAAGGGAAAAAATACGAAGGAAAACCTTTGCCGGAATTTTGGCATGCCGTCCCCGGAAGGCTACCGGAAAGCACTGCGGCTTATGCAGCAGGCGGAAAAATTTGGCCGTCCCATTGTTACGTTTGTGGATACGCCGGGTGCTGCCTGCGGCATGGAGGCGGAAGAGCGGGGACAGGGAGAAGCCATCGCCAGAAATCTCCTGGAAATGTCAGCGCTGCGGGTACCGGTGCTTGCCATCATGATCGGGGAAGGCGGCAGCGGCGGCGCCCTGGCGCTGGCTGTGGCCAATGAAGTGTGGATGCTGGAAAATGCTACTTATTCCGTGCTCTCTCCCGAGGGCTTTGCTTCCATCCTGTGGAAGGACAGCCGCCGCAGTGCGGAAGCGGCCGAGCAGATGCGCATGGGAGCCGCCGAATTAAAAGAAATGGGTTTTGTAGAGAAAATCATCCCGGAATACGGCCAGGCCCAGGAAAAGACCCGGGAGCCCATCTGCGCATTCCTGAAAAAAGAGCTGGAACTTTTCTGCCAGCGGTATGAACAGCTGTCACCTGCCATGCTGCCTGTTCAGCGCTATGAACGTTTTCGAAAAATGTAATTGGGAAATGGGCGAGAATGTGGTATACTGTAAAATGCAAAAGAAAAATGAGCGACGTCGAAGACGACATTCATTTTTCTTGCATCAACAGCGAACGAGCAGCCTGCGTCAGCAGGCAGTAAAGCACGTCAGTGCGGGTTCGTGAGATTGATATATAGGGACACGCCTCGATATGAGCATAAAAGGGAAGCGCTAGCTTCACGATATGTGAATGGATAGATATAAAAAACAGGCAGGTGACAGCCGTGTGGATATGGGACAAAAAGCTGATCTACAGCGGGCCGGATAAGGGCCGTTTCTTTCGAATCCGAAAGGCGCTGGAGAAGGATGGCATCAAATATGAAGTGGCAATACAGAATCTGGAATATACGAAGCTTTTGACGCTGCGTCTCCTCGTTGGCAATCTGGGAAAAGAGGAGCCGGATTATAAATACTGGTTTTATATCCACGTCCACAAGAAGGATCAGGAGCGTGCCGAATACTGGGTGAGAAGAACACCGTGAGAATCAGAGAGAGAAATCTTCCTGTTCTCACGGTGTTTTTTTGTATGATAGGAAATTGCGTCCTGTTATACAAAAACGCTCCGCGTGGATGCGCCAAGGAACATTCTTTATTTATTATCTATAGGAAAGATTGAGAGGAGTGGTTGGGTAGGCGAAGTCTATTTTTTATGAAAATGATTTTTTATAATGTTGATTTTTAATTGCTCTTAACTCAAATGTTGCATCTTAACTTAAAAAGAGTTATAATACAGAAAAAAGAGTTAAGATTGCAGGTGATGATATGGAATATCTCAATAAAGTTCTTGGAATCAAGGTTATCTATGAGGATGTGGACTTTAAGCACTTACCCAATTTTATAGCCACAAGGTATCGCTTACAGATGGTTTCTATGAATGAGCAGAAGATGATTTTTCTTTATCCCAAGACAGAACTGGAGCAGATTGAAGTGTTGAAAAAGCATATTGCCCGGATACAGAAAAATGAGAATTTTCCCATTGTGCTGGTGCTAAAACAACTTAGCTATCGCCAGAAAGAATATTTGATTCGTGAGAAGATTCCTTTTATTGTAGATGGAAAGCAAATTTATTTGCCCTTTATGGCGGTGTATTTGCAGGAACGGTGCAGCGCAGAAAAAAAGCCACGGGAAGAAATGCTTCCATCGGCGCAGATGCTTCTACTGCATTTCATTTATGGAGGCGCACAAGAACTATCCACAAGTCAAGCTGCGAAGGACTTGGAACTGACACCTACTTCTATATCAAGGGCATCGAGACAACTTGAAGAAATGGGATTGCTGCATATCAGGAAAGCAGGTGTGCAGCGGATTTTGCTCTCTGAGGATTCTCCGAAAACACTGTTCCAAAAAGCAGGAGATAAGTTGCTGAATCCAATAAAACGAACGGTTTATATTCCGGAAGAATTGGTGGGAACAGAGCTATTGGAAAGTGGATATTCGGCATTGGCAGAGTGTTCCATGCTGAACGCACCAAACGTCAAATACTATGCAACAGAAAGAATCTCTCAATGGAAAGATGTTATGACAAATAGCTTGCAAGATTCGCAGGTGCAAGTGGCCGTAGAGATGTGGAGATACAATCCCCGAAAATTGTCTATGCGAAATGTTGTAGACGAACTTTCGTTGGCATTGGCATTGAGAGAAGATGCAGATGAACGAGTGGAAGAAGCAGTGGAAGAAATGCTGAATGAACTGTGGAGGAAGATAGATGGTTACAGGAATTGACAGCTTTAAGGAATGGTTCAACAGACACGGGCATTGATCGGACGAATGGGAGGTATGCTTCATGCCGTTACAGATTATCAGAAACGATATTACAAAAAAATGAGCGTTGACGCAATCGTCAATGCTGCTAACACTTCTCTTTTGGGCGGCGGCGGTGTGGACGGCTGCATTCATCGTGCCGCCGGACCGGAGCTGCATGCAGCGTGCAGTACGCTGCATGGCTGTGAGACCGGCAGCGCAAAAATTACAAAGGAATACCGCCTGCCCTGCAAATATGTGATTCATGCAGTCGGCCTGCGCTGGCGGGATGGCAAGCATCAGGAACAGGAGCTTCTGGAGTCCTGTTATCGGACATCTCTGAACCTGGCGAAAGAAAATAGCTGTCAATCGGTGGCATTTCCGCTGATTTCCTCCGGCATCTACGGCTATCCTAAAGATCAGGCTCTGAAGGTTGCAGTCGATACCATCAGCACGTTCCTGTTGGAAAATGAGATACAAGTAAAGTTTTTTTGAAGCCGGGGGGATGATTCGCTCCGGCGTTTTCTATGGCAGGAACTGCCGTTACAGCATCCAGAAAGGGCGCAAGACGTCCGGTGGACATCTGTTTTGTGCGGACCGGAGTGGAACGGAGACGCAGCAGCTCGATGCCGCAGGCAGCGTTCTATGGGGATTGGGGAGTTTCCCCAACAAGCAGAAAATCGCTTTCGTGTCACGAAAGCCCTGCTTGCAGAAGAGTGGGTTCTAAAAAAATCGTTCAAAATTTGGAAGAACTTTCGATTGATTTTGTTCGTTTCTTGGAGTAGAATATAAATGAGAAATTTTAACTTGCTGCGAGTGACTTTAGACATCGAAAAAGAGGTTCCGTATGGATTTCATGACGATTAAGCAGGCTTCTGAAAAATGGGGAATCTGCACAAGGAGAGTACAGACATTATGCACAGAAGGGCGAATTGATGGTGCCGAGCGTTTAGGCCATCAGTGGGTCATTCCTATTAACGCCGAAAAGCCGAAGGATGCCAGAATCAAAAGCGGCAGATACATTAAAACAAAATCCGGAAATGGAGAGAACGAAGATGGAAAGAAAACCGTATAGTGCCGGAGCCGTGAAATTTTCGTTCTGGTTCATGGAATTTCGGAAAACCGTGCAGCTTTTGAGTGAGGGTAAGAGCTTTGCAGACATTAAAAAGTTGAATGAAGAGACAAACATTTATGGCGCACCGACAAAACTACGAGCGCAGCAGATTTATTCTACCGTAACAGCCCGTATCAAGACATTAGATGAAAGCTTTTACCCAATCTTTCTGAGCAGTGATCTTGCTACACAAAAATTATTTGTGCTGACTGCGGCTCTTTTGCATGACACGCTGTTCTTTGATTTTGTGTATGAAGTAGTGCGGGAAAAAATGATTCTTGGTTCCGACGAGCTGACGGATGCAGATATCCGGATATTCTTCAAAAATAAGCAGGAACAGAGTGAGAAAGTGGCTTCTCTTCAAGACTATACGCTGCACCGCCTCGGCTCCTGCTATAAAACGCAGCTTTATGAAGCTGGGCTTTTAGAAAGCAACCGGGCAAACAGCACAAGAAAAATACTGAAGCCAATTCTTGATATTGCATTTGAGCATTGGCTTTATGACCATGACCTTGGCATCATGGTAAAAACACTGACGGGGGTAAGATGAAATGGATTTAAGCCAAAGACTGGATGAGATGGAGCTTGCAATCCATAAGCCGTCTTTCCGAAAAGGAACAGGCCGCGCAAATGAGGTCAACTATTGGGTGTTTGATTATCCACCGGAAAAGGAACTGGAAGTTCGGGAGCGTGTAGAGTATCTGAAAAATAAAAACGACCGGGGCGATGATGATTTTGAGCTTGTGGTCTTTGACCTGTATGATATCATCATTGACTTTTTGGAAAAGAAAAACTTCATGGAAAAGTGCTATGACTTTGAAAAAAAACGAGGAATCGAGCGTATCGTCAAGGCAGTGACCAACTCCATGAAGGTAAATGACGATGACAGCCTGATCGTGCAATATATCAAAGAACATACGCCGGAGAATGCAGTCGTGTTCCTGACCGGTATCGGCAAGTGCTATCCGATTTTGCGCTCCCACAAGGTGCTTAACAACTTGCACCAGGCGTTTGTGCGCTGCCCGGTCGTGATGTTCTTTCCGGGGACCTATAATGAGCAGGAGCTGATTCTGTTCAATGAGATTAAAGACGATAACTATTACCGGGCATTCCGACTGGTAAAGTAATGGATGGAGGAAACTGTTATGCAGATCAAGGACATGTTCCGAAAGAAAATTGACCGTGAGATACAGGGCGTTATCATTGTCGGTCAGGGTGAAGAGACAAATGTGGCGCAGGAGCTGGAAGAGTATGTTGTGACCCGTGAGCTTCAGCGTCATTTTGCGGATTTCTTTGCAGCATATAAAAAAGGTATTCAGGGAACCACACCGAAAATGGGTGTCTGGATTTCCGGCTTCTTTGGAAGTGGTAAATCTCATTTCCTGAAAATTCTGTCCTATCTGCTTCAGAATAAACAGGTCGGAGACAAACATGCCATCGACTACTTTATCGAAGATCAGAAGATTACCAATCAGATGGTGCTGGCCGATATGCAGCTGGCAGCAAACACCCCATCAGATGTGATTCTTTTCAACATTGATTCCAAAAGCGATTCTAATGGCAAAGAAAATAAAGATGCCATTGTGAACGTATTCCTGAAAGTTTTCAATGAGATGCAGGGCTTCTGCGGTTCCATGCCGCACCTTGCTGACCTGGAGCGCAGGCTTTCCGAGGAAGGTCGTTTTGAAGAGTTTAAGGAAAAGTTTGAAGAAGAGTATGGCGATCCGTGGGAAAGCTCTCGTCAGGACTTCGATTTCATTCAGGATTCCGTTGTCGATGTTCTTTCTGACATGGATTTCATGAGCGAATCAGCTGCCCGTAACTGGTGCGAGAAAGCAACCGAGAGCTACCAGATCAGCATTGAGGATTTTGCTAAGCGTGTAAAATCTTATATTGATAAAAAAGGCAATAACCACCATGTTGTTTTCCTTGTGGATGAGATCGGTCAGTACATTGGTGATGATTCCAAGCTGATGCTGAACCTGCAGACAGTGACGGAAGAACTGGGCAAGGAGTGCATGGGCAAGGCTTGGGTAATCGTAACGAGCCAGCAGGATATCGACTCCATTACCAAGGTGAAGGGTAACGACTTCTCCAAGATTCAGGGACGTTTCGATACACGCCTTTCTCTGTCCTCTGCCAATGTAGATGCTGTTATCAAAAAGCGTATTCTGGATAAGACTGAGACCGCAGCACAGAGCCTGCGTCTGCTCTATGACCAGAAAGCAACCATCATCAAAAATCTGATTGTCTTCAATGACGGTGTGGAGAAAAAATTGTACGCCAACGCAGAAGATTTTGCAGAGGTTTATCCTTTTGTTCCGTACCAGTTTAACTTGCTTGCCAGCGTGCTGACCAGCATCCGTACCCACGGTGCATCCGGCAAGCACCTATCCGAAGGTGAACGTTCCATGCTGGCTCTGTTCAAAGAGTCTGCCATGCAGCTGATGGACGATGAGATGGGGGCAATCGTGCCGTTCTATCGGTTCTATGATGCATTGGAGAACTTTCTCGACCACAGCCACAGCAGCGTGATCATCCGCGCTTATGACAACAGCTATATTAACCCGGAAAAGAAGGAAAAAGATGTCTTTGCCATCAATGTGCTGAAGACCCTTTTCCTGATTAAATATGTTCTGGAGATCGAAGCCAACGTGGACAACATCGTCAGCCTGATGATTACCAGCATTGACGATGATCGCATCTCTTTGAAGGCGCAGGTGGAGGATGCACTGAAAGTGCTGATGCGCCAGATGCTGATCCAGAAGAATGGCTCCATCTATGTATTCCTGACCGATGAGGAACAGGAAATCAACAACGAAATCGAAAAAGAAAATGTGGAGATGCCGGAGGTCATCACGAAGATCGCGGAGATGATCTATGAGGACATTTTCTCCAGCAAGAAGTATCAGTATCCCAGCTTTGGTGGGCGGTATGCGTTCTCCTTCAATCAGACAGTGGATGACCGCCCCTATAAGGCAAATCAGAATTACGATATCGGCCTCCGTGTGCTGACCCCGTGGTATGAGGGCGGCACCGATGATGGTACGCTGCGCCTGCTCTCCGGCCAGGGCAAGGAAGTCCTTGTGGTTCTGCCGAACGATGATGCGTTCCTGACGGAAATGCGGGCATACTTGAAAATTGAGCGGTTCCTGCGCAAGAATACTTCTGTGCAGCTTGCCAAGTATGAGACCATTAAGGAAGCAAAGCGCGTGGAGATGCGGGAACGCAACGGTAACGCCAAGCTTTACCTGACGGAAGCTCTGAAAGAGGCTACCATCTATGTCAATGGCGATGTGCTGCACACTTCCGGCAAGGAAGTGACCAGCCGCATCAACGAGGCTATCGGAAGATTGGTGCAGACGGTTTACCACAAGCTGTCCTACATCGACGCAGCGATGGGCGAAGCAGATATCCGGAAGATGTTCAAGACCAGCAACCAGCTCTCGCTGGCACTGGGAGATACCGGAGAATCCAATATTCACGCACTGGATGATGTGCTGCAATTCGTGGCGGGCAATTCCCGGATGCACATGAAGACTTCTATGAAAACCATCAAGGATCGCTTTATGAAAGCACCCTATGGCTTTGTAGAAGATGACATCCATTGGCTGGTGGCACGTCTCTTTAAGCGTGGAGATCTGTCCTTTACGGTCAACGGTGAGAGCGTCAATCTGAACAATCGTTCCGAAGAGGAAATCATCGGCTACATCACGAAGAAGCAGTTTGTGGATAAGCTGCTGACGGAAGTGCGCGTCCGTGTACCGGAAAACCAAAAAAAGGCCGTCCGCACCGTGATGAAAGAGCTGTTCAAGGTGGCACCGCCTGCCGATGACGAAGATACCATCATGAAGAACTTCCAGCACTACTGCGAGAATCGGATCACCGAGATTGAGCGTCTGGAACCCAAATATGAGAATTACGCCTATCCTGGGAAAGAACTTCTGGAAAAGGGTAAGAAGCGGCTTTCCGCACTGGTGCAGATTCAGGCACCGCTGGAATTCTTTAAGACTGTATTTGACGAGCAGGACGATCTGATGGATTTTGGCGAAGACTATGAGCCTATCCGTGATTTCTTTGGCAGTGAGCAGCTGACTATCTTTACCCGTGCACTGGATATGCTGAACATCTATGAGGACAGCAAGACCTACATCGTGGATGCAGAACTGGAAGATGTGGTGGCTAAGATGCGTATCATCGTCCGGATGGCGAAGCCCTACAAGGAAATTCCGAAGCTGCCGGAGCTGCGCGAAAAGTTTATGAACTGCTATATGCGCATTCTGGAAGAGCAGGCAGAGCCGGTCAAGGATTCCATCAATCAGGATCGTAACCGTGTTTTTGAAGTGCTGAACACCAAGTCCTATAAGGATGCGAAGTTCAACCGTTATCTGGAACTGTTTAAGGAGATCATGGACGGTGCGGAGCACTGCAACAATGTCTCCACTCTGCGCAGCTTCGCAGATAAGGCGGAGGCACTGAAGCTGCGCCTGCTCAATGAGATGAACGCAGAGGATAACCGTCTTGTGCAGGAAGCTGCGGCAAAGGCTGAGGCAGAGCGCAAGCGTCGGGAAGAAGAGGCGAAAAAACGCGGCGAGACCGTGAAAATGGCTGAAAAGGTTGCAGAACCGCAGCCTGTATATAAGGTGCGCACCACGAAGAATGTTTCCATCAAGACGGTTGCCAAGACTGCATCGTGGCGGCTGGAGAGCAAGGAGGATGTTGATAAATACCTTGCTGCATTGCGTGAAAACCTGCTGAAAGAGATGGACGAAGATACAATCGTCAACATTGAACTATAATGACAGGAGGATTGGCTCCATGAACAAGACAGCCATAAAGAATTTTGCGATCTGGGCGCGGAATAAGCTGATTGCAGATGTCAGCTATGATGCCCGCCTGATCGGTATTACGGAGGACGGCATTGCCAAGCCGCTGCCGCAGAGCTTCGGCGGCACTCAGTTCTTCGATATCGGCACCGCAGAACCGTATTCGATTTCCGGCGAGGCCGTGCGGCAGCGTGACAAGCTGATAGAGGTCATCCAGCAGAAAGAACAGGATACCGACTACAAAACTGCATATCAGTATGTGATCGAGGAGGTTGCCTATACATGGTTCAACCGCTTGATTGCGATCCGTTTCATGGAGGTCAACGACTATCTGCCTTCCCATATCCGGGTTCTTTCTTCCGAGAGCGGAAAGCTGGAGCCGGATCTGGTCACAACACCGTTTGACGCAGAGCTTCCCTTTACTGCGGAGGAAGAAGCTCAGATTTTCCAGCTGAAGCAGGACAACAAGCTGGACGAAGTGTTCCGCATCCTGTTCCTGAAACAGTGCAACGCCCTGAACGAGATTCTGCCTGCTCTGTTTGAAAAGACAAAGAACTACACCGAGCTGTTGCTCAGCCTGTCCGTCATTGACCAGGATGGCGTAGTCTATCATCTGATCCACGATATCCCGGAGGATGATTTCAATATCGAGCGCGGTGGTCAGGTGGAGATCATCGGCTGGCTGTACCAGTATTACAATACCGAGCCGAAGGCCGCTGCATTTGCCAAGAACGGCAAGATCACCAAAGAGGAAATCCCTGCCGTGACCCAGCTGTTCACCCCGGACTGGATCGTCCGCTACATGGTGGAGAACAGCCTGGGCCGCCTGTGGGTGGAAGGACACCCGGACTGCGGCCTGAAAGAAAACTGGAAATACTATCTGGAAGAGGCACAGCAGGAACCGGAGGTGCAGGCAAAACTGGCGGAAATTCGTAAAGAGTACGCTGCCCTGAATCCGGAAGACATCAAGCTCATCGACCCCTGCATGGGTTCCGGACATATCCTTGTATACGCCTTTGATGTGCTGATGCAGATTTACGAGAGTGCCGGTTATAGCCAGCGTGATGCTGCAAAGAGCATTCTGGAACACAACATATACGGTCTGGACATTGATGACCGTGCCTATCAGCTGGCGTACTTCGCTGTGATGATGAAAGCACGGCAGTACAACCGCCGTATCTTAAACGGTGAGAACACTTGCCATGTCTATGCCATTCAGGAGAGCAACGGTATCAACCGTGCGCACCTGAAGTATTTCGGCGCAGGAATGGATGATATTGAGAAGAACGCCGCCAAGATGCAGCTGGAAGGTCTGCTGGACACCATGACCGATGCCAAGGAATACGGCTCTATCCTGAATGTGGAGAGCTATAACTGGGATTTGCTGCGCCGGTTTGTTGCAGCGGAGGACACTGACGGTCAGATCAGCATGGACAGCGTGGGTGTGGAAGAAACTGCCGAACAGCTGAATCGGCTCATTGATATTGGCGAGACCATGGCGCAGAAGTATTGGGTGACTTGCACGAATCCGCCCTATGCCGGAACCAGTAACCTGAGTGCAAAGGTCAATAATTTTGTCAAAAAGAATTACCCCGACAGCAAGGTTGACCTGTTTGCTGTGTTTATTGAGCGTTGCCGCCAGATGACTGGAAATAACGGTTTTCAGGCAATGATTACACAGCATAGTTGGATGTTCCTTTCAAAATTGGTGAATTTGAGAGTGAAGATTCAAAGAGATACGATTGTTAACTTAGTACACCTCGGAGCGAGAGCGTTTGAGGAGATTGGTGGAGAGGTTGTACAAACGGCCAGTTTTGTATTTGCTAAAAATAGAATTAAAGGTTATCAGGGAAAATATTATAGACTGGTAAACTATTCGATTCCTGAAGATAAGGAAAAGGGATTCCTGAATCATGCGAATGAGTACATTGCAAAACAAGAAAATTATCAGAAAATACCGGATGCACCAATTAGCTATCATCTGAACCCAGAAGTATATTCGATTTTTGAAAAAAGGCAGTATATTGGAGATGTTGGAGCAGCTAAACAGGGGCTAGCCACATCCGATAATAATAGATTTCTGAGATTTTGGCCGGAAATTAACTTTGATAAAATAGGTTTTGGAATTTTAGGTTGTGAAAAAACAGTAGATAGCCCATCAAAATGGTTCCCGTACATAAAAGGTGGAACATTCAGAAGATGGTACCCTAATAAAGAATATGTGGTGAATTATCAAAATAATGGATTTGAAATTAAAGCTGCGGTCATGAAAAAATATCCGTACCTTAATAATCCTGATTTTGTTGTAAAAAATACGTCTGCGTATTTTCATGCCGGAATTACATGGAGTGACGTTGCAACAGGAAAATTTAGTGCAAGATGGGTTAATGACGGATATATCTTTGCAGATGCGGGGCCAATGCTATTTGTTCAAGTTGATCCGTATGTCAAAATGGGGTATATGAATACGCCCGTATTTCAAATGTTTTGTGATTTGATATGTCAGGGGTTACACTACAGTACAGGACAGATTCCTCAAATTCCATATTTGCAAAATATAGAAGATAAGAACTTTATAACCGCTTCCGTTGATGAAAATATACAGCTTTCAAAAGAAGATTGGGATTCTTTTGAAACCTCTTGGGACTTTAAGAAGCACCCATTGCTCCGCAATGTCTCAACGATTTCCGAAGCCTTTAACCAGTGGCGGACAGAATGCGATGATCGTTTTAACAAGCTGAAAGCCAACGAGGAAGAGCTGAACCGCATTTTTATTGACATTTACGGCTTGCAGGAAGAGCTGACCCCAGAAGTGGAAGATAAAGATGTGACCGTGCGCAAGGCGGACTTGCAACGGGACATCAAGAGCTTGCTAAGCTATGCGGTAGGCTGTATGTTTGGCCGATACTCTACTTATAAGGATGGGCTGCTTTTTGCGGGAGAACCGTATTCCTTGCAGGCATTTGTGGATAAGATGAATGAACGCCCTGGAACGATTTCTGATGAAGAGTTGGAACGCGCATACCGTAATGAAGGTGTTGTGGTCGATGAAATGTTCTTCCCGGATGCTGACAATGTTATCCCCATCACTGATGAAGAATATCTGGACGATGATATTGTTTCGCGCCTGTGTGCATGGCTGAAAGCGGTGTATGGTGCAGATACGCTAGAAGCAAACCTTGATTATATCGCAAAAGCCCTTGGCAATAAGGGCAGCACCAGCCGGGAGATTATCCGTAACTACTTCCTGAACGATTTCTTCAAGGATCACTGCCAGACTTACTCTGTCACTGGCTCCGGAAAGCGTCCGATCTACTGGCTGTTTGACAGCGGCAAGCAGAATGGCTTCAAAGCAATGGTTTACCTGCATCGCTACACGCCGGATACCATCGGCAACCTGCGTATCGACTACCTGCACAAGATGCAGCGTGTGTATGAATCCGAAATTAACCGGATGCAGGATATGATGGATCACAGCGACAATGCCCGTGAAGTGGCAGCAGCCGGGAAGCGCAAGGATAAACTTGCCAAGCAGTTGAAGGAATGCCGGGAATACGATGAGAAGATCAGCCATCTGGCACTTTCCCGTATCGAGCTTGACCTCGATGACGGCGTAAAGGTCAACTACCGTAAGCTCCAGACCGCGCAGGACGGCAAGTTCTATGAGGTGCTGGCAGACAGCAAGAACATCATGGTGAAAGAAAAGAAATAAGAGGAACAGGAGGCGTTTGCAATGATTTTGTACCACGGAAGCAATGTTATCGTAGAACAGCCGAAACTTATCCGGCAAAATCGCTATCTGGACTTCGGTTTTGGATTTTATACCACCACCAACCGCGATCAGGCAGTAAACTTCGCTCAAAAGGTCACCGACCGCCGCAAAACAGGAGCCGCTACGCTCAATATTTATTCCGTAGAGGAAGCAGTGGCCTTCAAGGAGTGCAGTTTGCTGCGCTTTGATAGCCCAGATGAAGCATGGCTGGATTTTGTAGCCGAGAACCGTCAGGGAACCTATCAGGGAAAGCGGCATGACCTGATTTATGGTGCTGTGGCAAATGATGATGTGTACCGCACCATTACCCTGTATATGACCGGAGTGTTGGATAAGGAACAAACACTGGCGGCACTCAAGATTCGGAAATTATTCAACCAGCTGGTGTTTGCAACTGAGAAGTCCCTGCAATACTTGCATTTTGAAGGGAGGGAGCTTGTATGAACGAAGATCAGTTCAGCGCAATGCTTGCAATCATTGTGCCGCCCATCATCGAACAGATTACAAAAAACAGCAATGTGGATGATGAAAAAGCGATTTCCCGCTTTTATCAGTCCAAGCTCTATCAGGAGCTTTCGGATGAAAAATCGAAATTGTGGCATTACAGCCCGATGACGCTGTATACCATGTATCAAGATGAACTTCTGACAGGCTCCTATGATTACCCGGAGGAGGCGTGAGTGATGAGCAAAGAATCCAATTTTTTGATTTATTGCATGGAGCGGTACCGTCATTTCAAAGGGCTTTCCGGTGCAGATGTGGCAAAGACTTTTGAAGAGTATGGCATCTATGGGTATATCACAAAGTATTTTGAATCACTGCACACAATGGGGGATCATTGTATCGTGCAGGATATTGACGATTATATTAGCAGCATCACAGGCAATAAACGGATCAAGGCGTAACTGCCTGTATGATATTCCCCAAAGGGCGGAATCTATCAAGTAAAGGAAATTGATATGGCAGAATTGAACCTGAAACAAATTATAGACCGCCTGAATGCGGAATTTACCGGGGAGACCCGGAAACTGGTTTTCTGGTACGATGACAAGGCAGAATTTGCCGAGGATATGGAGACGGTGGAGCTTCAGAATGCGAAGATCTACCATCTCCAGCCGGATAACCAGTTCTATACAAAGTATTTTCTGGAGCGTGTGGATAAGACCACGAATTATCTGATCTATGCACCGTTTCCGAAGCCGGATGTAAGGGACAACCATCTGGAAGACACAATGCTGTATTCCAGACGGTTCTTTGCCGACCGCGCCTCCCTGCTGTCGGTTGACCTGGGTATTGAGGAAAAGTACAAGCCGGTTATTGAGAAGCACATCAAGTTTTTCGCCAACAAAGAGCGCACTCAGCGGTTCTATGATTTGGAAATCGAAAACTTCAATGAAGAAAATATCCTTGTCGGTCTGCTAAGTGCAGTCTGCAAGGCGCGTACCTGTTCTTTTGAGGAAGTCGTGCGCATCGTGTTGACGGATGGCGAGCTGGTGGACAATGCTTTTTTGCAGGAGTTTGAAAAATACGACCTGCTGTCTGCATTCTGGCAGCTCTGTGAGCAGCATTTCGGATACACTGATACAAAGCCGAGTCTGGAACGGCTTTTGGTAACATTGTTCGTTACCTATACTGGGCGATATGTGCAGGCAGAGCTTCCGGCAGCATGGAAGAGCTTTGTCTCCTACAAGTCCGGCAATATCATCGCATTTCTCGATAGCCTGATGAACAGCGTCCTGTACCGGGACAAATACGACGCTCTGTCGGCGCACGTTGCCAAAGGGCTGAATGTTCTTTCGGCATTTGCAGGAATGCGAGTGGACGATTTGGTGGAGTGCGATACTTTCCTTGCCGTGGATCAGGTGTTGGTAAAGTGGCTCATTGGCAGACTTGTTTCGGAAGATATCGGTGCAATCGTAAACGGATTTACCATTCCGGAACTCTGTGAAAAACGGGCTAAAATGCACTTTGGCAGAAAGACCGGGAAAACCTATCAGATGCTTTCCAGTGCATACAGCATGGTGAAGGAAGCGGATTACCATGCCGCAGATGGCTTAAAGCCAATCATCGACCGATATCTTGCTGCGGATTACAATATGGATCAGCAGTATCGGAAATTCTACTATTATTACGACCAGCTGGAGAGCACGGAAAGCTTTGAGCCGCTTCGGAAACTGGTGGAAAATATCTACACGAACGAATATCTGGCTTGCCTGCTCCCTGCCTGGAATGCTGGAATCCAGCAGGATACCGCATTTTCGGCAATTCCGTTGCAGCGGGAGTTTTACAATGCCAACCTGCGCTATACCAAGGAACGCACCGTGGTCATCATTTCGGATGCCATGCGTTACGAGGTCGGACAGGAATTGTTTGCCCGAATGCAGGATGACCCGAAATGCACGGCAAAACTTTCTGTACAACTAAGTGTCCTGCCGTCTTATACAAGGCTCGGTATGGCAGCACTTTTACCGCATAAAACACTGGAGATGACGGATGACTTCCAGGTGCTGGTAGATGGTATCCTTTGCGATAATCTGGCAGGTCGGCAGCAGGTGCTGCAAAGCTATAACCCGGATAGTGTCTGTGTACAGTTTGATGATATCAAAAATCTGAAAGTGGCAGAGCTGCGAGATGTGCTGACAAAACGTCAGATTATCTATGTATATCATAATCAGATTGACGCGCGTGGAGACAAGGCAAATACCGAGGATGAGGTGTTTAATGCGTGTGAGGAGGCCGTTCAGGAAATCATGGACTTGATTCATCGAATCTCCGTCAGCGGCAACACCTATCATTTTATCGTCACTGCCGATCATGGCTTTATTTACAAGCGTGATAAGCTGACAGAAAGTGACAAGATTTCTGGGAAAAGCGCGGAAAAAGCATTTGTCAATCGCAGATTTATTGTGTCTAAGGCGGCACTGGAAGATGACGGCATCGACCATATGAGCATAGGACGCGTTCTGGGGAACGAGGACAGCAAGGTGGTGTCCTATCCTGTCAGCAGCAATGTCTTTAAGGTGGCCGGAGGCGGTGCTAACTATGTGCATGGCGGTTCCTCACCGCAGGAAATGCTGGTACCGGTGCTGGAGTTTAAGATGGAGCGCGGTCACATGGAAACAAAGAATGCAGAGATTGCTCTGGTCAGCATCGTCCATAAGATTACGAACCTGATCACGTCCATGGACTTTATCCAGTCGGATGTCGTCAGTGATACTGTAAAAGCGGCAAAATACCGCATTTTCTTCCTCTCGGAAGACAATGAGAAAATCTCGAACGAAAACAGTTATGTGGCAGACAGTCGCGAGGAAAATGCGCAGAAGCGTATCTTCCGGATGCGGTTCACATTCAAGAATAAGAAATACGACAAGGACAAGCAATATTACCTTGTGGTTTATGACGAAGAAAGCGGTCTGGAGCAGTGGAGGCAGCCTGTCATCATGGACATTGCCTTTGCAGATGACTTTGGATTCGGATTCTGATATAGAGGAGGCAGGAATTCCGTATGGAAATGATGGATATGGCGGCAGACGATACCCGTGAAGAACTGCGCCGGAAGCTACGCAGCAACTTTGACGGTCGGATCGTCCGCAAAGACCTGACAAAGAAAATAAAAGAAGGAGCAAATGTTCCGGTCTATGTGCTGGAGTTCCTGCTGGGTCAGTATTGTAGTTCAGACGATGAGACAATCATTGAGCAGGGCGTTCAGAATGTGAAACGCATTCTGGCAGACAATTTTGTCCGCCCGGATGAGGCTCAGAAAATTCTTTCACAACTGCGCAAGAACGGGAGCCATACCATTATTGATATGGTGACCGTGCATCTGGACATCAAAAAGGATTGCTTTTTTGCAGAGTTCTCTAACCTTGGTCTCACCAATGTGCCGATTACAGATGATTATCCGGAAAAATATGACCGGCTGCTTTGCGGCGGTATCTGGTGCATCGTGCAGCTGGAATATGAGTCTGAGGGAGACAGCAGCTTTGGAATCACGGATATAGATGGACAGCCGATTTCCTCTAAACAGAAAAAGCAGAAGGACATCTCTCCCATCAGCATCCATAAGCTGACTCCGATTCAGATGCCCCATATCGACATCGAAGAAGTCCGCGAGGGACGCAAGGCATTCACACAGGAAGAGTGGATGGATGTTATGCTGCGTTCCTGCGGATATGAGCCGGAACAGCTGAACAATCGAGAAAAGTGGTTGCTGCTTGCGCGTATGTTACCGCTGGTGGAGAACAACTTCAATCTCTGTGAGTTGGGACCGCGCAGCACAGGCAAGTCCCATATCTATAAAGAAATCAGCCCGAACAGTATCCTGGTATCCGGTGGTCAGACGACCGTTGCAAATCTGTTTTACAATATGGGGCGCAAAACCGTAGGTTTGGTGGGCTTATGGGATTGCGTTGCCTTTGATGAGGTTGCCGGAATCAAGTTTAAGGACAAAGACGGCATTCAGATTATGAAAGACTATATGGCTTCCGGCTCCTTTGCCCGTGGCAAAGAGGAAAAGGCAGCATCGGCATCTATGGTCTTTGTAGGAAACATCAATCAGAGCGTGGATGTGTTGCTCAAGACTTCCTCTCTGTTTGACCCGTTCCCGCCGGAGATGGGAACGGACACAGCCTTTCTTGACCGTCTGCATTGTTATATTCCAGGCTGGGAGATTCCGAAGTTCCGTCCGGAGCATTTCACCAACGACTACGGCTTTATCACGGATTACTTGGCAGAGTTTATCCGAGAACTGCGGAAAGAACAGTATGGGGATGCGTTGGATAAGTATTTCCGCCTTGGAAAGAATCTGAACCAGCGCGATACGATTGCTGTCCGCAAGATTGTAGGCGGCTATGTGAAATTGCTTTATCCCGATGGAGAGTTCACGAAGGAACAGATTGAAGAAATTCTTGTATTTGCGCTGGAAATGCGCCGTCGTGTCAAGGAACAGCTGAAAAAGCTGGGTGGAATGGAGTTCTATGATGTGAACTTCAGTTATATCGACCTTGATACCTTTGAAGAAAAATTTGTTTCCGTGCCAGAGCAGGGCGGTGGAAAGCTCATCCCCGATGGCATCTGCAATCCGGGACAGGTATATACCGTAAGTCAGGGCAAGTCCGGTATGATCGGCGTATTCCGCCTTGAAAGCCAGATGCTGCCCGGCAACGGAAAATTTGAGCGCACTGGCCTTGGCAGCGACCGTGATTGCAAGGAATCCACGAATACGGCGTTCAATTTCCTAAAAACAAACGGAAATCGAATCAGTGGTAGCATCAGCACCACGATGCGGGATTACATCATCAACTATCAGGATTTGCAGGGCATTGGCATGACCGGAAAGCTGGCATTGCCTACATTGATTGCGCTATGCAGCATCGCTCTTGGACGGCCTACAGTCAGTACGCTTGCCGTGCTGGGAGAAATCAGCATCAGCGGCACGATTCTGAAAGTGGACGAGCTTGCCAATAGTTTGCAGGTGTGCCTCGATAGCGGAGCAAAGAAAGTGCTGCTTCCGATTACCAGTGCAGCAGACCTTGGCACCGTGCCGCCGGAGCTGGTGGGGAGTTTTAATCTGATTTTCTACAGCAGTGCGGAAGATGCGGTGTTTAAGGCGTTGGGGGTAGAGTAACAGGTCT